>Ga0123336_10001200_pt1 | contig 24201 bp, 10 predicted proteins | sample SSSSmetaG_FD_96466 | JGI IMG/M metagenome (GOLD analysis project Ga0123336, IMG submission 96466) | Glacier valley bacterial and archeal communities from Borup Fiord, Nunavut, Canada, to study Microbial Dark Matter (Phase II) - ​SSSS metaG | ecosystem: Environmental > Aquatic > Freshwater > Ice... | reverse complement strand
ATGTAGCTGTTGTTGAAGAACCAGCTTTTGAAGAACCAGTTGAGATTTTTCCCGGAAATGTTGTTGAAGGTATTAAAGTAATCCCATGGTATCGGATGCTTTCCATGCCAGCGATTCATAAGTTCAAGTAGGCATTTTCTGAATAGATCGTCGCCAAGCATATCCTTTATTGCGAGATAGCTTAGAGAAGGTTTTCCATACGAGTTATTTCCAAGTCCGCGATTCAATTCTGTTGTTGGAGTAATGACGGGAAGATCATTTTCTGCCGATGTTCCGCGTGACCAGCCGTTAACTCTGAATCCTTTATAATTTCTTTCTGCTTTTTCTTTGCCGAACTCCTGTGTGCTCATGAAAAGTTCGAATGTTGTTGCCCATCCTTCATCCATAAAACCATAACGACTTTCATTGATACCCATATAAAAAGGAAAATACGTGTGGGCTATCTCATGATCCTGCACGAACTGACCAAATTCAGGATCGTCGGTGTCATTGTCATTCACCATCATCGGATACTCCATGTCGGCAAAGCCCTGGATTGTGGTCATCTTGGGAAAAGGGTAAGGAACTCCTGGCCATTCATTTGATAAAAAACTCAGGCTTGTGCGACCATCTTTTACGGCCCTATGAAAATATTTTGCGGTATCTGCAAACGCTGCCTGCATGCTCGCACGACGCTTCGTGGATTTGTCGACAATCACACTTGAAGCATCCCACACATAATGGTCACTCACCGCAACAGTAAGATCGCTAATGTCAGTTGCTTTCCAAGACCACGTATTCATCTCATTTTGTGCAGTAACTTTTTTGCCTGCAAGGTCTGCGGAAGTTGCAATATGAATTACGGAGTCACTTGTGAAAGACATTTGTAATCGTTTAGCACATTCTGGCAGAAGAACTTCCTTGATGTTCTGTAAGGTCCCTGTTGACCAAACAGCAAAATTCTTTGGGGCAGAAACTTTTAGTGTATAATCGTTGAAGTCATTATAGAATTCAAAAGTATCAGTGAAGATTATAGTATCCCATCCGTAGTAATCATCGTAAACAGCAACTCTTGGATAGAAGTAAGCAAGAAAGTAAGTTGAAGGATCAATCATTCCCTCGCGACCACTTTCTACCGACATTTCGAAATGCCACTCAATATTAAGTGTTGCAGAATCGTGCGGAGCTAATGGCTTTGGAAGTCCGACGCCTTGATTCGTTCCCTGGAAATCTCCTTCTCTTCGTTTGATGGCAGTCCCATTGATAGTGAAGATGTCAATTTCAGTACCTGATGATACGTAATCCTGACGCGCAGGAAAAGCCCTTGCTGCTCCGGCTTTATGAATATTAAGGATGAGTTTAATATTCAACATTTTCAAGGTGTCGGGGCTATTATTAAAATAGGTTATTGTTTCAACTCCTTTGATAGTGCGACTTGGTGGATTGAGAGTAACATGAATATCATAGCGGGCACGATTTTGCCAGTAATTTTTGCCGGGTTTGCCATCTGCAGCCCGTGTACCGTTCGTAAAAGCCTTTTGGACATTTCGCGGTAAGTATAAATTCTGAGAAACGACTGTCATTGAAAGTGAGCAGCACAAGGCGATTAAAAATATTTTGGTTTGCAGGTTCCCCAAAACGGGTGACACTTCGATTAAGTTCTGCAGGGTATTTTGTTTTATAAGCATGTTTGATATTAATGTAGGCAGATGGTTTTAATGGAATAACACCTCAAATAAGGAATATCTTGCCTGGTTCACAAGCAGTATGTGATATTGATCGACAAGATCGTTAGATAAACACATAGAAAAAGCAAAGTAAACTCAGAATGGAAGAATACTAATTCATTTTTATCCTTGTATTCCTTATGTGTTTTAAAAACGTGTACGTTTCAAAAAGATGTATGTGTTATTCTTAATCGCAACAATCGATTTTAATGAGGCTTTGCCCTTACATATTGCGCAGGCCACGTCACTTCTTGTCTTAATTCATGTGCTGCATGAAGTGGGAAATAAGGATCCCGCAAAAGTTCTCTTGCCAACAAAACGATATCAGCTTTCCCTTCTTCGATAATGTCGTTTGCTTCCTTCGCTGTAGTTATTAAGCCAACAGCACCCGTTGATATTCCGGCATTTCTTACAGCTTGAGCAAAGCCGACCTGGTAGAGTGGTTTAACATCTATTTTCTGATCAATTGCGATGCCACCTGAGGAACAGTCGATAAGATCAATTGTTTTTGTCTTTAGTAATTCTGCGAGTTTCACTGAATCATGTATGCTCCAACCACCTTCCTTCCAGTCGGAAGAAGAGATTCTTAAAAATAATGGTCTTTCAATGGTCCAGACTTCTCTGATATTTTCTATGATCTCTGATAAAAAATGCGTACGATTTTCCAGAGATCCTCCATAAGAGTCGGTTCGTTTATTGGATAACGGTGAAAGAAATTCATTAATAAGATAGCCATGTGCTCCATGGATTTCGATTACTTTAAATCCTGCTTTTATGGCGCGGGCGGCAGCATCTTTAAAGTCCTGAATTACTTTTTTTATTTGACCGATCGTAAGTTCAGTCGGTGCTGGATCTGTTTCCGCAAACGGAATGGCGCTGGGTGCAACAGTTTGCCAGGCCCCTTCAATATTTTTTAATGCATGATTTCCGTCCCATGGTCGTGCGTGACTAGCTTTTCTTCCTGCGTGTGCTAATTGAATTCCGGGGATAGATCCATTCTTTTCTATGAATTCATTGATGCGCTTTAAAAATGGAATGTGTTCATCCTTCCATAAACCAAGATCACCTGGTGATATTCTTCCTTCAGGTGATACCGCCGTTGCTTCCAGTATAATCAATGCCGCTCCACCGACAGCACGGGTTCCCAGATGAACAAGATGCCAGTCATTGGCAAAACCATCTTCCGCCGAATACTGGCGCATGGGGGAGACAACAATACGATTTTTAAGTTCGATGTTCTTGATCTTGAGAGGAGAGAAGAGAGTAGGCATGGTGCTTTTGGATCTATTGATGCTCAACAACTGTAGGAAAACAAAAAACGTTCGGAACCTTTATTTTTTAAAACACATGTGAGGATACATAAAATATCACTGTTGTCCGACTAAACTATAGAACCGCAAAACTGCTTTGTTTTTATGGAAGGAATGCATGATTTTCTAAAATTCGAAAACCAACCCCCCTCAATTAAAACTCAGACTTAGCATGGTGCCTATTTTATTTTTCAGCGGTGGGCTGTGCGAACTTCGCCAAGCCTTGTAAGTGTCCTTCAAAAATTCAAAGAGTTCGACATAACTCATGATGTGCAATCGAACTACGGTAATAATACTGGTGAAAGAGCGCTTCGTTTCTGATTTTCTTTTGATCACCACCATGAGTACTTGTGCAATCAGTGCACTAAAGACCTGGATATGGATAGCATTCTCACACTCTCCCCAAAAATAACTGAGCGGAAAGTTTTGTTTAATTTGTTTAAAGAGGATTTCGATCTTCCATCGGTGTGGTAGACAAGAGCTGATATTTTAAAGTTATTGGTAATAAAGATATAGATATGACCATGGTCGTCTTTAAAGGTAATCCTGCGCAACTGTAATTTGTTAGTCGCCCCATCCTCTTTATAGGAAATACTCACGTATTGCTCTTTGAGCACTCCTTTTGCATTTTTCTTTTTCGTGTTGTCGATGATCACTTTACGCACATAGAAGACAGCGTTCTTTTTCATGCGGGTAACAAACCAAACCTGCTCGCTTGTCCACTGGGCAAACTGCCGGTATACATTATACGCCTTGTCGAAGACCAGAAAACTACCTGCTTCCAGCGTCAAATGGGCTAAAAATTTCCGGTCGTGCACTTTGGCTTCTGTCATACGGATGAAACTGGCCACTCCGGTAAAGGCATCCCTCATGGTATGAACCTTAATGCCGCCTTTCTTACGACTACCATGATGGGGGTTTCGGCCTACCCCACGCAGCAAGTCACTGAACAGCCGCAGAGTAGTACTGTCAATAATTTTCAGATTGCTGATCCGTAAACCCGTCAATCGGCTGTCCGACAAAAAACTATGATATCGCTTGATGAGCATATAGTAAATAGATTCAAAGGCTGTCCAATGGCGTTTATTATTTGCATCCGATAACGTGCTTCGTGCGGGTGTCTTTTGAAGGCCTAAGTGGTTAAGTTTCCCCTCGCAAACCAGCATGCCTTCGCAGATTTCGCGTAATCCGGTGCAGCAAGACAACACCCCAAAGAGCATTGCTGTCAAGTGCGTTTGAAGCGAAAGCTTCTTATAGTAACGATCGGATTGATGTGCTTTTGAGATGAGTTGAACCTCATCTTTGGGGATACAGGAAATAATCTGAGCCAGTATCGGCTGTCCGACAAAAGTTTTACCTTTATCCATGCTATGGATGTTGTTTGCACTACAAAAATGGCATAAAAAAGGGTGGCCTTAAAACCACCCTTTCAATTGTTTACTAGGACAACAGTGTTAAAGAATATCTCTCAAATTAAGCAACTCTACTCTTACAATGAAACCAAATTATCAGTTTCAAAAGAAGGGTTCAATGGAATAAATTGGTCATAGGTTGTGCTGTGTGAGATATGAATCGTATATTTTATTAATGGGAGAGTATTCAGATTTGAACATTACCATCAGGCTGAATCATTTATGACTAGCGGTCCATGTTTCAGATGGCTATATTCCTCCTATGTGTCTTAAAAAATATGTTTCTGCCGAACGAAGCCTAACCAAATATCAACCTCAAGAACACCTCCCGTCTCTCCCTGCTCACTGGTATCTTTACTCTATTCACCTCCGGCAAATTTCCCTCTGCCGATCTCACTTTATCTTTTGCCACCATATATGACTTATGAACGCGTAAGAATTGTGGACTGGGAATATCTTTTCGAGATTCTTAAACGCTTCCAGTGTGATGTATGTCTTAAGTGCCTTTTCCTTCCCAATTTACATTAGTTACCTATTGTGACTTTTTTTACAAATCACGCTCATAACTATGATTTGGATGTTACTACCTGGCCCAGCTTTTGCAATGATTGGTAAGACTTCATTGGGATCATTCAACGGCATCAATTAACGAAACAATTTGGTTATGAAAACTTTAGTAAAAAGTTTAAACACGAAGGCCCTGGGGAGTGCTACGATTGGATTATTTCTTGCGTTCGCTGCAAGCGGTCAGGGAATCCAAGACAGCCTTCAGCGTGACGATGACAATATCGTTTCTTCTATTGCACCCTACTCGTCTGATGTTCGGGATGCAATCCTTGATGTTTCTCAGTACCCTCAAAAGCTTGTGAAGATCGAGCGCATGCAGGCCCGGACAAGTCAATCGTTTCAGGACCTGGTTGAAAAATATCCACGCGATGTTCAGGAGAAATTATATGACCTCAGCAGATATTCAGAACTTCTCAATCAATTGACGGATACCGGAAATGCAAAAAGCAATGATGAAGTAAATTCAATTCTTGCTTCTTATCCAAAAGAAGTGGCGAACACTGTGCGTGATCTTTATCCATCGCACTTCTCCGATTTGAAGTTGATGAATAAATCATACAAGCAATCAGACGAAACGTTGAGCAGCATTCTGGATAAGCTTCCATCCCAGACACAGGATGATTTTAAGAAGATCATCGGCATGCCCGACGTTATGAACATATTGACCGATCGTATTGATCTTACGGTAAGTCTTGGAGAAGCGTATAAAAATAATCCGGAAGGCGTGCGGCAAAACCTGGCAACGCTTAATTCCCAGGTAACAACCCAGAACGCAAAAGATCTTGATGACTATAAACAGCAGGTTGCAAAGGATCCTGCATTGCAAGATGAAATGAAAAAATCATCTCAGGAGTTTGCGAATAATTATTCGGAGACAGATGATGGTAATCCTCCTGTTGTAAATAATTATTATACTACGAATCCTTATCCATATTGGTTTGGGTACCCTTATTGGTATCCTTCCCCCGTGTGGTATCCAAGACCTTTATACTATCATACTGGATTTTATCTTGGTGCAGGCGGTAATATGGTCGTTGTTGGATTGCCTTCTTACGCTTACTCAAATTGGTTCTTTGGTCATGGATACAGAACATATCCAAGATTGTACAGTCGCTATAATGCCTACTACAATTACCACTATCGTCCAAACATGAATGTGTATCGTGGATATAATACTGCCGTGCGTGATCATTTTAATCGCATAAATAATAACATCGGAAATCAACCACGGGGTCGTGCGACCGGAAACACTACCATTAATCCACAGCGAGGCCGGCCAGCTAACAATGGACGTTACAATAATAACAACGTAAACGGTAATAACAGATCACAGTCTCCGTCACTTGGAAATCGTTCGCAGAATTTTCGAAACTCAGGAAATAATCCTGGTAGTAACTTTAATTCTCAACGATTCAATAATTTTCAGTCACAACAATTTCATCAACAGAACTGGGGCGGAATGCGTGGTGGTATGAGAAGTGGTGAAAGTTTTAATGGGGGTGGTAACAGAACCGGAGGATCGATGGGTGGCGGAAGTCGTGGTGGAAGAGGTAGTCGAAGCAGAAGTCGCTAGTTCTTAACTTTGCAAAATAATGAGTTTTAGTTTTGCTTAAATCCGGGGCTGTCTTGCAGATGTCGCTTCGGGCAGGCTGCAAATAAGATAGTCCGTGTGAAGATGACTCTCTAATTTAGTTTTATTAATGAGTGGATTCATCGGGATTTCAAGGAATTAAAAAGCCAATACTCCGATTTTCTATTCCCTATTTTCAGCCTTTAACAGAATTCTGCTTTCATTTCCGGGAATAATTACGCTTTTTGGAATTGTTTCTAATTCTAAAACCATAATTATTTTTGATGAGAACAATGTTACGCCTTACAATTATTGCACTAGCCTTTTCCTTCCTCAACGCAAGCGCCCAAATACCAACTCCCAAAGAATACTTTGGATTCAATATCGGTGATGATTACAATCTGGCCACCTATACACAGACTGAAGCTTTTATTAAAAAACTTGCAACATCTGACCGCACAAAACTTGTTGACATAGGATTGACAGAAGAAGGAAGGCACCAATGGCAGTTGATTGTGTCTTCACCTGAGAATATAAAAAAACTCGATCGCTATAAAGAGATCTCTGTGAAAATGGCGCGTGCTGAAGGCGTTACACAAGATCAAGCCAAGGCAATGGCCGCCGAAGGAAAAACTATTGTTTGGATTGATGGTGGTCTTCATGCAACGGAGACCGTAGGAACACATCAGCTCATCGAAACGATGTATCAGTTTGTAACACGCAACGATGCTGAGACGTTGCGAATTCTTGATAAGGTGATTATTCTTTTTACCCATGCGAATCCCGATGGACAGGAATTGGTTTCGTCGTGGTATATGAGAGAACCAAAAGCTGAGAAACGTTTGATAAGGGATTTACCAAGACTTTATGAAAAATATGCGGGCCACGATAACAACCGTGATTTCTTCATGTTGAATTTGAAGGAGACACAGAACATGGCGCGCCAGCTTTTTATAGAATGGCTTCCACAAATTATGTACAATCATCATCAAAGCGGTCCTGCAGGTTCTGTGGTAGCCGGCCCGCCCTACAGGGATCCCTTCAATTATGTGTTTGATCCGATGATGATCACGGGCATTGATGCAGTGGGAGCGGCCATGATAAATCGATTAAATTCAGAAAATAAACCTGGCTATACCCGGCTTGGTGGTTCTGTATTTTCTACCTGGTATAACGGTGGACTACGTACTACAACTCATTTTCATAATATGATTGGATTGCTTACGGAAACAATTGGAAGTCCATCACCGGGAGAAATTCCCCTTGTCCCAAGCAGGTTAATACCAAGTAATAATACACCATTTCCTGTCGCGCCACAGGTCTGGCATTTCAGACAGTCAATTGATTATTCATTGACTATGAATTACGCAGTGCTTGACTATGCTTCCCGCAACAGCGATCTGTTGTTAATGAATATTTATAGAATGGGTAAAAATTCAATTGAAAGAGGAAGCATGAATTTCTGGACTCCTTACCCGGGAAGAATCGAATTGATCAACACTGCTTTTAAAAACAGACCTAAGAAAGCAGTGCCTGACAAACCAATTGCGATGACAGAGCAAGCAGGATTAATGGGAGGAACGTCGGAAATACCGTCCAAGTACTATGACAGTATTTTCCATGTTCCCGCATTGCGCGATGCACGAGGTTACATTATTCCATCAGATCAGCCGGATTTTTCTACAGCCGTAAAATTTGTGAACGCTCTGATAAGAACAGGTATTCGAATTGAGATTGCGAAATCTGATTTTATTATTGGAAAGAAAAAATATCCATCAGGATCTTATATCGTGAAAGCGAATCAGGCATTCCGACCTCATGTTGTAGATATGTTTGAGCCACAAGATCATCCAAATGATTTTCAATATCCCGGTGGTCCTCCCGTGCGTCCGTATGATGCAGCAGGCTGGACGTTGGCATTTCAAATGGGAGTGGAGTTTGATAGATTCCTTGATGACTTTGATGGTCCTTTTGAATTAATCAATTATGGAGAGGTACAGTCACCGAAAGGTTCTATGGATGCTTCCGCTTCTGCCGGATATTTATTGAATGCGAAGTCAAACAACTCATTCATTGCAGTAAATGATTTATTAAAACAAGGTGTAGAGGTATATCGTTTGCCCGAAGGATTAAAGGATAAAAATGCTGCAGCCGGAACTTACTTTGTTCCTGCTGGAACAAAGGCTGCCGGTATTCTCGCAAAAGATGCTGCCGACTTAGGATTGAACATTGCAGGTGTTTCAAAACAACCAACGTCCTTGGCAAAGGTTTCTACAGTGCGCATCGCTTTGTGGGATGAGTTCGGCGGTTCAATGGCTTCTGGTTGGATACGTTTCCTGATGGAACAGTACCGTTATTCAGCAGAAGTGATCTTTTCAAAAACGATTGATGCGGGTGATCTCAATAAGAAATATGATGTGATCATCTTTGTTGCCGGTGCTATTCCTGCTGTTATTAAAGAAACTGAAAACAATGAGCCAGGTAATCGTCGTGAACCAAAGCCGGAAGAAATTCCTGCTGAGTATCAGGCAACATTGGGAAAGATCACTGCTGAAAAATCTATTCCTGCACTAAAGAAATTTATGGAAGAAGGAGGGAATATAGTTACAATAGGTAGTAGCACAAATCTGGCCTATCATCTTGGGCTGCCAATAAAAAATGCAATGACAGAGATCGGACCAAACGGTATCGAGCGGCGTTTGCCAGGAGATAAGTATTACGTTCCCGGAAGTATCCTTCGCATGAATCTTGATTCAACTCAAAGTGCAACATGGGGAATGTCAAATAAAGCAGATGTATATTTTAATAACAGTCCTGTATTTAAGCTTGCACCGGATGCTGTTATTTCCGGAAAAATAAAGCCACTCGCATGGTTTGGTGAAGAGAATCCATTGCGCAGTGGATGGGTGTGGGGCGCCACGTATCTCAAAGGAGGTGTTGTTGCCTTCGAAGCTCCCGTTGGAAAAGGGAAACTATATGCCTTCGGACCGGAGATTACGTTCAGAGCTCAATCGCATGGTACGTTTAAGCTTTTGTTCAATGAATTGTATTCCGTGGATGAGATTCCTAAGAATGTGACGCTTGGTAAAAAGAAATAATTTCAAAGGTCAGATAAAAGAAGTCAGAAGACAGGAGTCAGAAGCGTTTGCTATAAACGAACTCGTATCAACGAGAACGCTCTTCTGATTTTTGACTTCTTTCTTCTTACTTCTTTCTCATGACTTCTTTATTTAGTAACAACCTGATACGACTTCCCGCCAACACCCTCCATCTCTTTCAGTACCTTCGTCTGCTGTAATTCCTGAATCAGTATTTTTAATTTTTCTTCTTCTCCACTGCCAAGACTGATAAGTATCTCTTGATACGTTTTAATATCATTGGGGGCCTTCCTGAAATTAGTAATGAAGTTGAGGATGTCGATTTTTTTTCATTTAATACTACTATTAAGTTTTTTTTAACGCATAAAATGAATAAAGGTTTTATCTGGATAGATAGGTAATTAATATCATTAGACATGATTAGACAACTTCATGACAAGCTTAATATTTCGACTGATGTTTTATTCAGGTTTACCAAACTGTATCGTCCGCTAACAAAATATTAAAATCAATCGAATTTCAAACTCTTTATATCCTATATTTAGTCTGGAAAAATGAATTCAATTGCTTTTATAGATACAGAGATTGAGCCTAAGAGCCAAAAGATTCTTGACATCGGAAGTGTCAAGGACAACGGCAGTTCCTTTCATTCCAGTTCTATAGGTGATTTCATCTCTTTTTTAAAAGGCACACACTTCATTTGCGGACATAATATTCTTAATCATGACATAAAATATATTCAGAAAGCTGTTAATGATGCTGGGATAAACCCTTTAAACATCATTGATACCCTGTTCCTCTCACCTCTTCTTTTTCCAACAAAGCCGTATCATGCTTTGTTGAAAGATGATAAACTACAATCAGAGGATACAAACAATCCACTTAACGACTCAATAAAAGCCAGAGACCTCTTCTTTGATGAAGTTGCAGCATTCCAACAATCGGACGAAGTACTAAAACAAATTCTTTATTTGCTATTGAATGATAAAAAGGAGTTCCGCTCCTTTTTCCAGTTTGTTGCATACACAAGCAGTGGCACGCATCTTGAAAAGTTAATTCGTGAGAAATTTCATTTTGAAATTTGCGAACGAGTTGATCTGGCAAAAATAATTTCAGAATACCCTATTGAATTAGCATATTCTATAACGCTGATAAATTGCAAGAACCGTTATTCAATTACCCCACCGTGGGTTCTCAAAAATTATCCAACCATTGAGCGGATAATGATGGCACTAAGAAACAAACCTTGTATTACTGGCTGTGTGTATTGCAATCAGGCGTTAGACATTCACAAGGGATTAAAAACATATTTTGGTTTTGATTCCTACAGGACTTATGCTGACGAACCGCTGCAAGAGAAGGCGGTTAAGGCAGCAGTTGACAACAAATCAATCTTAGCAGTATTTCCGACAGGAGGGGGTAAGTCAATTACTTTTCAAGTTCCCGCACTAATGAGCGGGGTTGCGATAAAAGGTTTGACGGTTATAATTTCCCCTTTGCAATCTTTAATGAAAGACCAAGTTGACAATCTGGAAAAAAATGGAATAACGGATGCTGTTACAATAAATGGCCTACTTGATCCAATTGAAAGAGGAAAATCATTCGAAAGAGTTGCGGATGGTTCCGCCTCTCTGCTTTACATCTCTCCCGAATCATTGCGTTCAAAAACAATAGAACGGCTTTTAGTAGGAAGAAAAATTGTACGGTTTGTAGTGGATGAAGCTCACTGCTTCTCATCGTGGGGACAAGATTTCCGAGTTGATTATTTATATATCGGTGACTTTATCAAGCAAATTCAAGAGAAGAAAAATTGTGAAGAAACAATTCCGGTTTCATGCTTTACAGCAACGGCCAAAAAAAAGGTAATTGAAGACATTTGTACTTATTTCAAAGAAAAACTTTCAATTGACCTGGAAATATTTAGTTCCAGTGCCACAAGAACAAACTTGCATTATAAGGTTTTTGAGAAAGGGGATGAAGAAGATAAATACAATTCAGTAAGAGATTTAATTGAAGAAAAGAATTGCCCTACCATCATTTACGTTTCAAGGACAAGAAAAGCATATTTACTTTCACAGAGACTGACGAAAGATGGTTTCAATGCGAGACCGTATCACGGCAAAATGGATGTGAAAGAAAAAACAGCTAATCAAGATGCATTCATTGCAGGGGAAGTCCCGATTATGGTTGCAACTTCTGCTTTTGGAATGGGAGTTGACAAAAAAGATGTAGGAATGGTAATTCACTATGAGATTTCAGATTCTTTGGAGAATTATATTCAGGAAGCTGGAAGAGCGGGACGAGATGAAAATGTAACTGCTGATTGTTTTGTATTATTCAATGAGGAAGACCTTGGCAAGCATTTCATCTTGCTGAATCAAACAAAATTATCAATTAAAGAAATTCAGCAAGTCTGGAAAGCGATAAAGGATATTACAAAATTTCGTTCATCAGTTTCAAATTCAGCATTAGAAATTGCAAGAAAAGCAGGTTGGGATGATACTGTAGTTGAAATTGAAACAAGAGTAATAACAGCAATTGCTGCCCTGGAAGATGCTGGCTACTTGAAACGGGGGCAAAATATGCCACGAGTTTTTGCGAACAGTATCCTGTCAAAGACAGCCCAAGATGCTATCGACAAAATCAATGCTTCCCAACGGTTTGAGGAGAGGCAAAAGGAAAAAGGAATCAGAATTATCAAAAAACTTTTTTCAAGTAAAAGCAGAAAGCAATCGAGCGATGATCCTGCAGAATCAAGGATAGAGTATATCTCTGATCATTTAGGGATTGTAAAAGAAGAAGTAATAAATATTGTAAATCTTCTTCGGGAAGAAAAAATTCTGGCAGATGCTAAAGATTTGACGGCATTCATAAGGAAGTCCGAAAGCATAAACCGTTCCCTGAAAATTGTAGAAACGTACAATCAAATTGAGAATTTTCTTTTACCGATGCTTGAAGAAAGTGAACAGAAATTTCACATAAAGGAACTTAATGAGGATATAGAAAAAAGGGGCTGTAAGGATGTTACACCAATCAAAATTAAAACCATAATTAATTTTTGGGCAATCAAAAATTGGATTAAACGACATAATGAAGAATATTCAAAGAATCATGTTGTAATTCTTTGTATTCAACCCAAGGGAACCTTAAAAGATAAATTAGAGAAACGACAGGAGCTAGCAAGGTTCATTGTTGAATTTCTCTACGAAAAAACCAATGAAAACAGTGAAGAGGAGGATAAAGAAAAGGGAGAAACATTAGTTGAGTTTTCAGTTCATGAATTAAAAGATGAGTATGAGAAAAAGCTCAAACTTTTTGAGTTGAAAATTTTAATTGAAGATATTGAAGACGCTCTTTTTTATCTTTCAAGAATTGATGCAATAAAAATTGAAGGTGGATTCTTAGTGGTGTATAATCGACTCACTATTGACAGGCTTGAGCAAGACAATAAGAGAAGATACAGGAATGAAGATTACGAAAAGTTAAATAACTTTTACGAAAACAAGGTTCAGCAAATTCATATTGTAGGTGAGTATGCCAAAAAAATGATTGGTGATTACAAGGGGGCGTTGCAGTTTGTTGATGATTATTTTCAATTAAACTATGCCTCATTCCTTAAGACGTATTTCAAAGGAAGTCGTCAAAACGAAATCAAAAGAAATATTACGCCTGCCAAGTTCAGGCAGTTGTTTGGCTCACTGTCTCCAACGCAATTGGAAATTATAAAGGACAATGAAACAAAACACATTGTAGTGGTTGCTGGACCGGGAAGCGGTAAGACAAAAGTATTGGTTCACAAGTTAGCGTCATTGCTTTTGATGGAAGATGTAAAGCATGACCAGTTGCTTATGGTAACTTTTTCAAGAGCAGCCGCCACAGAATTTAAAAAAAGATTGATTGCACTCATTGGCAACGCAGCCAACTACATTGAAATAAAAACTTTTCATTCCTACTGTTTTGATCTTTTGGGTATGGTTGGGACGTTGGAAAAGTCACATACAATTCTGAGGAAAACGATTGAAAAAATTAGAAGCGGAGAAGTTGAACCGAGTCAGATTACAAAAACTGTTTTGGTAATAGACGAAGCACAAGATATGGATGCCGATGAATTTGCCTTGATAAATGCATTAATTGACCAAAACGAAGAAATGAGAGTGATTGCAGTAGGAGATGATGATCAAAATATATATGAATTCAGAGGAGCAAGTTCAAAGTATTTAGAACAGTTCATTGCAGAAAGGAAAGCGGCTAAGCACGAGCTTACAGAAAATTATAGAAGCAAAAGCAATTTAGTTGAATTCGCAAATGGGTTTGTTGAAAAGATTAACCACCGTTTAAAAAAAACACCTATCTCTGCCAAACAGCTGGATAACGGAAAATTAAAGTTGGTACGTTATTTAAACAGAAATCTAATTTCTCCTTTGGTAACTGACATTCTTTCAACGGGACTTTCAGGAACGACGTGTGTGCTAACAAAGACAAACGAAGAAGCACTGCAGATTACAGGTTTGCTTTTGAAAAGTGGAATGCAGGCAATGTTGATTCAGACGAATGACGGATTCAGTTTGAGAAATCTCAAAGAAGTTCGTTTCTTTTTGAATCAAATGAATTTGGGAGATGATGTATCTAGTATTAGTGATGAAATTTGGGTAACTGCAAAAAAAGATTTAAGAAATGAGTTTCAGCAGAGTAATATGTTGGAAATATGCAACAATATTATTAAGGCTTTTGAAGCCACTAATCCAAAAAGAAAATACAAGTCAGATTTAGAAATTTTTGTGAGAGAGTCTAAACTTGAAGATTTCTATGACGAAAGTGGTGAAATAATTTTTGTTTCTACCATTCACAAAGCAAAAGGGAAGGAGTTTGATAATGTCTTCATCATGCTTGAAAACGTTAACCCTGCAACGGATGAAGCAAAGCGCCAGCTCTATGTTGCAATGACAAGAGCAAAGCAAAATTTAACGATTCATTTAAACGGAAATTATCTTAATGACATAACGGCAGAAAATTTAGTACTAGTTGAGGATAGGAAAGAATATTTACCGCCACCCCAGCTTGTAGTGCACTTAACACACAAGGATGTTCAACTTTGGTATTTTGAATCTGTTCAGCAAAAAATAGCAACAATTTCAAGTGGTTCTATTCTAACAATTAGTACGGATGGGTGCAAGGATGCAAAAGGTAATTTAGTATTAAAATTTTCTAAAAAATTCTGTGAATTCATTGCGTATCAGGAACAAAAAAGATACAAGCTCAAAGAAGCAAAAGTTAATTTTATTGTTTACTGGAAAAAAGAGGAAGAAGAAAAGGAAATTAAAATAATTCTTCCTGAAGTATATTTTGAAAGAGTGGTAGTGTAGCTAAATCGCACACTGTGTGGCAGACAGAAAGGAACTCCACTAAGTTTGGATAATTAAGCATCAGTAAGAATCTGAGCACCATAGGACCAACTGAAAATGCAGTCTGCTGATGGGAGGTTCTATAAAGATTTTTTGCCTCTTAGGCTTTTTGAATAGGTTTCGTTAAGGCATTCGATTTACCTGGCAAAATTAAATGGATTAGTAATCCGCCTCCGTACAAAGATTTATCCTTCGTATTAGTCGGGATTGCAAATCCCGAATAACCCCTGCCACAGCACTATGGTTTAAATTCAGCAATGGATTATTATGATACCAGGAAAGGACTTGTCAATATTACTTATCTTGAATAGTTTTGTTAAAGCACTAGATTTATCTGGCAAAATGAAATGGATTACAAATCCGCCTCCGTACAAAGATTTATCCTTCGTATCAGTCGGGATTGCAAATCCCGACTAACTCCAGTTGATAATTTGATAAAGAGAAAAACAGAATTGGTGACGACTGACAATTATTATGACGACAATATGATTAGATGTTTAGCGCTTTGGGTATTGTTATTATTTATCAATGTAAGTTCCTTTGGACAGACTAAATATTTAATGCTCCAAAAGAAGAACAAAAATAAAAATGTATATTATAAAATTGGTGACGTTATTTCACTTAAAGTGAATGGGAGAAAGTCAAAGATTAAAGGCGAAATTTTACAGTTGAAAGATAGCGTTATCGTATTTAGAGATTATGAGATCATTGTTAATGAGATAACGCACCTGTACATAGACGAGAAGACGAAATGGTGGTTACGTTATAAAGTCGAACAAATTTCATTAATCGTTGGAGGCGGATATTTACTGCTGGAGTTAATAAATACAGGAGATCTGAATAGAGACGTGTTAATTACTAGCGGGACGTTGATTGGAGTCGGTCTTCTTGCAAAGCTCATCATTGGTAATAAAATACCGATAAAGGGAAGAACAGAGTTGAGGATTTTAAAATTGTGACATGTTGAAGTAGGAAAGGCTTGCACACAATTGACAACATTAGTTTACACCGGACGGTTTCAGTCTGACCTTAGACTTGACAAGTTGACATTGACTTGTAAGTCGATAAAGATTTTACAAGCGACACAGGCTCATTGTTTTATAACAGTCGACAGAACCGCCCAGTGCAACAATATGCATATTTCATTTGGCCGGCTCGGTGCTGCATTGTAGTTTTAGTCTCATGATTTCGTTCAAACAAGTGGTACAGATTAGTTTTCAAAATCAGCTAAACAGAATATACACTCACGTTAGCGGTCATTCTTTTGTTACAACTTACTATAAAAATTAAATTATTTTGACCAAAGACATCAATATGAATCTATCTGAATTTTTTGAGGAACTTTATCAGAAACTTCTTTCAAAAAAAACTAAAGAAAGGAGTGAACGGGCAATCTTATGGATTGCTTTAGCGAGTTTTATAATTCACTTACTAGTTATTGGATTAATACATTTTAATATCATTTCCATTAATGAACCATCAAATTTATTAAAAGATCCTATCGCTGCTATTTATACCCCCTTTTCATTCATACTTGTTTATGAGGTGTATCTTTTAATTTATTACCTCCCAAAATCAACTTCTACTTATATTTCAAAGCAATATGAAATTATTGCTCTCATCATTATTAGACGATTGTTCAAGGACCTTTCAGACTTATCACTTTCGTCTAATTGGTTTAACATTAAAAATGATTTGCAGTTTACTTATGATTTAGCAGCATCCGTCTTATTATTCTATTTAATTTACCTATTTCATATTCAGCGGACCAAAGTATATAGAATTATTGATAATGGTAAAAATCATTCTTCGAGTATTTCGAAATTTATAAACGCAAAAAAAAGGATCGCTACTGCTTTAGTTCCAATATTATTAATCATTGGAATATATTCATTCTTAAACTGGAGCTTCGGTATCTTTCAGCCAAATGAAACCAATGTTATTTCTTTTAAGAACATCAATAATATTTTCTTTGAACAGTTTTTCAATATTTTGATTATTGCTGACGTAATATTATTGTTATTTTCATTTTTTCATACAGACGAGTTCCACAAAGTCATTCGAAATTCGGGTTTTATTATTTCAACTATATTAATTCGAATATCTTTTTCTGTTAGTGGTATCGTTAATATTATATTGATTGTTTCCGCAATTTTATTTGGACTTCTTATGCTTACTATACATAATAAATTTGAAAAGCAGTTAGCAAAAGAAACTAAAGAAGGTAATGAAATCGATGAATAAAAAGACATAAATGAAGTTAGAATTGTCGAAAAGTATGAGTAGTGATTAAAACTGAAACTTGCCAGGTATAACGGCTAAAGAAAAGGATTGAAAAGAGATACTAACATGCCAACCTGCTCACCTTGCCTAAAGCCTCTGACTTCTGGTTCCTTACTTTTTAAAAAAGATTGCTAACTTTCTTTTATGAATCAACTTACCCTTGTACTGAGTTGCGCATTGCTCATCACGTGTGCTCCTCAGAAAAAAGAAATAGCCTCATCCGAGGTGGTTAACGATATGCCCACTGACAAACTCATTATGTACTCTCTTCAGAATAAGAACGGATTGAAAATGTCTGTTACCAATTTCGGTGGACGAATTGTTTCGCTTTGGGTTCCTGATAAAAATGGCGCGGTAGAAAATGTAGTTCTTGGGTATGATTCAGTTAAAAAGTACCTCACTGGAAATCCTTACTTCGGCGCAATGATCGGTCGCTATGGCAATCGCATTGCAAACGGCAAATTTTCATTGAACGGATTGACGTATCAATTGGCTGTAAACAATGGAAAGAATTCCCTTCATGGCGGACCAAAGGGATTTCATAATGTGTATTGGGATGTACGTGCCGACAGCAATGTGATAGCGATGACGTATGCCAGTAAAGACGGCGAAGAGGGCTTTCCCGGAAATCTGTTAGTGAAAGTGAACTACGCTTTAAATGATAAAAATGAATTAGTTATTGATTACCAGGCAACAACAGATAAACCTACTGTAGTAAATCTTACGCACCATTCATTCTTTAATCTTGCCGGCGAAGGCAATGGTGATATTTTAAATCAACAGCTTATAATTAATGCTGACCGATATTGTCCTGTAGACGCCGAACTGATACCAATCGGCGATTTAAAACCAGTACATGGGACGGCGTTTGATTTCCTCAATTCTCACGCAATAGGAGAGAGGATCAATAATAGTGACGAACAATTGAAATATGGCTCCGGATACGATCATAACTGGGTGTTGAACAAAATATCGAAGGAGCTTTCACTCGCAGCAACTGTTTCAGATCCTGACAGCGGTCGTGTGATGGAAGTCTGGACAACAGAGCCTGGCCTGCAATTCTACTCCGGAAATTTTCTGGATGGCAAAGAGGTTGGTCCGAGCGGTAAACCTTATCCACTTCGTTCTGCTTTCTGTCTTGAAGCACAGCATTATCCCGATTCACCCAATCATTCAATGTTTCCGTCTACGGTGTTGAATCCCGGTGAGACCTATAAGCAACAGACCATTTACAAGTTCACTTCAAAAATTGATGTTGTCAGGTAAATCCTGTTCATAAATCGTGGATAAACTATATCGTTACCGAAAGTTTGAAAATAAAACGAAATTTTAATCTCCTTGAAAGAATAAAACGGTCTGAAGAAGATTCACAACTTTCAAAATTTTTGAAACCAATTGCCTTTCGTAATCGGTTTAGTTCTTTGGTATTTTCTTCTAAAATCTTCGCTTTTGGATTAGAATTCTATCACAATTTGTTAGTTTGTAATTATTCTAAATTGTAAAAATCGAGTGTAAAAACTCATTCAGAAATATTCGATCAACGCTTTCGCAGAACGACAGTACATTGAGCTTGGACACACTCCAACAATCACTCCAAAGCCAATAAAAATATTTGAAATAATGACATCCGAGTGTAGATTTGCGCATCTCCGTATAAAATGCGGATCCCTAATTCACATGATGAAGCGATTGTTCTCCGGAATCTTTATTTGTGTCCCAACATTTCTCCTCTGCATTCTCCTATCTTATTCAGTTAAAGCTCAGGAAATTCCAACCGATGCGGCGGTAATCAGCGCTGGTGAAGCATTATTCAAAGCAAATTGCAAATCATGTCATAAGCTTGATGCAAAGTTGGTAGGGCCAGCACTTACAGGTGTTACTGAACGCGCTCCAAGTGTTCAATGGATTATCAAGTGGGTACACAATCCTGCAAAACTTATTGCAAGTGGAGATGAATACGCGAATAAGATCTATAACGAATACAATAAAAGCCAGATGACGGCTTTCACTACCTTAAAAGATGAACAAATTCTTAGCATCATTGCCTACATAAAAAATCCTCCGGCTCCTCCTGTTGCAGTAACACCTGCAGGAACTCAAACAACTGGGGAGAGCGCCCCGTCAGGTTACCTCGATGCAATCGTGGCCGGAATGATCATTATCCTGGTTCTTCTGGTAGTTATACTGGTTTTGATTGTCAGTGCATTACGCAAATTTCTGGATACGAAGGAGCTTAGCGAAGAGGACAAGGAAATTGTCAATTCACCAATTACTTTTTCATCCGTAACAAGTTCTGCAGGGTTTATCTTTTTCGTGATATTTTTATTCAGTACCATCACTTTCAAAACCGTTATCGACGGACTCTATTCGATCGGTGTTCAAAAGAATTACCAGCCAAAGCAACCAATTGCTTTCTCACATAAAATCCATGCTGGTCAGTATGAAATTGAATGTAAGTATTGTCACACAGGAGCTGCGAAAGGAAAGCAAGCAAACATTCCTTCTACAAACATTTGTATGAACTGTCATTCACAGATCAAGTCGGGTGAAATAACAGGGGAAGGGGAAATCGCAAAAATCTATGCAGCTGCTGGTTTTGATCCTGCAACATCAACATATTCTGGCAAGACTAAACCTGTAGAATGGGTGCGTATTCACAATCTTCCTGACTTGGCATACTTCAATCACTCCCAGCACGTGAACGTTGCTGGCGTTGTATGTCAGACATGTCACGGACCCATCCAGGAAATGGAAGTGGTGAAACAATACTCTTTATTAACAATGGGCTGGTGCATCGATTGTCACCGTAAGTCAGATGTTACCACCAAAGGAAATGCTTATTACGACAAGCTGGTTGAAATCCATGATAAGAAAACTTTCAAAGTAGAAGCGATCGGAGGATTGGAATGCGCCAAATGCCACTATTAACATTCAGTGATTTAAAGATTTGATGATTTTAAGATATTACCATACGATATAAAGGAACGATCAACTCATATGAGTACAACTACTAAAAGGAAATATTGGAAAGGACTTGAACAGCTCAAGAACGATACTGCTTTTGTTAAGCATGCGGGAAAAGAGTTTGCCAACATTGGTGTTGAAGAAGATCCGGGTCATTCCAGAAGAGATTTCTTAAAAATGATGGGCTTTAGCGTTGCTGCAGCATCACTTGCAGCCTGTGAAGCACCCATCAGACATGCCATTCCTCTGGTTACAAAGCCGCTGGATGCAGATCCGGGCATTGCCAACTATTACGCATCAACGTATATAGACGGTGGAGATTATTGCAGTGTACTTGTTAAGACGCGAGATGGTCGTCCAATCAAAATTGAAGGCAACGCGTTATCAAGTGTATCAGGTGGAGGAACAAGTGCACAAGTTGAAGCATCTGTCCTCTCCCTATATGATAATTACAGGCTTCGCGGACCCAAGATAGCGAATGCGAGTGCTGACTGGGAAACTGTTGACAGTGAAGTAATTACAAAGCTCAGAAGTGCTTCATCTATCCGAATTATTTCTAATACAATTCTTAGCCCAAGCACAAAAGCAGCAATTGAAAAATTCAAGGTAAAGTATCCGTCAACGCAGCATGTTCAGTACGATCCCATCTCTTATTATGGTGTATGGAAAGGTAATGAAGCATCGTTTGGAACAGGATTCATTCCTTCTTATGATTTCAGTAAAGCAAAAACAATTGTTAGTCTTGGAGCAGATTTCCTTGGCACATGGCTTTCACCCATTGAATTCACAAAACAATTCGCAACAACAAGAAGAATCGATGAAGATCATAGCGAGATGTCTCGTCTTTATCAGTTCGAAGCAAACTTAACATTGACTGGCGCTAATGCAGATTATCGCACCATGGTGAAACCATCCCAATCAGGTTTAGTGGCAGCTCAATTATATAATCTTATCGCAGCAAAATCTGGTAAGGCAGGATTATCAGCGAGCATCGAAGGCATTGCCAATCTGGATAAGGCAGCGACAGATCTCTTAGCATCAAAAGGAAGTTCTTTAGTTGTATCGGGATCGAATGATAAAAATATTCAAACGATAGTGAACGGCATCAACGAAATGCTTGGTAGCTATGGTACGACAATTCTTCCCGCGTTACCTGTTAATTTCCGCCAAGGAAATGATGAAGCAATGTCGTCATTCATCACAGAAGCCGAAGGTGGAAAAGTAGATGCGGTTATTTTCTACAACTGTAATCCAGTGTATGATCATCCAATGGGAGCTAAGCTTGGAGCTGCTCTTAAAAATATCGAATTGACTGTATCAACTGGCTATACAGAAGACGAAACAGCTTCTTTGGTTACCTATAAAGCTCCCGATCATCATTACCTGGAATCATGGAACGATTTCGAACCTAAGAAAGGTCTTTACAGTTTATCACAACCGACAATAACTCCGCTATTCAAATCAAGGCAAGTTCAGGAGAGCTTTATGGTTTGGGCAGGAGCTCCAACGGATTACTTTACGTTCGTAAAAGAAAATTGGAAGAACTGGTTCTTTGTCAGGACAAATTCAGGAATGGATTTTCAATCATGGTGGGATAAGTGCTTATATGATGGTGTATTGGAATTTGCTTCTGAAGGCGGAGGAGCAGTAACATTTTCCGGCGATATCGCAGCGGCTGCCTCAGCAGTTTCTTCAACCTACACAGCCGCTAACTCAGGATTTGAATTAGCAGTATATGAAAGCTACGGAGTTGGAAATGGTTCTCAGGCGAATAATCCGCTTCTCCAGGAATTGCCAGATCCTATTACTAAAATCGTTTGGGACCATCCTATCACCGTTTCTCAATTTGATGCTGGTAAGCTCAAGTTCAACATGGATGGCGAAAGCAATACGCAATACGGAACGCTTACTGCTAATGGAATAAGCATCGACGTACCAGTTCTTGTTCAGCCGGGTCAAACTCCAGGAACATTCGGTATCTCATTAGGATACGGAAGAGAAAAAGTTGGTAAGGTTGCTGAAAAGCTAGGTATCAATGCGTACCAATTTCTTGGAATGGTTAGCGGATCCGTTTCTGGTGACATTACAACAGGAGTTAATCTTGTTCAAACAAATAAGCCATTCCAGTTGGCACAAACACAAACTCATCAGACGTACATGGGGCGTGAGAATGTGATCCAGGAATCAGTATTAAGCAAATTCAAAGAAGATCCTTTTGCAGGACGCGAAATCCCTAAAGTCACTAAGTGGGATGAAAAAGTAGACCCTTCTTCACTCAGTTTGTGGAAAGGTCATACCTATAATAATCACCATTGGGGAATGTCAATTGATCTAAATACCTGTACAGGTTGCGGATCATGCGTTGTGGCATGTAACGTCGAAAACAACGTATCCCTGGTTGGAAAGGATGAAGTGATTCGCCGCCGCGAAATGCACTGGTTGCGTATTGACCGCTATTACAGCAGTAATGCAAGTGAGAAATACGCTACAAGTGAAGAGGCGGAAGTAGCTTCAGAAAATCCGGAAGTTGTATTTCAGCCAATGCTGTGTCAGCATTGTAACAACGCTCCTTGTGAAACGGTTTGTCCTGTTGCAGCAACAACACACAGCACAGAGGGTCTTAATCAAATGACTTATAATCGTTGTATCGGCACCCGCTATTGTGCTAACAACTGTCCTTATAAAGTAAGACGGTTCAACTGGTTCAAGTACCACGATAATCAGCAGTTCTACCAGTCAAACCCTGCGATGAATACTGATCTTGGTCGCATGGTATTGAATCCTGAAGTTACCGTTCGCTCACGCGGCGTGATGGAAAAATGTTCGTTCTGTGTGCAGCGTATACAAGCTGGTAAGCTTACTGCGAAACGTGAAAGACGACCCATGAAAGATGGTGAAGTTATCACTGCATGCCAGGCTGCCTGTACTTCCGGGGCGATTGTATTCGGAGATATGAACGATGCCAACAGCGCAATCACAAAGTTGTTGAAGATCACGAAAGATGAAAAAGGCGCAGCTGGTTTCGATAAAAAGACAGGGAATCCTCGTGCCTACAGAGTGTTGGAAGAAATCGGTGTGAAGCCAAATATCTTCTACCTTACCAAGATCAGGAACAAGGATGAAGTAAAAGAACATGCTTAAGCAGAACTATTATAGAATTATTAATTAGAAACAAGGAACGTTAGCATATATGCAAGCATCAGCAGCAGTAAGAGAAACACTAGTAACCGGAGGGAAGACCGTCCACGATGTGTCTCATGACATCAGCATCCAGGTAGAGAACAATCCGACCAGGTTGTGGTGGATGGCGTTCGGCGTTTCGCTGGCATTATTGTGCTACGGAGCATATTGCTGCGGATTTATGTTATGGAATGGTATCGGTGTTTGGGGTCTTAATAAAACAGTAGGCTGGGCATGGGACATCACAAACTTCGTTTGGTGGGTTGGTATCGGTCATGCCGGAACCCTTATCTCGGCGATCCTTTTGTTATTCCGTCAGCGCTGGAGAATGTCAATCAACCGCGCTGCTGAAGCGATGACGATCTTTGCTGTTATATGCGCGCTTAGCTTTCCGGCATTCCACATGGGGCGTTTGTGGCTCGGGTTCTATTGGGCACTTCCACTTCCAAATGCATTCGGATCTCTGTGGGTAAATTTCAATTCTCCGCTTCTTTGGGATGTGTTCGCGATCTCAACATATTTCTCTGTTTCGTTAGTATTCTGGTACATGGGATTGATTCCCGACTTCGCTGTAATTCGTGACCGCGCTGTAAAAGCAGGAGCGAAGACCCGCGCAAATATCTATAATGCTTTAAGTTTTGGATGGGACGGAGCAGCAAAAACATGGTCACGCTATGAATCAGTTGCGTTGATCCTTGCAGGTCTGTCT
>Ga0123336_10001198_pt1 | contig 24263 bp, 22 predicted proteins | sample SSSSmetaG_FD_96466 | JGI IMG/M metagenome (GOLD analysis project Ga0123336, IMG submission 96466) | Glacier valley bacterial and archeal communities from Borup Fiord, Nunavut, Canada, to study Microbial Dark Matter (Phase II) - ​SSSS metaG | ecosystem: Environmental > Aquatic > Freshwater > Ice... | reverse complement strand
GCCATGCGGTACGACGATGGTCGCGTGCAGGCCGTGGCGCTGCGCCGCCAGGGCCACCGATTGGCCGTGGTTGCCGCGTGTGGCCGCGATCACGCCCTGGCATTCAGGCTCGCGGCGGCGCAGCGCGTCGAAGTAGACCAGCCCGCCGCGCACCTTGAACGCCCCGACCGGCGTGTGATTCTCGTGCTTGACCCACGCCGCCGCGCCCAGCCGCTGGTCGAGCAGCGGCCAGCGCTGCTGTGGTGTCGGCGGCATGAATTCGCGGACGATGCGCATCGCGTCGATCAAGCCATCGGGGTCGTTGTTCATGGTCTCGGGTCGGTGGGTAAGGACGACAGGGCGAGAGTGCCGCGCTGGCCGGTCAAGGTGGCGACCAGTGCGGGCGCACTGTCAGTGGGCTCGGCGCAAGCCACGCCGTTGATCGACCCCAAAGCGCCGAGGCAGGGCTCGTCCAACCCGATCAATTGCACGCAATCAAGTTGTACGCCGCTGACCGGCAAGGCATCGCACGGGTGAACGGCGCCCCACTCGATCAGGGTGGGCAGCGCGCCACCGAGCGGCCGCGCACCGCCGGCCCGCAGTGCAATCTGCCAGCGCAACATGCCGTTCGCGGTGTGGCGTTCGGCGGCTACCACGGCACCGGGCTCGATGCCGCTTGCGCGCCAGGCCGCGCTCGTGGCGTGGAGGTCGTGGCTGCGTGCCACCCAGTGAATGAGCTGTGGCCCGCCGCGCAACGCCAGGCGCAGCGCCGGCGCGTCCAGCCCGAACCAGCGCGGCCCAGCGGGCGCGGTGCCCCCCGGGTCGATGGCGATGATCTCGGCATACGCGTTCGGAAAGCGCGCGCACGCCACGCTGAACAGCAGGTTGTGCGTGCCCATGAAGGCGTGCTTCCCGCCCGTGGCCGGCGTGATGCCGAACACGCTCTCGCACCACGCTGCGCCGTCGGCCAGCGTGGCAGCGGCGATCACGAGGTGGTCGAGCTGCAGCATGGTGCGCGCGGCCGCTACAGCGCCAGCGTGCCGTCGATGCAGGTGACCGAGTGGCCGCCGATCCAGATGTCGGCGCCGATCTGGTCCACGTGCACGCGCCCGGCGCGGCCGAGGGCTGTTCCCTGGCTCGCCACGTAACGCGCCGGTGCCATGCCGGCGCCGATCAGCCATTGCGCCAGGCCGGCATTCAGGCTACCGGTTACCGGGTCTTCCGGCACGCCCAGGCTGGGCACGAAGGCGCGCACCTCGAACTGCGCCGCCGGCTCACTTGCGGGCCAGGGCGTGACCACGCCGACCTTCAGCCCGGCCATCAGCACAAAGTCAGGCGCGAGCGCCAGCAGCTCGTCGCGGGTGGCCAGCATCACGGCCACCCAGCCGGGGCCGTTGTCGACCCAGTTCGACGCACGGATGGCACTCGCCTCGATGCGCAGGCTGCGCGCGATGTGGTCCAGCACATCGGCCTCGACCGGCCCGCTGCGCCGCAGCGGCGGCGCAGCGAACGCCAGCCGCGAAGCATCGCGCCGCAGGCGCACCAGGCCGATGCCGCACTCCTGAACGATCAGCTCCCGCTGCGGCACACCGCCGGAGGCGAGCCACGCGTGGCAGCTGCCCAGCGTCGGGTGGCCGGCGAAGGGCAGTTCGCCGCCAGGGGTGAAGATGCGCACGCGGTAGTCGGCCTGCGGGTCTTGCGGCGGCAGCAGGAACGTGGTTTCGCTCAGGTTGGTCCAGCGCGCGAAGGCGGCCATCTGCGCGTCGGTCAGGCCGGCGCCGTCGACCACCACCGCGAGCGGGTTGCCCGAAAGCGGCGTGTCCGAGAACACGTCGATCTGCTGGAAGCGCCGCTTCATGCCGCACCCCCCGCGAGCTGCTGGCGCAGCACCTGCGACAGCAGCGCCACGCCACGCGCGATCTCGGCCGGCGCCACGGTCACGAACGACAGGCGCAGCGTGTTCGCGCGTGGCTGACTGGCGAAGAACGCCGCGCCCGGCACGTACGCCACGCCCGCTTCGACAGCCCTGGGCAGCATCGCAGTCGCGTCGATGCTCTCGGGCAGCTCGACCCAGAAGAACATGCCGCCGCTCGGCACGACCCAGCGGCAACCGGCCGGCATGTGGGCGTCGAGCGCGGCGCGCATCGCATCGCGCTGCAGCTTGTAGCGCGCGCGGATGGTGGGCACATGCTCGCGCAGGAAGCCGTTGCGGACCACCTCATGCACCACGCGCTGGTTGAAGCCCGGCGTGTGCAGGTCGGCGGCCTGCTTGGCCTGCAGCAGCTTGGGGCACAGCAGCGGCGGCGCGACCGCGTAGCCCAAGCGCAGGCCGGGCGCGAGCACCTTGGAAAACGAGCCCAGGTACACCGTGCCCTCGGCCCAGCGTGCGGCCAGCGGCGCGGGCGGTGCGGCGTCGAACCACAGGTCGCCGTAGGGGTTGTCTTCGACAAGCGGCAGGCCCATCGCCTGCGCTGCCTTCACGAGCGCGGCGCGGCGCCCCTCGCCCATGCAGCGGCCGCTCGGGTTCTGGAAGTTCGGCAGCACGTAGAGAAAGCGTGCGCCGTGTGCCGCCGCCAGCGCATCGGGCCGCGGGCCCTCGTCGTCGCACGGCACGGCCACGACCTCGGGCTCGTAGGGTGCAAACGCCTGCAGCGCGCCGAGGTACGTGGGTGCTTCCACGGCGACGGTGCTGCCCGTATCGATGAGCACCTTTCCGACAAGGTCGAGCCCCTGCTGCGAGCCGGTGGTGATGAGCACCTGCTCCGGGTCGACCTGCATGCCCTGCTCGCCCAAATGCTCGGCGACCCATTCGCGCAGCGGCGGGAAGCCTTCGCTCGCGGCGTATTGCAGCGCCTCGCGCGGCTGGTCGCGCAGCACGCGGGCCGTGGCCTCGCGCATGGCCTCGACCGGGAAGGTGTCGGGCGAGGGCAGGCCACCGGCGAGCGAGGTGACGCCCGAACGCTCGGTCATCTTCAGGATCTCGCGAATCACCGACGGGTTCATGCGCGCGGTGCGGCGTGCGGTCTGCCAGGGGTTGGCCGATGTCATGGCGGGCTCCTCAGGGGTGACAGGTTGGGCGACGGGTTGGGCGACGACTTAGACGGCGGCGGCCCGGCTCGCGGGCATCTTCTTGCCCACGAACACCACGCCGACAACGGCGAGCGAGAACAGCACCGTGACCGGCTCCAGCGTTTCGCCGAGCACGGGCACCGCGAACAGCAGTGCCAGAAACGGCTGCACCAGTTGCACCTGGCTCACTCGCACCGCGCCGCCCAGCGCGAGGCCGCGGTACCACGCGAAGAAGCCCAGCCACATCGAGAATAGCGTGACGTACGCGAAGCCGCCCCAGGCGCTGGCGCGCGCCGGCTGCACCGGCCATGTGGCCCACATGGCGGGCAGCGTGAACGGCAGGCTCAGCACCAGCACCCAGCAGATGACCTGCTCGGCCGGCAACTCGGCGGCCACGCGCGCCCCGGCCACGTAGCCGACAGCCGTGCTGACGACCGCCAGCAACAGCAAGCCATCGGCATGCGACAACGTGCCGTGCCCTCGGTAGGCCGCGAAGCCCAGCACCAGTGCACTGCCCAGTACCGCGCAGGCCCAGAAGCCGAGCGACGGCCGCTGGCGGAAGTAGAGCGCCGCGCCGATGGCCGTGGCCAGCGGCATCAACCCGGTCACGACGGCTGCGTGCATCGCATCGACCTCGCGCAGCGCCAGGCTCAGGAACAGCGGAAAGCCGACGACCGTGCCGAGCGCCGATGCCGCCAGCGCCGGCAGGTGGCGGCGCTGCACACGCGGTGCGCCGCTGGCCCACAGGTACAGCACGCTCAGCAGGCCGGCGCAGGCCGCGCGGCCGGCCGTCACGAACAGCGGCGGCAGTTGCGGGTCGGCGGCCGGGCCGACCGCCAGCCGCGTCATCGGCAGTGTCATCGCGAAGATCACGACGCCGAGCAGGCCGAGCCACAGGCCGCGTGTCTCTTGGTGGGTGGGCGCTGGATTCATGCGACAAAGTCTACGCTGACAACCAACACAGTGCCGATACACTTTGGGCACACTTCCGATAAACTGTATTGGTTTATTCGCCGGCACATGCGACCCCTTCATGCTCAACAACACCCGTGTCACCCATGCCGCCACCGCGCCCGAGCCCGCCCACGAGGCCCTGAGCCGCAGCGGCGACACCACCCTCACCGAACAGCTCGCCGCGCGCTTTGCCGAGCGCATTCGCGAGCGGCTGCTGGCGCCGGGTGCGCGGTTGCCGTCAGTGCGCGAATGTGCGCGCCGCCACGCGGTGAGCGCCCACACAGTGGTGGCCGCCTACGACCAGTTGCTGGCGCTCGGCCTGGTGGAAGCACGGCGCCAGCGCGGCTTCTTCGTGCGTGACGTGCCGGCCCGCAGTGCGCAACCGAATGCGCAGCGCCCGGCAGACCGGCCGCCGTTGCGGCCGCTTCCCGTCAGCGCCACCGCGCTGATTCGCGGCATGTTCCAGCCGCCGGGTGCGCGCCCGATGCCCGGCCTGGGCACGCTGCCGGCCGATTGGCTCGACCTGCCGCTGCTCGCTGGCGCGCTGCGCAAGTCCACCGCCGGGGCGCAACTCGGCGCGGCCTCGCTGCAGTATGGCGACCCGGCCGGCGAGGCGCGGCTGCGCGAGGCGCTGGCCATCAAGCTGGCGGAATTCGGCGTGCGCGCGTCGGCGCAGCAGATCGTCACCACCGTGGGCGCCACGCAGGCGCTCGACGTGGTCACGCGCACGCTGTTGCGCGCCGGCGACAGCGTGCTCGTGGACGAGCCCGGCTGGTCGGTCGAGTACGCGCGGCTGGCCGCACTGGGCATGCGCGTGCTGCCGGTGCCGCGCGGTGAAGACGGCCCCGACCTGGCCGCCATGCAGCGCCTGATCGAGGCCCAGCCGGCCCGACAGCGGCCGAGGTTGTACGTGACGGTGTCGGTGCTGCACAACCCGACCGGCACGTCGCTGTCGCTGCAATCGGCACACCGCGTGCTGCAGCTGGCGCAGGCGCACGACCTGCACATCGTCGAGGACGACACCTACGCGCACCTCGCGCCCGCGCACCTGCCTCGTTTGGCCGCGCTCGATGCGCTGGAGCGCACGATCTACATCTCGGGCTTCTCGAAGATCCTGGTGCCGAACTGGCGTGTCGGCTTCCTCGCGGCACCGCTGGCGCTGGTTGATCGTCTCGTAGACACCAAGCTGCTGAGCACGCTCACCACGCCCGGCATCACTGAGCTGGCGCTGGCGTATTGCCTGGAGCAGGGCCTGCTGCGCCGCCATACGGAACGCGTGATGGTGCGGCTCGCCGAGGCGCGCGAGCGCACCGTCAAGCTCGCCGAGAGCCACGGCTGCCGCTTCGCCACGCCGCCGCGCGGCCTGTTCGGCTGGGTCGACGTGGGCGTTGACACGGAGCACCTGGCGCAACTCATGCAACACGACTGGTTCATCGCGCCCGGCGCGCTGTTCCATGCCACGCACCGGCCGAGCACGCTGATGCGCATCAACTTCGCGACCACGCAGGACGTGCGCTTCTGGCGCGCCCTGGCGCGGGCGCGGGCTTAGCTGTACGGCAAGCGCGCCGAAGGTGAAAATGGGGCCGTGAAAAAAGAAGCGACATGAACAGCGAAATGTTCGAGCGCACCATCCCCTTCGGCGAGCCGGAGCTGACGCGCGCGAGCGCCTTCAACCGCTACCTTGATGAGGTGGCCGCCGGGTCGACACACAGCGGTGCCAGCTCGCGCATCTCGCAGCTCAGCCCTTCCTTGCAGGCCGACCTGGTGCGCTTCGAGCAGGACGGCGGCAGCTCCGAGACCATCGAGGTGATCGCCGCGTGCATCCGCCACGCCAAGCGCGTGGCGATCCAGCTGCAATGTGGCGAACTGCTCGTGCCGCTGACCATCTTCCCGCAAGAGCGGTTGGTGCACTGCCCGCTGCCGATGACCGAGCTGATCGGGCGCCACGTGCCGAGCATGCGGGTGTTGCAGGTCGAACCGGCGCTGCTGGTGCCGCCCGGCGACGAGCAACGTGCGCTCATCGGCGAAGCACACCTGCACCACCCGCTCGCCCCGCTGGTCTGGGAGCTGGCGATGCGCGGCCCGCGCCGCGAGCTGCTGCCCGAAATCAGCGGCCCGGCGGTCTACCGCGTGGCACCGGGGCTCGACCTTGCGGGCCTGCCCACGAACGGCGCAATGCGCGCGGCCATCGAGCGGCTGCGCCACCAGGCGTGCAACCTCACCGAGATCGCGACATGGCCCGCGCTCGACCGCGAGCGCGCTTCGCGCCTGCTCAACGCGCTGTACCTGCAGGCCGGGCTGATGGTGAGCCGATCCCACCCCGACGCGGTGCGCGACAGCTGGTTCGGCGGCGTCTGACCGCCGTTGAACGCTCCTGACGGGCTCGCGCGCCGGCGCGCGCCCAAGCTCAGCGCGTCAGCGCGCCCCCAATACTTCCCAGCGCTCCATCGCGGCCAGCAGTTCATCGTCGATCCTGGCGTGGCGCGCTTGCGCTGCTGCGGCGCGATCCGGCTCCTTGGCGTACGACTGCGCGTCGGCCAGGAACGCACCGAGCTGCTTTTGTTCGGCCTCCAGCACCTCGATGCGCTTGGGCAGTTCGTCGAGTTCGCGCTGCTCTTTGTAGCTGAGCTTGCGCGGCTTCGGGGCCAGCGCAGCGGCCGATGCAGCAACTGGCTTGGCAGCACCCGGCGCGGCGTCCCGCTGCTTCGGTGGCGTGGCAGCGCGTGCGGCCTGCTCGCGCAACGTGCGGGCGCGGTCGCTCTGCAGCTTCCAGTCTTCGTACCCGCCCTCGTACTCGCGCCAGCGGCCGGGGGATTCATCGCCTTCCCAGACGATGGTGCTCGTGACCACGTTGTCGAGAAAGCGCCGGTCGTGGCTCACCAGGAACACCGTGCCCGCATAGCTTTGCAGCAGCTCTTCGAGCAACTCCAGCGTGTCGATGTCGAGGTCGTTGGTCGGCTCGTCGAGCACCAGCACGTTGGCGGGCAGCGCAAACAAGCGGGCGAGCAACACGCGGTTGCGCTCGCCGCCGCTGAGCGTGCGCACCGGCGAGTTGGCACGCTCGGGCGAGAACAGGAAGTCGTTCAGGTAGCTCATCACGTGCTTGCGCTGGCCCGCGAACTCGACCCATTCGCTGCCGGGGCTGATGGTGTCGGTCAGCGTGGCATCGAGGTTCAGCGTGCTGCGCATCTGGTCGAAATACGCCACTTCGAGCCGCGCACCTTGGCGGATGCGGCCGCTGGTGGGCTGCAACTCGCCGAGGATCATCTTCAAGAGCGTCGTCTTGCCCGCACCGTTCGGGCCGATCAGGCCGACCTTGTCGCCGCGCAGGATGGTGGCGCTGAAGTCCTTGACGATGAGCTTGGTCTGCTCGCGGTCGCCGAATTGCATGGTCACGTCGCGCAACTCGGCCACGATCTTGCCGCTGGGGGTGCCGGAATCGACTTCGAGCCGCACCTGGCCCAGCGAGTCACGCCGCTTCTGGCGCGCACCCCGCAGCACTTCGAGCCGCTGAATGCGCGCGACGCTGCGGGTGCGGCGGGCTTCCACGCCCCTGCGTATCCAGACCTCTTCCTGCGCCAGCAGCTTGTCGGCGCGCGCGTTGAAGAGTGCATCGGACGCGAGCTGCTCTTCCTTCATGCGCTCGTACGCCGTGAAGTTGCCGGGGTAGCTGCGAATGACGCCGCGGTCGAGCTCGACGATGCGTGTGGCCACGCCGTCGAGGAACGCGCGGTCGTGGGTGATGAGCATCATGCTGCCCTTGAAGCCACGCAGCAACTCTTCGAGCCACGCGATCGAGTCGAGGTCGAGGTGGTTGGTCGGCTCGTCGAGCAGCAACACGTCGGGCACCGCAACGAGCGCTTGCGCCAGCGCCACGCGCTTCTTCATGCCGCCCGAAAGTTGCCCGATGTCGCGGGTGCCGTCGAGGTGGAGTTGCGCGAGCGTGGTGTCAACCCGCTGCTCCCAGTTCCATGCGTCGAGCGCCTCGATGCGGGTTTGCAGCGCGTCGAGGTCGACGCCGTCGGCGTGTTCTTCATACGCTTGCCGCACCGCGCGTGCCTCGGCGACGCCCTCGCTCACCGCCTCGAAGACGCTGTGGCCGGGCTCGAACACCGGCTCCTGCGGCACGTAGCAGATGCGCACGCCCTGCGTCATTTGCAGCAGGCCGTCGTCGAGCTTTTCCAGCCCCGCGATGATCTTGAGCATCGACGACTTGCCCGCGCCATTGCGGCCGATCAGCCCCAGGCGTTCACCCGCTTCGAGCGAGAAGGCAGCGTTGTCGAGCAGGGCCACGTGGCCGAAGGCGAGGTGAGCGTTGGAGAGGGAAAGGACGGCCATGGTTCAGTGCGGGCAAACGATCTGCAATTGGGTGAAGTAACTGTTGAAGCGACGCGGGTCGCGCGTCAGGATCGGCATGCGCGAAACGGCGGCATGCGCGCCGATCAGGAAGTCAGGCAACACCATCGGTCGTGCGCCGCCGCGACGGCGATACAGCTTGTGCGCCTGAGATGCCAGAAACAAGGCGGCGCGCGGCGCGTCTTGCCAGGTCAAACCGAATTGCGTTGTGGCAGCGTCGACCTCGGTCACGTCGGCAAACATGGCCGACCACTCGGCGAACACCGTCGGTGAGATCACGACCGGGCCGCGATCACTCCACAGTGCGAGTTGCTGCGCCGACCAATCGGCCCACGCCTCATCTCCTTCGGTCACGTCGATGAGAACGCAGGTGTCTACCAGGATCACCGCGCGACCTTGTGCCTGGCTGGAGCGCTCGCGAAGCCGGGGTCGGTGGCATCGTCGTCATACCCGCGCAGCAGGTTCATCCATTCGTCTGTGGACACACCGGTGCGCCCGCACCCGATCAGCCTGCGGTACTTGGCGAGCGCCGCAGCGCTGGGCTTGCCGGCTGCCGGCGCGGCACGCGCCGGCTCGACCCGAACCGAGCCATCAGCGGCGATTCGAAACTGAACTTCGTCGCCGGGAGCGACCTTGAGATGGTCACGAATCGGCTTGGGCAAGGTCACCTGCGATTTGGTGGTGAGGGCATAACCCATGGCGCGTTCCTGGTATGACTGTGTCGCCGATTGTAATACCGAATGGCCAGCTCATCCGGCCAGCGCCGCCTCCAGCGCGTCGATGAACACCTTGGCCACATCGAACCCGGTCTGGTTCGTGATCTCCTGAAACCCGGTCGGGCTGGTCACGTTGATCTCGGTCACGCAGTCGCCGATCACGTCCAGCCCGATCAGCAGCAGGCCGCGCGCGGCGAGCACCGAGCCGATGCTTTCCGCGATTTCGCGGTCGCGGTGGCTCAATGGCTGAGCCACCCCCTTGCCGCCGACCGCCATGTTGCCGCGGATCTCGGTGCCTTGCGGGATGCGCGCCAGCACGTGGGGCACCGGCACGCCGCCAATGATGAGGATGCGTTTGTCGCCTTGCACGATCTCGGGCAGGTAGCGCTGCACCATCACGGTTTGCGCCCCGCCCCGGTTCAGCGTTTCCGTGATGCTGCCCAGGTTCAGCCCGTCGGGGCCGACGCGGAAGATGCCCATGCCGCCCATGCCGTCGAGCGGCTTGAGGATGATGTCTCGGTGCTCCGCATGGAAGCGTTTGATGTCTGATTCATCGCGGGTGACGAGCGTGGGCCCGATGAACTGCGGGAACTCCAGGATCGCCAGCTTCTCGGGGTGGTTGCGCAGCGCGGCGGGCTTGTTGAACACGCGTGCGCCATCGCGTTCGGCGTGTTCGAGCAGGTGGGTCGCGTAGAAGTATTCGCTGTCGAAAGGAGGGTCCTTGCGCATGATCACCGCGCCCACGTCGGCCAGCGCCACGGGCACTTCAGCGGGGGCTTGCTGCTGCGCGCTGAACCAGTGGTTCGCGTCACCGGTGAGCGTGATCTCGCGCACGTACGCGGTGACCCTGCCGCCGCGCTGCCACATCAGGTCTTTCGGCTCGCACGCGAGCAAGGCGTGCCCGCGTGCGGCAGCCTCGCGCATCATCACGAAGGTCGTGTCCTTGTGGGTCTTGAAGCCCTCGAGCGGGTCGGCAACGAAGAGCAGTTTCATGGGGCAGGTCCAGCGCGTTCACGGGGCCGCCACTGTTGCACAAAAAGCGCGGCGCCGCCGGCCACCACGCCCCAGAACGCCGAGCCGATGCCGAACAGGCTCACACCGCTCAGCGTGACCAGAAAGGTGATGAGTGCAGCTTCGCGGCAGGCGTCGTCGCGCATCGCCACAGTCAGCCCGCCGCCGATGCTTCCCAGCAGGGCAAGGCCTGCGATCGCGACCACCAGTTCACGTGGAAACGCTGTCAGCACGCCCGTGACAGCCGCGCCGAACAGGCCGACGATGCAGTACAGCAACCCGCACGAGGCGGCGGCCATGTAGCGCCGTGCCGGATCGGGGTGGGCCTCGCGGCCCATGCAGATGGCGGCCGTGATGGCCGATAAGTTCAGCGCGAACGCACCGAACGGCGCCAGCACCAGCGTGGCCACCCCGGTGAGCGTGATGAGCCTGGAGATCGGCATCGTGCCGTAGCCGGCCGCGCGAATGGCGGCCACGCCGGGCAGGTTCTGCGAGGCCATCGTCACCACGAACAGCGGCAGCGCCAGGCTCACGAGGGCGCGCCAGGTGAACACCGGCGCAGTAAACACCGGCGCGGTCAGCCCCCAGGTCACGCCACCCAGGTGCAACTGCCCGTTCACCACCGTGAAGCACACGCCGGCCAGCAGCACGCCCGGCACGGCATAGCGCGAACAGAAGCGGCGGCCGACGAGGTACGCGGCCAGCATCAGCAGCACCAGCGCGAAGGCCGACTTCAGCGCCCCGAATGCATCGAGGCCGAAGCGCGTGAGCACGCCCGCGAGCAGCGCACTGGCAATCGGCATCGGGATGCGGCCGAGCAGCCTCTCGAACCAGCCCGTGGCGCCGAACAGCGTGATGAGCGCGGCGCACACGATGAACGCGCCCGTGGCCTCGGCCATGCCGAAGCCACCGGCTGCGCCCGCCGTGGCCAGCACGGCCGCGCCGGGTGTGCTCCACGCCACCATCACGGGCTGGCGCAACCACAGCGAGGGCAGCAGCGTGCACAAGCCCATGCCCAGGCCCAGCGCCCACATCCAGGAGCTGATCTGCGCCGGCGTGGCGCCCAGCGAGGAGGCAGCCTGAAACACGATGGCCACTGAACTGGTGAAGCCCACCAGCACGGCCACGAAGCCGGCCGTGGCGGCTGACAGGGAGAAGTCGCGAAGGTCGAGGCGCATCGGTCGAGGATAGCGGGCGGTGCCACGGCGGGCCGCACCGGCGGATGCGATTAGGCTCGCCATGATGCGGTGATGCTACGATGCGCAAGCATCAAACCCTGACTGGACGCCACCATGCGCACCACCCTCGATCTGGACCACACCGCGCTCGAAGCCGCGCGCCAGCTGGCGCATCACCGCTCCCAGTCGCTCGGGCGCGTCGTGTCCGACCTTATCCTGAAGGGGCTTCAAAGCGATGTGCCGGTAGCGCGCAAAGGCGGCTTCCCGGTGTTCAGAGGCGTGGGTGCTGCACCCATCACACTCGAAGCCGTTCGATCCGCCGAGGACGCTGCCGAGTGAGCCGCAAACGCGTCTGGCTGCTCGATGCGAACCTGCTGATCGCGTTGACCCACGCTGCTCACGTTCACCACAGCGAGGCGCACGCTTGGTTCGGCGCAGTTCCGAAGCGCCACTGGGCCACTTGCGCGCTGACGCAGCTCGCCTTCATCCGCCTGACCAGCAACCCGCGCGTGGTGGGCACGACCATCGCGCCGGCGCAGGCGATGCAGGCGCTCGGCAGCATGGCCGCACAACCCCAGCATGTCTACTGGGGCGATTCGCCCGAACCGCTCGGCCTGGGGTCGCTGGCGAGCGCAGCACTCGTCGGCCACCGGCAGGTGACCGATGCATACCTGCTCGGCCTTGCCGCGCAACGGGGCGAGTGCCTGGCCACGCTGGACCGTGGGCTGGCGTCGTTTGCATCGGCCGGCGGCCTCGTGGGCCACGTTGAACTGGTCAGTGCGCCGGTCACGGTTCAGGAGCCGGGCGCGAAGTACGCAGCGGCCCGCGTCAAGCGCGGCGCGCGCTGACCGCGCGATTCAGATCTCGACCTTCGAGCCCAGCTCGACCACGCGGTTCGTCGGCAGGCTCAGGAAGTCGGCTGCTGCTGCGGCGTTGTGGTGCATGCCGGCAAACAGCTTCTCGCGCCACGCCGCCATGCCGCCGCCGATGGTCGGGATGACGATGTCGCGCGACAGGAAGTACGACGTGTCCATCTCGTCGATGGCACAGCCGCGGTTGCGCAGCATGGCCAGCGCCTCGGGCACGTCGGGTTCGTTCTTGAAGCCGAAGTTCAGCGTCACCTGCCAGCAGTCGTGCCCCAGCGGCTGCAGTTCGCAGCGCTTGTCGGCGCTGACCCACGGCACCTCGTGATGCATCACGGTCACGAACAGGTTGGTCGGGTGCAGCACCTTGTTGTGCTTCAGGTTGTGCAGCAACGCGTTCGGCGTGACGCCCTGGTCCGCCACCAGGAACACGGCCGTGCCTTGCACACGCGTCGGCGGGCTCACGAACACCGCCTGGAGGAAGCTCGTCAGGTCGATGGCATCTTCGCGCAGCCTCGTCGTCATGAGGCGGCGGCCCTGCTTCCACGTCATCATCAGCATGAACATGAACGCGCCGATCACGACCGGGAACCAGCCGCCCTCGAACACCTTGACCACGTTGGCCGAGAAGTAGACGAAGTCGACGACGAAGAAGAAGCCGGTCGCCGCGAAGCTGAGCGACCAGCGGTACTTCCAGCCGTAGCGAATGACGAAGAAGGTCATCGTGGTCGTGATCAACATGTCGATCGTCACCGCGATGCCGTAGGCCGCGGCGAGCTTGCTGCTGGTGCCGAACAGGCCCACTGCCAGCACGATGCACACATACAGCCCCAGTTCACGAACAGCACGTAGATCTGCCCGGCCTCGCGCACCGAGGTGTGCAGGATGCGCAGGCGCGGCAGGTAGCCGAGCTGGATGGCCTGGTTCGTGAGCGAGAACGCGGCGGTGATCAGCGCCTGCGACGCGATCACCGCTGCGCAGGTGGCCAGGCCGATGAGCGGGTACAGCGCCCAGGCGGGCGCCATCTCGAAGAACGGGTTGCCGACCTTGCCCGGGTCTTCGAGGAGCATCGCGCCCTGCCCGAAGTAGTTGAGCACCAGCGCCGGCATCGCCAGGCTGAACCAGGCCACGCGGATAGGCCGTTTGCCGAAGTGGCCCATGTCGGCGTACAGCGCTTCCGCGCCGGTGACACACAGCACCACCGAGCTCAGCGCGATGAACGCCACGAAGGGGTTGAGCACGAGGAAGAGAAGTACGTGGTGCGGGCTCAGCGCCCACAGAATGGCCGGGTTGGCAAGAATGTGCTGCAGCCCGAGCACGGCGAGCACCGCGAACCACAGCACCATCACCGTCCCGAAGTACTTGCCGATGCTGGCCGTGCCTTGCCGCTGCAACGTGAACAGCGCGGTCAGCACCACCAATGTCACCGGCACGACGTAGCGGTGCATCCCCGGTGCCGCGACCTCCAGCCCTTCGATGGCGCCGAGCACGGTGATGGCCGGCGTGATGACGCCATCGCCGAAGAAGATGGCGGTGCCGAAGATGCCCAGCAAGAGCAGCCTTCGGCGCAGGCCCGGTCGGTGCTTCACGGCCTGCGAGGCCAGGGCCAGCATCGCGATCAGCCCGCCTTCGCCGTTGTTGTCGGCGCGCAGGATGAGTGCCACGTACTTGACCGAGACGACGACCGTGAGGGTCCAGAAAACCAGCGAGAGCACACCGCAGATGTTCTCGGCATTGAGCGCCACATGGCCGTGCTCGAACACTTCCTTGAGTGCATACAACGGGCTGGTGCCGATGTCGCCATAGACGAAGCCGATGGCCCCGAGGGTCAGGCCGGCCAGGCCGGAACGAGAGGAAGAGGTCGACAAGTCAGATCTGCACCTTGGTGCCGAGCTCGACCACGCGGTTCGCGGGCAGGCCGAGGAAGTCGGCCGCCGACGACGCGTTGCGGTGCAGGCTCGCGTAGAGCTTCTCGCGCCAGGGTGCCATGCCACCGCCCAGTGTCGGGACGACGGTCGCGCGCGACAGGAAGTAGGACGTGGTCATCGGGTCGAGCACGATGCCCTGGCCCTGCAGCAGCTCCAGCGCCTCGGGCACGTCCGGGTCGTTCTTGAAGCCGAAGTTCAGCTGCACCGCCCAGCAGCCCTTGCACAGCGGCTCGGCATGGGCGCGCTGCGCGAACGGCACCCACGGCACGTCATGCGTGTTCACGGTGACGAACAGGTTGGTCTCGTGCAACACGTTGTTGTGCTTGAGGTTGTGCAGCAAGGCGGTGGGTGTGAGGTCGGCTTCGGCGTTCATGAACACAGCCGTGCCGGGGGCGCGCATCGGCGGGTCGGCGAGCACGCTTTTCAGGAACGGCTTCAACTCGATCGCGTCGGCGCGCAGGCTCGCCGACAGCAGCTGCCGGCCGCGTGCCCACGTCATCATCAGCGTGAAGATCGCGGCAGCGATGAGCAGCGTGAACCAGCCGCCCGAAAACACCTTCAGGATGTTCGACGAGAAGAACACGAGTTCGATCATCAGGAAGAAGCCGGTCGCGCCGAAGCACAGCCACCACGGGTAATTCCAGCGGTAGCGAATCACGAAGAAGGTCATCACCGTGGTCAGCACCATCGTGGCCGTCACGGCGATGCCGTAGGCGGTGGCCAGCGCGGTCGACGAGCCGAATATCAGCACCGCCGCCACGATGGCGGCGAACTGCAGCCAGTTGACGGCCGGGATGTAGATCTGCCCGGTCTCCCTGACGGAGGTGTGCAGCATGCGCAGGCGCGGCAGGTAGCCCAGCTGAATGGCCTGCTTCGTGACCGAGAACGTGCCCGAGATCGTGGCCTGCGAGGCGATCACCGTGGCGATGGTCGCGAGCACCACCATCGGGATCAGGAACCACGACGGCACCATGTTGAAGAACGGGTTGTCGGCCTTGGCCGGCTCCAGCAACATCAACGCGCCCTGGCCGAAGTAGTTCAGCACCAGCGCCGGGAACACGAGCACGAACCATGCGAGGCGGATCGGTTTCGCCCCGAAGTGCCCCATGTCGGCGTAAAGCGCCTCGGCGCCGGTGACCGACAGGAACACAGCGCCGAGCACGAGCAGCGTGACATGCCCGTGCTCGATGCCGAAGCGCAGCGCGTGCCATGGGTTCAGCGCCTGCAGCACGATGGGCGCGCGCACGATCCACACCACGCCCCAGAACGCGATGACGAGGAACCACACCAGCGTGATCGGCCCGAACCAGCGGCCCATCACGCCGGTGCCGTGCCTCTGGATCGCGTAGAGCCCGAACAGCACGGCGAGCGTGATCGGCACGACGTACGGCTTGAACGCCGGCGTGGCGAGCTCCAGCCCCTCGACCGCTGAAAGCACCGAGATCGCGGGCGTGATGACGCCGTCCCCATAGAACAGCGCCGCACCCATGATGCCCATCGCGATGAGCGCGAAGCGCAGCCGGGGCCGTTCGAGCGTGGCCTGCGACGACAAGGCCATCAGCGCCATCGTGCCGCCTTCGCCGTTGTTGTTGGCGCGCAGGATCAGCATCACGTACTTGAGCGTGACGATGATGGTGAGCGTCCAGAACACGAGCGAGAGCACGCCCAGGATGTCGGGCGGCGTGAGCGCGGCGTGCTTGGTCGCGAACACTTCGCGCAGTGCGTAGAGCGGGCTGGTGCCGATGTCGCCGTAGACCACGCCGAGCGCGCCCAGGGTCAGGGCGCGAAGCTTGGAAGGGCCGGATGTGCTGCTCACAAAAACAAACCCCACGGGGGTGCGTGGGGCGTCGGTCAATAAGAATCTCATTCTGCGCCTACTCGTACACCTCGGCGTCGGGGTCGGTCGCTTCCAGCTCGTAGCTGGCCGCCACCATCGCCAGGCGGGCGATCACGCCGTACATGTAAAAGCGGTTCGGCGCGCTCGCACCCGGCTTGGCGCCGGGCTTGGGCAGCTGGTTCGACTCGGCGAAGGCCAGCGGCACGAAGCTCGCACCGGGCGAGTTCAGGTTCTCGTCGATGCCGCGTTCGGCATTGACGCGGTAGAACCCGCCGACCACGTAGCGGTCGATCATGTAGACCACCGGCTCGGCCACCGCGTCGTTCACGCGCTCGTAGGTCGGCACGCCTTCCTGCAGGATGACCTCGCTCACCTCCTGCCCGTCCTTGATGACGCTCATCTTGTTGCGCGAACGGCGGTTCAAGTCGGCCAGGTCCTTCGGGTCGCGCACGGTCATGATGCCCATGCCGTAGGTGCCGGCGTCGGCCTTGACGATGATGAACGGCTTCTCGTTGATGCCGTATTCCTTGTACTTGCGGCGGATCTTGCCGAGCAGCGCCTCGGCGTTGCTTTGCAGGCATTCGGCGCCGGTGCCATCGGTGAAGTTGACTTCGCCGCAACGCGCGAACATCGGGTTGATGAGCCACGGGTCCATGCCCAGCAGCTTGGCGAACTTCTTCGCCACTTCCTCGTAGGCTTGGAAGTGGTTGGTCTTGCGCCGCACCGCCCAGCCCGCGTGCAACGGCGGCAGCAGGTACTGCTCGTGCAGGTTCTCCAGCACCTTCGGCAAGCCGGCCGAGAGGTCGTTGTTGAGCAGGATGGTGCAGGGGTCGAAGTCTTTCAGCCCGAGGCGCCCGCGCGTGCGGATCAGCGGCTCCACCGTCAGCGCCGTGCCATCGGGCAGGGCGATGTCGGTCGGCTTTTGGATGGTCTCGTCGAGCGTGCCCAGGCGCACGTTCAGCCCGGCCTGATGGAAGATCTGCATCAGTCGCTGCACGCTGGCCAAGTAGAACGTGTTGCGCGTGTGGTTCTCGGGGATCAGCAGCAGGTTCTTCGCTTCGGGGCAGATCTTCTCGATCGCCGCCATCGCCGCCTGCACTGCCAGCGGCAGCATCTCGGGGGTCAGGTTGTTGAACCCGCCGGGAAACAGGTTGGTGTCCACCGGTGCCAGCTTGAAGCCGGCATTGCGCACATCCACCGAGGTGTAGAACGGGGGCGTGTGCTCCATCCATTCGAGGCGGAACCACCGCTCGATGGCGGGCAGCGACTCCAGGATGCGCTGCTCCAGTTCGTTGATCGGGCCAGTCAGTGCAGTAACGAGGTGAGGAACCATGGCGGAGCCCGAAGCGAAGGAGAAGAGGGGGGATTTTAGGCAGATGGGGTTGCGCCGGCATGACGCAAGGTCGCGCCGTGGCGCAGCACCAAACGCCGCGCCAGAAAAGAACAGGGGCCGCAATCGCGGCCCCTGTCACCCCGAAGGGGCCGCCGTGGGCGACCCCGCCGTCTTGCTACGCGTAGCGGCTAATTGTGATAAGCCGTCTCGCCGTGCGCGCTGATGTCCAGGCCCTCGCGCTCGTCTTCTTCGCTGACACGCAGGCCGATGACCTTGTCCACGATGAAGTACGCCACGAGCGACACCACGCCCGACCACACGATGGTCACGAGCACCGCCTTGAGCTGGATCCACACCTGGGCGCCGATGCCGTCCGGGTTGGTCGCCATGGCGGCCGTGGTCCAGTCGGGCACCATGCCCGGGCCGCCGAGCGACTGGGCGTGGAACACACCCGTCAGCAGCGCGCCGACGATACCGCCGACACCGTGCACGCCGAACACATCGAGCGAGTCGTCAGCACCGAGCAGCTTCTTCAGGCCGGTCACGCCCCACAGGCAGGCGAAGCCGGCGACGAAGCCGATCACGATGGCACCCATCAGGCCCACGTTGCCGCAGGCCGGAGTGATGGCGACCAGGCCCGCCACCGCACCCGACGCAGCGCCGAGCATCGAGGCCTTGCCCTTCATCAGCGCTTCACCCATGCACCAAGCCAACACTGCCGCCGCAGTGGCGCTGAAGGTGTTCATGAAAGCCAGCACCGCGGTGTTGCCAGCTTCGAGCGCCGAGCCGGCGTTGAAGCCGAACCAACCCACCCACAGCAGGGCGGAGCCCACCATCGTCAGCGTCAGCGAGTGCGGCGTGAACGCCTCCTTGCCGTAGCCCACGCGCTTGCCGATCATGTAGGCACCGACCAGGCCGGCCACGGCCGCATTGATGTGCACCACAGTGCCGCCCGCGAAGTCGAGCGCGCCCCATTGCCACAGCAGGCCGGCCTTGCCGTCCATCGCGTCCTTCACACCCTTGACTCCGGAGTAGGCGTCCGGGCCCATCCAGAACCAGACCATGTGCGCGATGGGTGCGTAGCTGAACGTGAACCACAGCACCATGAAGGCCAGTACCGCCGAGAACTTCGCGCGCTCCGCGAAGGCGCCGACGATCAGGCAGCAGGTGATGCCGGCGAACGTCGCCTGGAATGCGGTGAACAGCAGTTCAGGGATGTAGACCCCCTTGCTGAACGTGGCCGCCATCGCGAACTCGCCCTTCGCGGGGTCGAACAGGCCCTTCATGAACAAGCGGTCGAAGCCGCCGACGAACGCGTTGCCTTCGGTGAATGCCAGGCTGTAGCCGTAGACGCACCACAGGATCACGATCATCGAGAACGTGACCATGACCTGCATCAGCACCGACAGCATGTTCTTGCTGCGCACCAGGCCGCCATAGAACAGCGCCAGGCCCGGCACCGTCATCATGATGACGAGCAGCGTGGCAACGATCATCCAGGCCACGTCGCCCTTGTTGGCCACGGGGGTGGATGCGGCGGGCGCAGCACCGGAAGCCGCTTCAGCTGCGCCGGACGCTGCCGGTGCGGCCATGGCGGCAGAAGCTGCAGGGGCAGGATCAGCGGCAGGCGCTGCCATGGCGGCCGAGGCAGCCGCAGGGGCGGAGGCCGCATCTTCGGCCAACGAAGCGCCTGCGAAGCCGAGGCCACTGAGGCCCAGGACGAGGCTAGCAATGAGTTTTCTCATGGGAGGTGTCTCTATTGTTTGGGAAGGTGGCGGGGCGCTTAGAGCGCGTCTTTGCCGGTCTCGCCGGTACGGATGCGCACAACTTGTTCGAGTGTGGACACGAACACCTTGCCGTCGCCGATCTTGCCGGTGCGTGCTGCAGCCTCGATGGCCTCGATGACGCGGTCGACGATGCCATCGTCGACCGCGGCTTCGATCTTCACCTTGGGCAGGAAGTCGACCACGTACTCGGCGCCGCGGTACAGCTCGGTATGGCCCTTCTGGCGGCCGAAGCCCTTCACTTCAGTCACTGTGACGCCCTGCACGCCGATGGCGCTGAGGGCTTCGCGGACTTCGTCAAGCTTGAAGGGCTTGACGATGGCGGTCACCATCTTCATGGTCGTATCTCCTGTGGTCGTAAGGTCAGAACGTGTACTTCACGCCAAGAACGGCGGTGAACTTGCCGAGGTTCTTGCCATCTGGGCTGTAGTAGGCGTAAGGCGCCGGCGGCGCGTCCTTGGTCCTCGTGCCCATCGCGGCCAGGCTGACGACGAAGCCGTTGCCAAAGTCCTTGGTGCCTGTCAGTGCGTAGTCGGTGTAGGAGTACACGCTGTTCGACACGCCGGCGACATTGCCTGTCACCCGCTGGTAGCCCACATGAGGCGTGATGCCGAAGCCACTGCCCAGGTCGAATGTGGCGGCCGCTTCGAGGTAGCCGCTGTTCTTGCTGTCCCCAACGCCGAACAGCGTGGTCACCGCGTGCGAGTACTTCACGGTGGCCGGACCATAGGTGAGCGCGCCGTAGATCTCAGTCGTGTTCGCGTTCGATGCGTTGGTGATGTTCTTGTACTTGTTGCTGGGGTAGTAGTACGTCAGCACGCCCACGTCGTAGGTGAAGTCTTTGACGATCTCGCCTTTGTAGCCACCGTAGATGTCCCACTCGATGTTGGCGCTGCCGACGTCGACGGTGTTGATCTGGCCCGCATCCTTGATCCACTTGATGTTCGACAGCCAGGTGCCGACGTAGAAGCCGCTGGGGAAGGCGTAGTCAGCGCCGCCTTGAACGGCCGGGTTGAATCGCGTTTGCGAGATGCCCCGGTAACGGTATTCCGAGAACAGACCGACGTTGAACGACAGCGGGTTCGCGTCTTCAGCGTGCGCAACGTGCGGCACGGCCGAGACGGCGACGACAGCGGCGATGGCCGAGAAAGTTTTTTTCATGTTCGAGGGCTCCAATTCGATTTCACAAGTAAGGCTGACATCGGTTTGCAGCTTTTGTGCCATGCGCGCACTAGTGCATTTCGCCCCAACGTGGACGATCAATGCCCGAATTCGTGCGTTGCGTCGCGCTCGGTTGGTTTGCATTGCAGATATGCCTTTAAATGGTGCGTCATCGGTCGAGCCGAAAGCTTTGTCGGCGCAGTGACAATGATCTAGGCGTGCGCAATCGGGTGCACCGCTTGCGCAAAGGAAACCCATGTCGCTTGCCGTCATCCACAGCCGAGCCCTGCACGGGCTGGCGTCGGCCGAGGTCACCGTCGAGGTGCACCTCGCCAACGGCCTGCCGAGTTTCACGCTGGTCGGGCTGGTGGATGTCGAGGTCAAGGAAGCACGCGAGCGCGTCCGCGCGGCCATCACCAATGCGGGGCTGGAGTTCCCCCACAACAAGCGCATCACGGTGAACCTGGCTCCCGCCGACTTGCCCAAGGAGTCGGGCCGTTTCGACCTGCCAATTGCGCTGGGCATTCTGGCGGCGAGCGGGCAGATCGACACCGCGCGCCTGGGCGCCTACGAGTTCGCGGGCGAGTTGTCGCTCGCCGGTGACTTGCGGCCGGTGCGCGGCGCGCTCGCCATGGCGCTGGCGCTGCGGCGCGGTGCGCAGTCGCACCGTACGCTGGTGCTGCCGGCGGCCAGCGCGCAAGAGGCTGCGCTGGTCGACGGCATGGTGGTGCACGGCGCGGCGCACCTGCTCGACGTGGTCAAGGCATTGCTGCCGGACGCAGCGGCGCAGGGCCATGCGATGGCCACTGCGCAGGCGCTGCCCCGCGCCCCCACCGCGTCCGGGCCCGACCTGCGTGACGTGAAAGGCCAGGCCGGCGCCAAGCGCGCGCTCGAGATCGCGGCGGCCGGTGGCCACAGCGTGTTGATGCTCGGCTCGCCCGGCACCGGCAAATCGATGTTGGCCCAGCGCTTCGGCGGGCTGCTGCCGCCGCTGACGCAAGACGACGCGCTCGAGTCGGCCGCAGTGCTCAGCCTGACCGGTGCCTTCGCGGCCGCGCGCTGGGGCGAGCGGGTATTTCGGGCGCCGCACCACACGGCGTCGTCGGTGGCACTCGTGGGCGGCGGCTCGCCGCCGCGCCCCGGGGAAATCTCGCTCGCCCACCACGGCGTGCTGTTCCTCGACGAGTTCCCAGAGTTCCAGCGTGCCGCGCTGGAGGCCCTGCGCGAGCCTTTGGAAACAGGCCGCATCGTGATCTCGCGTGCCGCCCGGCAGGCCGAGTTTCCGGCCCGCTTTCAGCTCATCGCGGCGATGAACCCCTGCCCCTGCGGCCACCTCGGCAGCGCACTGCGCGCCTGCCGCTGCACGCCCGATGTCGTGGCGCGCTATCAGGGCCGCATCAGCGGGCCGCTGCTCGACCGCATCGATGTGCAGGTCGAGGTGCCGGCAGTCGCGCACGATGCGCTCTCGGCCGCGCCCGATGGTGAGCCCAGCGTGGTGGTCGCCGCGCGCGTTGCCGCAGCGCGCGGGCGTGCCATCGCCCGCCAGGGTGCACCGAACGCGATGCTCGCGGGCGAAGCACTCGACGCGCACTGTGCGCTCGAGCCACCGGCCGCGAAGTTCCTGCAAGCGGCCGCAGCGCGGCTGGGCTGGTCAGCGCGCGGCTTTCACCGCGTGCTGCGCGTCGCGCGCACGGTGGCCGACCTGGCTTCGAGCGAATCGATCCAGGTCGCGCACCTGGCCGAGGCGATCCAGTACCGGCGGGTGCTCACCGTGCAGTGAGCAAAGGTGCGAACAGCAGCGCGAAGACCAGCGCAAGAACCAGCGCAAGAACCAACGCGAGCTCCAGTCTGTGCTGATCGTTCAGCCCGCCTTCAAGAACCCGAGATCACGCGGGAAGTTCACGAGGTTCGGGAATACCGTGTTCAGGTCCGAGTCTTTCGCACCGAACCACTTGCCCAGGGTGCTGCCGATGGTGTCGACCGACGTGACCGGCAGGTAGGCGTTGTTAGCCGAGTCGTTCAGGTTCAGCCCGAACTGCGGGAAGCGACCGAAGATGTCGCCGCCGTTCACTGCGCCGCCCGAGACGAAGTGGTGCGAGCCCCAGCCGTGGTCGGTGCCGTCGCCGTTGCTCGTCAGCGTTCGGCCGAAGTCGGATGCGGTGAACAGCGTGACCGAGTTGCGCATGTCACCACCGGCCATGCCGGCAAGCGCGCCATCGAAGTAGCCCAGCGCGTGCGAGATGAGGGCCAGCAGATCGGCCTGGTTCATGTTCTGGCCGTCGTGGGTGTCGAAGCCGCCCATCGACACGAAGAACACCTGGCGCTTCGTGCCCAGCCCGGCGCGCGCGCCGATGATGCGGGCCACCGTCTGCAACTGCGAGGCCAGGCCGTTGTTCGCCAGGTTGTTGGTCGAAGGCTGCACGTACTGCGTGGGCGCGGTGATGGTCGATGCGTTGAACGCCACCTGGAACGCGGCCTGCGCATCCACCGAGCGCTTGACGATGGCGCCGTACTCGTTCGCGAACAGGTGCTGGTTGCTCGCGGTGACGATGCTCTTCAAGGTTGCTGATGCCGTGGTCGAGCCGAACAGGTTGCCCGTCAGCCCGCCGATCTGCGTGGCGCCGCCATTGCCGACTTGGTACTGGAACACCGTCTCGCCGGCCGAGAACACCGCATTGCCCGACACCGAGATGCTGGTGAACACCGTGTTCGCGTTGTTGCTTGCCATCAGGTCGCCGAGGTGGCCGCCCCAGCCGATCTTCACGCCCTCCGGCCCCAATGCCTGCCAGGTCGACTGCTGGTCGTTGTGCGAGCCCAGTGCCTTCGGGCGCGGCTTCACGTTGGCCACATATTCAGCGCGCGTGAGCGGCTGCACCAGCGGCCCGGCGTTGGCCAGGATGGCAAGCCGCTTGGCCGCGAACAGCGTGGCCGCCTCGGGCATGCTGGGGTGCAGCGCATACGTGAAGGCCGTGTTCTCGGCCGAGCCGGCCACACCGGCGGTGAATGCGGGCGCAATCGCACGCGCACCGCCCAGGCGGTCGGGCGATGCGAGGGTGGCGTTCGGCACCACGGCCGTGCCGGGCGCCTTCAACGCAATCGACTCGGGTGCCACCGAACGCAGACGCGTGTACTCATCGAACGAGGTCTTGTCGGTGCGCAGCACCATGTGCGAGGAGTCGTTGCCGCCGTAGAAGAACAGGCAGACGATGGCCTTGTAGTCGGCCACGCCGGCGGTCTGTGCGACCGAGCTTCCCAGCGTGGCAAGGTTGAGTGCGAACGGTGCGGCAGCCGTGCCCACCGAGCCCGACACGACCGATGCGGTGCGCAGGAACCGGCGGCGTTCGGCATTGAGTTTCGACATGGTTTTACGTCCTTCTTGTTCGTTCTTGGTTGTTCGTTCTTATTTCTGGACAAGATAGTCCGGCGAGGCCAGCGACATGAATACCGCCAGGTACACGCGGTCGCGCTTCGCGGCGTCGATGGCGGCCTGGTTCGTGGCCACCGGCGTAGGCGTCGGCGTTGGCGAGCTTGCGCCCGAGGCGGGCGCGGCAGGTGCCGCCGGGTACACCGGCACGGGCAGAGTGCGGCTCGTGACCGCAGCCACCAGTTGCGCACGCAGCGCATCGGGCATCTGGCCGTAGAACAGCAGCAGGTTCATGCGCTCGACCAGATCGGCCGGCACTGCGGCCAGCGCCAACTCGGCCGTGTAGTCCTGTTGGATGTCGCGGTTGGTGTCGATGGTGACGAGGCTGCGCATGTAGTTCAAGTAGCCCGCGACCGACACGTCATGCACGATCTGGAACTCGGGTGCGACCAGCCCGGCATCGGCAATCGGCTTGCTCGACGGCACGTAGCCCGGCCGGTAGAAGTTGAACACCGTTGGCGCGAACATCGGTGTCTGGTTCAGGCGCGTGGCCGGGTCGTCGGTGTTGCCGATGCCCATGAAGCGGCCGCTGGTCGACTTGGCGTTAAACGCGCGCATGAAGTTCGCGAGCCGCACGACCGGCTCGCGCACCTTGCCGGCGCCCACAGCGGTGCTGACAGTGCGGGCTTCGCTGTCGAGCAGGATCGCCTTCCACACCGCCTTCATGTCG
>Ga0123336_10001197_pt1 | contig 24264 bp, 21 predicted proteins | sample SSSSmetaG_FD_96466 | JGI IMG/M metagenome (GOLD analysis project Ga0123336, IMG submission 96466) | Glacier valley bacterial and archeal communities from Borup Fiord, Nunavut, Canada, to study Microbial Dark Matter (Phase II) - ​SSSS metaG | ecosystem: Environmental > Aquatic > Freshwater > Ice... | reverse complement strand
ATTTCGAGCCGCTGCCCGGGTATGATCCGGGGACCTATGGTTTACGAAACCATTGCTCTACCACTGAGCTACAGCGGCGACTCAGGCGCATTGTCTACCGGAGCCTGGGGAATCGTGCAAGGGGTAGGGTTGAGCGGCCTGCGGGAACCTTCGAAGGACAAGAATTTCCGTGGTGGCGGGGGATCCTACCTGCGCCGTAGCGCTCGGCCGTCGTCGACGCCGGCGATCAAATGAGCGATCGTCGCGACCGGATCCCGGCTGGTCCATGCCGCGCGAATCACCGCGACGGCATCGGCCCCCGCCGCGGCGGCGAGGGACGCGGTGTCCTGGCTGTCGATGCCACCGACCGCGACGAGCGTGGTCGCCGGCGCCAGCTGCGCGCGTGCTTGGCGCAGTGGCTCGAGCCCGATCGGACGCTTACCCGGCGTCGCGAAGATCGGCCCGAGTTGGACGAGGTCGGCAGTGACCGCGAGCGCGCCTGCGGCGAAGTGTCGCGAGCAGCCGACTGCGAGGCCATCCGCGATCGCGCGCGCGTCCACGATCTCGAGCCCTTGTTCGGGGAGGTGCACGCCGTACGCACCGGCGGCACGCGCGACATCGATCCGATCGTTGATCCACACGGGCACGCCAATGGCGATGACGGCACGCGCGCGCGCGAGCATTGGACCGCCATCGAGGTCCTTCTCGCGGATCTGCACGGCGAACGATCCGTGCGGGACCGCGCTCGCGATCGCCGTGATGCGTGCGACAAGATCGGCGTCGTCAGGGACGAGCGTGCGGTCCGTGATGAGGACCACGCGCAGCCGGATCACTCGATCAAACCGGCGCTCGGCGACGACGCGTTCGCGTAATCGCGCCGCGCCATGCGGCCAGCGCGGAACGCCTTGCGGCCACCGTCGACGGCGAGCCGCATCGCTTCGGCCATCAACACGGGATGCTTCGCGCCGGCGATGCCGGTGTTCATGAGGACGGCCGTGCAGCCGAGCTCCATCGCGATCGCCGCATCGCTCGCGGTGCCGACTCCCGCGTCGACGATCACGGGCACGGTGACGTTCTCGATGATGAGGCGGATGTTGTGCGGGTTGCGAATGCCCAGGCCCGATCCGATCGGCGCGGCGAGCGGCATCACGGCGAGACAGCCCGCATCTTCAAGGCGCTTGCACGTGACGAGATCGTCGGAGCAGTAGGGCAGTACCTTGAAGCCTTCCTTGACCAGCTGCTTCGCGGCCTCGACGGTCGCGGTGTTGTCGGGAAACAGCGTCTTCGGATCTCCGATGACCTCGAGCTTCACGAGCTCGTCCATGCCGAGCTCGCGCGCGAGGTGCAAGGTCCGGATCGCTTCTTCGGCGCTGTAGCAACCGGCGGTGTTCGGCAAGAGGATGTACTTGCCGCGATCGATCGCATCGAGCAGGTTCGGACCCTTGCCCGAGAGATCGACACGGCGGAGCGCGACGGTCACGATCTCGGCGCCACTCGCGGCGAGCGCATCGCGCGTCTCGTCGTGGGTGGCGTACTTGCCGGTGCCCACGATGATCCGCGAGCGAAACGTTCGCTCGCCGAGCTTCCATGAATCTGACTGCAACATTTAGCCTCCGCCGACGAACGTGACGACCTCTAACCGGTCGTTCGTTGCCAGCACTGTCGTGGCGTGTTGAGCGCGTGGCACGACCTCGCGGTTGCGTTCCACGGCGACGCGGCGATCCGCGAAGCCGAGTTGATTGACGAGGCCGGCCACGGTGGTGCCAGCTGCGACGCTCCGAGTTTCCCCGTTGACGACGATCTCGAGAAGTACCGGCATCGCCGCGCAAACTAGCACGCTCAGCTGTGATGCTGACCACGACATCCGTGCCGTGGTGCTGTACGAAATTGTGAAGCCTCCGTCACGGTTTACATGGCCACACAGGCGTCCAACCCGTTGAAACCACGCGAGCGACCTGTGATCTCGGTCTCGGGCACGACTGTTGAACAATGGGTCGTCAGTGGGAGCCATCGTACCGCCCACGAGGAGAACTATGACCTTCACGAACATTGCTCGTCCTGTGTCGTCGAATCCCGGTGTCATGGCGTCGATGCCCCGTCCGCCTGCGGACCCTCGCGCGCTCGGCGAAGACCCGGCGCGCATTCGCGCCACGATCGCCAAGGCGCCGCTGTTCGCAGCGCTCTCGATCAGTGCGATCGAGGACATCACGAATCGCATCACAGTGCGCAAGGTCCCCGTCGGCTCCGCGGTCATCTCGCAGGACGAGCCCGGCGACGCGATGTTCATCATCATGACCGGTCGCGTGAAGGTCGTGATGTTCGGCGAGAGTGGCCGCGAGGTCACGCTGTCGCTGCTCCGTGCGGGCGATTCATTCGGCGAGATGTCGCTGTTCGATCAAGGACCGCGCTCGGCGCACTGCCTCGCGGTCGAGCCGACCACGCTGCTGTCGCTGACCCGCGACGAGCTGATGCGCCATATCCAGGCACACCCGCGGACCGCAATCAATCTGGTGTCCGAAATGGCGCGTCGGCTCCGCCGCGCCGACGAGACCATCGCCCAGCTCGCGCTGTGCGACGTCAACGAGCGGCTGATCCACCGCCTCGTCGGGCTCGCCCGCGAAGAGGGCGCCACGAGCCCCGATGGCCTCGTGGTGCGTCGTCGCCCGACCCAGCAAGAACTGGCGAACATGATCGGCAGCTGTCGCGAGACGATTTCGCGCGCGTTCAACCAGCTCGCTCGCGATGGCCTGATCATCCCGCGCGGTCGGTCGCTCGTCGTCACGCCCGCGCTGATCGAGCGGTCCGAGAAAAAGAAAGCCGCGTAGGCGATCTTCCTGTCGGATTGCCAGACAGCGTGACGCGCGCTTGGGCGGCTTGACACCGTCGACAACGCGGCGCCAAATCGCACTCCAGTGGCCGCGTCTGTCGCTCGAGGCGAGATCATGATCCGACGTACCCGCGTCGAGGTCGATCTTGCGGCCATCGTCGCGAATGCGCGAGCGGTTCGCGAGGTCACCGGCACGGCGCTCTACGCCGTCGTCAAAGCGGACGGCTACGGTCATGGCGCGACTGCCGTTGCAAGAGCGCTCGCCGATGCAGGCGCGGCTGACGGCTACTGCACGAGCCTCGTCGAGGAAGGTGTCGCCTTGCGCGAAGCCGGCATCACCGCACCGATCCTCGTGATGGGCCCGAGCCAGGTCGGCGGCGAAGACGAGATGGTCGAAGCGCGGCTCACCGCCGTGATCTCGAGCCACGAGGAGCTCGCTGCGCTCGCGCACGTCACCCGTGCGCGCGCCAATTCTCATGGGGGAAGCGCGATCGAAGCGCACCTCAAGGTCGATACCGGTATGGGGAGGCTCGGCGTTCCAGCGGAGTGTGCGCCGGAGCTCGCCGTCGAAGCGCGCCGCAACGGCATCGCCATCATCGGTCTCATGACCCACTTCGCATGCGCCGATTCCGACGATCCGGCCGACCCCGATTCGATGACGCGCCACCAGCTCGCGAAGTTTGCCGAGGTCGATCGCGCGGTGGTTCGTGCGGGTGCCGAGATCCGGGTTCGTCACGCCGCGAACAGCTCGGCCGCGCTGCTCTTTCCCGAGGCCCGCTTCGACCTCGTGCGTGCGGGCATCGCGATCTACGGCAACGGTGCGTGGGCCGCGACCGGCAGCATGGGGATGAGGTTCGTCACCGCGATCGCGCAACTGCGCCACGTCGCGAAGGGCGACTCGGTCGGCTACGGTGCGACGTGGCACGCCACACGCGAGAGCCGCGTCGCGGTCCTGCCGTGTGGCTATGCCGATGGCTTGCCGAGCAGCGCGAGTGGTCACGCCGAGGTCGCGATCCGCGGCAAGCGCGTTCCGCTGATCGGCCGGATCAGCATGGACATTGCCGTCGCCGATGTCACCGACCTGCCCGAGGCGCAGGTTGGCGATGCGGTCGTGATGCTCGGCAAGGCTGGGGGCGGGGTCTCGATCACCGCGGCCGAATACGCCGCGTGGGCCGGGATCAATGAATACGAAGTCACGTGCGGGATGTCCAAGCGCGTGCCGCGCCTCTATGCTCCCTTGGGCATTCCAGTGACCGAGGCTGCAGCGTGAGCGATCGAGACAACGAGGCGACAACCGTCGGTCCCGCACCTGCGCCGCCGGTCGCGCCCGACGCGCTCGACGCTCCCAAGAAGGCGATGTGGCAACCCCAGACCGTGGCGGAGGTCTCGACGGAGAAGGTCACGGTCGCCAAGGCAGTTGGCAACGGCTTCAAGCAGGCGTTCGCGCCGGTCTACAACTTCCTCGACCTCATCGGCGGCCACTTGATCCTCGTCGGAAAGGCGCTCGCGTGGTTGCCACGACGGCCCTTCCGGTGGCAGAACATGCTCGAAGCCGCCGAGTACATCGGCTTCGGCTCGCTGCCGATCATCCTGCTCGTCGGTGCGTTCACCGGGATGGTGATGTCGCTGCAATCGGTGACCGCGTTTCGCCAGTTCGGGCTCGAATCGTTCGCGGGTGGCGTGACCGGCAAGGCCGTCGCGCTCGAGCTCGGTCCCGTGCTCGCGTCGCTGATGCTCGCGGGGCGCGCGGGCTCCGGTATCGCGACCGAGCTCGGCACCATGCGGATCACCGAGCAGATCGATGCGCTCGAATCGATGGCGGTCAATCCGCACCAGTACCTGGTGCTGCCGCGGATCCTGGCCGCGATGATCGTCACGCCGATCCTCACGTTGTTGTTCTTCGTGATCGGGATGGGCGGCGCGTATCTCGCGGCCGTCGTGATCATGCACGTCGATCAAGGCCAGTGGATCGCGAACCTTCGCGACATCGTCGTCGTGCAAGACGTCCTGCAGGGCTTCATCAAGGCGATCTTCTTCGGCTTCATGGTCGCGACCGTCGGCTGCTACCAGGGCTATCACGCCACCGGTGGTGGTCGCGGTGTCGGGATCGGCACCACCCGCGCCGTGGTCATCGCCTCGGTGACCACGCTCGTGATGGACTATTTCCTCTCGACCATCCTGCTCAAGTTGATGCCGATCGCGAAGGGCGGCTAGCGATGGCGATGACCGGACAGGCGTCACGCTCGGAGATCATCGGGAGCTCGCCACCCGAGGTCCGGGACGAGCGCTGGCACATTCGCGTGCGCAAGCTGAAGAAGTCGTTCGGGCCGAACCTCGTGCTCGACGGGGTCGACCTCGATCTCGAACGTTACAAGGTCAACGTGATCCTCGGCGCCTCGGGCGCTGGCAAGAGTGTGCTCATCAAGCACTTCATGTGCCTCTTGCGCCCGGACTCCGGCCACATCTACATCGACGGCACGGACATCCTCTCGCTCGAATCCAAGGCGCTCTCCGATTTCCGGCGCAAGTTCGGTCTCGTGTTCCAGTTCGCGGCGCTGTTCGATTCGCTCACGGTCGAGGAGAACTGCGAGTTTCCGCTCAAGGAGCGCGGTGGTAAGTCGAAGGCCGAGATGCGCGATATCGTTGCGGACCGGCTCGGCAAGCTCGGCCTTCAAGACACCCAGAAGAAGTATCCTGGCGAGCTCTCGGGGGGCATGCGCAAACGCGTCGGCCTTGCTCGCGCGCTCGTGCTCGAGCCCGAGATCCTCATGTACGACGAGCCGACGACTGGATTGGATCCCTTGGCAACCCGAAACGTCGACGCGATGATCATGGCGACCTGCGAGCAGTTCAAGGTCACCTCGGTGGTCATCTCCCACGACATGGCGAGCGTGTTCCGCATCGCGGATCGAATCGCCATGCTCTACAACAAGCGCATCCTCGAAGCCGGCGCCGCCGAAGCGATCGCGGGTTCGACCGATCCCTACGTGCACGAGTTCTTGAATGCATCTGGAGTCGGCGCCGTGCAAAAGCTGGCCGCTGGGGAGCCCCACTCGTGAAGAATGTCTCCGCCGGCGTCCGCGTCGCGATCTTGTTCTTTCTGCTCGCCGTGGGCGCCTACCTCGTGATCTCGAACCTCGGTCAGAACCCGGCGGGCAAGAGCACCCAGACGTTCTACGCCCTGTTCAAGGACGCATCGGGCTTGCCGAAAAAGAGCAAGGTCGTGGTCGCGGGCTTGCCGCAAGGCGAGGTCACCGAGCTCGAGGTCAACGGTCGCTACGCGAAGGTCACGTTCCGGCTGTCTCGCGACATCAAGGTGTGGTCAAGCGCGACGGTGCTCAAGAAGGCGACCTCGTTGCTCGGCGAGAACTATCTCGAAGTCGATCCGGGCGAAGAGCTGCGCGCGGGTGCCGATGGCACGAAGGCCACGTTCACACCACTCGGCGCGGAGTGCAAAGGCTACGACTCGCCCGACAAGAAGCTCCAGAACGCGTGCCGTCACATCGACCACGTCGTCGAATCGACCACCCCGGATCAGCTGCTTCATCGCATCGACGAGACGCTTCCGAACGTCGATCGCGTGCTCGCCAGCGTCCGCGATCTGTCCGAGGATCTGCGCGGCGTCGTCAACGGCCCGCTCAAGTCGGTCGCTGCCCGGGTCGACGGCTTGGTCCAGAAAGAAGCGAATAACGTCGCCGCGATCATCGAGCGCGCGAATCGCATCACGAAGAATGTCGAGGGCATCGCGAACGATCTGCGCGCGATTAGCAAAGAAGCCGATCCGAAGATCAAAGAGATGCTGAAGAATCTCGACGACGCTTCGGCCGATGCAAAGGAGCTGATCGCGACCGCGAAGAGCGAGCTCACGCAGACCGGCGACAAGCTTCGCGGCAAGCTCGACAAGCTCGACGGCGTCATCGACAACACGACCTCGATCACGAAGAAGATCGACGAGGACAAGGGCACGCTCGGTCGGCTCGTCAACGATCCGGCGATCGCCGACAACGTCGAGCAGATCACGGACGACGCGAAGGGGTTCCTCGGGACGCTGTTCAACCTCAAGACCTACGTCGGGCTCAAGAGCGAGTACAGCGTCAACTCGGGCCTCCTCCGCGACTACATCTCGGTCGAGCTCCACACGCGTCCGGACAAGTACTACTTGATCGAGCTCGTCAAGGAGCCGCGCGGCAACTACCCGGACGTGACGCTATCGTTCGATCCGACGGTCGATCCGAATCACTGGATCAGAAAGAGCGTGATCTCCGATTCGATCCGCTTCTCGTTCCAGTTCGCGAAGCGCTTCGATTGGCTGACCGTGCGGTATGGCATCAAGGAATCAACGGGTGGCGTCGGTGCTGATGTCGATCTGCCGTGGTGGGGCCACGACCTCAAGCTGACCGCCGATATCTTCGACGCGACGTGGGACAAGTACCCGCGCGTGAAGCTCTCTGCCGCGTACGAGGTGTTCCGCAACCTCTACGTGCTCGGTGGCGTCGACGAGCTGCTCAACACGCCGCAGACGTTGCCGATCGTGACCGGTACGGCTGGAGTGCCGACCCAGTTCAGCGAGCTCAAGTTCGGCCGCGACTACTTCTTCGGCGCGATGCTGAAGTTCAACGACGAGGATCTCTCGGCATTGCTCACGGTCGGCGGCTCGGCACTCGCCGGCGCGACCAAGTAGCTGCCACGGAGTCAATCGATGCTGTTGGCGACCGCGCTCGCGTCGCGCGCCATCAAGAAGGCGTTAACGCCGAGCACGAGCGCGCAGAGGATCAGCTCGAGCTTCCACGGCTGGCCACCGCGGCGCTGCCACCACGCGATGGCCAGGAACACCGCACCGGCGAGCGCGCTCGCGATCGCGCCAAGCGAGAGGATCCTCGCGTGGCGACGGTGCTCCTCGCGCGTGTAGTCCTCGCCGTCGTCGGGCGTGTCGTGGTCGCTCATTTGTCGTTCGCGATCCGGACCTTCGCGATCAGCTCGCGCAGCTCCTCGTCATCCACCGCCGAGGCCTCGCGCACGATCTGTTCGCGCGCGAGCCCGGTCGCGGGCATCGTGAAGGCGCGAACGGGCGCCGGTGCACGACCATGCGGGCGCTGGGTCTCGTTGCGCCGCGTACGGCCGGCGATCTTGAAGCGCAGCTCGTCGAATAACCGCGGCTGACCGACGCGCTCGAGCAAGCCCGCGAGGATCTGCGCGCGCAGCATGTTGAGCTCCTGTAACCACGCGGAGCTCACGACCTCGATCACGAGCGTGCGGTGGTAGATGCCATCGGGACGCGTGCGCGAAGCGATGCGCGCGCCGACGAGCTCGGTCCAGTCGGCGAGCAGGCTCTCGGCACGGATATCGTTCGCGAGCCCGCGGAACGCCAGGGCCGCGCTGATCGCATCGCGCGCGAGGCGAGGCTCTTTCACTCGCGGTGCGCCGCGATAGACGCGCGCGCCTTCGAGCCGGCCGTACTTGGCGCTCACGATGCGCGAAGCCGGCGAACGAGCTCGCGCAGCCGTCGATCGCCATCGGTATCGCGACTGACAAACCGCAGACCCGAGCCGCCCGACGGCGCATGGTACGAAACCCGACCGGCGATCGCGAGGGGTGCCGCTGCGCCCGGCGGCGTCACTTCGACGGTGAGCTCGGTGTCGAGCGGGAGGGGCGTTTCGGTGGTGAGCAGCGCGCCGCCGACCCCGATCTCGGAGATCGCCGAATCGATGTAGCTCGGCTGGTTCGTGATCCGATAGCGACAGGCGAACTGGACCGGCAGCCGCGAGTGGCCGCGGCGCGACACGTCGGTGCGCTTGCCCGAAAGCACGTCGTTTAAGAAGGTCAGCTTGATCTGCTCTTCGCCATCGAGCTGGATCGTCGCACCGGCGCGGACGCGCATGCGCGGCAGAGCCGGACGCCACGACTGCACGGCGCCACGGATCAGGACCTTGTTCGGCAGCAGGTTCGAGGACACCTCGACGATCACCGACTGGCCCGACTGAAGCTCGTCGGTGGTGGGCACGAAGATCGGTTCGGCCACGACCGTGCCCGGGACGAGCTCTTTCCACTCGTCTGCCGTCTTGATCCTCAGCCTCAGGATGACCATCGCCGCCCCGCGACCGTAACTGCTTACCGGCCGAACCGCAACGTCCACACCTTGGTGAGGGCTTCGGCGACGATCGCGCGCGACATCTTCGACTGACCCACACGTCGGTCCTCGAAGATGATCGGCGTCTCGACGAGCTTCATGCCCCGCTGGATCGCGCGGTACTTGGTCTCGATCTGAAACATGTAGCCGTTCGACCCGAGGGACCCCAGGTCGAGGGCGAGCAACGCCCTGCGACGCCAGCAGATATAACCTGCGGTCACATCGCGCACGTCGATCCCGAGGATGCTTCGCGCATAGAAGCTGCCGCCGCGAGAGATCAGCTTGCGCCCGACGCCCCAGTTCACGGTGCCGCCACCAGGCACGTTGCGCGACCCGATCACGACATCTGTGCCGTCCTCGGCGAGCTCGAGCATGATCGGCAGGTACTTCGGATCGTGGCTGCCATCGGCATCCATCTCGAAGACATATTCGTACGCCCGCTCGAGGGCCCACCTGAACCCCTCGACATACGCAGTGCCGAGGCCGAGCTTGCCGGCGCGGTGCTTGACGTTGACCCGCGGCTCGGTGGCCGCGATCTCGTCGAGCATCCGACCGGTGCCATCGGGCGAGTTATCGTCCACGAACAGGATGTCGACATCCGGCAACGCTCCGAACAAGCGCTCGCAAATGCCGGGCACGTTCTCGCGCTCGTTATAGGTGGGCACGATGATGAGAGCCTTGGCCATGCCGGGCAGGACCATATCGGGGTCGCCCCAGCACCGCAACGCACGCGCTATGCTTGTGCAGCGTGAGATCGCGGCGTGCCTGGGTTTACGTGTTGTCGCTGCTGGCACTCCTGGTGCCGGCCGGCGGCATCGCGTACCTCGGGGCGGTCTCGTATCGCGATCAGAAGGGCGCCGTGGCCGCCCAGATCGATCGCCAGCGCGGGGCCGCCACGGCGATCGTGGCAAGGATCGATCACGCGATCGGCGAGGCGCTCGACGCGGCGGAACGTGCGGCCAATGCGGGTCACTTGTCGCTGGCGATCGGCCCGCTCCCGGGGCTGGGGCGCTACTGGTTCTGGCTCGATGCGGATGGCCGGATGCGCGTGCCCAGCATCGGCACGGTGACCGCCGTGACAGACCCAGCGCCCGATCGCCCTGCATCGCCGAACGGTCGGATCGAGGACTACGTGCGCGAGCTATCGCGCCGCCAGGATCGCGCGGCTCGGTTGCGCGCGGCGCAGCGCGCCGAGGCCTGCCGCGAAGGCGCGTGCGGTCCGCAGCTCGTCGAGGCGAAGCGGATCTACACCGCGCTCGTCGGTTTCGACGATACCGGCGCCGACGCGCTGCTCGGGCTCTCTCGCGTGACTGCGCGGCTCGGCGATCTACAACACGCGCGCGCGCTCTACGACGAGCTCGATCGCCGGTTCGCCGAACGCAGCTTCCCGAAGGGCGGCACGGCGGCCGAGCGCGTACCAGTGCGGCTCGTGACCGCGCTCCTGCGTGCCGAAGCAGCCGGCGACCGCCGACCCGCGGCGCTGGTCGCGATCGCCGATGCGGTGCTCGCGAATCACTACGCGATCGACCCGATCATCGGCCTCGGCGTCCTGCAACGGCTGCGTGGCGAGCTCGCGACCGCCTTGCCGGAACACCTGCCGCAGCTCGATCTTGCGGTCGAATCGCTGCGCACCCAAGCGCGAGCCGCGGCGGGGCTCGCCGCCGACAAAGACGAGCTCGCGCACTCCGCGACCGAGACCTGGCGCGGCCGCCCCGCCACGAAGCAGCCGAACCGCACGCTGATCTATCGTCGCCGCCCGGATGGTTCGGTGATCGGTATCGCGGTCGACCCGGCGATGCTCGCGCTCGCGGCGGGGCACGAGGGGCAAGACGATGTCGCGCACAACGCGCGGCCGATCGTCCTGGCGGCGGGTGCGGTGACTTCGCCCGAGCTGCGCACGATCCAGGGCACGCAGCTGCCACTCGGCGCGGCACTGCCGCATCTCCAGCTCGCGCTCGTCAATCCAATGAGCGACCCAGATCCACTCGACGAGGTCGTGCGCCATCGCGAGCGTTCGCACATCGTGTTCACCTCCGCCCTCGCGCTGATGCTCGGGGTCGGGCTGCTCGCCATGATCCGCGGTGCCGCGCGGGCGCGAGAGCTCGCCCAGCTCAAAAGCGACTTTGTCTCGACGGTGTCGCACGAGCTCAAGACCCCTTTGACCTCGATCCGGATGTTCGCCGAGATGCTCCAGCAGGGCGTGGCGCAGGGCGATGCCGAAAAAATGCACCGCTATCACGGCGTGATCGTCCAGGAGAGCCAGCGTCTCGGACTGCTGATCTCGAACCTCCTCGACTACGCACAGATCGAGCGCGGCACCCGGCGCTACACCCCGAGCTCGGTGGAGCTCGTGCAGCTCGGCACGCATGCAGTCTCGACCTTCGAGGCACTGGCCTCACCGAAGGAGGCTCGCAATCCGATCGTGATCACCGTGTCTCCATCCGCGATGACAGCCGAAGTGGAAGTAGACCGTGATGTCGTCGTGGGAGCGGTCTTGAACCTGCTCGCGAACGCGGCAAAGTACGGCGGCGTCGACAAACCGATCGAGGTAATGATCGATAGCGACGGCGCGACCGCATCGATCTCGGTCCGCGACCACGGGCCGGGCATCCCGGCGTCCGAACAGGCGCGGATCTTCAAGGAGTTCTATCGCACGCCCGACGCGTATCGCTCGAACGTCGAGGGTACCGGGCTCGGGCTCGCGCTCGTGAAACGCCACATCGAAGCGCTCGGTGGCTCGGTCGAGGTCGCCTCCAATTTCGGCGAAGGCGCTACCTTCACGATCAAGTTGCCTACCTCGAGCGAGGTCGTCGCGTGACCCGGCTCTTGATCGTCGAAGATGATCCTTCGATCCGCATGGGTCTCGAGGACACGCTCAGGGCGAAGGGCTACGAGGTCGATGTCGTCGGGCGCGGCAGCGAAGGTGCCGACAAGGCGTGCAGCGGGCACTACGACCTCGTCGTGCTCGACGTGATGCTGCCGGATCTCGATGGCTTCGAGGTGTGCCGGCGCATCCGCGCGACCAAAGGCGAGGCGCGCAGCGTGCCCGTGATCATGCTCTCCGCGCGCGGCGCCGAGCTCGATCGCGTGCGTGGCCTCGAGCTCGGCGCGGACGATTACGTCACCAAGCCGTTCTCGCTGATGGAGCTGCTCGCGCGCGTGGCCTCCGTGTTGCGCCGGTCGCGGGGGGAACCGCAGGAGCCGATCGGCCTCGCGTTCGGCGAGCTCGTGATCGATCTGGTCAGTCAGGTCGCGACGAAGCAGGGGGTGCGACTCGAGATGCCGAGCCGCGCGTTCGCGATCCTCAAGGTGTTCGCGAAACGGCCCGGTGAGGTGGTCAGCCGCGACACGCTGCTCGACGAAGCGTGGGGCTACGAGGACTATCCGAACACCCGCACGGTCGATAACCATCTGGTCAAGCTGCGTCGCTTGATCGAAGCCGAGCCGGAGAAGCCGCGCTGGCTCGTGACGATCCATGGCGCGGGCTACAAGCTGGATGTACCTAGGGAGGCCGTCCGATTCAGCGGCCGGCCGCGTGGCCAGTGACAACATCGTGACAACCTTTTGCGACCTCGTGACGTCGCGATGCGAAGCGAGGATCAACGTCACGTCGCGCCTTGCTATCAAGGTGGTGGGCGAGGCGATGGCGCCGGTATCGGAGTTGAACGAACCACCCCCCGGTGGGAAATGCTCTGGTATCGGCGCCAAGCCAACTTTTCTCCTCCTCTTGCTCTTGGCCGCGTGTAGCGACGATGGCGCGCGCGCCCGGCCGACTTCGGCGCCACCGAACATCGCGCCGAGTGTCGCGGATCCGGCCGCGGGCATGACGACCGAGCTCGATGGCATCGCGCCGCAGTTCGGTGACGCCGTGATCACGGAGCTCACGGGCGACGACGCGGCGGCGGCTGCGGCGTTTCAGAAGGTGCTCGATGCGCCCGATGCGCCGGCGCCGATCGCCGCGCGTGCCGCGCTTCACCTCGCGCAGCTCGACGCGCGCGCCGGCAAGAGCCGGCCGGCACTCGAGCTGTCAGCCCGAGCCGCGGCGCTCGCGCCGAACGATGCCGCGATCACCGAGGGCGTCGCGCAGGTCCAGGCCGATGTCGTCGCGGCCAGTGGTGGCGGAGATCTGCGTGGACCAAAGGTAGGTACCGCGCTCTCTGGTTCCGATCCAAAGCTCGCCGATGCGTTCACGGCGGCGGAGCGCGCGCTCGTGCGGGTCCATGCGCTGCGGCCGCGGCAACGCCTCGAGGTGTGGGCGAAAGAAGACTCGACCGAGGAGGTCGCCGCGATGTATCGGGCGATTCGCGACAAAGGATCGGGCCTCGCCCAGATCGCCGCGGATTACCGGATCGGCAGCCTCTATCACGACCTCGCACTCGGCCTGTTGACCGGCGGTGTCGCCGAGCTGCGCGGGCGCGCACTCTCGTACCTCCAGACCGCGACCACCTCGTATCGTGCGAGCCTCGCCGGACCGCAGCTGCCGGAGGCCGAGCTGTGGCGGCTCGCGGCCGAGACCGATCTGCGGAACGCGCGCGACGTGCTCGCTGCGGCCGGCGTCGCGGACTGAGTTACTCTGCGATCGTGATCGCGATCGATGGAGCCATCGTGGCCGACGCCGACGCCACGATCAGCGTGCTCGATCGCGGCTTCCTGTACGGCGATGGCTTGTTCGAGGTGCTGCGCACGTGGCGCGGCATCGCGGTGGATCTCGAGGCGCACCTCGATCGCCTCTGTGCCTCGGCGGTGGTCCTCGAGCTCGCGATCGATCGCGCCGCGATCGCGCAAACCGTGCACGCATTGCTCTCGCAGACCACGGGCGACCAGCGGCTGCGGATCGTGGTCACGCGCGGGCAAGGTGGCCCGGCGATGCGCTTCGCCGCGGGCACTGGAGGGCACACGATCATCTACGCCGAACCGCTGCTCGCGACACCGCGAGAGGCCTCGGCCGCGTTCGTCGACTATCCTCTGGCGCGGCGGGCCGGACAGGGCCACAAGACCCTCGCGTACCTCGACCACCTGATCGCGAAGGAGCTCGCGGCAGCGGCAGGCGCGGATGAAGCGATCCGGCTCGGACCCGACGGCGACGTGGCGGAAGGCGCAACGTCGAATTTATTCATCGTGAACGGCGATCTTTTTACCCCGCCGCTGGCAGGGGTCTTACCGGGCGTCACCCGAGGCCACGTGCTGGCGTGTTGCGAGCAGCTCGGGCTCGTCGTGAAGGAGCAGCGCCTCACACTCGACGAATTTCGTGGTGCCACGGAGATCTTTGCGACCAGTGCGGTCCGCGGTGTTGTCGCCATCACACGTCTCGATGGCGTAGTCCGGTCCACGGGAATTGGCCCGGTGACGCAAAAGCTGGCCGAGGCATACGCGGAGCGCATGACCCGAGCTAGTATGGCGTGGTCTCGCGATGGCTCGTGACGGTCGTCAACTACGTCAGGAAGCTGCGGAGGCAACCGCCGCAGGCAAGCACAAGCGCGCTCTCGGCGCGTACTTGGAGCTCGAGACGCTCGAGCCGCGCGATGCGCAGTGGCCGAAACGCGCTGGCGAAATTTATCGCAAGCTGAACCGCAACAACGACGCGACCGATGCGTTCGGGCGCGCCGCGGATCGCTACGCCCAGGGTGGGTTCCTCGTCCAGGCGATCGCGGTGTGCAAGCTGATCCTCCAGATCGATCCTCGCCACAGCGCAGCGCTGCAGCGGATCGCGGCGATGAACGAACAGATCGGCGCCGGGCCCACGCGCGCGCTCGCGATGGCCGACAACAACCCGAACCTCGCGGGCAGCGACGCGGTTCAGAACCTGCGCCGGCGCGGCACGACCGAAGCGGGCAACGCAGCTTCGAGCGGCATCATCGCGATTCCGCTACTGGACGAAGCAGAGTTCGAGCAAGCTTCACCGATCGCGATTCCGCGGACGCGGACACCGGCAGCGATCTCGCAACCGCCGGTCTTGAGGATGACCGGTCGCATCCAGACACCGCCGTTCGCGAATCGCACGGTCACGCAGACGCCACCATCCGGCGCCGCGATGTCGCAGCAGGAGCGCAACGCGATCGAGAACCTGCACGACCTCGCGCTGCCGCGCACGAAGACCTCGAACGCGCAATCGCAGCTCGCGCAAGCGCGCACCAAGTCCAAACCGATCACCCTGCCGCCCAACCAGGGCATCGACGCGATCGATCTGAAGAGCCAGATTCCGCAGTCGTTCGAGCGCGAGGATAATTCCGGGGTCTACGTCATCCCGATCGACGACGAAGACTTTCTGCTGCAGGACGCGGAAGAGGCCGGCGTGTCGGTGCCTCACGTATTCGTCGAGATCGTGTCGCAGCCGATCTCGGTTGACGCCGATGACGTCGACGATATCGACGAGCTCGATCTCGAAGACATCGAGGACTTCGAAGAGATTCCCCTCCCGGCGCCGCGAGCGCTTGGGCTCGCCGCCGCCGAGGCGCTCGCTGCGACGCCGCTGTTCTCGGGGCTCTCGCAGGAAGCACTCGAGTCGCTCGTGGCCGAGCTTACCCTGGTCCAGCTTGCCCCCGACGAAGTGCTGTTCCACGAAGGTGATCCAGGTGACGCGCTCTACGTCATCGTCGAAGGCGAAGTCGCGGTTCAAGCGGAAGGCCCGCCGCGGGTCGAGATGGCGCGCCTGGGCCCTGGAGCGTTCATCGGTGAAGTTGCGCTGATGACCGATCAGCCGCGCTCCGCCACGATCGCCTCGGTCGGCGATGCCGAGCTGCTCCGCATCGATCGCGCGACCCTCAAGCGCGTGCTCGCCGCGCACGGCGAAGTGCTCGCCGCGGTCTTGCGCTTCGTTCGCGATCGGCTCGTCGATCGGTGGACGCGCACGAGCCCGCTGTTCCGCCCATTCGATCCGAAAGAGCGGCTCGCGATCGCCTCGAAGTTCAAGTTCCTCGAGATCGAAGGCGACCGCGTGTTGCTGGCCGCGGGGGTGCGCCCCGACGGGCTCTACATCGTGCTCGCCGGCCACTTCACCGTGAAGCGTGCGGGGCAGCAGATCGCGCTGCTAGGCCCCGGCGACCTCATCGGCGAGACCGCGCTGCTCTCGGGCGCCACGCTCAAGAGTGACATCACCGCTCGCGGCAAGGCGCTCGCGCTGTGCCTCCCCGCGGGCGACTTCCGCGAGATGATCATGACTCATCCGCACGTGCTCGAGTACGTCGGCGAACAGGCCGACCACGCTCGCAAGCTGCAAATCCTCTGAGGCTTGCCTACGGCTTGATCGTACCGGCGGGAACGCTGCCCGGCTTTACAGGCGCGTCTTTTGCCGGCTGCTCTGTCGTGGGATCGATGTTGCGACCGAACGGGTTCCAGCCGAACGACGTGGCGATCAAGGCGCCGCCGAGCGCGAGGTAGAGTACGCCGATCGTGGCGTGCACCCGGGGGCTCATCCGATAGAACCCGGAGCCCATCGCGCCGCGCTTGGCCGCTGCGCCACCGGTGGGCTTCTTCTGGAGCGCCATGCGGATCCGGTAGAGACCGAGGAAGATCACGATGACCGCGATACCGAGGGTGACCCACGCAGGAACTCGCACCGCTCAGGCATAGCACGGGTGTCACCGTTAATACGCACGCGCCACGTCGTGCACGCAGGGTCAACCCTCGGTTCTGGCTCGGGATCTTGGCGGCCTCGTGGCCATTGACACACTCATACTCGGTCGGCAAAGTGCGCTCGAATCCCGATGCACTCTTATCCCCACAGACCTCAGGGGACCCCTCCGAAATATAGGAATTCCGCGGCGTTCTATGACGTCGACGGCACGCTTATCAAGATCAACATCGTTCACGCGTTCGCGTACTATGCCGCGCGTCATCCGGGGTTGATCGATAGCGCGCGACGGAGCGTGAAGACCGCGCTGTCGATTCCGGTGTTCTGGGCGGCCGACAAGCTCAGCCGCAAGTGGTTCAACGAAATCTTTTATCGCTCCTACGAGGGCGCGAGTGAAGACCGGTTGATCGTCCTCGCCGAAGAGCTGTTCGAAGACGTCATCAAGCCGAACATCTATCCGCGTGCGAAGGCGCTGATCGAAGAGTCCAAGCGCGCCGGGATTCGTCAGGTGCTGATCTCGGGCGCGCTCGACTTCACGATGCGTCCGCTCGCGACGTACCTCGGCGTCGACGACCTGATCTCGAACAAGCTCGAGTTCGTCGATCACTACGCGACCGGCAAGCTCGAGAAGCCGTTCGTCGCGGGCGCGACCAAGGCCGACATCATGCGGTCGTACGCCAAAGCGCACTCGATCGATCTCGCCGAGTCGTGGGCCTACACCGATTCGTTCTCGGACTATCCAATGCTCGCGGTGGTCGGCCATCCGACCGCCTGCAATCCTGACTTCCGGCTGCGCTCTCTGGCGCGCAGCTACGACTGGCCCGTGCTCGATCTCGACGAGGAGGTGACCCGCTCGGTCGCTCGCCGTCCCCAGGGTCTCGCTCGGCAGATTCGGAGGAGAACCTAATGCGCGCCATCCGTCCCAAGCTCCGCTCGAACCCGCGCGAGCACATCGTCACCATCGACAACGATTCGGCGCCGCGCATCATGTGGTCCGGCGAGAACCTCATCATGGAGGATCTCCCGGTCGGCACGCGCGTGATCTATCCAAACCGCCCGATGACGCCGGTCGCGAATCCGCAGGCCGCGATTCGCTACGCGCTGAACCATCCCGAGGCGAGCGACCCGCTACACGCGATGTTGAAGCCGGGCATGAAGGTCTCGATCGCGGTCGATGATATCTCGATGCCGCTGCCGATCATGCGTACGCCCGACGTGCGCCAGATGGTGCTCGAGATCGTGTGCGAGATGCTCGCCGATCACGGCGTCGACGATGTGCACATCATCATCGCGCTTGGCCTCCACCGTCGGATGCACGACTGGGAGATCAAGCGGATGGTCGGCCAGAAGGTGTGGGACGAGTACTGGCCCGATCGCCTCTACAATCACGATGGTTGCGATCCGGACGGCATGGTCGTCCTCGGTCACACGCCGCACAAAGAGCTCGTCGAGATGAATCGCCGCGTCGCCGAGAGCGATCTGACGATCTACGTGAACCTCAACTTCGTGCCGATGAACGGCGGCAACAAGTCGATGGCGGTCGGCCTGTGCGGTTACGAGTCGCTCAAGGCCCATCACCATCCCAAGGCGATCGTCGAGTCCAACTCGTTCATGGACCCGCCAAAGTCGTACCTGTCGCACTCGTTCAAGCGCCAGGGTGACCTCGTCGAGAAGACCCTCAAGGTCTTCCACATCGAGACCGTCCTCAACAATCGCTGCTTCGACGGGCCGCTCTCGTTCTTGCAAAAGAACGAGGACGATTTCACCGAGACCGATCGGTTGAAGTTTCAGGGCATGAAGTGGGCGCTCGATAGATTGCCCTTCGCGGCGCGCCGTGAAATCTTCATGCGAACGCCTGCCGCGTACGAGATGATCGCTTGCTACGCCGGCGCGGTCGATCCGACCCACGACCGTACGATCGCGAAACAGAACGAGCAGAATGTCGTTCCCGTCGAGGGAGCTGCCGACATTCTGATCATGGGCATCCCGTACATCTCGCCCTACAACGTCAACTCGAAGGCGCTCAACCCGCTGCTCGTGCAGGTGATGGCGCTCGGCTATTTTTATCACATGTACAAGAACAACCCGATCCTGCGGGACGGGGGCGTTCTGATCCTCACGCATCCCGTGAGCGATCGGTTCGATCCGGTACATCACCCGAGCTACATCGAGTTCTTCAACCGCATCCTCACGGAGACCACGGACTCGTACACGATCGAGACAAAGTACCAGGACGAGCTCGCGTACAACCCGAGCTACGTCGAGATGTACCGCCGCGGTAATGCGTATCACGGCGCTCACCCCTGCTTCATGTGGTACTGGGGCCAGCGCGGCCGCGAGAAGACCTCGCGCGTGATCGTCGTCGGTGCCGATAACGCGACCGTGCCCGCGATCATGGGCTGGGAGACGGCCGGCTCGATCGCCGAGGCCGTCGCGATGGCGCGCGGCACGATGGGCCGCAGCGCTCAGATCACGATGATGCATCACCCGCCGTACATGATCTGCGACGTGACCTAATGAGCAAAGACAGCGGTTACTTCCCGGAGACCGAGGAGCAGTGGGGCGCGCATTCCACGGGCAAACCGTGGCCCGATGCGATGAAGAATCCCCTGCCTCCGCTGCGCGCGCCGATCACCGGCAAGCCGCGGCTCGATGTCACCGCGTCGCTGCGCGGTAAGCACATGTTGCTGATCGGCACGACCGGCTTCGTCGGCAAGGTCGCGCTGTCGATGCTGCTGCATCGCTATCCGGACATCGGGCGGGTCTACTGTCTGGTCCGGCCGGGTGCGGGCAATACCGCCGAAGAACGGTTCTTCCGCAAGGTCGCGACCAGTGAAGTCTTCGATCCGGTTCGCGAGGTTCACGGCGAGGGCTACGAAGCGTTCATGCGTTCGAAGATCGTCGCGCTCGCGGGTGACATCGGTCGGCCGCTCTGCAACTTCAGCGAAGAGCTGTGCGCGGAGATCAAGGTCGACGTGATCTTGAACAGCGCAGGCTTGGTCTCGTTCCAGCCGTCCCTCGAGAGCGCGATCCGGATCAACTCGCTTGGCGCGAAGAACGTGCTCGATCTCGCGCGCAAGCTCGGCGCGAAGCTCGTGCATGTCTCGACCTGCTACGTCGCGGGTCAGCGCGAAGGCGACGTGTGGGAAGACGAGCCCGTGATCGGCTACTTCCCGCGCAGCTCAACGATCTCGCGCGATTGGGGTGGTGACAACGAATTATTGGATCGCGATTTTGATCCAGCCGCGGAGATCGCGGATTGCCTCAAGCTCATCGAGCAGGCGCGTGAGAAATCGAACGACCGCCAGCACATCTCGGAATTTCGGGAGCGTGGCGCCGAGATGCTCAAGACGCAACGTCGCGATCCGGACGATGAAGACGATCTCAAGATCGCCGTCGCACGCGAGCGCAAGATCTGGCTCAACGACGTGCTCACCAAGCAGGGCATGGAGCGCGCCCGCCACTGGGGCTGGACCAACACGTACACGTACACCAAGAGCCTCGGCGAACAGATCATCCTGTCAGACTCGTCGGTGTCCTCGACGATCGTCCGGCCGGCGATCGTCGAGAGCTCCGTGCGCTATCCGTTCCCGGGCTGGAACGAGGGGTTCAACACGAGCGCGCCGCTCATGTACTTGATGCTCAAGGGCCATCGCAACGTGCCGATGGGCGAGGACCACGCGCTCGACGTGATTCCGGTCGACTTCATCGCCGCAGGCATGCTGCTCGCGGTTTCGGCGATCCTCACCGGCGACCACGAGCCGATCTATCAGATGGGCGCCTCGGACGTGAATCGCATCACGAGCAAGCGGTTGGCCCAGCTCACCGGGCTCGCCGTGCGGCGCGTCCACCTCGACAAGGCGGATCGCGGCGAAGACGCATTCCGCGAGCGGATCAAGGCGCGGCTCGAGAGCCACCCGGTCACGTTCGAGACGTTCGACAGGTATTCGGCGCCCGCGATCAAGCGCGTCGCCGATCGCCTGATCAAGATGATCGACGAACGGACCCCGAAATGGGGCGCACCGCGCGTCGAGGCCTTCGCCACGCGCGCGCGCGAGGAGCTCACGAAGGTCTCCGTGTTCACGGGCCAGGTCAACGAGCTCGTCGAGCTGTTCAGGCCGTTCACCTGCGATCACGACATCGCGTTCCGCTGCGACAACATGCGTGCGCTGTGGGCGCGTGCGACGCCCGAAGATCAAGATCGCCTGCTGTGGGCGCCGCACCTGGTCGATTGGCGCAAGTACTGGCTCGATACGCATTTCCCGGGCCTCCAGAAGTGGACGTTCGACAAGCTCGACGAAGAGTTCGGGGCGAAGCCGAAGAGCGTCTACACGTACAAAGAGCTCGTCGAGCTGTTCGAGGCCGCGGTGCGGCTCAATGGTCATCGCCCGGCGCTGCGGTTGCTCCGCAAGGTCGGCGAGGACGACGAGCCCAAGGATCCGATCACGTACAGCTACGCGCAGGTCGGCGAGCTGGGCTGGCAAGGTGCGGGCGTGCTCCGCCAGCTCGGCATCGGCGCAGGCTCGCGCGTGATCCTGATGAGCGAGAACCGCCCGGAGTGGGGCATCTCGTTCTTCTCGATCATCCTCGCGGGTGCGGCCTCGGTGCCGTTCGATTCGGCGCTGACGCTCGCCGAGGTCGTCAACCTCACGCGCGTGAGCGGTGCGAAGGCGATCGTGCTCTCGCGCAAGGTCGCCGAGCGGCTCGCAAACGAAGCAATTATCGCGCTGCCGGTCGCCGACGATGTGGACGTGATGGTCGTGTGGTCGCCGGCGCACCCGGCGATGCAGGACTACTTCGCGAAGCAGGGGCTCGAGCTCGAGGTGCTCGCGTACGACGAGCTCCTCACCGAGCCCGATGTCTCGGTCGGTGCGGTGCGCCCGGAGGTCAAGGGCGACACGGTCGCTTCGCTGATCTTCACGAGTGGCACCACGGGCACGCCGAAGGGCGTGATGCTGACCCACAAGAATTTCACGTCGATGGCGAGCAAGCTCTCGGCGCTGTTCACGCTGTACAAGCACGACAAGCTGCTCTCGGTTTTGCCGTTGCACCACACGTTCGAGTTCTCGGCTGGCTTCTTGATGCCGCTCGTGCACGGCGCTTCGATCGATTATCTCGAGGAGGTCGAGGCCGACTCGCTCGCGAAGGCGCTCGAGGACGAAGGCATCACCGGCATGGTCGGTGTGCCGGCGCTGTGGCAGTTGCTCGAGCGCAAGATCTACAAGAACGTCAGCGATGCGGGCGTGCTCGTCGAGAAGGCGTTCGACGCGATCGTCGACGTCAATCGCACGCTGCGCGAAAAGCTGCCGTGGGACATTGGCACGGGTAAGGCGATGTTCTTCCCGGTCCATCGCAAGCTCGGCGGGCGGATGCGGCTCCTGATCAGCGGTGGTTCGGCGTTGCCGGCCGACACGATGAAGACGTTCCAGGGCCTCGGCTTCAATCTGTACGAAGGCTACGGCATGACGGAATCGTCGCCGGTGCTGACGGTCACGCGACCGGGCGAGAAGGTGATCCCAGGCTCGGTCGGCCGGCCGCTGCCGGGCATCGACGTTAAGATCGACCAGCCCGATGCGAACGGCATCGGCGAGGTCATCGCGAAGGGCCCGAACGTGATGGCGGGCTACTTCGAGAACGCCGAGGCCACCGCGCAGACGATCGTCGGCGGCTGGTTGCACACCGGGGACCTCGGCAAGTTCGACGCCGACGGTAACCTGTTCATCGTTGGCCGCAAAAAGGAGATGATCCTCGGCTCCTCGGGCGAGAACGTCTATCCCGATGAGCTCGAAGAGCTCTACGGCGATTCGGACTACATCAAGGAAGTCTCGGTCGTCGGCCTGCCGAGCGAGAGCGGCGGCGAGACCGTGGCGATGCTCGTGGTCCCTGACTACGAGGAGAACAAGGACAAGGATCGCGAGCAGCTGCGCGAGGCCGTGCGCGAGCACGTCAAGAAGGTGACCAAGACCCTCGCGCTCTACAAGCGCGTCAAGATCTGGCACCTCTGGGACTTCGAGCTGCCGAAAACCTCGACCCGCAAGACCAAGCGGCGCGAGGTCATCAAGGAGCTCCAGCGGCTCGAGCGCGCCACGAAGCAGGGCGCCGAGGTCAAGGAGCTGGCGGCAAGCGGTGCCGCCGGTACCAGCTGGATCCACGACATGCTCGCGGACGTGTCGCAGAAGAAGCGCGGCACGGTCACGAGCGCGACCTTGCTCGCGGATCTCGGCTTCGACTCGCTGATGTTTACCGAGCTCGCCGTCGCGCTCGAGGCGGCCGGCGTCGAGGTTCCGGATCCGGCGGAGATCACGGGGCTCGAGAGCGTCGCGGATGTCGAGAAGCTCGTCACGCGGCTCGGTGCGAAGCAACGCACGGAGAAGCCGAAGCGCGATCGGTTGCGTCGCGAAAAGCTCGCGCGCGATAAGGCCGATGCTGACAAGCTCGATGACGATATCGACGTGCCCAAGCCGCTGGTCTCGCTCGGTCGGCTCGCACTGCGCAATGGCATGAAGGCGCTCTACTCGCGCGTGCTCGAGACCGACATCTACGGCCAGGGCAACGTGCCGCCGTTCGGTGGCTACATCGTCGCGGCGAACCACGCGAGCCATCTCGATACCGGGCTCGTCAAGTACGCGCTCGGCGATCAGGGTGAAGCCCTCGTCGCGCTCGGAGCGAAGGACTACTTCTTCGACGATCCGGTCCGCCGGATGTACTTCGAGAACTTCACGAACGTAGTACCGATGGAGCGCCACGGCTCCTTGCGCGAATCCCTACGGCTCGCGGGCGACGTGATTCGGGATGGCTATATCCTGTTGATCTTTCCCGAGGGCACGCGCAGCGACACCGGCGTGATGGCGGACTTCAAGCCCTCGCTCGGCTACCTCGCGATGACGAACAGGTGCGGCATCTTGCCGATGTACCTGCACCGCACCCACGAGGCGATGCCGAAGGGCCGCTACCTGCCGAAACGCGGCGAGCGCGTCGCTTCGTACGTCGGGCCGTATCTGTCCTACGAGGACGTGCTGAAGCTCGCGGCGGGCAAGCCACGCAGCGAGCAGTACCGCGCGATCACCTATCACGTCGAGAGCATCATCCGTCGGCTCGCGCCTGGCGATGCGGCGTGGACGCTCGGCGATTCCGGCGTACAACCGATGGCCGAATATCTCGCCGAGCGCGGCGAGAAGGTCTCCGACGAAACCGAGGCTCAGCCGTGAAGACTTCCGTCCTCGTGACCGGTGCGACCGGCTTTCTCGGCGAGCACCTGTGCCGCGTCCTCGTCGAAGAGGGCCACATCGTCCGTGGTCTCGCTCGCTCGCGCAGCGCGGTGCTCGAAGACCTCGGGGTCGAGCACGTGCGTGGCGACGTGCTCTCGAACGACGACCTCCAGCGCGCCCTCGATGGCGTCTCGGCGGTCTTTCACCTCGCCGGTGCGGTCTCGCGCGATCCGCAAGACGCGCAGCGCATGATGCGCTTGCACGTCGATGGCACGCGCAAGGTGATGGAGCAGATGGCGGCCTTCGGCATTCGCCGGATGATCCTCGCCTCGACCAGCGGCACGATCGGTGTCTCGAAGGAGGAAGCGATCATCGACGAGACCGCCCCGTATGCCGAAGAGATCGTCGCGGGCTGGCCCTACTACGCCTCGAAGATCTATCAGGAGCGCCTCGCGTTCGAGCACGGCGAGCGCCTCGGCATCGAAGTCGTGGCGGTCAACCCGTCGCTGCTTTTGGGCCCCGGCGATCGCCGCCTGTCTTCGACTGGCGATGT
>Ga0123336_10001194_pt1 | contig 24306 bp, 15 predicted proteins | sample SSSSmetaG_FD_96466 | JGI IMG/M metagenome (GOLD analysis project Ga0123336, IMG submission 96466) | Glacier valley bacterial and archeal communities from Borup Fiord, Nunavut, Canada, to study Microbial Dark Matter (Phase II) - ​SSSS metaG | ecosystem: Environmental > Aquatic > Freshwater > Ice... | reverse complement strand
TGGCTGATAGTAATCGTAGTATGATATAAAAAACTCTACAGCGTTCTCGGGGAAGAACTGTTTGAATTCACCATATAATTGGGCGGCAAGGGTTTTATTGTGACTTAGAACCAATGTTGGCCTCTTAGTCTGTGCTATGACATTTGCGATCGTAAATGTTTTCCCGGAACCAGTAACACCTAGCAGCGTCTGGTGCGCTTCACTGTCCTCAATCCCAGTTACTAATTTTTTTATGGCCGAAGGCTGATCGCCAGTAGGCACGTATTCGCTCGTCAATTTGAAATCCATCTTGCAATTTCGCTGATTAAAAGACGCGGTTCAAGAAAGAAATAATAAACTCTGCGTTCCTTTGTGTCTTAGCACCTTCTACGGTTTGAGACCGGAATTCATTCGTCTTAGTTATTCCAAATTGCCCAACTCTTCTCCGCCTGTATATGCAGCATCTCAAGGCCGTTCTTGATTGTGCAACCCAACGTTTCAGCTTTTTGTAGAAACTTTGTTCTTGCAGGGTTATAGATAAGATCGTAAACGAAATGTGTTGGCCCGAGCTGATCCATATTAATTGGAGGCATTGAGTTCGTATCAGGACTCATTCCAAGCGGAGTAGTGTTGATGATCAAGTTCGCATCAGCAATGATGTTCGGATTTTTTTCAAGGTCCTCGTAAGAATAGTCGCCATATTTTTTGTCACGCGATACCACTTTAAAATCTATAGGAACTCTTTTTAGCGCTGCCTGAACTGCTTTGGAAGAACCACCGCTTCCCAGAATCAATGCGTGTGATCCTTCCACATTCGGAAACCATTTCTCCAATGATTCAAGAAATGCATCGCAATCAGTATTGTATCCTTTTAGTTTGCCATCGTTGATTTTGATAACATTCACCGCTCCTATTGTCTTGGCAAACGGATCAATTTCAGATAGGAATTTTATTATTTGCTCTTTGTAAGGTATGGTAATATTCAAACCTGCCATCTCTGGATTATCGTTTAAAAGAGTCTTGAGTTCATCAATATTATTGAGAGGGTAAAGATCATAATGATAATCACGAAGTCCATCGTGAAAAAATTTTTCATCAAAATATGCTTTTGAGAATGAGTGACTGACGGTTGCGCCGATTAAACCAAATTTCTTTTCCATTTACTTAGTTTTTTGATTTTATGAATGCAGCAATTTTCTCAATCGCGACTACCAGAAAAATTCCGAGCGCTGCAAAAAGGATAGCATGAAACAGGTGAGGGTCTTTGTCGAATTGCCCTGGCCATACACTTTTTTCAAAGGCGGGCATTTGGATTCCTTCCAGATCAAAACGGAATCCAGTTATAATCTTCCAGGGCCAAAGCTTATTTAATGAACCAATCATAATGCCAGCAAGAAGTGCTAATGTAGGAAAACGGAAATTGAGAAGCATGAATGCCAGCAAGCGGGAAAATCCGGCAAGTCCAATAAGCCATCCCAAAAGAAACGCTGCAATCACCGCAATATCGAAATTCGTAATTGACATAATTAAAAATTCATACTTACCGAGGAGCAAAAGCATAAAAACTCCTGAAACACCCGGTAACATTGTCGCAGAAACAGTCACTGCCCCACAAAGAAATATGAAATAAAGCGTATTCGGGGTTTCAGCAAAAGGTATCACTGTAATCAAATAGGCCGAAGCCAGTCCAACCGTAAATAATAAGATGGTAACAAATTCCCATTTCTTGATCTCGCGCAGCACCAGTGGCGTGGAAACGATTATCATACCAAAAAAAAATGAGGAGACGGAAATTGGATAATTTGTGTGCACGTAATTTATCACGTTAAAAAGCGTCAGTACACTTGTAACAATTCCGGCAAGAATGCAGACCAAAAAATTGCCATTTATTTTTTCCCAGAAAGTGGAAAGTTGAAGCGTAAAAAACAAGCGAAATGAAGTCCTGTCGATTGCCCTTAGTGTGACAATAAGTTCTTCATAGACGTTTGTGAGGAATGCAATGGTACCTCCTGAAACCCCTGGGATTATACTTCCCACACCTACTCCTACACCTTTGAAATAAAGCAATAAATAATCTTTAGGTCTTCTCACTTAAATTCAATTAACTAACAGGAACGCTATTATTGTAGTCAAACCGGAAGACGGATTAATCGATTTGAAAAGGAGGAGCGCTATTATCTTTTTTTCTTTCCAATCCCAGAAAATGCAAAAATGTGTCGCCGCGAAGTCCAAGACGAATTGTTTCAAGTGGAATTACTTCTTCAGGAGCAATGTTTCCAAGATTGACATTCGCGCCTAAAAGTTTAATGAACCAAACCTGTTGCGCTTTTTGAGGAGCTTCCCAAATGATCTTCTCGAAAGGAATTTTCGTAAGAATTTCCTGAACAAGTCCTGACCGAACTTCACCAGAAGAACGGAACAAACCAACATTGCCGCCTTCCCGGGCTTCACCGATCACTTTCCATGCTCCTGCATCAAGTTCTTTCTGCATTAGATCTATCCATTGGTAAGGTGGGATGATCTTGTCAGCATCCTTTGAACCAACTTCAGATAGAACCGTGACCTGAGGAGTAAGCTTTCTTATATAATCACACTTTTTATCGTGATCAAGATCAATTGAGCCATCTGACACTTCCGCAAATTGCAGATCATATTTATCAAGCAACTTACGATAGTCTTCAAATTGATCGCGGATAATAAATGCTTCAAATAAGGTTCCTCCAAAATAACACGGCAGACCAGCGTCTTTATAAATTTTTATTTTCTCTTTTAAATTAGGAGTAACGTAGGATGTTGCCCATCCAAGTTTTACGATATCGATGTGATCTGCGCAATTACTTACAAAGTCTTCCGCTTCACGCAGGCTTAAACCTTTGTCCATAGCCATCGTATATCCTATTTGCCTGGGCTTGGCAGTACGCTCAGGAAGATTATTCAAGTGATAGTTCATGCAGGAGGATTGTCTTTTCTAAATTGGTCGATGATCTTATAAAGTGCTTTTTGAGTTTCAGGCTTTTGAAAAAAGTCGAATAAGACAGTATGTCCTTCAAAGTTTAATATCAATCCGTTTTCAAGATAGTTGAAGGCATCTCTGAACTTGCCTGCTTCAATAAGATAAACGGCAATGCGGTAGAAAAATTCAGGATCGTCCGGAATTTCAGCCATGCCTTGAAGCATTACCTCAACAGCTTTTTCATATTCACCACGGTCATAATAAATGAATGACCAGTTAAGCCAGATTTCTTTATCGTCGGGACCGAGATGACTAGCCTCTTCGTACGCACTAATGCTTGAAATAGTATTGCCTATTTTAAACTCAGCGTGAGCAGCAGCTTTCCAGTAATCTGCATTTTGTGAATTAAGCTTTACTGCTTTATTGAAGAAGTGCAAAGCCTGATACCATTTCTCTTGTTTTTCCAAACAGCTTCCAGCACCGAACCATGCTTCGTCATACATTGAATCAAGCTTGGCAGATTTTTGAAAATATTTTAATCCAAGATCGTATTGTTCAAGTCCTTCGTGAGCTGCACCCATACAGCAATACACTTCTGGACTTGGACCTTCTACATCAATTGTTTTTTTGAATGCATCGAGTGCCTTGTCAAACTCCTGTCTGTTCATAAAGGAGTTGCCCATATTAAACCATGCTGACGCAAAGTTTTCATCCAGGGCAATTGCATATTCATATGCTTCGATGGCTTCTTCGTAGCGCTCAAGCTTATTGCAAACAATTCCAAGGTTATACCATGCCGGGCCTGAGAAAGGATCTTCGTCTATAAATTTTTTATAATAGGATAAGCTATTTTCAAGCTGGCCAACAACGTCGAGGCAATAAGCGAGTTCGTAAAGTGAACCTTCGTGATTGAGATTTTCTTCTATTGATTTTTTATAGCATTCAATTGCCTGATCGTATTCCTCTTTGCTTTGATACGCCAGTCCAAGGCTGTAATATATTTCATCCTTGTCATCTTCGGTCATTGCAAGCGCCTGCTCGTACAATTCGATTGCTTTTTCGTGAAGACCTTGCAATGAGAAAATAGATCCCATGGAAAGTAGTATATCAAGGTCCGTTGGATGCAGATTCAACGCCTGCTCCAAAAGCTCAAGAGCTTCTTCATAGCGTTGAAGGTTTGAAAGTATCTGGGCCTTTATAGCGATCAATTCAGTCGAAAAAGGATATTGCTCCATAGCCATGGTTACGGCTATGAGTGCTTTCTTATGCTTTCCACGGTCTAAGTAATGGTAGATGATTGTTTCGTATGCTTCCAGATCGAAAAATCCTGTGGATTTTCTTTTGAGAATATCTTCAAAACTCCTGATCAACTCCTCTTCCTCTTCCCGTTTTCTGAATTCCTGCGCCATTCTTTAAGGGTTTGACCAAAATACAAAACTGGTCACGAATATTAAAAAAATGTAGGTCTAAAATAAATTTTCAGCCCCCTATTATTGGGCCAAAAGTGTGGGAATTAAAGTCTAGCTGCAACTTGTAAAATTTATTTGTTAGGCTTAACATTTCGCAAATACTCCCCACAGCACCATTCAAGCGTTTGTTCCAACGTGTGGTACCGGATTCCAAGCTTTTCCTGAGATTTTTTATTGCTGTATTGAACTGTTTGTATGGCCATTTTAGCAGACTGTCGTGTAACGAGCGGCTCCTGATTTAAAATAAAGGCCTTGATTTCTTCGGCCCAGCCTGCCCAGAAAGAAAGGCCGTTGGAGACTCTTATTGACGGTGGCCTTTTGTCAAAACGTTTTGCGACCTCATTAAAAAATTCCCGAAAAGGCAAGGTGCTTCCTGAGAGAATAAATTTTTCTCCTGGCTGAGGTTTTTCAAAAAGCTGAAATACAGCTTCAGCAACATCACGCGCATCTACATAATTAAGAGAGCCCGTTGTATAATATTTCTTCTGATTCCAGACATAATCAAATAGTCGTGCGCTGCTTCTATCTGATTGCGACGCCGAAAGAATGACAGAAGGATTAACCATACTGACGTTAATGCCTTCTTCACCACCACGATATATTTCCAGCTCTGCGAGATATTTCGATTGTGCATAATCTGTTACATATTCTGTATTCCACTTGCTTTCTTCGGTGATCTCTTCTTTTGAAGATCTTCCCAGCGCAGCAATAGAACTTATGTGAATAAGATTTTTTATACCTAATTGAAGGCATGTGTCCACCACATTCTTTGTTCCGGTGACATTCGATTCAAATAAATTTTTTCTCCAGCGCGGATTAAATGATACGGCAGCAGCAGAATGAATAACAGTATCAGCGCCTTCAAATGCTTCTCTTAATGAAACCTGATCAAGAATATCAGCCTGTCTTTTGATTACACCAGAAGGCAATCGATTATCCTTATCGCCGCGATAAAGAGCAATCAATTCTTTTTGTTCCTGTTGAAATCGTTCGATGATGTGTTTACCCAAAAGGCCAGTCGCGCCGGTGATTGCTATCATAACTTTAATTTAAAACGGTTCCCGAATAATTTCTATTGGATCTGATCGCAACTATCTGAACACTAAATCTGTGAAGATCTGCTGGAAATGTGAAACTTAAAGAGAAAAATTTAATAACGGCAATTCAAGCGCTTTCTTGTATAATCTGGATTCCCTGACTTTTTTTAAAATCATCACGTGCTCCATATTATGGCAATCTGTTCCCAGCAAATCTACCCATCCTTTATGGATAAGCTTTTCAGCAATCTTTTGTATGGGTGGTCCATAATATCCAATAAGAGAAAGTAAATTGATCTGAAGAAGTACGCCTCGATCCCTGAGGTCTTCAGCTTTTTCCAATGTCATATATTGATAGCGTTCCGGATGAGCTAGGATCGGTTTATAGCCTTGTGATGTTGCAGAGAAAATAAAATCCTTAATATGAAGTGGCTCGCTCACAACATTTGTTTCGAATAGAAAATGACGCTCACCGAATGTTAGTATCTTTTTCTTTTCGGTTAATGCGCTATAGAAGTTTTCATCAAGATAATATTCCGCAGCACACTCAAATTTAAAATCATATCCAGCCTCTTGTAGTTCAATGATGAATTTTTCATAAGCAACTGTAACGGATTCATTTGTATTTCCAAAATAATCAGTCATGATATGAGGTGTCGTGATTATTTTTTGATACCCCATCTCAAGAAAATTATCAATGACTGCAAATGATTCTTCTTTTGTTCTAACCCCGTCATCAATACCTGGTATCAGATGCGAATGCATATCTGTCAGCAGAGATCGTAAAGCGGATTGTGTGCGATGAAAAAAGGAGAACACGTTAGGATTTGAAAAGTTGTGACAACCAATTCTTTTTGCCCTTATCTTCCTGGTAATATCCGTAACCGTATGTTTTTCCTGTGCTCGGTAATGCATTTAATACTACCGCCACATTGGAAAGTTTGTTAATTGATACGATCCTTTCGAGGTTCTGTAAGAATTCTTTTTTGGAATAATTTGCTCTGACAACGTAGATCGAAAGATCAGCGCGCTTCATAGCCATAATACCGTCGGTTACGAGTCCTACTGGAGGGGTATCAATTACGATGTAATCATATTTTTTTCGCAGTGCACCAATCAATCCTTCAAACTCACCATTTAATAACAACTCAGAAGGATTTGGAGGATGCGGACCTGCAGGGATAAAGTCAAGACCTTCAAGTGAAGTTTTTGTAATACTTTCCTCAAGAGTACTCCTGTGAATAAGAATGGTGCTGACTCCTTTTGAAGGATCTTTAATATCGGCATGACTATTTTCTTTTGCCTTGCGCATGTCAAGATCGAGCAGAATTACTTTCTTTTTCGACATAGCAAGAACGCCGCCGAGATTCATTGCAAGGAATGATTTTCCCTCACCGGAAACAGTGGAGGAAATAACAATTACTTTTTTAGTGTCTGAAGATGTAAAGAAATCAAGATTTGTACGAAGTGTTCTGATTGCTTCACTTACAATAGACCGTGGGTTATCAACAATATAAAAAGGGCTAGCTGCCTTGTTTCTCATTTCCGGAATCACGCCCAATACAGGTACACTGACAGAACGCTCAACTTCCTGTAGTCCTGTTATTTTATTGTTTGCCAGGTATACGATCCCAATAAAAAGGAAATTTATGATAAGGCCAGCCACGAAACCAATGCCTATAATGATATAGCGATTGGGAGCAACAGGTATATTGTTCTGTACAGCGGAAGAGAGGATTTTAAAATCCGGAGTGCTTCCCGCTTGTGCTATTTCAAACTCTGCTTTAGCCTGCATCATGCTCAGGTAAAACTCTTCATAGAGTTTGTAGAAACGTTGGTTCTTTGAAAATTGTGTGCTCTTGTCAGGCATTGTTGCAAACTCTTTTTCCAAACGATCCTTCTTTCTGTTCAATTCAACCAAGGAGGTCATCCAATTTTTTCTTAATTCAGTGAGTTGATCGAACACGCCTTTTTTTAGCGAGTTTACTTCCTGTTCTTTTTGCTGATAGGCGTATGTATTGTCTTTGTACAACAGTGTTATCCTGTTTTGCTCCTGAAGCATCTTCTGAAGTTCCTCCAATCGTTGGTTCACAAATTGAGGAAGGAAAGTCCTTGGGATCACTACGTTCGAAGGCTTCCCGGCAGAAAGATCATCAATAAGCATATTGATCTCGCTAACTCTTTTATTTAGCTCGAAGCGCTGGGAATCCAATTGATTGATTATGTAAATCGTTTTTTTCAAATCGGTATCAAGGTCACTGGTTTTATTTTTCAAGGTGAAATCTTCAAAATAATTTTCAAAATTTTCCATCTTCATTTCAACCTGACTTAATTCATTATTGAGCCATTCAATCTTCTGTTTATTTGCCTGATTTTTTTGCTCATTACTATAGTGTAGATAAACAGAATCGATTTTATTTACGATGACGTACACCTTTTTTGGATTGTACTCACGCAACGAGATCTTAATTGTGTTGGCATCAAAGTTCAATGGTTCGATGACTAAATTTCTACCAAGAAAATCAAGGAGCATTTCGCGGCTATTGATTACAAAGTAAAAGTGATTATTGAAATCAGGAGCGGCGTTGGGCGCGAGCTGAACAAGAACAGAGCCTCCGTTAATTAAAAGGGGTTTACCGAGTGTTGCTTCTTTCTCTTCTCCATCTTCACCTACTTTTAACCGAAATTTATTTGCTTCAAGAAAATCAAAAAAGATAGGTTGATCAAGATAACGTCCATCGATAAAGGAATAGGTAACTCTGAAGGGAGAGCCTCTGTACATTTCAGATTCAAGGACGTTTCCAACACTATAATAGCTTACCCAAAGATCCAATGAATCCAGCACGCGGCTGTAAAATAATTTAGATCGCATTTGCTCTATCTCACCTGCAATGATATTCCTGTTTTGATCATCAACAAGTTGGGTAATTCCAAGAGCGGTAGCATCTTGCTCCACTTCTAACCTAAGTTCTGATGTGGCCTCGTAGACATCTTTTGTCCAACGGAGCGTAAGATAAGCTGCGAGGTTCGTTATAATCAGAATCGAAAAAATGACCCATAAATTTTTACTCACCAGCATCTTGAGCTTGTCAAGATCAAGGCCTTCGATTATTTCGTTCTGTCTAAAAGACTGTTGGTTATTCACTTTACTTTATGCTTCTAAGTACAACGATCAATGAAAGCGTGCTGAGGAATATGCCGATAAGACCCGTATAATCACGTAAACCTTCTGCAAATGGCCTTCTCACAGGTTCAACATATACAATATCTCCCGGCATCATAATCATATTTCCGGATTGAAATCCTTCAATAGTGGTTAAGTCAATGATAAATACTTCTTCGCCTCTCACGAGTCTGATATTTCCGGCTTTGGAATCAGGTGTCAATCCTTTGGATAACGCTATGATCTCAGCAAGATTCATATTCTGATTAGCGAGTGGAATCACATGGCCGCCGATAGCTCCAAGTACGATGACGCGTTTATTCTGAAAGGTCAAGACGACATACGAATCAGTGAAGAACTTTTCATATTGAGTTTGCAGTATGGATTCTGCCTGTCGAAGCGTAAGTCCATCTAACTTTAACTCTCCCACAACAGGAAACTTGATAATACCATTCAGGTCCACCTGATACGTTGTTTCTGTCAACGATTGTGCCTGTGCAGCGCCATTGGCTGTAGGTCTTGAAACTTCTGGATTTGGATCTACAAGTCGTTCACCTTTATTTGAATAGACCTTAATTTTAAGAAGGTCATTTTTTTGGATTACATAATTGCGTTCTGTCTTAACAACGTCCTTGGTAAGTTGAGCAGTTGTTAGCTCATTGGGATTTCGAAGTATTACGTTGTGCCTATACGATGCACAACTTCCCAGGAGAAGAAATAGGATTGTGATTGGAGGTAATTGAGAACGGGAAAATTTCACGTGCGAATACTATATGTAGCTATAAAATTACCGATTTCCAGCCCAACTCTACAGGTCTAGCGGAAACTTTATGATGCCGCCTGAAGTTCGGTAAGGGTCTCCAAATACTTGTTGATCACAATAGATTCGTCAAACTCCAACTCCATTTTTTTCCTGCCGTTTTCTCCAAATAGACGCAATGTATCATCATCCATACCGGCCATGCGGCTCATTTTAATAGCCAAGTCGTCAGAATCTTTCATTCGGCATAAAAAGCCATTGTAATTATCTTTTACAACCTGATGACAACCTGGTACGTCTGTTGCAATGATCGGCTTTCCACAACTGGCTGCCTCCAGTAATGTGTGGGGAGTTCCTTCACGATAGGATGGAAGAACGATACAGTCAGCCGATTTTATGAAGGGCTGTACATCCTGCGTTGTTCCCAGGTATTCAATGGTGTTGGTGTTGATCCAGCCATCAATTATTTTAAGAGATATTCCTCTTTGATGCTTTGGATCTTTTGCGCCAAGAATCTGAAACTTAGCGTCAAATCCCTGAGCTTTCAACTTCTTAACTGCTTCTACGTATTCAAATATTCCTTTGTCAGAAATAAGTCTTGATATCAAAAGAAACGTAAACTTATTGTTACGCGTATACGGGGAAGGCATGAATCGCTCAAGATCTATTCCTGAACCAGGTAAAAGATCAGTGGAGCTTTTACTAACTAGATTTTTGCTTACAAACAGATCTCTATCATCAGGATTTTGGAAAAAAACCTTTTTTGGATACCGGAAAGTCCAGCGATACAAGAAAAGAGCAACGGCTGATAGCAGGTTCTTCTTAAGAAATACAGTGCCTAAGCCGCAGACATTGTTAACAGAAGGAATTCCTAACATTGATGCCGCCAGCGATCCATACACATTTGGCTTAATGGTGTAGTGCAAAATAATATCAGGTCTGATGGACCTATAGATAGACCAAAGTTCAACTATCAGAGCAACATCTTTAATTGGATTTATCCCTCTGCTATCCATTTTTATAGCATGGTGGATGCATCCGGCTTTGGTCAAATGATGAGTGAAGCCATCGACAGGAGCAATCGTATGAACTTCATACCCCTTTGCCAACATGGCCTTTACGAAATTCATCCGGAAATTATAGATGTTCCAGGAGGTATTGAGTACGATTGCAACTTTCATTGAGCCAGGTATAGACCAAAAGCACTTTTTAATGCCTTTTATGGTTTTAAATTCTACAAAACTAAATAAAAGTAACCGTCTTGAAAACAGGTGTGTAGAAGCCGTATTTTTGAAGCTGATTATGGAAAGTAATATACCTGTTGTTCCCACCGCGGTTTTAGTCGCTGTCGCGTCGAATCGTGAATTGCCGGAATTGATTGATGAACATCTTGACGAACTTGCCTTTTTAGCCGAAACAGCTGGTATTTCGACATTAAAGAGATTTATTCAGAATTTGCCCAGCCCTGATTCCAGGACATTTATCGGAAAAGGGAAACTTGAGGAGATAAGGACCTTTGTACATGCCAACAAGGTTAAAAACGTACTTTTTGACGATGATTTGTCTCCCAGCCAGCTTCGAAACCTCGAAAAGGAGGTCAATGGCGAATCGATTGAAGAACCGGAAAATCGCATTCGCATATACGACCGAAGCTTGCTGATCCTCGACATCTTTTCAATGAGAGCACAGACAGCGCAGGCCCGCACTCAGGTAGAACTCGCAATGAATAATTACCTGCTTCCACGACTTACCAGGATGTGGACTCACCTTGAACGTCAGCGTGGAGGAACGGGATCAAGAGGTGGTTCGGGTGAACGTGAAATTGAAACGGATAGAAGAAATATCCGGTATAGAATTTCTCTTTTGAAAGAGGACCTTAAAAAAATTGAAAAGCAAAAAGCAACACAGCGTAAATCGCGGACGAACATTGTTCGGGTAGCATTAGTTGGTTATACCAACGTTGGGAAATCTACATTGATGAACGTGTTGGCGAAGTCGGATGTAAAGGCTGAAAATAAACTTTTTGCAACGGTCGATGCAACGGTGAGAAAAGTAGTGGTTGGTGACATTCCTTTTTTACTATCCGATACTGTTGGGTTTATACGAAAACTACCAACGCATTTAATTGAATCATTCAAATCAACACTGGATGAAGTACGAGAAGCTGATCTTTTATTGCACATCGTTGATATGGCACATCCTTTTCATGATAACCAGATCGAAGTGGTAACAAAGACACTTGCGGAAATTGGCGCGGGTACTATTCCCGTTATTCTTGTATTAAATAAAATTGATTTGATAAAAGATAAGGAGCCTGCCATTGATTTTGATCAGGTAAGGGGCAGATATCGTGAACAGGGAATTGAGAATGTTGTATTCATTTCAGCGGAGAAGAAGATCGGATTGGATGAGCTAAGGAAAGTGATGTATGAGGAGGTGAGGAAGAAGCACGTGCTGTTTTATCCGAATTACCTTCCGATGCCAACGTATGAATAAATCACACAAGCGTTGTGCTTTCTTGAATTGATCTTTATTCCTTGACAAGCTTATGGTATGTAATCTGCCCATCGTTCCACTGTATTTGTAAAAGATAAAGTCCTTTTGCTAAATCATTACCTAGTGTCAACTCAGTAGTATTGGTAAAAACATCTCTTGTAAACAATGTATCGCCCTTCGTGGAAAGAACGGTTATCTGTTTCATTGATTTTTTTGATGCGCCATTAATTGAGATAGACTGTGAAAATGGATTAGGATAAATAAATGTATGGTTTCTATCTTCTTCTACACCTAATACAATATCACCACCGTTTAAATTAAAAACCAATGCTGGTGGGTTAGGACGCGTTTCCCGGGATCGCCATTCGGTTGGATTATCAGATGAGGCAATATTTTTCAGAATAAACGTTACGAAATTGACTTTATCATACCTGGCTTGGTTCACAAAACCTGTTACGTTCCATTCATAATAGGCATTGACATTACTCTTGATGGCTGCTGTATCTAACGAAGCTGATTCCTGAACAGAAGGAAGTGGTTTGTTTGACCAGTTGATTTGGTTTTCTGTCCAGGTATCGCTGCGAGTACCTAACACCGCAGTTTTTGTGTCTTGTGCATTGCTTCCAAATACCCTTAGCAATACTTTATCAATTCCTTTATTGATACTACCAATGGCAAAGCCAAGGTAGGTCTCTCTCACATTGCTTTCATTGGCGGGATCAGATTTTGTGAGTAGTCGTTGATTGTCTGAAGCACCGTACTTTTCAGTTGTATAGGTGCCAGAACGTACATAGGCATCCATAATCGGGTAAATGGTGTTTGGGTCAGTGCTTACCAATGGTTCAAGTGCAACACGAAAGGGAATGTTTGCAGTGGCTACATTATTGTGGTCATCATGAACAAAAATATACAATCGAAAATTTTGAGGATCTGCAGGCGCATGAAATGTAATGCTCGATGTATTTTGGTGATCAATAAGTCCAGGTAAAAAACTTATTGTTGCGGGAGGCGAATTGGTTGTACCGGCAGTGCCCGATTCAGGTCTGAACAAGAATTCATACGTTAGTGGATCGCCTTCTGGATCAGTAACAGATATCATGGCATTATTCCCTATATCATTAATAAGAATTGGGTTTTGATTGGCTGATCTAGAATTAATAACTGCTGTCGTAATTTTTGGTGCGCGATTGATTGGCCAACTTCCCGACCATTCATATTGCATTACATCCACCACTTCAGTTTCTTCGCCTGCTACTGTTGGCATAAAAAGACCAAACCATGTTGGAGTCTCTTCCACCTTGTTGGCCCATAAAAAAACATATGAGCCCACGCATTTTCCAGGATTACCAAGAATAGCGGTCTCATATCTGGATTTGTAAAGAGATGCTTTTTCGGTGCTGGTTTGTTCGATGGGTGCCCCCCAAGTGGTTTTATTTACTTCCCACGGTCCATTGGGTCCCCATTCGGTAATGATGTAAGGCTTCTGCCAGGCCGCAGCTTTTAGGATGTTAGCCACGTCTCCAATTCCTCCGTAACTATTTACACCAATCATATCGAGTTGGGGTGCTCTCTGCATAATATCTTTTGCTTTGTTTATATCAATTCCTGCTGTTACTGTTAAAGTTGGATGGTTGCCATCTTCCTGGTGGATCATGGCGGCGATTTCATTGATCGCATCCCAGACCTTTTTATTAAGCGAACTTGCATTAATACTTAGTTCAACTTCATTGCCGATGCCCCACGCCAGCACAGCAGGGTGATCTTTGTATTGTTTTACCAATACGCGAAAAGCTTCTAACTGAGTTTGTACTGCAGCCGCGTTGTTGTAATCAAAACCATGCTCCTGGTGGCCGACCCACAAACCCATTGTAACGGTAAGGCCTAATTGCTGCGCTTTGTCTAACAAGGTAATTGTATTGACATCTGTACCCCACGTGCGTATGGAGTTGCCTCCGTATTCTTTTAATCGTTCAGGAAAAGCATCACCTCCTGCGCCTTTGATAAAATAAGGAGTGCCATTGCGCATCAGCACAAAGCCGTTGGCTGTAGATTCGATGGTAACGGCAACGGGCTGTGCATAGCCTGTGATTATAATGTACGCTAGAAGAAAAACAGAACCTATTTTTAACATTGTTTTAAAGATAATAATCTGCATTAAGTTTACCACGAAATCAAAAAAAAGACCTGAAGCCGTTTAATGCCTCAAGTCTTTTTCAACTAATCATTACTCTTTATTTATTCGGATTCTTATTATAATCCTTCGCATCAATAATTCTAATATTATCAATGTAATATGTATTATGATCATCTGCAATTGAAGCTACTACATTGGAATTCCAACCATTACCATCACCTGGCAATTCTAAGTAACCACTTGAATTTTTAAAACTGGTTACTCTATTATTAACTATCATACTTAGGTAATCAATTTGATCCAGCCCGACAGTAGCATCATCTGTGTAAGCAAGGGCAGTTGACGATTGCAAAAGAGGTTTGTCTGCAAATTTTTTACCACTGGTTGCATCTGTTTTTGATCCTCGCCTGCTGAACGTTACTGTCTGCCATTGATTTGCAATGGATAGTGAGCCGACAAGATAAAATTTCTTACCTAACGGGTTGCCTCCATTATAATTCCATTTCGCTTTGTTACCCACTTCAATTGCGATAGGTATCGCCTTAGTGCTGTCCTGTAAATCAAAATTCCAAGCACGTTTTGTATCCGTAAATTTCCAGGAAAGATCTGTGTTAGGTATATCAGTTCCACCTGCGGTTGCCCTCACAGTCACTAATTTTTTAACTTCTTTAAAATAAACATTCATTTGCAATACCCTTGTACCGGCTACTAAACCTTGCATTTCGGTTTCGCTCAGCTTGGAAACAAATTCTGCGGCAACTGCTCCACCGCCTTGAAAATACCACTCATGTGCTCCTTTTCTATCCGCCTGCAATACTTTATTGCTTGCGTTCGTCGGGTCTGCCACCTCTTGTGTTATATCATAGGCATTTTCCCATGGATTTCCACCAATATCTCTGGTGATAGCTTTCACTGTTGCATTGGGTGCGGCAGTCTGAAAATTGAATAATACTTTTGGGTTTCCTCTGAAATCGGGATTTTGGATAATAAAGGCAGAAGAACCTTCAGCAATTTTAGGTACACCTTGTTTATCGGTTACGCTAAAAGCAATGGATGTGGACCCCAGTGTTGCTGTGGCAGGCACGGTATATTCATAGGTAAAGTTGTCCTCCAATTCATTGTTAGTGTATGTCTTAATAACAGTACCATTAGTAGAAACATCCTTTAATTTTCCCTTTGCAGCGACATTAATTGTGAACACGATCTTATCACCAGGATAGGGAGAAGAATTGTTGGCCACCACCGCAATAGTGGGTACATCAAAAACGGGCACTTCGTCTTTCTTACAGCTGTTTAATACAAATGCCAAAATCCCCGTCAATAATAGGGATGCAGCAACGCGCATGAGTAATTTTATTTTCATGGTTTTTTAATTTTGACCGTGACAAACTTAGATTACAATTTTCGCAAACGATAGCTGAGAAATGGGCTTTTGGGATTAGAAATGGATTTCTATACGCCTAAGTAACACGGAGGTCTTAAGTTTCTACATTGATTTGGGGTTAAAAGCTATTTTTATACAGATTCCCTCAGCTTATGACAGCCTATAAATCATATTCTATCTATTCACTTGTTTTTTGCCTTGCAGCATGTGGAAATTTGAACAAGAAAGCGGTACGACCTTTACTCTCTGATCCTGAATTGCTTCATGAAGCCACCTTGGCACTTGAAAATGTATTGGTAAACGATATTTTCACACCGCCAGTAGCAAGTCGTATCTATGCTTATTCTTCTATAGCTGCTTATGAAGTCGCAGTGAATGGAGATAGTACATTGCAAACATTAGCAGGCAATATTATTGATTTTAGTCCGCCACCCTCCACAAAAGAAAGTACTATTGACTTTGGTATTGCTGCCTCCATTGCTTACCTGCATACTGCGAAAGCATTTATTTATTCAGAACCCCTTATTCAAAATTTTAGAACAGCCATGTTGGAGGAATTAAAATTGAAAGGAATCGATGAAAAAATATTGTCTGCTTCAATAAAATTTGGAGAGCTCGTGGCAGAGCATGTCATTACCTATTCAAAGAAGGATAATTATGCGATTGTCAAATCAATGCCGCGCTATACCATGAAGAAGCAAGTTGGCAAATGGGCGCCCACTCCACCGGATTATCTTGAGGCCATAGAACCTAATTGGAGGAGGATGAGGCCTTTTACATTAGATTCTGCCAGCCAATTTGCGCCACCCAAAGCCCCCGTATTTTCAACAGATAAACAAAGTAATTTTTATACCCTTGCCAATGAAGTTATTACTATTTCCAAAAATTTATCAGGAGATCAAATCGCCATTGCTAATTTTTGGGACTGCAATCCTTTTGCGACTAAGCACGAAGGTCATATTGTAATGGGCGTAAAGAAGATAAGCCCCGGTGCTCATTGGATTGGTATTGCACGAACGGCCGCACGCACTTCAAAAGCGACTGTATCAAAATCGGCAGAAACCTATGCACTGGTTTCAATTGCTCTTTTTGATAGCTTTATCAGTTGTTGGGATGAAAAATATAGAAGTGAACTTATCAGGCCGGAGACTTACATCAACAGCTACATTGATACGAAGTGGAAACCTCTTTTATCCACACCTCCATTTCCTGAATACACCAGTGGTCATAGTATAATTTCAGCTTCCTCTGCACATATTCTTACTTATTTGTTAGGAGATAATTTCAACTACACTGATTCGGTAGAAGTGGATTATGGTTTGCCACCAAAGTCTTTTCAATCATTTACGCAAGCAGCCGATGAAGCTGGCATTAGTCGATTATACGGTGGCATACATTATCGTCCTGCTATTGAAAACGGTAAAGCACAAGGACGTGCTGTGGGGCAATGGGTTTTGCAAAAAGTAAAAACCAGAAAGTAATCATCTCAACGATTCATCTTTAAAATGAACATATAGAAAATGAAACGGACGTATACAATTATATTCATTTTGCTTTGTGAATTAATGACATCTTGTGTGGAGAAAAAAACAGAAGAAAAAACGGAAACCCCGCTTCTTTTCACTGAACTTAGTTCAACCACTACAAAAATTGAATTTATAAATCTATTACAGGAAAATGAACTGCTCAACTACTTCAATACCAAATACATCTATAACGGAGGTGGTGTGGCCGTAGGTGACATCAATAACGATGGATTAGCCGATATCTACTTCTCAAGCAATATTTTCTCCAATAAATTATATCTCAGTAAAGGCAATTTTGTTTTTGAAGACATTAGTGCAAAAGCTGGAGTAGAAGCCTCCCGTGGGTTCAAAACTGGGGTGGCCATGGCCGATCTTAACAATGATGGCTTTCTTGATATCTATGTATGTCGCAGCAACCATCCGGATTCGCTGGTGCGGTCTAACTTAGTTTATATTAATAATAAAGACTTAACGTTTAGCGAGCAATCCCATATGATGGGCTTAGAAGATCATTCGTATAGCACACAAACTGCTTTTTTTGATTATGATAAAGATGGTGATCTTGATATTTATTTGGTTAATCATCCCATTGATTTTGATTTGGCCACACGTGTTCGTTTTAAATATGATGCTAATAAAAATTTGATCCGTCAAACCACTCCAGACAAACCGTCTTATTCTGATAAGGTCTTTAGAAATGAAGGTAATGGAATATTTAAAGATGTAAGTAAACAGGCAGGTATCTGGAACTCTGGTTTTGGGCTGAGTGCAAGTGTGATAGATATCAACAATGATACTTATCCGGATATTTATGTAGCCAATGATTTTATAGAGAAAGATTTTTTGTACGTCAATAATAAGGACGGCTCTTTCACTGATCAATTAGATTCTTATTTCCGCCATACTTCGCAAAATAGTATGGGTACAGACGTAGCGGATTTTAATAACGATGGTCTTGAGGATTTAATCGCTGTGGACATGCTTCCAGAAGATAATTTTCGTCAAAAAACATTGAGTACTTCTACGATGTATGACCGGTATAATGTGTTGTTGAATTACGGCTATGGTCACCAGTTACTGCGCAATGTTTTACAAATGAACAATGGCAATGGAACGTTTAGCGACATTGCCATCATGGCTGGTGTTTCTAGTACCGACTGGAGTTGGTCTCCTTTATTTGCTGATTTTGATAACGATGGATGGAAAGACTTGCTGATCACCAATGGTATTAGACGAGATATGACGAACACTGAATATATCAAATTTAAAAACGACTCCATCGATAGTTCATTGAAAAAGGGGGAGTCATTTGTTACCATTAAGAACTTTAAACAGTGGATTGAGAACATGCCATCTACTAAGATCCAAAACTATATTTTTCAAAATAACAAAGATCTTACTTTCAAAAATGTGTCTACCTCGTGGGGGCTAACTGCAAAAACGTTTACAAATGGTGCAGCGTATGCCGATTTTGATAACGATGGCGATCTCGATATTGTGATGAATAACTTAGATGATAAAGCGTTGCTGTACCGCAATGAATCGGTTCAGAAGGGTAGTAATCATTTTTTAAAAGTAAAATTCAAAGGCCCTGTAAAAAATCCGAGTGGTGTAGGAGCCAGGATAATATTGTATTGTGCTGGCAATAAGCAACTATCAGAGTTGAAATTAAGCAGGGGATTTTTATCTACGGTGGAGCCGCTACTCCATTTTGGTTTGGGCAGAGCTACACGCATAGACTCGCTTATCGTTACGTGGCCGGATAGCCATACCCAATTAATAACCGACATTAAAGCAGATATATTTTTAGAAGTGGATTATAAAAACGCAACAGTTGCAAAGCGAACCTTAAAACCTCTCGCTCTAACGCCACTTTTTATGGAAGCGCACGATCAGTCAACGCTACTTTATAAGCATATCGAAAACGAATTCATCGATTTTAAGCGGGAGCCCCTGCTTCCTCATAAATTTTCACAGCAGGGACCATTCATTTCTGTTGCCGATGTTAACAATGATGGTCTTGATGATTTTTTTATTGGTGGTGCTGCATTTTCGGCAGCTGCTTTATTTATGCAACAGAGCAATTCAATCTTTAAAAGAGCAAAGCAGGTTGCTCTGGAAGCTGATTCGATTTATGAAGACATGGGTTCTGTTTTTTTTGATGTGGATAAGGATGGAGATCTTGATTTATACGTGGTAAGTGGAGGAAGCGAGTTCGATCAAGGTTCGATTAATTATCAAGACCGGCTTTATATCAACGATGGACAAGGTGTCTTTAAACGTGAAGCTAACCGTTTGCCGTTAGAAACAGAAAGTGGTTCGTGTGTGCGTACGAGTGATTTTGATCATGATGGTGACCTCGATCTTTTTGTGGGAGGCAGGGTCGTGCCAGGCCGCTACCCGGAAGCGCCAAAAAGTTTTATTCTGCAAAATAACAACGGTATTTTTAAAAATATTACTGAACAGGTATTCCCCAACATGTCAAATATAGGACTGGTTACAGATGCCCAATGGGCTGATTTGGATAACGATGGTTTTGATGATCTGGTAGTGGTGGGCGAATGGATGCCTATAACAATTTTTAAAAATGAGGGAGGAAGGAAATTGAATGACGTAACCGCAACATTCAACCTTTTCAGTACAAAAGGTTGGTGGAATTCGGTAACGGTATCAGATATGGATGGTGATTCTGATTTGGATATCGTGGCAGGTAATCTTGGTCTGAATAGCCACTTAACGGCAAGTGTCTCGCAACCATTGACGATCTACGCGGCAGATTTTGATGGTAACAAGAGCATTGAGGCAATTCTTTGTTATTACAATCAGGGCAAGCAATGGCCATGGGCTAGAAAAGAGGCGTTAGCGATACAAATGCCTTCCATCAACACAAAATTTGTGAAATTTCAGAAGTATGCTTCTTCCGCTGTAGAAGAAATTTTTGATAAAGATAAGTTGGGTGATGCACTGCATTTAGAGGCTACAACATTATCAACTTCTCTTTTCATAAATGAATCTGGAAAATTTAAACAACAAAGCCTTCCCCTTCCCGCACAAGTGTCTCCGGTAAATGGCATCATAGCAAATGACTTCGATCATGATAAAATCAACGACCTCCTGATCGCGGGCAACAATTTTTCTTCTTCAGTAGAGTTGGGTCGCTATGATGCTGGCAACGGATTACTTTTGAAGGGATCATCGGGTAATAAATTTCTTACCGTTTCCTCCATTCAAAGTGGTCTTTCTGCACCTGGGGATGTGAAGGATATAAAGTTAACAAAATTAGCCAATGGCAAAACTGCTTTATTAGTTGCGAATAATAACGATTGGCTTCAGATTTTTATATTGGCTAAATGAGTTGGCGAATATCCTGCATCACTAGTTTAGTAAAGAAGACGGGATCTATCTTTTTTTTGTTTGCCGTGCTCGTGTCAGCCTGTACGTTACAGGATAAACCTTTGTTTAAAAAGATTGATTCTACTGAATCAAATATCCATTTCTCAAATACCCTCACAGAGAATGATGAGTTTAATGTATCGCGCTTTGAATATGTATACAATGGAGGAGGTGTAGCAGTAGGGGATATAGATAATGATGGTCTCGAAGATATTTTTTTCACGGGCAATACGGTTTCATCAGCGCTTTATTTAAATAAAGGCAAGTTACTATTTGAAGATATAACCAAAACGAGTGGCGTTACAACCACACAATGGTGCACCGGTGTTACGATGACCGATATTAACTATGATGGATTTCTTGACATCTATGTTTGCGTTTCGGGTCATAGCGATTCACTTAAAAGAAGAAACCTCCTTTTTATAAATAATCAAGACAATACTTTTTCTGAGCAAGCTGCAAAATATGGTTTAGCGGATGGCGGTTATTCAACGCAAGCTCTTTTTTTTGACTATGACAAAGACGGTGATTTGGATATGTACTTACTTAACCACTCAAACGGAGATCGGGATGCCAATACCATCACTCCTGTTTTACGCAATGGCTTGGGGCATAGTACCGACAAACTTTTTGAGCGAGAAGGCAACACTTTTAAAGATATTTCAAAGAAATCGGGTATTACGGTAGAGGGCTATGGATTAGGTATTGGCATTGGTGATTTTAATAATGATAACTGGCCTGATATTTATGTAGCGAACGATTATATCTACAACGATCTATTATATATCAATAATCGGAATGGTACTTTTTCAGAAGAAGCAAGGATGTGGCTTTCCCACACCAGTCAATTTTCAATGGGTACAGACGTTGCAGATATAAACGATGATGGTTTGGCAGATGTGTTGGTAGTAGATATGCTTCCCCCTGACAACGAAAGGCAAAAATTACTGAGTGGCCCGATGGCGTACGAACGATTTAAACTTGCTGAGCAGATGGGCTACATACCTCAATTCATGCGCAATACGGTGCAGATCAATACTGGTTTAAATTCTTTCAGCGAAGTAGGCCGCATGGCAAATCTTCACCAAACTGACTGGAGCTGGTCGGTGCTGGCAGTTGATTTTAATAATGACACCAGGAAAGATATTTATATCACCAACGGCTATCTAAAAAATATTACTGATCGTGACTTTGCACTCTATACATATCACAACAGGCAAGGGCGTGTGCGGGAGGGAAATGAACGACTGGCAATTAACAAAGCATTGGAAGAGTTACCTGGTGCGAAACTGAGCAACGTGCTTTTTATGCATGGCGATGGATTTACTTTTAGTGATGAGTCAAAGAAATCAGGTCTTGCCTACCCGAGTTATTCCAATGGCGCTGCTGTGGCCGATCTTGATAACGATGGGGACTATGATCTATTGGTCAATAATCTCAACGATAAGGCATTTCTTTTCGAGAACCAATCCAAAAATCAAGTCAATAACAATCATCATCTAAGAATATCATTTAAAGGCGATGTTAAAAATCCATTCGGCGAGGGCGTCAAACTCAAAATAGAAACAGCGCTGGGAACTCAATACTATGAAAAACATTCGGTAAGGGGATATCTTTCTTCAAGTTCGCAATCCGTTTTAATTGGCCTCGGAACAACTCAAATCATTAAAAAATTGGAAATCACATGGCCAAATGATAAAAGACAGATCTTGGAAAATTTACCCGTAGATCAATCACTGACTGTTTTTTTATCTAATGCAAATTTATTTTCGGAATCAGCAAAAACGCAAACTGCCGAATGGATAGATGTTGCCGATAGCCTCCACATCACCTATACGCACCACGAAAAGGAATATTCCGATTTTAGTTTTCAGCCATTGTTACCATGGAAGTATTCTGATACCGGGCCAATGATTTGTGTGGGGGATGTGAATAAGGATTCAATGGATGATTTTTTAATTGGAGGAAGCGTTGGCAATTCAGCAGTTTTATTTATACAAGAGTCGGGCGGTAATTTTACAAGAAAGGAGATGCCATTTTTTGAATCTGATTTTGAAGACACCGATGCAGTTTTTTTTGATGCTGATAACGATGGCGATAATGATTTGATTGTAGTGAGTGGAAGTAATGAGTTTTTCCCAGGTATGCCGGTCTATCAACCGAGGCTATACATAAATGATGGTGTTGGCAATTTCAGTAAGGCGTCAACTGGTTGGCCGTCCATTCAAACCAATGCAAGTTGTATAGCTGTTGCTGATTACGACAGAGATGGCGACCAGGATATTTTTATCGGTGGCAGCATTTACCCTGGAAGATATCCTTTACCGGATAAAAGTTTCTTGTTACAAAATACAGCAGGAAAGTTTAGTGAGATTACCTCAGAAGCGATCGGGCTTTCAGCTATTGGAATCGTGCGGGATGCTGTTTGGGAAGATATAAATAAAGATGATTGGCCCGACCTAACTATTGCAGGTGATTGGATGGGCATCATAACGTTTATCAATAAAAACGGAAAACTAACCAAAACAAAAAATGGCCTTCAGGATAAACATGGATTTTGGAATGTGATAGAGGCTACGGATATTGATAAAGACGGTGATATCGATTTTTTAGTTGGAAACCTGGGCACTAATACATCGTTAACTATCAACGAAGATTCGCCAGCAGTTTTAATAGCTGATGATTTCGATCAGAATGGGAGTTTCGATCCTATCCTTTTCAATCCAGTGGAAGGAAAGCTATACCCGGTCGCCTCCCGTGACATGTTGCTTGATCAAGTGCCTTATATGAGAAAGAGATTTACCAGCTATAAGGATTTTTCGAAGGCGGGTCTGGAAGAAACTCTCACGAAAAAGGAGCGGGAGGGCGCTTATCGACTAGTGGTAAATGAAACCGCTTCCGGAATATGTAGTAATAATGGTGATGGGCAATTTCAATTTTTTCCATTCCCATTGCCGCTTCAGGTTGCGCCAATACAAACTATTCAATCATGGAATCATGAAGGGGAAACCAACAAGTACTTAATGGGAGGCAATCGCTTACATACCGAGGTAGCGAGTGGTCAATATGATGCTTTTGCGGGATTACTAATTTACGATAATAATCAATTGAAGGTGCATCCGTTACCCAAAATCATGAATTCTGATTTCGGATCTCAAACCTTTCCGCATCCAGAAATCAAATCCATAAAAAAGATAAATCTTGTTGGTGATCGAAAGGGAATTCTCGTAGGATCAGTAAGAAGAAAGCTTTGCCTGCTTATTGAAGCAAAAGAATAAACCAGTTGCTACTTATGCGTATAAACCTTTGATTTGGACTCATTTTAAGGTAAGCAATCGATTGAAGAAAAATTACCTTTGGATCAAATTCAATTTTTTGTCTATGGCAAGATTTTTACTTCTATCACTGTCATTCTCATTTTTTTTTATAATACAAAATTTTGCGCAGGTATTAACCGTAAAGGGAAAGGTGACTGATAATCAAAAATCAGGAATACCTGGTTTAAATATTCTTGTGAAAGGAACTTCTAAGGGAGCCATTACAGATGTTGATGGTGTCTATTCAATTATTTGCGAGCCTAACGATATTCTGATATTCAGTTTTATAGGTTATAAATCCAATGAGCAAGAAGTTAACGGAAGAACACTAATTGATGTGCTGATGCAGGAGGACCAAACTGCTTTAGACGAAGTAGTTGTGCTTGGTTATAACACGGAGCAATCCAGGCGGGATTTATCAACGTCTGTATCAGTTATCACAGCTGAAGATATCCAAAAGATTCCGGTTGCCAGTTTAGATCAAGCGATGCAAGGAAGGGCTGCGGGAGTTCAGGTAATTAAAAATACAGGCGCGCCAGGTGGAGGAGTATCTGTTCGGATCAGAGGTACAGCTTCCGTTTTGGGCAATCAAGAACCACTTTATGTAATCGATGGGATACCTATCAATAACACATTTTCTGGCACCACGTCTCCCCCGGGAACAAATGCTGGAAGTCGTGCAGGAAATGAAGTTA
>Ga0123336_10001192_pt1 | contig 24340 bp, 22 predicted proteins | sample SSSSmetaG_FD_96466 | JGI IMG/M metagenome (GOLD analysis project Ga0123336, IMG submission 96466) | Glacier valley bacterial and archeal communities from Borup Fiord, Nunavut, Canada, to study Microbial Dark Matter (Phase II) - ​SSSS metaG | ecosystem: Environmental > Aquatic > Freshwater > Ice... | reverse complement strand
TGGCGCTGGGTGCCGACTGGTGCAACGCGGCGCGCAGCTTCATGTTTGCGCTGGGCTGCATTCAAGCGCAGGCTTGCCACACAGGGGACTGCCCCACAGGCGTGACCATGCAAGACCCGCAGCGCCAAAAAGAACTGGTGGTGAACACCAAGACAGAGCGCGTTGATCAGTTTCATCAGAACACCCTGCACGCGCTGAAAGAGTTGGTGCAGGCCGCCGTTTGTGAAGCCAGGCGCGCTGCTCGACTTCGAGGCGCGCGCCAGAACGAACAAGCTCAGCAAATGGATCAGACGGTATTTCGGTTGTACCAGCCGATGGCGCAGGCCAACAGTTTTGCGATGGCTGAGGCCTGAAACCCACTGCGATTCAGTGGCCCCACCCTCTCAGTCCGACCGGGTATGTGTAAGCCGCGCTGGCGCTGAAAAGAGCAATCGAAAAAAACGCACCTCAAGAGGTGCGTAAAAAATCGTTCGAACTCAGCCCAAGGTCATTGGGGCGGCGCGGTGTCGATGAAGCTGGCGCGCAGGGCCAGCTTTTCGCTGAGCTTGGCCAGGTTGGCGTATGAGGCGCGCCAATCGATGTGGCTGAAGCGGAAGTCGAGGTAGCTCAGCGCGCAGCCCACGGCGATGTCGGCCAGCGACAAATGAATGCCGGCGCAATACGGTTTGTCGCCCAGGCCTTTGCTCATGGCGGCGATGCCGGCATGGATTTTGTCGACGTTGCGGTCGATCCAGGCGGCGCTGCGCTGCGCATCCGTGCGACCGGCATAGGTTTGCTCCAGGCGAACCGCGATGGCGGCATCGACCACGCCGTCGGCCAGCGCTTCCCACGTGCGCACTTCGGCGCGCTCGCGGCCGCGCTCAGGGATCAAGCGGCTCACCGGCGACAAGGTGTCCATGTACTCGACGATCACGCGCGAATCAAACATCGCCTCGCCGCCTTCCATCACCAGGCAAGGCACTTTGCCCAGCGGATTGGATTGGCTGATGCGGTCGCTCGCCCACACGTCTTCGAGCTCGAGTTGGTAGTCGAGCTTTTTTTCGGCCATCACGATGCGAACTTTGCGCACGTAAGGGCTGGTGAGGGAGCCAATGAGTTTCATGTGGTTCTTCTTGTGATCGCGTCAGACAAAGGGGTCAAATTCATTCTAGCGGGGCAGGCTCCAGGCGATTTGCGCCGGTCGGCCGGGCAATGAGAGCTGCGCCACCACGGGCGCTGTCTGTGCCAACACGCGGCCACGTCGCACCACGCACAGGCGGTTGGCGCGCAGGCGGATGGCCTCCACCGCATCGGCCGCTTGCAGCAACACAAAGTCGGCGTGACAGCCCACCGCCAGGCCGTAGCCGTCCAGCCCCATCACCTGCGCGGCGTTGACGGTGACGGCGTCGAAGCACTGGCGCATCTGCTGCTGCGATGTCATTTGCGCCACGTGCAAACCCATGTGCGCCACCTCCAACATGTCGGCGCTGCCCAGCGAATACCACGGGTCCATCACGCAGTCCTGACCGAACGCCACGTTGACGCCGGCAGCCAGCAGCTCGGGCACACGCGTCATGCCGCGGCGTTTGGGGTAGCTGTCGTGGCGACCTTGCAAAGTGATGTTGATCAGCGGGTTGGCCACCGCGTGAAGCCCGGCTTCGCACATCAGCGGAAGCAACTTGCTGACGTAGTAGTTGTCCATGGAATGCATTGAGGTGAGGTGCGAGCCCGTCACGCGGCCGTGCAGGCCCAGGCGGTGGGTGTGCAGGGCCAGGGTTTCGACGTGGCGCGACATCGGGTCGTCGGACTCGTCGCAGTGCATGTCCACCCGCAGCCCGCGCTCGGCGGCCAGTTCGCACAGGATGCGCACGCTGTCGGCACCCTCGGCCATGGTGCGCTCAAAGTGGGGAATGCCGCCGATCACGTCCACGCCCATGTCCAGCGCACGCTTCATGTTGGCCAGCGCGGTCGGTGCGCGCAGCAGGCCGTCTTGCGGAAAAGCCACCAGTTGCAGGTCCAGATACGGCGCGACCTGGCGCTTGACTTCCAGCAGCGCTTGCACCGCCAGCAGGCGGTCGTCGCAAATGTCCACGTGCGTGCGGATGGCCAGCAAGCCTTTGGCGACGGCCCAATCGCAATAGGTCAGCGCGCGCTCGATCAGGGCTTGCTGCGTGAGGTGCGGCTTCAATTCGCCCCACAGCGAGATGCCCTCCAGCAGCGTGCCGCTTTGATTGACGCGCGGCAGGCCGTAACTGAGCGTCGCGTCCATGTGGAAGTGAGCGTCAACCAATGATGGACACAAAAATTGGCCTTGCGCCGCGATGGTGGGCGTTCCTTCGGGTGCGCTCAGGTTGACACCCATGGCGGCGATGCGCCCGTCCAGTGCCAGCACGTCTTGATGGGCCAGGCCGCTGGGCAGCGTGGCGTTTTGGATGAGGAGGTTGGCATGCATCGTTTCATCTTTTCACAGTTACGGGCTGCGCTTTGCAAGTTGGATGCCGATAAGTTAACAAAGCCCCATCGTTCGCTGAGCTCACTGCGTTCTTCGACAGCCCGCTTCCGCCTCGCCCTTTTTCCGACCGCCCGTTCCCGCACCACGACGTGTTCAAACTGCTGGTCCTCTTCGCCCACCTACTCGGCACCAGCTTGGCGCTGGGTGCCATCGTCGCCACCGACATCCGGTTGTTGGGCAAACTGGCCGATGCACGGGTTCGCATTGCGCCGCCCAACCCATTCGTCATGCGCCTGATCAGCGCGGCGCTGCTGCTGCTCTACCTCACTGGCGGCTGTTTGGTGTGGATGGGTTGGAGCGCTGACCCCGCGTATTTGAGCAATCCCAAGCTTCAGGGCAAGTTGCTGTTGGTGCTGCTGCTGAGCTTGAATGCGCTGGTATTGCACCGCTACACCTTTCCTGGTTTGGCCCACGCCCGCCGCGTGGCGCGCTGGAAACCCAACGACTTCATTCGTGTGGCGGTACCGGTGGCGCTGTCGAACGCGCTGTGGATGTACTGCGCCTTCCTCGGACTGGCGCGGCCCTGGAACCACACGGTCAGTCTGAGCTTCGTGCTGGGCACGGCAGCGGCGGTCTTCGCCGGGGTGTTGGTGGGCGTGAGCGCCATGCTGGCCCTCGCGGCACAAGACCGAACCGGGCGCGAGCCAGGCTGGATCGACGCCATGAAACGGCCTCTGGGATGGTTGGCGGCCGCGCTGCGAGTGTGATCTTCGGCTTGCGCCGACCCGATGCGCCACTATCTCGGACAATGGGCGCATGACTACAACCATTCCACCTACGGCCGCTTTGGCCCCCAGCTTTTCCACCGCCGACTTCCGGGCCGCACTGGGCACCTTTGCCACCGGCGTGACCATCGTCACCGGGCGCGATGTGAACGGAGAACGGGTCGGCCTGACGGCCAATTCTTTCAACTCAGTGTCGCTGACACCGCCGCTCGTGTTGTGGAGCCTGTCGCGCCAAGCGGGCTCCATGCCGACCTTCACGCGTGGCTCGCACTACGCCATTCACATTCTGGCGGCCGACCAGCGTGAGCTGGCCGAACGATTCGCGCGCCGCGACGTCGACCGCTTCGCCGGCCTGGAGTTCGGCGAGGGGGCCGGCGGCGCGCCCATATTGCAAGGCGTGGCAGCAGTGTTCGAATGTTTCAATCGCAGCCAGTATGAAGAAGGCGACCACATTATTTTTGTGGGCGAAGTCGAGCGGTTCCAGCGGCGCGAAGGCGCTCAGCCTTTGATTTATCACGGCGGCAAGTTCTTCACCGAACTGCCGCTGTAACGAAGCCCGCGTGGTGTTCTTGACGGCGGCAGCATCAGTCAACGCTCACTTCACCGGCCGCTTGGCCTCGTCGATGTCCAGGTATTGCCAGAAGTCCAACCAAAACAGCGGACGTTTGTAGCCCAGCAACCACGGCTGCGTCAGGTCGGTGACGACCTGGTGCACATGCACTTTGTAGGGCATGTAGGCCACGGCGTAACGCTTGGCTTCCAGGAACAACGCCTCGCGCTCGACGCCGTCCGGCAGGGCCTGCATGCGCTTGAAAATATCGTCGAAGGCGGGCAGCTTGAAGCGCGCCAGGTTTTGGCCGCCGATCTGCGCGCTGTTGTAGCGCGCCAACGCGCCTTGGCCGTCGGGTGAAGCGGCGCTGCCGCCCACCGTCCACATCATCAATTTGCCTGCGCGCGCGGCCTTCAGGTTTTCGGGCCACTTGGCGGTTTTGAACTTCAGGCGCAGGCCCAGCGCGTCCATGTCTCGGCGCATCAGCTCGTCCATTTGGCGCCGCCGTTGGTCGGGCTGGCTGCCGATTTCGAGCACCAGCGGCTGGCCATTCGGCTGCTCGCGCCAGCCGTCTCCGTCGCGGTCGATGTAGCCGTACAGGTCGAGCAAAGCTTTGGCGCGCGGCAGGTCATACACGCCGTTTTCTGATCGATAGGCCGCGTCGTAGCCGCTGGTGTGCGGGTTCAAGGGGGAGTGCGCTGCAATGCCTTGGCCGCGCCGGCCCAAGCGAATTTCGCGGTCGATGTCCATGCCCAAACCGATGGCACGGCGCAGCGCCACGCGCTCGGGCGTGTAGCCGCCAACCGTCGGGTCGTCCATGTTGAAAAAGGTGTACTGCGTCGACGCCCTGACGGTGCGCTGACCCTGCACGCCGCGCTTGGCCAGGTTGGGGGCCATCTCGCCGTTGGGCATGGCCATGTTGACAAACTCATCGGGCACCTGCTCCATCACATCGGCCTGGCCGTTCAAGAAGGCCAGCCAACGCGGCTGTTGCTCGTCGATGATGGACACCTCCACGCGGTCCACCAGTGGAAGGCGTTTGCCTTTGAGACGCACCAATAGCGCTTGGCCTGCTGCGTCGTCGGCAGCAGGCAGCGCGTCGAAGGTCATCTCCCGAAACTGCGGGTTGCGTTCCAACACGATGAGCGAACTGCGCCGCCACTGCTTAAGCACGAAGGGGCCGGTGCCCACCGGGTGCGCCATGATTTTGTCGCCGTAGGCCTCGACCACTTCGCGCGCCACTGCGCCGAACAGGTCCGACCCCGCGAGGTAGGCCGACAAAAACCGCGGACGCGGTTCCGCCAAGCGGTATTGAATGACGTAGCGGCTGAGCGCACGCGCGCCTTCGATCTCGCGGTCGTAGTTGAACGGCTGCTTGGTGCGCACGGCGTCTTGACGCAGTTCGTCCAGCCCCACGAAGCGATCGGCCTCCACGCTGGTCCACGCGGGGCTTTTAAGGGCCGGGTCGGCAAAGCGCTTCAGAGCGAAAACGTAGTCCTGCGCCACCAGTTCGCGCGGCTTGCCTTTGAAGGCCGGGTCGTCGGCAAAGTAAATGCCGGGGCGCAGCGTGACCGTCCAGGTGCGGTAATCGGCGCTGTGCTCGGGCATGCCCGCGGCCGTGAGCGGTTTGATCAGCGATGGGCGTGCAAGGTGATCGTAGGTGTAGGGCGCTTCGAACACATGGCCGGTGACGGTGCGCGAATAGATGTCGGCGATTTGCGCCGGGTCGAAGCCGGTTTCAGCGACGCTGAAGGCGATGCGCAAGACCTTTTGAGGTGCCGCCTGAGATTTTACCGATTGAGCGCTGGCCATCAGCGCGCAGCAAAACAGCGCCAGCAACCACCCACGCTTCATTTGCTGGCCTGGGCGAGCGCCTGAGTGTCGATGTCCACAAACTTGTAGAACTCGCGAATGAAAGGATTGCGCCGATAGCCTTGAACCCACGGGTGCATCAGGTCGGTGGCGATGCGGTGGCCGCTGACTTTGTAGGGCACGTAGGCAATCATGAGTTTGCTGGCCTCCTCCATCACGGCTTGGCGCTCGGGGCCGTCGGGCATCTTGCTTTGCTTCAAATACAGCGCGTTGAACGCCGGCAAGTCGAAACGCGAGTGATTGGCCTGACCTTTGTTGGGGCCGTAAGCCAGCGCCAAAAACGTGTCACCGTCGGGGCTGGTGGCACCCCAGGCCACTCCCCACATCATCAACTTGCCTGCTTTTGACGCCTTCAGGTTCTCAGGCCATTTGGCCGTTTTGAAAATGATTTTGATGTTGATGGCCTTCATGGACTTTTCCCACAGCTCCACCAACTGGCGCGAGGCTTGGTCGGGCTGTGTCGCATACACCAACACCAGCGGTTTGCCGTCGGGCTGGTCACGCCAGCCGTCGCCGTCTTTGTCGACATAGCCGTACAAATCGAGCAAGGCTTTGGCTCGCGGCACATCGAACTCGCTCATCTCGCTTTTAAATTTCGGGTTGTAGCCGTACGCCAGCGGCGCAATGGCCGATTGCGCCAACACGGCTTGATTGCGACGCACCACGCGCACTTCTTCTTCGCTGTTGTATGCCAGGGAAATCGCACGGCGCAGCGCCACTTTGTCGGCCGTGTTGCCACCCACCACCGGATTTTCAGCGTTGAAGAACGAGGCCAGGGTCGCGTCGACCAAGGGCGCTTGATCCATGAAGATGCCCTGCTTGGCCAAATTGGGCGCGACCACATTGTTCGGAATGGCGACGTTGGAAAACTCGTTGGGCAAGCGTTCCATGAAGTCGGTTTGGCGGTTCAGAAAACTAAGCCAGCGCGGCTGAGACTCTTCGATGATGGAGATTTCCACCCGGTCCAACATCGGGATTCGCTTGCCCTTCATGGCTTTGGCAATGGCCACCGAACGAGCGTCGTCAGGCGATGCTTCTTCGTCGTAAAACACTTCGCGGTAGCTCGGATTGCGTGCCAGCACGATGCGCGAGCTGCGCCGCCACTCGGCCAACTTGAACGGACCGGTGCCCACCGGATGCTCCATGATTTTGTCGCCGTAGAACTCGACCACCTCCCGCGCCACCGCGCCGAAGTTGCCGCTGTCGGTGAGCACGTCTTGGTGAAAGCGCGGCGCTGCTTCACCCAATGTGATCTCGAAGGTGTAGCGGTCGAGCGCGCGGATGCCTTCGACTTCGGTGTCATACGGGAAGGGCTGTTTGGCGGCCATGACCTTGGCGCGCAGCTCGCTCAAGCCCAGCACTTTAGAGTTTTCCAAGCGGTACAGGTTGGGGCTTTTGGTGACGGGGTCGTAGTGGCGCTTGAAGGAGTACACATAGTCCTGCGCCACCAACTCGCGACGCACGCCTTTGAAGGCCGGGTCGTCTGCAAAGTAGGTGCCGGGCTTGACGCGGAAGGTGAAGCGCGTGAAGTCGGCCGAGATGGTGGGCAAAGCCTCGACCGTCAGCGGCTTCAGCTTGAAGGGGCGTGCCAGGAAATCGAAAGTGAGCGGCGCTTCCACGATGCCGGCGGTCACCACGCGGGAATAGAGGTCGCTGATTTGGGCCGGGTCAAAACCCGTCTCGGCGACGGGAAAGGCGTAGCGCAAAACTTTGGGCGCTTTCGTGGGCTCTGCAGCTGTTTGCGCCGCAGCCATCTGCGCGGTGCCCAGCGCCACCCAAACCAGGCAAATCAATATCCGGCGCAACATCATGCAAGCTCCACTCAGTGATGCTGCGAAGTGTAGGAGTGCCGCAAAGCCAAGCCGCGCACGGGGAAACGATGGGGCGCTGGCGCAAACCTTGCACTTAGACTCGCGCCGAGTTTTACCCGCATCACGACTTTGGCATGTGGGAATGCCAATATGTTCCGTTCGGGCTAAGGTCTTCTTTCCGACCGCCTTGAGGTATCGAAGGGAGTGCTGCGCTGGCCTTCCTTCGATACCTCAGGATGATCGGAAAACCCCACAGTCCGAACGGGGTTTGGACCACACGACCTGCCCAGATCCCATGACCGCTTACCTCATCCGTCGCCTTTGGCAAATGATTCCCACGCTGATCGGCGTGGTGTTGTTGGTGTTCTTTTTGTTCAAGTATTTCGGCGGCGATCCGGCAGAAATTTTGGGCGGCCTGAGCGCCAGCGCGGCGCAGGTGGACGCCATCCGCGAGCAGCTCGGGTTGAACAAAAGCACCTGGGAGCAGCTCTATATTTTCTTCAAGCAAATCGTGACTTTTGAGTGGGGCAAAAGCTGGGCCACCAACGAGTCGGTCGCCGCTTTGTTCGCCTCGCGCTTGCCCGCCACGCTCACCGTGATGGTGCCCATCTTGCTGCTGGACGTGCTGCTGGCCATTCCCTTTGCGCTGGCGGTGGCGGCGGTGCGCGGCTCGCTCACCGACCGCGCCATCATGGTCGTCAGCACGGTGGCGCTGTCGATCTCGTTTTTGGTCTACGTGATCGTCGGCCAGTACGTGTTTGCCTTCCGCTTGGGATGGTTTCCGGTGCAGGGTTGGAGCGACAGCTTTTGGACCAACTTGAGCGTCTACACGCCGCTGCCGGTGTTGCTGGCGGTGATGGTGGGCTTGGCACCGCAAATGCGCTTGTACCGAAGCTTTTTCCTGGACGAGATCGGCCAAGACTACGTGCGCACCGCGCGTGCCAAAGGCCTGACCGAGCGCACCATTTTGCTCAAGCATGTGCTGCGCAATGCGCTGATCCCCATCCTCACCAACGTGGCGGTGGCATTGCCGGGCATCTTTGTGGGCTCGTTTTTGATCGAGACGTTTTTCTCCATCCCCGGCCTGGGTCGCGAAGTGTTGCTGGCGGTGAACCGCAGCGACTACCCGGTGATTCAAGCGGTGACGATCTACATCGCCTGCATCACCATGTTGGTGAATCTGCTGACCGATGTTTTGTACAAGCTAGCCGACCCACGGGTGGTACTGAAATGAGGGCGGTGAAATGAGCGCAGTGAAATGAGCGCGGTACTTCCATTGCCGGTCGCGCAAACCGCCTCCAGCGGCGGCGTCTGGACAGCCGCGTGGACGCGCTTCAAAACCGACAAAGTGGGCCTCGTCTCACTCGCCATCGTGGCGGCTTTTTTGCTGCTGGTGATCGCCGCCAGTTTGGGCTTGGTCGCCAAAAATTGGCAGGCCGAAATTGGTCTGCCGGACGCTCCACCGACGTTTGTGGGCCCGGCCGCCAAACTGGCCAGCACTGCCATCGCCGTGCCCACGGGCCCGAACGTGGACATCTCGGCCATCGACCCGCTGGCCCCGCGCTACAAAGATTGGGACGCCGGCGTGGCCAAGTACAAAACCACCGCCGTCGAGCGCAGCAGCACCCTGCCTTTCGGGGCCGATCGCTTGGGCCGCGACGTGGTGAGCAAGGCCATCAAAGGCGCGCAAATTTCCATCATGGTGGGCCTGCTGGCCGCCGTGGTGGCCACGCTCATCGGCACGGTGTTGGGGGCTGTTGGCGGCTTCTTTGGCGGCAAGATCGGCGACCTGCTGGAGTGGGTTTACAACGTGTTCACCTCCATCCCCGGCATCTTGTTGATCTTCACGTTTGCGGCCGTGTTGAACCGCGCCGACTCCATCGTCCCCAAGGGCATTTGGAGCATCGTGATCATCTTGGGCCTGACCGGCTGGACCGGCATTTACCGCTTGGTGCGTGCCGAGTTCATCAAGCACGCGGTGCGCGACTATGTGCGCTCGGCGCAGGCGATTGGGGCCAGCACGTTTTCGCGCATGTTCAAGCACATCTTGCCCAACGTGAGCCATGTGGCGCTGGTGCAGTTGTCCATCCACGTGGTCGGATTCATCAAGGCCGAAGTGATCTTGAGCTACCTCGGGCTGGGCGTGGCGGTAGACCAAGTGAGCTGGGGCACGATGCTGGCCGAAGCGCAGAGTGAGTTGATCCTCGGCCACTGGTGGCAACTGGTGGCGGCCACGCTGCTGATGGCGGTGTTTGTGACGGCGTTTTCGCTGTTCGCCGACGCGCTGCGCGATGCGCTCGATCCGAAGTTGCGGGGTCTCGAATGAGTACCTTGTTGAGCATCAAAGGCCTGCGCGTGGCCTTCCGTTTGGGCAAGACCGACGGCGTGGTGCAACGCGCGCAGGCCGTCGGCCGGGACGTCATGGGCAAGAGCGTCGGCGTGAGTTTCGACATCCCCGAAAACACCACCGTAGCGCTGGTCGGCGAATCGGGTTCAGGCAAAAGCGTCACCGCCATGTCCGTCCTGAATTTGCTGCCCAGCAATGCCGAGCGCCAAGGCAGCATTCAGTTTCAGGGCCGCGATTTATTGGCTGCGTCACTTGCGGACTTGCAAACATTGCGCGGCCGCGAAATCGCCTGTGTGTTTCAAGACCCGATGACTTCGCTGAACCCGGTGTTCACCGTGGGCCAGCAAATCTGCGAGCCGCTGATCAAGCACCTTGGCATGTCGCGCCGCCAAGCCATGACGCGTGCCGAGGCCGCGCTAAACGAGGTGGGCATGCCCGAGCCCAAGCGGCGCTTGTCGGCGCATCCGCATGAGTTGTCGGGCGGCCAGCAACAGCGCGTGATGATTGCCATGGCGCTGGCCTGCGAACCCAAGTTGTTGATCGCCGACGAGCCGACCACCGCGTTGGACGTGACCATCCAACGCCAAATCATGGAGCTGCTGGCCGGCCTGAAAGCCAAGCACCGCATGAGCATGCTGTTCATCAGCCACGACCTCGGCGTGGTCGGCGAAATTGCCGACCACGTGGTGGTGATGCGCGGCGGCACGGTGCGCGAGCAAGGCCCGGTGGCCGGCATTTTTGCCAGCCCACAGGACGCCTACACCCGCGCCCTGCTGGCCTGCCGCCCCACGCTGGCGCAGCGCAGCGCACGCTTGATGGTGATCGACGATCACATCTCGGGCAAAGCCAATGCGGCAGTCGGCAAAGCAAAGGACCCCAATGCCGCGGTGTTGATCGAAGCCACCGCGCTCACCAAGAGTTTTTGGATGCGCAGCGGCGTGTTTGGCCGCAGAGAATTCAAGGCCGTCAAAGGCGCCAGCTTCAAACTGCGCCGCGGTCACACGCTGGGCGTGGTGGGTGAATCGGGCTCGGGCAAAACCACCATGGGCTTGACGCTGCTGCGCCTGCACGAGGTCAGCGGCGGGCCGGTGGGCGGCAGCGTGCGCTTTGACGGGCAAGACCTGCTGGCGCTCAGCGCCAAGCAATTGCTGCCGATGCGCAAACGCATCCAAGTGGTGTTCCAAAACCCCTACGCCTCACTGAACCCGCGCTTCACCATCGGCCAGACTTTGCTCGAGCCGATGCAGATCCACGGCATCGGCAGCAGCGACGCCGACCGTGAGGCGCGAGCCCGCGCCCTGCTGTTCAAAGTGGGCTTGGACGACAGCGTCATGCACAAGTACCCGCATGAGTTTTCCGGAGGGCAGCGTCAGCGCGTGGCGATTGCGCGCTGCCTGACCTTGAACCCCGAACTTTTGGTGCTCGACGAAGCTGTCAGCGCGCTCGACGTGAGCGTGCAGGCCCAGGTGCTGAACCTGCTGAAAGACCTGCAAGACGAGCTGGGCCTGGCCTACATTTTCATCAGCCACGACCTGGCGGTGGTGCGCTTCATGGCCGATGAAGTGATGGTGATGAAAGACGGCGAAGTGGTCGAGCAGGCCAGCGTGGCGCAAATCTTGGACACGCCGCGACAGGAGTACACGCGGCGGTTGATGGCTGCGATTCCACGTGGCTACGTGGTCGATTAGCCCGCATGCGGCTGCGTGGCGACGCATTGAACGTCTGCAAGGCGGCAGCACTCGCCGTCACCTTTAGCGACACTTTGACAGCCTAATGCGCCGAAAAACGCCTTTAAATGCCCGCAAACCTGCCGATGACGAATGCAAGCAAGCTGCCAAAGTCTGAGCTTGCGTGACATCGAAAGGCATGCCGTGAACACCAGCTCCAAGCTCGATTTGGCCCTCACCGAGGTACGACTCCACCGCCGCGCACGTCAAGTTCTGGAGTCGCGGCCGATGACGCTCGACGCGCTGCCGCTGTCGCCGGGGCGGGCCACCGACAACCGGGCGCACCAGGTGTTGACCTCACAAAGAGCCTCTTTGCAGCGCTCTTTGTTTTAGCCTTCAGCCGGGTTTGCTCAAGCCCAGCTTGTCGACCAACGCCTTCTCGCGGCGGAAGGTTTCTTCGGCGAACTTGCTGTACTCCTGCGGGTTCATGTGCATGAGTTGCTGGTCGTACTTGGCCAGCACTTCCACGTGGCTGGGCATTTCCATGGCCTGCAGGAAAGCGTCGTGGATTCGCTTCACCAACACCGGGTCCATGCCTTTGGGCGCACCGATGCCGTATGGCGATGCCTGCACCATGTTCAAACCCAATTCTTTCAACGTCGGCGCATCGGGGAACTTGGGCAGGCGCTTCTCGCCCCACGTGTTGAGCACCCTCAGCTTGCCACTTTGCACATGCGGCAAAAAGCCGGTCGAGTCAGCGGCCGCCATGATCTGGCCGCCCAAAATCGACTGCATCAAATCGGCGCTGCCCTTGTAGGGAATGTGGTTCAGGTCCAGGCCCAAACGCAGCGCGATGTCTTCCATCGTCAGGTGTGGGCTGGTCAGCACCCCGGTCGAGCCATAGCTGAGTTTGCCGGGATTGCTCTTTGCGTAAGCCACAAAGTCAGCCCAGTTTTTGATGGCCGAATCGGCAGGCACGACCAAGCCGAAGGCGTAGCCGGTAACGCCGACGATGTAGCTGATGTCTTTGACCGGGTCCCAGTTGATTTTTTGGGTGTACGGCAAGCGAAACACGCCCAGCGGAATTTGCGCCAGCGTGTAGCCGTCAGGCTTGCTTTGCTGCAACTGCACGGCGGGCAAGGTGCCGCCCGCACCGGGCTTGTTCTCGATCACCACCGGCTGCCCCAAAAGCTTGCTGGCGTTGTCGGCCAGCACGCGCATGGTGATGTCGGTGGGGCCACCGGGCGGGAAGGCGATCATCAGCTTGATGGGCTGTGAGGGCCAGGCCGCGACTTGCGATTGGGCGACGGCGTGCCAGCTGGCGATGCCGCTCAAGCTGGCGGCGGCACCCAGGCGTTTCAAGAGTTGTCTTCGTTGCATGGCGGTCCACATCAGGGTCAATGAAGCTGCAGAGCATGGCAGCCTCAGGGCGATCAGATCAATGCGGGTGAACGAGGGGCCCTTGGACGGGTCTGCGCAGCGGACAGCGCGGGCAAATCCGAGGGCCGCATTCGCGCTGCGTGCACGACACTTTGGCGCGCACTCGCCCACCTCAGAAAGCACCTTGATGTCATTCATCCACCGCCGCCGTTTCATCGCCGCTGCCGCCTGTTTGCCGAGCGCACTTCTGGCTCAAACCAGCCCCGGCGCGGCCTGGCCCAGCAAGCCGGTGCGCATCGTCGTGCCCTTCGCCCCGGGCGGCACCACCGACATCCTGGCGCGCGCCTTGGCCCCCGAATTGGGCAAGGCATTTGGGCAGACGTTCATCGTCGACAACAAGCCCGGTGCAGGCGGTAACGTGGGGGCCGACATGGTGGCCAAGTCGCCAGCCGACGGCTACACGCTGCTGATGGGCACGGTGGGCACGCACGGCATCAACCAGTCTCTGTATCCCAAACTGCCGTTCGATCCGATCAAGGACTTCGCGCCCATCACCTTGGTTGCCGGCGTGCCGAATGTGCTGGTGATGAACCCCGCCAAAGCGCAGGCGCTCAACATCAACAGCACGGCCGATCTGATTGCCTATGCCAAAGCCAACCCCGGCAAATTGAACATGGCGTCCAGCGGCAACGGCACCTCCATCCACCTCAGCGGCGAGCTGTTCAAAAGCATGACCGGCACCTTCATGGTTCACTTTCCTTACCGAGGTTCGGGCCCGGCGCTGCTCGACCTGATAGGCGGCACGATGGATTTGATGTTTGACAACCTGCCTTCGGCGCTGCCGCAAATCAAGGCGGGCAAATTGAAGGCTTTTGCGGTCACCAGCGCGCAGCGCAGCGCCGCCATTCCCGAGCTGCCCAGCATCGCCGAGGCAGGCCCGGTGAAGGGGTATGACGCCAGTTCGTGGTTTGGTTTGCTGGCGCCAGCAGGCACGCCCGCTGACATCGTCAATCGCCTCCAGCAAGAAAGCGCGAAAGCCATGGGCGCGCCCGCACTGAAAGAGCGGCTGCTGTCCCAGGGCGCGATTCCCAGCGGCATGCCGCCGGCCGAATTTGCTTCCTTCATTGCGGCAGAAACTAAAAAGTGGGCGCTCGTGGTGAAGAACTCGGGCGCCAAGGTGGACTGAACTCATCACTGTTCACCTACCCCCGTTCGGACTGAGGGGTTTTCCGATCATCCTGAGGTATCGAAGGAAGGCCAGCGCAGGACTCCATTCAACACCTCAGGGCAGTCGGAAAAACTACCTCAGCCCGAACGGGTTTTGTTTGTGTTTTTCGTAAAGCGAACCGCAGTGGGACTGAACGCGCAAGTTGCGATGCTGTAATCGCACCCGTGATGAACCGCCCCGACTCAGAGTCCGTTTGGACTCGTCCTCGCGCCGTCTTGCTTTTCCTGGCCCTGTGGCTGCTCGCCACCATGGGCGTGCGACCTTTGCTGCTGCCCGACGAAGGCCGCTACGCCAATGTGGCACGCGACATGTTGACGAGCAACGCAGGCGACGGTCTGGTGCCGCTGCTCAACGGGCTGCCGTTTTTTCACAAACCGCCGCTGCTGTACTGGCTGGACATGTTGGCCATGGCCGTGCTCGGCGTGAATCAATTCAGCGCCCGCTTTGCGCCTTTTGTCGGCGCCTGGGTGATGGGCGCTGCCTTGTTCATGGCGGTGCGGCGCTGGCACGGCGCGGCATCGGCGCGGGCCACGTTGCTGGTGCTGGCCACCTGCCCCTTCTTTTTCATCGGCGGCCAATACGCCAACCTCGACATGCTGGTGGGCGGCCTCATCACCGCCGCCGTTTTGGCTTTTGCGCGGGCGGTCGACAACGGGACGCGCGCGCTGCGCTGGATGCTGGGTGCCTGGGCCCTGGCGGCGGCTTCGGTGCTGGCCAAGGGCTTGATCGGGTTCGTGTTGCCCGCCCTGGTGGTCGCACCGTGGCTGTTGGCGCAGCGCCGTTGGCGTGACCTGCTGTGGCTGTTGCATCCACTCGGATTGCTGCTTTTTGCGGTCCTGGCGCTGCCGTGGTTTGCGCTGATGCAACTGCGCTACCCAGGCTTTTTTGACTACTTCATCATGGAGCAGCACTTCCGCCGATTCGCCCAAACCAGCTTCAACAACGTGCACCCGGCTTGGTTTTACGTCGCGGCGCTGCCGCTGCTGACCTTGCCGTGGAGCGCCTGGTTGCCGGTCTCGTTGATTAGAGTCAAGCGAAGCTGGAACGCGATGGACGCAAGTGAACGCTCACGTTGGGGTCTGTGGGTGTGGTGGTTGCTGGCAGTGATCGGTTTCTTCAGCCTGCCCAGTTCCAAGTTGGTGGGTTATGCGCTGCCCGCCTTGGCACCGTGGTGCGCGGTGCTGGGAGCCGCGGTGGTCACCTCCAATCTGGCCTGGAAAAGGACTCTGACACTCGCCGTGAGCATTTGCCTGGGCACGGTATTTTTGCTGGCCAGCCCGGCCGCGATGACGGCGTTGAAGCTCAAACCGCCGACCTCGTCCAAAGCCGCGGCGGCGGTGCTGTCGGCTCAAATCGGCCCGGGCGATCGGGTGGTTTTTGTCGATGAAATGTTCTACGACCTGTCCTTTTACGCCGGCCTGACGCAGCCGCCCGTTGTCGCCAGCATGTGGTCCGACCCCACGGTGCCGCTGCGCGACAACTGGCGCAAAGAGTTGTTCGACGCCGCCCGCTTTGACCCTGCGCGTGGGCGTGAACTTCTGTGGCCGATAGACCGCATGAACGAATTGACATGCGGGGACGCAGCGGTTTGGTTTGTCGTGAAAGAAGCCAGCGCGCCGCGCATGGCGCAAGTGGCTGGCGCGGTGCGCGTCGTCGCGCAAAGCGAAGTGCAATTGATGCGGGCACCGGGGCGGAAGTGCACCGAGAACACCCTCTCCAGTGAAGACGCGAGCGCCAACACGCCGCTTCGCCCGTGACCCGCTTGCTGCGCTACACCGTCATCGGGGCCATTGCCACTGTCGCCCACTACGCGGCGATGACGGCGCTGGTCGAGTGGGCGCAAATTCCGGCTTGGATCGCCTCGGGCTTGGGCGCCACCCTGGGTGCGCAGATCGCCTTCTTGGGCAACCGTCACTTCACCTTTGACCACCACGGCCAGGCCGGGCCGGCGTGGTTCAAATTCATGGCCACGGCGCTCATGGGTGCGCTGCTCGGCATGGCCGTTGTGGCTGTCGGCGTGGCTTGGGGCTGGCACTACCTGGCCGCGCAATTCCTGGCCACGTTGTGCGGCCTGCTGCTGACATTTGCGGTCAACCGGCGCTGGACTTTTGGGTGAGGGCCGGATCAAAGACCGAGCCCAAACTCACACGGGCCGCGGCCAGGTCGTCCTCAAACGCCGTGCCCGACAGATAAGCCAGCTCGCGCGCCCGGGCCGGCCCAATCGCATCGGGCTGCGGGTCGGCCGCACCGGGGTGGCAAAAAAGCACCCCCCCGTCCATCGGCAGATGAGCCAGCCAGCCTTGCATCAGGGCCCGGTAGTCGGTGGCCTGAAAGTCATACACCCCCAGCAGCCAGCGGTTGTGCCGAATGGCGTGGCGCTGCAACAAGCGCTCCAACGTCAGGCCACCGGAGCGCGCTATCAAAGTGCGCTTGATGTTGCTGCGCGGACCGAGCGGGCGCGCCGTGCTGCGAACCGCCACGTCGACTTTCATGTCCACTTTCATGTTCATGACAGCCCGCACCACGACATCGCGAACCATCGGCAAATGGTGCACGTGCTGGTGGCCGTCGATGTGGTCTGGCCAGCGTCCTGTGGCTTCGGTGAAGGCGCCCAACTGAGCGGCAAATTCAGCGGCCAGGGCTTGTTTGGGAAGCCGGCGCGAATGCGCCTGAATCATCAGCGGCAGCAGGCCGGGAAAGTGCGGCCAGAGCCTGCGCAGCTCGGCGCTCAGCGGCACGCCCTCGGTCAGGTTGAAGTGCAGGCCGCGCGACAACTGTGGCGGCAAATCACGCAGCAGCCGCGCCAGATGCGGCCACTGCGCAGCGTGCGTCAGGCAAGACGTGGCCGACAAGCGCCCGCTGTGAGCCAAACGGACAATGCCCTGCGAGATGCCGGGCGACTGCCCAAAATCGTCGGCCGTGAGCATGAGGGTGCGCGGCCGAGCGCGCGCGGTTTCAGCCATGGTCACGTCAGACTTCTACCGGCAGCTCGATGGCTCCGCTGCCCGCTTCAACGCCGACGATGTAGACCGGCCGCTGCTTGACTTCGTCAAATATGCGGCCCACGTACTCGCCCAGGATGCCGATAGAGAGCAACTGCACTCCGCTGAAAAACATCACGCTGCACACCAACGTGGCCCAGCCCGGCACGTCGGCACCGTAAACCAAGTACTCGATCACGAACCAGAAGGCCAAGGCAATGGCAAAGAAGGCCACCACGACACCGGCGCCGCTCCACAAGCGCAGCGGCGCGTTGGTAAACGCCGTGACACCGGTGAAAGCCAAACGCGACAAACTGCGCAGCGAAAACGTGCTGTGGCCTGCATGCCGTTCGGCCGGCACATAGGGAATGACGACGTTCTTGAAGCCGACCCAGGCGTACAGGCCTTTCATGAACCGGTTTCGCTCGGGCAGAGATTTCAAAGCATCGACAACGCGCCGGTCCATCAAGCGGAAGTCACCCGCATCCACCGGAATCTTCACGGCTGAATTTCGGTTCACGAGCGAGTAAAAAACCGCGGTGCCCAAGCGCTTGAGCCAAGACTCGTCGGCGCGCGACGCACGCGCCGCGCACACCATGTCGGCACCCTCGCGCCAAGCTTTCAGCATGTCCGGCACCAACGAGGCCGGATGCTGGAGGTCAGCGTCCATCAGCAGCACCACTTCGCCTTGGGCCTTGTCGATGCCCGCCGTCAGAGCCGCTTCCTTGCCGAAGTTGCGCGACAAGCCCACATACCGCACGCCGGGTCGATGGGTCCAGCGGGTCATCTCCAGCGCCGTCGCGTCTCGGCTGCCGTCGTCCACCACGATGATTTCCCAGCGCGATGTGAGCACGGCCAATTGCGCTGTCAAGCCCGTCAAGAGCAAGTTCAGGTTATCGGCCTCGTTGAACGCGGGAACAACGCAACTGATGGTGGGCTGAAGCGCACGCTGTGCGCAGGGCGATGGTGAGAGCTCGGTCATGGCATGGGGCGTGTGCGGGGCTGAACTGTAAGGGCTGAGCATCCTCTTCACCTCACCACACGGCGGCCTTGGCCAGCCCCAGAACAGCACAGCAGACGATCAGCTTGATGACACCGACTTGGTAGCGAATCAAGGCCAGCGCCGCCGCCGCGCCGATCACTGCTGCCGCCACATCCAACGGCGCACCCCACCCCAAAGGCCACAAGGCGTGCAGCGCAAAAAACAGCGCCAAATTCAGAATCACGCCCACGACGGCTGCCGTGATGGCGTTCAGAGGTGCGGTGAAACTGAGGTTTCCGTGGGTGGCTTCGATCACGGGCCCGCCGATCAGGATGAACAAGAAAGACGGCAAGAAGGTAAAGAACGTGACCACGCAGGCGGCCGCCGTTCCTGACCACAGCGCGGCCCACAGGGCGTGATCCGCACCCAGCATGGGCAGCTTGTAGCCGCCCAGAAAACCCACAAAAGCCACCACCATGATGAGCGGGCCGGGCGTGGTTTCGCCCAGCGCCAAGCCGTCCATCATTTGCGGCGCGCTGAGCCAGCCGTAGTGCGTCACCGCGCCCTGAAACACATAAGGCAAGACGGCATAGGCACCGCCGAACGTCAGCAAGGCGGCTTTGGTAAAAAACCAAGCCATCTGCGGCAACACGCCCTGCCAACCGAATGCAGCCACCAAAGCTCCCAAGGCCGCCGTCCACAGAAACAGGCCGATGCCGCTGAAGCGCAGCAAGCGCGAACGCGAAAACCGAGCATGCGTCGGCGTGGGCGTGTGGTCATCGATGACTGCCGGCCCCTCAGAGGCAGCCGATTGACCAGCGTGCCCCGCGTTGGCGCGGAACCACTGCGGTGCCCATCGCTGGCCCAACGCACCCGCGCAACCCGCAAGCACGACGATCACGGGGAAAGGTGTTTCGAAGAAAAAAATCGCGGTGAACGACGCGGCCGCGACGGCCCACAGGGCCGAGCTTTTCAAGGCTTTTGATCCGATGCGCCACGCCGCGAACAACACGATCGCCACCACCGCCGGTTTGATGGCCCACAGCACGCCCGCCACCGCTGGAGTGCTGCCGTAGATGACGTAAATCATCGACAGCGCAACCAAAATGAACAAAGACGGCAACACAAACAGGGCGCCGGCTGCGAGGCCTCCGCGCACGCCGTGCATCAACCAGCCGATGTAAGTGGCGAGTTGCTGTGCCTCAGGGCCGGGCAGCAACATGCAGTAGTTCAACGCGTGCAAAAAGCGTTTCTCGGAGATCCAGCGTCGACGCTCCACCAGTTCCTGGTGCATCAACGCAATCTGTCCTGCGGGGCCTCCGAAGCTGACAAACCCCAAGCGCAGCCAAAAGCTCAGCGCTTGGGCAAAAGTCGGCGCGCGAGGTGGCGCGACAACAGGTGCGAAAGGCGGCTCATGCATCACACCCAGTTTCCTACACCGGCCAAAGCCACAATCTGCGTCAATCGACGTGAAGTACCTGACCCGCCGTCAACGCGTGCACGCGGTGAACGGTGTCGAGCTGGCCGATTTGACACATCACCGCGTCCACCTCGCCCGGCTTGATGTGGGTGATGTGCACGTCGACGCTGCCCTCGATCTGGCGCAGCTCTGCGTCAAGCGCCGCAGGATGCAAATGATTGCTGATGCGGGCGAGCGCGCTTTCTTCGTCGCTGAAGGCCGTCTCGATGACCACGTGGGCCAAACGGCGCCCTTGCAGTCGCTTCCAGAGTGCCGGATTGGGGCCGGTGTCGCCGGTGAACACCCACCACGCGCCGCCGACTCGCCCTTGCACCGCAAAGCCCACCGCAGGCACGGTGTGAACGGCTTCCACCACGTCGATGGTCAGCGCGCCCAAGCTGAGGCGGTCGCCCACCTCGAAGGCCTGCAACGCCAATATGGGTGCGGCGGCGCTGGGCAATCGGGTGAAGTCGGGCCAGATCACACCGTTGAAAACGTGGGTGCGCAGCGCATCCAAGGTCGCTGGCAGCGCATGAACGACGATGGGCGGGCGGCTTTGCGCAGCGCGAATGCGCATAACGCTGTCGGCCAGCAAGGCAATCGACAGCACGTGGTCGAGATGCGAGTGACTGACAACGATGTGGTCAATCCGCGCCAGCTCATCCAGTCTCAGATCACCGACTCCGGTCCCTGCGTCCACCAGCACAGATTCGTCCAACAAAAACGAGGTGGTTTTGCTGCCAGCGGCAATGGCACCGGAGCAGCCGAGGACACGTACTTTCATCGGCTGATGTTGGAGCAAGACGCCGGCCCTAGCAAGCGACCTACTGCTCACTTAACGGTGACTTGTCAGCCATTTCGCCGCTTGTTGCCCAACCCGTCTGCGTCGGTCACCTCAGCTCTGGACGAACTGCATCTGCGTACCGGCCAGTTCGATGACGTCACCGCTTTTCAAGCTCACCGTTTCGCCCATCAACGGATTCCCGTTGACGGTGGGGCGCATGGCCCCTTCCACGTGGGCCAGCACATAGCCACCCGGCCGTTTCGTGATGGATGCGACCTGCACGCCAGGTTTGCCCACGGTGGTGACGACTTTTGACAACTGAACCTCGCGACCGGCTGCCGCGCCGTTGAGCACTTTGATGACACCCGGTTGCGTGCTGGAGACCAGCGACCCGAAGCCCGAGGCAGAGCCCATGCCCGGCGCAACTGGCGCATGCGCTGAACTGCCTGCGCCGTTGGGAGCCAACGAGCCCGGCTTCAAGATCATGGTTCTTTCATAGTCAGCACCGTGGTCGACGGCGTACTTGATCTTGTATTTGCCAATCTCGACCGTGTCGTTGTGGGCCAGCAATTGCTTCTTCACGGCCTTGCCGTTGATGTAAGTGCCGTTGGTGCTGTTGAGGTCTTCGATGAAGACATCAGCGCCGACCATTTGCAGCACCGCATGCTCGCCGCTGACGGCCAGGTTGTCGATGACGATGTCGTTGTAAGGCCGGCGTCCAAGCGTCGTTTTGTCTTTGGTGATCTGCACATCTTTGATCACCACGCCGTCCAGCGACACCACCAGTTTGCCCATGCTCAACACCCCAAAGTCTCGTTCAGAATTTTCGGCCTGTTCGGCACGCCTTGCCCCTCACGGCCGCGCGGTAGCAGCTGCTTTGCGCTTGCTCTGGGCCACTGGCCTCCACCGACGGTGGTTCGCAATCATTTGCGGAAAGGCCACCACGGTCGGCTGGGCGTGCTGCTGCCCCCAGCACGTACCAGTATCACCGAAATATTGTCTTTTCCACCTGAGTCATTCGCCGCATCGATCAATGCCCCGGCCGCTTCGTCCAATGAGTCACAGGCTTGCAGGAGTTGCGAAATGCTTTCGTCGTCGAGCATGTCAGACAGGCCATCGGAGCACAGCAGATACACGTCTCCCGGCATGACTTCATGGACATGGGTTTCCAGCAGCACGGTGTCTTCCACGCCCACCGCGCGGGTAACCAAGTTCTTGTTGGCTGAAAACGCCGCTTGCTCCACCGTGATGAGTCCCGCGTCGATCTGCTCTTGCAGCAACGAGTGGTCGTGGCTGATTTGCACCAGGCGCCCGGCGCGCAGCCGGTAGCCGCGCGAGTCCCCCACGTGACCCAGCAGCAAGTGATTTTCACGAAACACCGCCACCACCAATGTGGTGCCCATGCCGGCGTACTGCGGATTGGAGTTGGCCGCGTTGAAGATGGCTCGATTGGCGTTGTCGACACAGATGTCCATTGCTCGCTTGACGTCGGTGTCCAGCGCCGTCACTGATGCTTCGCGCAACCAGCGGCCGAGTTCAGTGGTGAGAAACGAAGTCAACATGCCACTGGCGACTTCGCCCGCGTTGTAGCCGCCCATGCCGTCGGCCAGAACGATCAAAGACGCACTCTGGTCCATCGCGACCGAGTCTTCATTGTTGTTGCGGGCGCGTCCGGTGTCGGTGGCGCAGAAAAACTCAAAGCTCATGGCGTGCTGTGGATGAAAACGGGTTTTCGCACTGGCCCAAAGCGTCGGACCGCATACGCTTCGGCGGAGGGTGTGATTGTGCCTTGGTCAGCGTCACGGAAGCCTCACCGTCGCTGCCGTGTCGAGGCGGCGCTCGGGCAGTTGCGCCGTGAATGCCGCGACTTGGCTGGCGCGCGCTGCGCCGACGTGGCGGATCTGCCGCGCCACAGCGTCCAGGTCAGCGGCCATCTGCATACCGTCGGCATAGCGGTAGGCGGCGCGTTTTTGGAGTGCCAGGGCCACCACGTCAGCCAGGTTGTGCGGCAGTTCAGGACGTATCGAGCGCACATCGGGCGCGGCGTCTTGGGCAATTTGGCGCAACAAGACGCCCATGGAAGACGACTCGTGCGGCAAGCGCCCGGTGAGCAATTGATAAAGAACCACGCCCAAAGAGTAGAGATCGGAACGACCATCCAATCGCTCACCAGAAAGCTGCTCCGGGGACATGTAAAGCGGCGATCCCATCACGATGCCTGTGCGCGTTCGCACCGCGTCGCAGACCTGGGCAATGCCGAAATCGGTGACTTTGACGACTTGAGCGCGCAAGTCGACCATCACGTTGGCAGGTTTGACGTCGCGGTGAACCACACCCATGCCGTGCGCATGCGCGAGTGCCCGCGCCACGCGGGCTGTCAGCGCCAACACCTCGGTCACCGGCAACAGCGTTCGCGCCTGAGTGAAGGGCAACAGGTCGTGGCCCGTCAAGAACTCCATCGCGATGTAAGCCAAGCCCTGGTCTTCGCTGGCATCGAAAATGGTGACGATGTCAGGGTGCTTCAATCGACCCGCCATCTCGGCTTCGCGAAAGAAGCGCTCGCGCGCATGGACAAGGTGCTGGCCTTCAAAGTCACGACTCAAGGCCAGGGTTTTGATGGCCACGGCGCGACCAATCTTTGGGTCGGTCGCGAGGTAGACCTCGCCCATGGCGCCTTGGCCAATTTGACGTTCGATGCGGTAGCGGCCCAGGTTTTTGCCCACCCGCGGAAGCTCGCCCTCAGGCAAGGCGCCATCAGGCGTTGAATGAGGCTGGGCCAATGCGGCCAATGCGGCCAATGCGGCCGGCGCGACCGCGGCTGAGTCCCTGGGCGACTCGCCCCATTGAGAACGAGACCTGCGGCGCTCGCTCGACCAGTGCCCCAAATGCCCGAACGCGAACGCCAGCAACACGGCGACGGCTTGGAACGAGGCCCACGGCCACTGGTGTGCCCATGCACCCGCGCCGACGACTGCGAAGATCGCCGTGGCGATTTTCCCGGCGCGAGTCAAGCGAGGCATGAAGAAGACGAAGTAGCTGGCCAACACCGTCAAAACAAGCACCAGCGCCAACACCCAAGCCACCCAAGATGCAGTGAACGCGGCTCCGTGTGTGCCTGGTAACCAGTCCCCGCTCATGCTTGATCTCTTGTGGTCGGTGCGTTGTCAGAACGTCCACCTTAGCTGTCCTCGTCGACCCGCGATCGTCAGATCAAGCGTGTCATAGAGGGCGATTCACGCATGGGCCGCTTGACCTCGGCGTTGCAGCCATAAACCGACCACCACCACGAGCACCGCAAACAGCGCACCAAAAATGTATTCGGCTTGAGGCAGGTGAACATTCAGCCAGGCCACCGAAGCCGGATCGGTGGCGAACATTTCACCGGCCAGGAAGCCCAACAACGCCGCACCCAGCGTGATGATGAAGGGAAAGCGATCCATGATTTTGACCAGCAAGGTGCTGCCGGCGATGATCAGCGGGATGGACAACGCCAAGCCCACGATCAACAGCGGCACGCGCAAGGCTTCGGGCGCGCGGTCGGCAGCACCGGCCACGGCCAGGACGTTGTCCACGCTCATGACCAAATCGGCCACCAAGATCGTTCGCACGGCGGCGGACAAGGTGCCGTGAGCGGTGACGTCACCTTCGCCGTCGTTCGACGCCAAAAGCTGCACGCCTATCCACAGCAGCGCCACGCCGCCAATGATTTTGAGATACGGAACCTGCAGTAATTGCACCGCCACGATGGTCAGGATCACGCGCAGCACGATGGCTGCAGCGCTGCCCCAAAAGATGGCTTTGCCTTGCTGTTGTTTCGGCAAAGACCGCGCTGCCATGGCAATGACGACGGCGTTGTCTCCTGACAGCAGAATATTGGCGAAAATGATCGCCCCCAATGCGCCCCAAAGCGCGCCTGAACTCAGGTCCATGTGATCGACTCTCTGCAAATTTACGTGGACCGCATTGTGAGCGAGGCTCAGTCGCAAGTCGTCTGTAGTTCCCACAGCTGCGGTCTACAAAACAAGAAGCCGCCCTGAGGCGGCTTCTGAAGTTGTCGAAGTCG
>Ga0123336_10001189_pt1 | contig 24374 bp, 27 predicted proteins | sample SSSSmetaG_FD_96466 | JGI IMG/M metagenome (GOLD analysis project Ga0123336, IMG submission 96466) | Glacier valley bacterial and archeal communities from Borup Fiord, Nunavut, Canada, to study Microbial Dark Matter (Phase II) - ​SSSS metaG | ecosystem: Environmental > Aquatic > Freshwater > Ice... | reverse complement strand
GTGATGGTCAGGTAGTAATCCTGGCCGCGGGTGGCTTTCACGTCGAAGAAATACGTGCGCTTGCCGGCTTTAATGCGTTGGGAATAAATTTCTTCCTGGTCGTGACGGTCGTCCACGGCGTTGGGTTGGGGTATGGGTGGGAAATAAATTCGGTCGGTTGATTGAGGCAGCTAACTTACGAAAAGCCGGGCAAAGGTGAACGGCGGGGCCCGGCGCGGGGGTTGGGGGTATCTTTGGGCGTAGCCGAACCGGTGTTGTCATCCTGAGCCTGCGAAGGACCTTACCACGCCTGCTCCGACTGAAACCACTGCTAATTGTTCTTCGGTGGCAAGGTCCTTCGCAAGCTCAGGATGACAGACAAGGCTGACAGACGACTTCCTCCCCTGCCCCCGCCCCCATGCCCCTCGACCTTGCCGCCATCCGCTCCTTCGAGAACCTTGAGTTTTTGGCCCGCCAGCTGGTGGACGGGTTCATCACCGGCCTGCACCAGTCGCCCTACCACGGCTTTTCGGTCGAATTTTCGGAGCACCGCCTCTACAACCCCGGCGAAAGCACCCGCCACATCGACTGGAAGGTGTTTGCCCGCACCGACAAGCTGTTCGTGAAGCGCTACGAGGAGGAAACCAACCTGCGCGCCCACCTGCTGCTCGACGTGAGCCCGAGCATGTACTACCCCGCCCCGGGCCACGACAAGCTCAAGTTCAGCATTCTGGCCGCCGCGGCCCTTACCACGCTGCTCACCCGGCAGCGCGACGCCGTGGGCCTCGTCACCTTCGCCGACGCGGTGGAGCTGCAAACGCCGGTGCGTTCCACCAGCACCCACCGCCACACCCTGCTGCTGGCCCTGCAGCAGCTGCTGGAGCGCCCGCCCGCCCCCAAATCGGGCCGGGGCACCGACGTGGCCGGCGCCATCCACGCCATTGCCCAGCAGATTCCCAAACGCTCGCTGGTCATCCTCTTCAGCGACATGCTGGGCCGGGGGCCGGCCGAGCAAGCCGCCGCGCTGGCCGCGCTGCAGCACCTCAAGCACCAGCACCACGAGGTGCTGCTCTTTCACGTGCTGGACCGCGCCACCGAGGCGAATTTCGAGTTTGCCGAACGACCCTACGTTTTTGAAGACGTGGAAACCGGCCTCGAAATCAAACTTCAGCCCTCCCAAATCAGGGAGCAGTACCGGGCGGCCATGACGGCCTACGAGCAGGAGCTGGCCCTGCGCTGCGGCCAGCTCCGCATCGACTTCGTACCCGTGGACGTGCGCGAGCCCTTCGAGAAAGTGCTCTACGCCTACCTGGTAAAGCGCGGCAAGGAGCGCTAGCCCCGTTTTTCCGGCCCAACCCGACTCTTCTTGCTTTAACTTTCGACCCGTGCTGCTTTCCCTTTATTTGCCCGTGCTGCTGTTGCGCACGTTGCTCGTGCTCGCAGTGGCGGCGCTGGTTTTTGCGCCCATCACGGGCTACATCGCCTATAACTACGGCCGGTCGTTCTGGCGGTGGTTCGGCATTGGCATGGTGCTGCCCTTCGTTTCGGTGTTCGTGGCCCTGTTCATGGCCATGCGCACCCGGCTGGCCGAAGACCGGGCTGCGGCCCCGCCGCCCAAGGCCCCGCCGGCCGCCTAGCGGCTGTTTGCGTTGGCGGAAATAATGGCCGAACGGGGTGGCGCGACCAGCTTCTCGGCCTTCCGCGCCCGCGCCCAAAATCCGCACCGGTCCGTTGCCGTTTGGGGTGGCCCGCGGCGGCGGCCGTACCTTTGCGGGCAGCGGGCCCGCCGTTTACTTGTCATGATTGAAGCCTTCGTTGCCATTCTCACCCCGCTGTTTTTCATGCCCTTGATGACGGCGTTTATGGCCTACAGCCACGGCCGCTCGTTCTGGCGGTGGTTTGGGCTGGGGTGCGCGCTGCCCTACGTGTCGCTGTTTGTGGTGCACCGAAGCATGAAAAAACAGGCCGCGGCCGGAGTGATGGCCCCGGTCAAAGCACTGGCCTAGGCGGGCCCCGGCCGGGGCCCGGTTAAACAACGCTTCAGGCTGGCTGCTTACGGATAGTGCATTCTGATAATTTCTTTGCTTTCCCCCTTTTTTATGTACCAAACCCTGCTGCTGCTTCATTCCTGGTCCCGCTGGTTCGTGCTGGTGTTCGGCCTCATCGCCGTGTACCGCGCCTACGTGGGCTGGTCGGGCCGTCGTCCCTTTGTGAAAGCCGACAACGGCCTGGGCGCCAGCTTTTCCGGCTTCATGTGGTTGCAGGTTATCATCGGCCTGGGCCTGTACTTCGGCCTGAGCCCCTACGGCCTCAACGCGATGAAGCAAGCCGGCGCCATGAAAGACCCCACCACCCGCTTTTTCGGCATGGAGCACGTGGCGGTGATGCTGCTGGCCGCTGTGCTGGCGCAGGTGGGCCGCATTGCGGTGAAGCGCACCGCCGACGCCACCGGCAAGCACAAAAAAGCCTTCGCCTACTTCGGCATTGCCCTAGTGCTGGTGCTGCTCATGATTCCCTGGGGCCTCTGGAACCCGTACCGGCCGCTGTTTCGCCTCAATACGCCGGCGGCGGCCGCGGCCGTGGTGCAACCCCGCTGATGGCGGACCCCCGGCCCCGGCCGGCTACCGGGTTTTGCTCCGCACCATCGAGTATACCTCACATGCTAAGGCGCCGCCTGGGCCGCAGCTGGTGAGCTTTGAAAACGAGTTTCACGGCAATACCGGAACCGGGCTGCTCACCGGCCTTCAGCGCCAGGGCAACCGGCTGCGGCTGAGCCACTGTGGCGCGCGAAGGCATGGGCATCGATGTGCCCGCGCCGGCCAACAGCCGCGTGTCCTTGCGCACCTTGCCGCCGCGGGTGTACCAGTTCGACCTCACGATGCGCCACCGCTGCACCACGGGCACGCTGGACTTAACCATCGCACCGGGCCGCCTCCGCACGGCCCACAGCACCGTGGCCGCGGTCCGGCGCTAGCGGCGCCGGGCGGAGGCAGACGCAGTTCTGGAGGCCTCCGGAATCCGGACCGGCCACTGTCTCGTTTCTATGGTTTCGGTTTTCTTTAGTAAGTTTGGGACACTGCGTATAAGCCGCAGCCGCCCTCCGTAATTTTACTCGGTTTTTTTGCTGTGCCGCCCGTGTCCTCCGCGCCGAAACGTTGCTACTCCGTCGAGGACTTCTCCGACCTGATAAACTCTCGCCTGCAGCAGCTGGAAGGCCGGCAGGAGGCCCGGCAGCACTACGGCGGCCTGCTGGCCGTGCTGCGCCAACAGGTCGACTCCTATCGCCAGCGCCGAACCGCCGGCAAGCAGCTTTCCGTTGTGTAACCCAAAACGCCTTCCTGCTGCACAGCGGGAAGGCGTTTTGGGTTGGTTGGCCCGGCCGGCCGGCCACAGCGCGTACCCGCCCGAAGCCTCAGGGCGCCGGGCATTCGCCCAGCGGGCGGCGTCGGAGCAGCGGAAAGCCACCACCGGGCCCACGTCGTCGGGCAAGCTCACCCGGCCCAGGGCCGTGCCCGCCGCCACGTCGGCCACGTGGGCGGCCACCGGCCGCTGGAAATCGGCGGTGATTTCGTGCTGGCGGGCCACAACTTTCTTGGGAATGGGCGTGGTGGGCATGAGATGGCACGGGAAGTAAAGCTTCGAATTTACCACCTCACCCCGGTAGCCCGACCCAGGTTCAGAGCGGCGCACCCGCATTGGTCGGCTTGCTCTTTGCGCGCCGCTTCCGATATTGCTGCGCCCGGCATTTCCCGGCCTTCACTCCTGGCATCCAGCGCTTATGACGTTCGATTACTCCACTCATCTGACGGCGGTAGTAGCCGTCAAAGCCCTCGAAAACGCCCCCGGCGGCGGCCCGCCCGCCCACCCCAACTGCCTCGACTGCGGCGCGGCCCTCACCGACCGGTTTTGTGCCCACTGCGGGCAGCCGGCCAACACCCACCGCATCACCCTGAAGCACCTGCTGCTGCACGACCTGCCGCACTCCATCTGGCACGTGGACAAGGGGCTGGCCTTTACCTTCTGGCAGATGCTGACGCGCCCCGGCCTCACCATCCGCGGGTATTTGGCCGGGCAGCGCACCCGGCAGTTTCGCCCGGTGAGCTACCTGCTGCTGCTGGTGGGCCTGTCGGCCCTGGTCATGTCGGCCTTTCATCTCGACCTGCAACAGGCCATGCTGGCCGCTCAATCCACCAAGGCGGGTTCGCCCCCGGTGGCGCTCATGGCGGTGGTGATGGAGCGCTACCTTTCAATTAAGTAGGTCGGATGAATTAGTTTACACTAAAGGGGCTAAAGTGAATGCGGAGTTCCTTGCCGAAGGCGGCCAGGCAGCGGTTGGTGGCGTAGGCCAGGTCATCGTGCTGGGTGCAATCTTCCGGTTGCAGCCAGCCGCCTTTTACGTGGCGCCAGACGGTTTCGGCCAGGTTCAGGTGCGGGGAGTAGGGCGGCAAGAAAAACAGGTACTGGTCGCGCTGCTCCCACACGGCCCGTCGTTGCTGCACGATGGCCGCCGTGTGGATGCTGGCATTGTCGAGCACGAGCACCGTCGGGCCACGGGTGTGCCAGGAAACGTAGTCGAGTTGTTCGACGACGAAGGCTGCGGTGATGGGGGCCGTGGTCGTGGCCCACTGGCACTCGTTGTCGCGGCCAAACAGGCCCCAGCAGTTGAGGCGAAACCCTTTTTCAGCCGCTACGAACACGTTTTCACCGGGAAATTGCCAGCCGTAAGGCACGTAGCCCGCGCTGCACACGTGGGACTCGTCGCCGTAGAGCAGGGTCAGGTGACCGGCCTGCGACCAGGCTTCGAGTTCGCCGAGTTGCGCGTGCTTGGCCGCGTAGCACACGGGGTCGGGTCGGCCCTTTACCCGGCGGCGGATGCGCTTGTAGCGGCCACCAAGGCTTTTAAAAAAGCCCGGAACGTGTCGCGGCCCACGGCCGGGCTGCCGCTGGCCCGCTGGGCTTCCCACTCGGCCTTGGCCAGGGCGATGCGTTGCCGGTTGGCCTGCACGGCGGCCCGGATAGCCTCCTTGTCCTGGGCCACGCTTAAAAGCGGTTTGCGGCCGCGTCCAAGCTTGGTTTTCAGTCCGTTGATTCCTTCCTGGTCGTAGCGCTTGACCCAGCTGTTGACGCTCACCTGGCACAAGCCCACCACCTGCCCCACGTCCTGGGACGTGCGGCCGGCCGCCTTGAGCAAGACCACCTGGCACCGCAGTCGCAGGGCATGGTTGGAGCTGGTTTTGTGGGTCTGCTCCAGCGCGGCCCGCGCCAATTCGTCTAAAATAGGGGTGTTCACGCGGCTCATCCCGCAAATTAAACTATAATGCAAACTAATTCATCCGACCTACTGACCATGAAACACCCGTCCCTGATGCAGTTGGTACTCATGCCGCTCAACGCCCTGGTGGCGTGGCTGCTGCTGCGGCGGGCGGGCTACAACTACGCCGAGGTGCTGCTGGGCAACGCCTTCATCGTGGGCACCTTCACCGTTCTCAACCTGGCCATCATGCTGCCCGCGCTGCTGGTGGGCAACCAGGCGTTCCTGCAGTTGGCTTCGCAGCTCGTTTTTATCCCGACGCTGCTGTACACGCTCTGGGTGAACGCGCAGCTGTTGCTGGCCGCCCCGGCGCTGACCACGGCGCGGCGCTACGGCCGGGCCTTGGCCATTTCGGTGCTGCAAATCGGGGTGCTGCTACTGGCGGCGTTCGTGTGCATCGCCGTCCTCACGGTGCAGGTGCTGCGCGAGCGGCCGGATTTGCGACCGAACGCCGCCCCGAAGAAGCCGCCGACGGCCGCCACGCGCTAGCCTCCCAAAACCACTGCTTCCGCCGAAGCAAAGAAGCCCGTCGCTATTGCAGCAACGGGCTTCTTTTTGCGTTAGCACAGCAGCAATTACTGCCCCAGTACGATGGCAAACACCAGCGGCGCCACAATAGTAGCGTCTGACTCGATGATAAATTTGGGCGTTTTCTCGCCCAGCTTGCCCCAGGTAATTTTCTCGTTGGGCACGGCGCCCGAGTAGCTGCCGTAGCTAGTGGTGGAGTCCGAAATCTGGCAGAAGTAGCCCCACAGCGGCACGCTGGTGCGGCCCAGGTCCTGGTGCAGCATGGGCACCACGCAAATGGGGAAGTCGCCGGCAATGCCGCCGCCAATCTGGAAGAAGCCCACCTTGCTCTCGTCGGTGGCCTGGGCGGTGTACCAATCGGCCAGGTACATCATGTACTGGATGCCGGTGCGCATGGTGTGCACGTTCTGCACGTCGCCGGTCATCACGTGGCCGGCGTAGATGTTGCCGAGCGTGGAGTCTTCCCAGCCCGGGCAGATGATGGGCAGGTTTTTCTCGGCCGCGGCCAGCATCCAGGAGTTTTTGGGGTCAATCTGGTAGTACTGCTCCAGCTCGCCGCTCAGCAGAATCTGGTAGAAGAATTCGTGGGGAAAGTAGGCCTCGCCGGCCTTGTCGGCCTTTTCCCAGAACTTCAGCACCACGTGTTCGAGGCGGCGCATGGCTTCTTCTTCGGGGATGCAGGTATCGGTCACGCGGTTCATGTGGCGGGCCAGCAGGGCCTGCTCGTCGGCGGGCGTGAGGTCGCGGTAGTTGGGCACCCGCTCGTAGAAATCGTGGGCCACGAGGTTGAAAATATCTTCTTCCAGGTTGGCCCCGGTGCAGCTGATAATCTGCACCTTGTCCTGCCGAATAAGTTCGGCCAGCTGGATGCCCATTTCGGCGGTGCTCATGGCCCCGGCCAGGGTTATCATCATTTTGCCCCCTTCGGCGAGGTGCTTGTTGTAGCCATCGGCCGCGTCGATGAGGGCGGCGGCGTTGAAGTGGCGGAAGTGGTGGCGAAGGAAATTGGTTACTTGCATGTTTCTAGTGTCAGTTGTTCGTTGTCAGGTATCAGCGCTTACGAGACGTTGGGCGGAGTTGGAATTTCCAGGTCCTGGCAAATTTTTAATGCCGTGGGTCCTTTTACTTCGGTATGACGCGGCACGGCCGAAACAACGTTGGATTCTGGGTTTAGGTAAATGGAATGACTTCCGCCTTCGCGCTTGAGCACGCAGCCGTACTGGTGCAAGTGCCGCAGCAAGTCGCGTCGCTTCACTAGGCGGCCTGCTGAATGACTTCCCGAATGACGTTGCGCCCGGTTTGCGCGGCCTCGGCCAGTTCACGGCGCACCTCCAGCACCATTTCTAAGGCCTCCCGCAAATTTTCCCGGGCCTCTTCCAACGTTTCGCCCTGCGTATTTACGCCTGGAATCTCTTCGATGTAAGCGGCAAAACCACCTTCAGGAGCCGGCTCAAAAACAGCGGTAAATCTCAAATGTGCTTCCATGAGAATTATTAAATTGGTGATTCAATCATCAAATTGTGGTTGGTGTAAATGCAAATATCGGCCGCGATGTGCAGGGCATCTTCCACCATCTGGCGGGCCGATAAATGAGGCGCGTGCTTCTTGAGGGCCAGGGCGGCGGCCTGCGCATACATGGCGCCGGAGCCGATGGCGGCCACGTCGGAATCGGGCTCCAGCACGTCGCCGGTGCCGCTGAGGATGAGCAGCTCGTCGCGGTCGGCCACCACCATCATGGCTTCGAGCTTGCGCAGGTACTGGTCTTTGCGCCACTCCTTGGCCAGCTCGATGGCGGCGCGCTTGAGGTTGCCGCCGTAGCTGGTCAGCTTCTCGTCAAACTTGTCGAGCAGCATGAATGCATCGGCGGTGGAGCCGGCAAACCCGGTCACGACCTTGCCGTCCTGCAGCTTGCGGATTTTGCGCACGTTGCTTTTGGCCACGTGCTTGTCCATGGTGGCCTGCCCGTCGGCGCCGAGGGCAATTTCCCCGTTGTGCCGGATGCCCAGCACGGTGGTAGAGCGAATTTTTGCTTGCATAACGGGCAAAACTACAACGCTGGGCCCCAACGGCGCCACCGTGGCCCCGCGTCAGCCCCCCGCCCGCCGGGAACGCAGGAGCCAGCCAAACAGCGCCCGCCACCGGGGCCGCTGCGTATCGGCCAGCCACCCCAGCAGCGCGGCCATCCCCACCGCCGCCGCCGCCGCCGCCAGCCCCAGCTGCGGCCAGTCGTTGGCCCGCCACCCCACCACAGCCCGCCACCCCACCAGCAGCGGAAAATGCAGCACGTAGAGCGGAAACGATAAATCGGCCGCCCTCCGCAGCCACCGGGCGCCGCCGCCCCGCGCCGCCGGCGCCCCGCGGGGCAGGCCCCACACCGCCAGTGCCACCAGCGCCCCCACTACCCAATCCGTGGCAAACTGCCCGGCCATGTACAGCGGCTTGGCCCCCACGGCGGCTGGCCAGGCGGGCAGGTAGGCCACCGCGCCCACCGCCAGCCCCAGCCACCCGGCCACCCACCACCCGGGGCCGCGTCGCCCCACGGCGGGCGGGGCTTGCCGGCAAGCCGCCACACCCAGCAGCCACACGGGCAGCAGCAGCAGCACGTCGGGGCCGGCCGCTAAGCCGGCCGCCGCCAGCCAGGCCCACGCTCCCCGCCGGCTCCGGCCGTAGTGCCACACCCCAAACAGCACGTAGTACCAGAACTCGTAGCTCAGCGACCACAGCGGGGAGTTGAGCGGCGGGGCCGCCAAGAAAAACCCGATTTCGGTGCCGAACAGTTCGCTCAACAAATAGCGCAGGCCGGTGTGCCCGTGCACGTAGCGGGCCGCCAGCGCCGCATCGGCGTGCACCACCACGTACTCGACCCCGGCGGTGAGCAGCAGGGCCGGCACCAGCACGGCGTCCAGCCGGCTGAGCCGGGCCACCGCGTACTGCCGGGCGCCGCGGCCGGGGCGGGCCGTGGTGAAGGCAATGACGTAGCCCGAAATCACAAAAAACACCACCACGGCCGCGTGCGAGGCCTTGCCCAGCACAGCGTGGGTGGCCGGGTAAGTCGTCAGCCACTGGCTGCTGGCATGAAACCCCACCACCACCAGCGCCGCCGCGATGCGCAGGGCATCAAGCGTCGCGCTGGCCCCGGCGCTGAGCGGCGCCGGGGGCAAGGCATTGGCGGAAGCGTTTCGGTTCGGGACCGGCATGGGGCTCAAGCGCCGGGGACGGCCGCAAAAAAAAACCAGCCGGTACCGGCTGGTTTTCAGGGTGGCGCTTCAGGCTCAAATCAGCATTCGCATGGGGTCTTCCAGCAGGCCCTTTAGGGTTTGGAGGAAGGCCGCGCCGGTGGCCCCGTCCACCACGCGGTGGTCGCAGCTCAGGGTCACTTTCATGAGGTTGCCCACGGCCAGCTGGCCGTCCTTCACAATGGCCGTTTGCTTGATGCCACCCACCGCCAGGATGCAGGCGTCGGGCGGGTTGATGATGGCCGTGAACTCGTCGATGCCGAACATGCCCAGGTTCGAAATGGTGAAGGTGCTGCCCTCCCACTCGGCGGGCTGCAACTTCTTGGTTTTGGCCTTGCCGGCCAGTTCTTTCACTTCGGTGGCGATTTGGGCCAGGCCCTTCTGGTCGGCGTTGCGGATGACGGGCACCAGCAGGCCCTCGTCCACGGCCACCGCCACGCCGATATTGATGACGTGGTTGGCCCGGATTTTATCGCCCAGCCACGAGGAGTTGACCACCGGGTGCTGGCGCAGGGCCACGGCCGCCGACTTCAGCACCAAGTCATTAAAACTTAGCTTGATGGGCGAAAGCTCGTTGAGCCGGCCGCGGGCCTCAACGGCTTTGTCCATGTTGATTTCCATCGTGAGATAGAAATGCGGCGCCGTGAACAGGCTCTCGGACAACCGCTTGGCAATCACCTTGCGCATCTGCGACACGGGCGTGTCGGTATAGGCATCGGCAGATGCAACCGCCGCGCCGGCAACGGGCTGGGCCGCTGGCGCAGGTGCGGCCACTTGCGGAGCCGGCGCAGCGGGTGCGGCTTGCGGAGCCGGAACAGCAGCGCCGGAAGGCTGGAAGCTTTCCACGTCGCGCTGCACGATGCGGCCGTTGTCGCCGCTGCCCACCACCTGGGCCAGGTTGATGCCTTTTTCTTTGGCAATGCTCTTGGCCAGCGGCGAGGCCAGGATGCGGCCGCCGGGCACCGCCGGGGCCGCTGCAGGTTGGGCTGGAGCGGCCGTTTCGGCCGTTTCGGCGGTGGCGGTAGCGGGAGTGGCGGCGGGAGTGGCAGCGGGCGCTTCAACCGGTGCCGCGCCGCCGCTCTGGCCGCCCAGCAAGGCCTGAATATCGGCCCCTTCTTCGCCGATGATGGCCAACACGCCGTCCACGGCCACGGCTTCGCCGGCCTTGGGACCGGTGTAGAGCAGGGTGCCGTCCTCGTAGTTTTCGAGCTCCATGGTGGCCTTGTCGGTCTCGACTTCGGCCAGGATGTCGCCGGATTTTACCTTGTCGCCCACTTTCTTCAGCCAGGCCGCAATGGTACCTTCGGTCATGGTGTCGCTCATCTTGGGCATTCGCACCACGGTGGCCTTTTTGCCATTGGCGGGGGCCGCCGCCGCGGCGGGCGCCGGGGCCGCCGGGGCAGCTTTGGGCGCTTCCACTTGGGGGGGTTCGGCTGCCGGGGCAGCGCCGCCCTGGGCACCGGCCAGCAGGGTGGCGAAGTCCTCCCCTTCCTTGCCCACAATGGCCAGCACGCCGTCGACGGCCACAGCTTCTTTCTCTTTCGGACCGATGTAGAGCAGCGTACCGTCCTCGTAATTTTCGAGCTCCATGGTGGCCTTGTCGGTTTCGACTTCGGCCAGGATGTCGCCGGATTTAACTTTATCACCCACTTTTTTGAGCCAGGCCGCGATGGTCCCTTCGGTCATCGTGTCGCTCATCTTGGGCATTTTTATGATTACGGCCATCGGATTTATCGCGCTTGAATTGAGGAGGCCAAAATTAGCCCGAAAAATTGGCCAGGCAATTTGAGCCGGCACAACAGTGTGGCGTCTTGTTCCAACCGTATTTAGAATGTTCCGGCTCTGGCCAACATTGCGGTGCTGCAAAATAATCGCCCTATCGTTGGCTTAAACCCAACAGTTAATCAGCGCCCTGCAAATGCGCCACGTCCAGAAAGTTTTTTACCGTGAACATGCTGCCGGAAAACTCCAGTTTGTACAAACACAAGTTGCTGTGCTCGAAGCCTTCCATGCAGCGGAGCGGGTAGTTCAGCAACTGGCACAGCAGCACGCGCATGGCCCGGCCGTGCATGCACACCAGCACGGTCTGCTCCTCGGTCCGGGCCTTGAGCAGCTCGATGAACGGGCGCTGGCGGGCGGCCACTTCGTCGGGGCTTTCGCCGCCGGTGAGGCGGGCGTTGGTGCGGCCGGCGGCCCAGCCGGCCAGCACGTGGCGGTATTCGACGTCTTCCTCCAAGGTGATGCGGGTGCCTTCGCGCACGCCCCAGCTGATTTCGTTGAGGCCGGCGTGGGCTTCGTGGGACCGGCCCAGGTCGAGGAACGGCTGCACCGACTCGTGGGTGCGGCGCAGGGCCGAGGTGTACACTTTGTCGAAGGGCACGTGGCCGTAGGCGGCAAAAAACTGCGCCGCCTGGCGCCGCCCGGTGTCGTTGAGGCTGGAATCCACGCCGCTGCCCTGCACGATGCCGCGCACGTTGAAATCGGTCTGGCCGTGGCGCAGCAGGAAGATGGTCCGGGGCTTCACGTTGCGTGTTAGTTTTGCGCATCGATGCGCCAACAATCCCTCAAAGTACGGAGTTGATTCCCAGTTGTCCGTTACCGGTTGTCGATTGTCAGCTCACCCATTCCATCCGGCGACTTCCCTCCTGTGACCAACAACGGACAACCCACAACCGACAACTACGCCGCATGACGCTGGAAGAAGTGAAAAGCTGGACGGCCGCCCGCCCCACCCTGGCCGATGCCCTGGGCATGGAAATCACGGCCGTAACGGCCGACTACGTGGAAGGCCGCATGCCCGTGGACGGCCGCACCCACCAGCCCATGGGCCTGCTGCACGGCGGCGCCTCGGTGGCCTTTGCCGAAACCCTGGGCAGCATCGCCGCCGCCCTGCGCCTACCCGACCGCACCCGGCAGGCCGCCGTGGGCCTGGAAATCAACGCCAACCACCTCAAGGGCGTGCGCGGCGGCTGGGTGCGGGGCCGCGCCACGCCCCTGCACGTGGGCCGCGCCACCCAGGTATGGGAAATCCGCATCACCCACGAGGAAACGGGCGTACTGGTGTGCATCAGCCGCATCACCCTGGCCGTGATTGACTTGCCGACGGCGGGCGAAAACCGCGCCTGATGCCGGGGGCTGAACTTTGGCACGTGCGGTGGCCGGCTGCCGCCGCGGGCCTGGACGCCGGGGCCCGCCTGCGCCACCTGGCGGCCGGCGCCCTGCGCACCAACCGGCCGCTGGCCATCTGGCGCGAGCCCGGCGCCGAGCACCCGCGCCTGCTGGTGGCCCGGTCGCTCGAGGCTTCCTTCGCCGGCCTGCCGCCCGCGCTCGATGCCCAGGCCCCGGCCGGCTTCGCCTTCTTCCCCTTCCGCGATTCGGACCACCACCCGGCTCTGTTTCTGCCCGCCGACGTGCAGTACCACGCCGCCGAGCCCGAGACCGTGGCCGTGGCCGCGCCGGCCCGCGAGCTGGTGCCGGCCCTGGCGGCCTGGCTGGCCGTGCCGCCGGTGGCAGAAATTGCCTGGCACCACGGCTCCCAGCCCGCCCCGCACGCCGCCACCGAGGCCGAGTACACCGAGCTGGTGCGCGCCGGGGTGGCCGCCATCGAGGCGCGGGAAGTGGTGAAGGTGGTGACGTCCCGCGCCGCGCGGCGGCCGTTGCCGGCGGGCTTTGACCCGCTGGCGGCGTTCGCCGAGCTGTGCGCAAAATACCCGCGCGCGTTTGTGTCGCTGGTGAGCGTGCCGGGCGTGGGCACCTGGCTGGGCGCCACGCCGGAAGTGCTGGCCGAGGTCACGGCCGACGGCACGTTTCACACCATGGCCCTGGCCGCCACCCAGCCGCTCACGGCGGCGTTCACGCCGCGCACGGCCATCTGGCGCCAAAAGGAAATCGAGGAGCAGGCCCTGGTGGCGCGCTACATCGTGAACTGCTTCAAGCAGCTGCGGCTGCGCGAGTACCACGAAACCGGCCCCCGCACCGTCATTGCCGGCCAGCTGCTGCACCTGCGCACCGACTTCGAGGTGGACCTGAACCACGTGCCCTTCCCCAACCTGGGCACCGACATGCTGCGCCTGCTGCACCCCACTTCGGCCGTGGGCGGCATGCCCAAAGGGGCCGCCATGCAGTTCATTCAGGCCCACGAAGGCTACGACCGGGCGTACTACAGCGGCTTCCTGGGCCCGGTGAACGTGGCGGCGCCGGGCGTGGCCGGCCTCTACGTGAACCTGCGCTGCCTGCAGCTGCGCCCCGACGAAGCCGTGCTGTACGCCGGCACCGGCCTCACCGTGGATTCGGACCCCGCGCGGGAATGGCAGGAAACGGAGCTGAAACTGCAAACCGCAAGCGCGGTATTGAATTAAAAATGAAGAATTAAAAATTAAAAAAAGCCACAACTACTTTTCGACGGAATCAGGCTATTACGCATTTACTCCCCCAATTTTTAATTCTTCATTTTTAATTCCAAATGCAGGCCATTTATAACATCGCCGAAATCTGTGCCCGGCACGGCATTACCGATGTCATCCTCTCGCCCGGCTCGCGCTCGGCGCCGCTCACGCTGGCCTTCGCTCGGCACCCGGCCCTGACCGTTCGGGTGGTGCCCGACGAGCGGGCGGCGGCTTTCATCGGCCTCGGCATTGCGCAGGCACAGCGGCGGGCAGTGGCGCTGGTGTGCACATCAGGAACCGCCGGCCTGAACTACGCGCCGGCCGTAGCCGAGGCCTTTTTTCAGCAGATTCCGCTGGTGATTTTCACCGCCGACCGCCCCCCGGAATGGATAGACCAACTCGACGGGCAGACCATTCGGCAGCGCAATTTGTACGGGGCCCACGCCAAGGGTGCATTTGAGTTTCCGGTCGATACCACGCCCGCCGATGCGAAATGGCATTCGGCGCGCATCGTGAACGAGGCCATTAACCTGGCGCAGGCCGCGCCGGCCGGGCCGGTGCAGGTGAACGTGCCGCTGCGGGAGCCGTTCTACCCGAAGGCGGGCGAGCAAATTGGATACGAGCAGGATGTGAAGATTATCCACGAGCAGGCATTCCACGCCGCGCTTTCGCCGACTGATATTCTGGAATTGCGTCAACTGTTGCGGCAGGCGGGCCGCGTAGTGGTGGTGGCCGGCCAGCAGCCCAGTAGCCCGGAGCTACTGGCGGCGCTCCACGGCTTTGCGAAGGCCGGAAAGGTGTTGGTAGTCGGCGATGTTATCACCAACGTGAGCGAAATTTCGGCCGTGCACCGGCAGGACGTTTTCCTGGCGGGCCTGAGCGAAGCCGACAAGGATGCGCTGAAGCCGGATTTGCTCATCACATTCGGACTGTCGCTAATTTCGAAAAGCCTGAAGCTGTTTCTGCGCGGCGCGGCCCCGGCGCACCATTGGCACTTGCAAGCCGCCGGTGAGGCAGCCGACACCTTTCGCTCGCTGACGCGGGTGGTGCGGGTGGCCCCAGCGGCATTCTTCCAGCAGTTTTCGGGCTTAAAAACCACCGAGGATGCGGGCTCTGAAAGACTGATTTTCCCGCTTGCCACGAAGCCCGTCACCTGGCGGCAGGCCGATGCTGCCGCCGCTGCATTTCTGGAACAATTTTTCGCGAGCGACTTCCAGCGCTTTAACGAATTTTCGGCTTTCCGCCACGCCCTGGCTTTATTGCCCGAACACTCTGCACTGCACCTCGCCAACAGCATGGCCGTGCGCTACGCCAACATTCTGGGTATCCCGCAGGGCAATCACATCGAGGTATTCGCCAACCGCGGCACCAGCGGCATCGACGGCTGCACCAGCACCGCCGTGGGCGCCGCGCTGGCCCAGCCCAACCGCCCGGTGGTGCTGCTCACCGGCGACGTGGCGTTTTTCTACGACCGCAACGCCTTTTGGCACAACTACCCGCTGCCCAACCTACGGGTGGTGCTGTTCAACAACCACGGCGGCGGCATTTTCCGCATAATTGATGGACCGCGCCAGCAGCCCGAGCTGGACGAGTTTTTTGAGACGCGCCAAGCCCTCACGGCCGAGAACACGGCGCGGGATTTTCACCTGCGCTACTTTCCGGTTTCAACGTTTGCCGAACTAGAAACCGCGCTGCCGGTTTTCTTTGCAGCCGAAACCGGCGCGGCCATTCTGGAGGTATTCACCGACAGCAAGACCAATGCGGCGTTTTTTCAACAGTACCGCGCCGCCGTTAAAAAAACATTTTCCTAGCACGTCTCTGCGCCTCTCTGCGTCCTCCTCTGCGCCCTCTGCGGTAAAAATCGTTGAACGACGGTTCCCGCAGAGGGCGCTGAGGAGAACGCAGAGGGGCGCAGAGAAAAACCCACCACTTTATGTCCGACCAAATCACCTGGACGCCCATCAAGGAGTTCAAAGAAATTCTCTTCACCCAATTCGGCGGCATCGCCAAAATCAGCATCAACCGGCCGCAGGTGCACAACGCCTTCACGCCCCTCACGGTGCAGGAGATGATTGAGGCGATGAACATCTGCCGCGACCGCACCGATTTGGGCGTCATCGTCCTCACCGGCGAGGGCGGCCGGGCCTTCTGCTCGGGCGGCGACCAGAGCGTGCGCGGCCACGGCGGCTACGTGGGCGACGACGCCGTGCCCCGCCTCAACGTGCTCGACCTGCAGCGCATCATCCGCTCCATTCCCAAACCGGTGGTGGCCATGGTGGCGGGGTGGGCCATCGGCGGCGGCCACGTGCTGCACGTGGTGTGCGACCTGACCATCGCGGCCGACAACGCCCGTTTCGGCCAGACCGGTCCCAACGTGGGCTCGTTCGACGGCGGCTTCGGCGCTTCCTACCTCGCCCGCGTGGTGGGCCAGAAAAAAGCCCGCGAAATCTGGTTTCTCTGCGACCAGTACGACGCCCAGGAAGCCCTCGACATGGGCCTGGTGAACAAAGTGGTGCCGCTGGACAAGCTGGAGGAAACCACCGTGGCCTGGTGCCACAAGATTTTGCAGAAAAGCCCGCTCTCGCTGCGGATGCTTAAATCTTCGTTCAACGCGGAGCTCGACGGGCAGGCCGGCATTCAGGAGCTGGCTGGCAACGCCACGCTGCTGTACTACCTGAGCGACGAGGCCAAAGAAGGCCGCAACGCCTACATGGAAAAGCGCCAGCCGGACTTCTCAAAATTTCCGAAGTTTCCGTAACGAAACGCCCGAAGCCTCGCTTACCCGCGGGGCTTTTTGGTGCTTTAATAGCCCGAGCCGAACGCCTGGTAGCCCTCGCACCAGCCGCGGAAGCAGCGCAGCCGCTCCTGCTTCCGCTCTTTGTTCAGGGCTTTGTGCCGCGCTTATTGGGCGGGCGCCGATGGTTGCGCGGGGTGGGGCTGCGTATCGATGGCAAAGCGGGACGGGTAAGGCCCTGTACTACACTTTTTTCCTAGGAAAGAAATCATTCGACCGATGCCGCTTTGTGCGCACCAAGCGTAATTTGTCCTCCCGCCCTGCTCTTTTGCTGCGCTGCTATGACGGACGCTGATTTTCACCTCGCCATCCGGCGCATCCGGCGGCGGCACTGGCTGCACTACCCCGCGCAGGGCCTGCTGATGAGCGCCGTGGTGCTGGTGGGCGGCGGCCGGGCCGCCGTGGGCGCCACCACCGAGCCGGCGCTGGCCACGTGGCCGGCCCTGCTGGGGCTGGGGGCCCTGCTGCCCGTGCTGGCACTGCTGCTCTACGCGGTGTTCCGGCAGATGCAACCCAACCTGCGCCGGCCCGCCGCCCTCAACCTGCGGGTGTACCAAAGCCGGGTATTTCTGCGCAACAGCTTGCTGAGCCTGTTGGGGCTGCCGATGCTCGTGTCCTTCGTTTTCACCCGGCAGCCCCTGGAGCTGGTGGCCTGCGGCGGCATTCTGCTAGCTTTGAGTTGGCAATTGGTGCCCTCGGCCGTTACGTACCAGCGCTGGCTGCTCGGCCGGGGCTAAGGGGGCGGGGGCCCCCGGGCTTATTCGCTTTCTAACCCTGGTCCTGCTCATGGTCGCCCCGCCTTCTCTCCCCACCTCCCTGCTGCTCAACGGCCGCGCATTTAGCTACGCCGCCATTCAGGAATATCCCGCCCAGCTCGACGCCCCCGTGAACGGCTACGAGGCCAAGGTGCTGGACGCGGTGCGCCAGTGGCTAACCGGCACGCAGGAATTCCTGCTCACCACGTCGGGCAGCACGGGCCCGCCGGCGACCATCCCGCTGCGGCGGCGCCAGTTGGCGGCCTCGGCCCGGCGCACGGCCGATTTTTTTAACCTTGGCCCCGGCGACCGGGCGCTGGTGTGCCTCAACTGCGAGTACATCGGCGGGCTGATGATGCTGGTGCGCGGGCTGGAACGCCACCTGCACCTGACCATCGTGGAGCCCCACGCCGACCCGTTCGAGCACGTGGCCCCCGCCGCCGAATTTGACTTTGCGGCCTTCGTGCCGCTGCAGCTGAAGGCCGTGCTGGCGGCCGGCCACGCCCCGCGCCTGAACCGGATGAAGGCCGTGCTGGTGGGCGGCGCGCCCGCCGACGCCGCGCTGCAACAGGAGCTGCAGCCGCTGACGGCCCCGGTGTGGCTTACCTACGGCATGACCGAAACCTGCTCGCACGTGGCCCTGCGCCGGCTGAATGGCCCGCAGGCCACGGCCAGCTTCCGGGTGCTGCCGGGCATCGCGGCCGGGCAGGACGAGCGCGGCTGCCTGACCCTGCGCGGCGACGTGACCGACGACCAGCTCGTCGTCACCAACGACCGGGTGCGCCTGCTCGACGCCCACACCTTCGAGTGGCTGGGCCGGGCCGATTTCGTGATAAATTCCGGCGGCGTGAAAATTCCGGCCGAGAAAGTGGAGCTGGTGCTGGACGTGGCCCTGGCCGAAATCGGGGCGCCGCGGCGCTGCTTCGTGGCCGGCCGGGCCGATGCGCGGCTGGGCCAGGCCGTGACGGCGTTTGTGGAAGGCCCCGCGCTTGCGGCTGCGTTGGAAGACCAGTTGAAAAGCCGGCTGGCCGCGCGCCTGGGCCGCTACGAGCAGCCCCGGCAGCTGGTGTACGTGGCCGCGTTCAGCAGCACCGCCACGGGCAAGATTGACCGGCCGGCCACCCTGCGCGCGCTGGACGCAGCCCCCCCGGCGGCGGAATGAAACGGCCCTTGCGATTTCCGCTGTTGGTGTGGCTGGCGGCGCTGGCGGGCGGGCTGGCGGCGGCCCCGGCCCGCGCCCAAACCGACTCGACGGCCGTGCCCACCGACTCGACGGCGCTCAACGGCGTGGGCGGGCTGACGCCGCCGCCGTCGGGATTGCCCTCGGCCGAGTTCGAAACCTACAACGTGGACGGCACCGGCTTGCGCTACACCGCCGCCCTCACCGGCCTTTACACCACCGGTACCGCCGAACGGGTGTACCTGAGCACTAGCCACACGGCCAACCTGGCGGTGCGGCACTGGCTGCTGCCGGCGGCCGCGAGCTACAGCTACGGGCGGCAGGGCGGCGAGCTCAAGGAGCGGGAGCTGCTGCTGCTCAGCACGCCGGGCTACCGCCTGGGGCGCTGGCGCGGCTACACCTTGGCCGAACTGGAAATCAGCAACTTGCGCGCCATCGACCACCGGGTGGTGCTGGGCGGCGGCGCGGGCTACCAGATTTATACCGACAGCGCCAGCAACGAAGTGGCGGTGAGCACCTTTTTGCTGGATGAAAACACGGCCTACACCACCGAACCGGCCATTCGGCGGCACCTGGCGCGCAACTCCACGCGCCTCAAGCTGCGCCTGAACCAGGGCGCGTTCACGGCTTCGACGCTACTTTTTTACCAGCCCGCCCTGCCGGACCCCGCCGGCGACTACCGCGTGAACAACGCCACCGTTCTCGCCTTCAAGCTGTACCAGCACCTGGTCCTGAACCTAGCCTACACGTTTTCCTATGAAAGCGTGGTGGTGCAGGACCGCAGCCGGGCCAATAGCACGCTCTCGGTGGGCTTTGCCTACACGTCGGGCAAGTAGCCGGGGCGCGGGGCGGCCGGGCACAAAAACCGGCTGCCGCCGGCTAACTCCCGTGCCCGGCCCGGAACGATGGAACACCCGCCGCCGGCCCGCGGCCCGGGCTCCACCACAACCAAGAAACTGCGGGGCGGGGCTTTTTGCCGGGCTACTCAGCGGCGCGTTGCCGCGGCGTTTCGCTGCTTCACCGCTTGCCGTTTACGCTTCGCCTTGGTTCTGCTGGTTCCGGGTGGGCGGGCGGGTTAGTTTTGGCCATGCTTACGCCCGCCTCCCTTTTCCAAACCGCCAACCAGGTGGCCCTCATCGGCTGGGCCTTGCTGGTGCTGGCCCCGCGCTGGCGCGGCACCCGCGCCGCGGTGCTGAGCGGCGCCCTGCCCCTGCTGCTGGCCGCCGCCTACGTGCTCATCATCGGCTACCAGACGGTGGCGCACCCGGCGCGGGGCGCGGGCTTTGGGTCGCTGGCGCAGGTGGCGGCGCTGTTCGGCGAGCCGTGGGCGCTGCTGGCCGGCTGGGTGCACTACCTGTGCTTCGACCTGGCGGTGGGCGCCTGGGAAACGCGCGACGCGCACCGGCGCGGCGTGCCGCACTGGGCCCTGGTGCCGTGCCTGGCGGCCACGTTTCTGCTCGGGCCGCTGGGGCTGTTGCTCTACGGCGGCGTGCGGCGGTTTTTTCGGCCCGCGGCGGCCGTAAACCTTGTTGACGTCTCTTAATTTTTTTGGTTAAGGCCATGGAAAACGTTACCATTCCTGCCGCTGAGCCGCGCAAGGCAACGGCAGCGCCCACCGTGGCGCAACTGCTGACCCGCGCCCTGGCCCGCCTGCGCCGCACCGACCCTGCCCTGTACTACACGGGCTGGCTGAACGTGGGACTGGCCGGGCTGGCCCTGGCGCTGCTGCCCTTCGACCACCGCCTGGTGACGGGCCTGCCGGTGTGGATGAAGCCGCTCAAGTTCTCGCTTTCCATCATCGCCTACGCTTGGACGCTGGGCTGGCTGCTGGCCGACTTGCCCGCCGTCGCGCAGCGCCAGGTTCGCCGCATCGGCCTCGGCGTGGCCGTGAGCATGCTCGTCGAGCAGGGCGTCATTTTCCTGCAGGCGGCACGGGGCACCACCTCGCACTATAACGGCACTTCGGCCCTGAACGGGGCCCTGTTTGGGGCCATGGGCGTGTTCATTCTGGTGAATACGCTGATGACGGTGTGGGCGCTGTACCTGGCGTGGCGACACCGGCCGCTGGGGCCGGCGGGCTACGTGTGGGGCCTGCGCCTGGGGCTGCTGGTGTTTCTGGGGGGCTCGGTGCTGGGCGGCCTGATGATTGCGCACGGCCAGCACACCGTGGGCGCGCCCGACGGCGGCCCCGGCCTGCCGGGCCTGGGCTGGAGCACCCGCGCCGGCGACCTGCGCGCCGCGCACTTTCTGGGGATGCACGCGCTGCAGGCCCTGCCGCTGCTGGGCGCCGCCCTCAGCCGCTGGGCCCCGCGCCGGGCGGCGCCCCTCACCTGGGCGGGCGCGGCGCTGTACGCGGGGGCCGTGGCGGCGCTGTTTGCGCTGGCGCTGGCGGGCCGGCCCCTGGTGGCGGCTTAGCAGCGGTTTAGGTTCGCAAAAACGGGGCTGCGGCGTAATAGTTGGCGTCTGGTCGTTGAACAATTACGCCTGGCGGACGCCTAACAACGCGGCCCCTATTCGTTCAACGACGAGCCGCAAAATAGTGCGTCTCTACCCCTGTTCGGTTGCTTTTTTATTGACTCCAAGAGCTTCGTAAGCTTGCTCGTGGTATCCCCTCGCAAACCCTTTCCCGCGGGGTGGCTTTTTGCGTACCTTGTTGCCTTACTCGCGCTTTCGCCATGAACGCCATCAAACTAAAAACCGCGGTGCTGGACCGCCTCACCGAGGAGGAGTTCTTTCAGTTTTGCATGGACCACCGCGACCTGCGCATCGAGCGCGACGCCGCGCATCAGTTTACCATCATGTCCCCGACCAACTCCGAAACCGGTGCTTCCAACAGCGAGTTGAACTATCAACTGGCTCATTGGAACCGGCAACACGCGCAGGGCATCGTTTTCGATTCCTCCGCGGGCTTCACGCTTTCGACCGGGGCCATGCTCTCGCCCGACGCCAGCTGGATAGCGCAGGGCCGCTGGGACGCCCTCTCGGCCGACGACCGGGCCGGCTTTGCCCGCATCTGCCCCGATTTTGTGGTGGCGCTGCTCTCGCCCTCCGACCGCCTCACCGACACCATGCGCAAGCTGGAGCACTGGCTGGAAGCCGGCGCCCGGCTGGGGTGGCTCATCGCGCCCGCCACCGAATCGGTGTACGTCTTCGAGCCCGGCCAGCCCGTGCGCCCCGTGGTGGGCTTCGACCAAAACCTGGCCGCCGGGCCCGTGCTCCCCGGCTTCGCGCTGGAGCTGCGCCGGCTGCGAATCAATGGCTAACGGTCAGTAATTAATGGTTAACGGTTAATTGGCATTCCTTAATCACTAGCCGTTAACCGCTGACCACTAAGAAGCTGTTGGAGTTAATCGTTCACCGCTGTAGAGACGCATACTTGCGTCTCGTCTTTGGACGAAATCGGTCGAATTGCGCTTACGACGAGACGCAAGTATGCGTCTCTACAGCGTGCTCAGGCCACCAGAAACCAACTTAAACGGCTTCTAAGAATCACCGGTCCAGCCAGCTTTTGAACACCTGCACTTTTTCGCGGCTCACCAGCACCTGGGTGTCGGGGGCGGGGGGCTTGAGCACGGTTTGCAGGCGGGAATTGGTGTAGTGGATGATATCGTGGATGGCGCTTTGCTGGGCCAGGTAGGCGCGGTTGAGGCGGAAAAAGCGGCGCGGGTCGAGCAGGGTTTCGAGCTGGTCCATGGTGTAGTCGACCACGAACTTGCGGCCCTCGGCGGTTTGCAGGAAGGTGGCTTTTTCGAGGCTGAAGAAGTAGGCAATCTGGTCGACGGGCACCACCCGCAGGTGCTCGCCCACCCGCACCACGAACTGCGATTTGTAGCTGGCGGCGGCCGGGGCCTGCTGCAGCTGCTGCACGAGCTGGGCCAGCAGGGCGGGGTCGAAGGTCGGGGCGGGGGCGGCCGACGGGGCGGGCTGCCGGGCGCGCAGCTTGCGCAGGGCGGCGGCCAATTCTTCCTCGTCGATGGGTTTGAGCAGGTAATCGACGCTGTTCACCCGGAAGGCTTGCAGCGCGTACTGGTCGTAGGCCGTGGTGAAGATGACCGGGCAGCGCACCGCCGTTTGCTCGAAAATTTCGAAGCTCAGGCCGTCGGCGAGGTGGATGTCGAGGAACAGCACGTCGGGCGCGGGCTGGGTGCTGGCCAGCAGGGCCACGGCCTGGGCCACCGATTCGGCGGTGCCGAGCACCTGCACCGGCTCGGGCTGGCGGGCCAGCAGGTCGGCGAGGCGGCGGGCGGCGAGGGGTTCGTCTTCGACGAGGAGGGCGCGGAGCGGCATTTGAAGGCAATAGGTGGTCAGTGAGGCCCTCAGGCTGCGACTCGGCTGAGCACGACGGCCTGGATGGGGTGAGGTACCAATTAAAACGTCAGAGGGTCAGCAGCGGCAGCGTCACCACGAACTCGCCGGCGTCCTCCCCTATTGCCAGCGGCTTGTCGGTGAGGAAGGCGTAGCGCGCGGCCAGGTTTTTCAGGCCCTGCCCCGACGCCTCGCCCGGCGCGAGGCGGCGCGGGCGGCGGGTGTTGCGCACGGTGAGGGTGCCGGCCGCGGCGTCGAGCAGCACCCGCACCCGCAGCGGGTCGGCCTGGTAGGCGGCGTTGTGCTTCACCACGTTTTCGAGCAGCAGCTGCAGGGCCAGCGGCGGCACGAAGTACGGGGCCAGGGCGGCGGGCGGCAGGTCCATGTCCACGGCCAGGGCGTCGCCGAGGCGGGTTTGCTGCAGGAACAGGTAGCTCTCGGCGAAGGCCACCTCGGCGGCCAGCGGCACCAGCTCCTGGCTTTCGCTGTCGAGCACGTAGCGGTACACCTGCGCGAGCTGGCGGATGAAGCGCACGGCCCGGGCCGGGTCGTTTTCCTCCACCAAACCCGTCAGCGCGTTCAGCGAATTGAACAGGAAGTGCGGGTCCACCTGCCGGCGCAGCGAGTCGAGGCGGGCCACGGCGGTTTCCTTTTCCAGGCGCTCGGCGCGCACGGCCGCGTCGCGCCACTGCAGGAAGAACGAGCGGCTGTGGTTGAAGAGCGAGATGATGACCGTGAACACCAGCGGCACGAGCACCTGCCCGTACATGCCCGGCTGCCAGAGCCGCGCCAGCGGCTCGCCCTGGGCCCGCAACAGCCCCGCCTGCACCACCACAATGACCAGCAGCGAGCCGCCCAGCGACACGCCCAGCGTGAGCAGTAGCCGGCGCAGGGGCTGCGCCGTCCACGACACGCGGCGGTTGAGCCAGCCCACCAGGTAGCCGTTCACGAACCAGAGCCCGGCCGAGTAGGCGAACGTGACGGCGAAGGTGAAGGCCAGCGCGCGCGGGTGGCCCAGCGCCTGCGGGCTCACGACCACCGTGATGGCGGCGGAAATCAGCACCAGCACCCGCAGCGACTTGCCCAACGCGCGCCACCAGCCCCGGGCGGGCAAAAACTCGGTCGTGAAGAGCGGCGGCGAACCGGAAGCGGGCTGGGACAAGGGCAGGGAAGTTTGCATCAAAGTAACAAAAAAGCCGGAGGGCCGGCGCCCCGGCGGGGGCCCTCCGGGAGTGGGGGGTTATTTGGGGGCCGGCGCGTTGATTTGGGCCAGCGAGGCATCCACGTTCTTCTCCCCCCAGGTGGGGGTGAGCGCCGTGGCGGGCCGGAAGGTGGCAAACAGGCCCTTGGCCTGCTCGTAGAGCGGCTTGGCCTTGGCGGGCCCGCCGCCAAACATGGCCGGGCGGTAGTACAGGTCGTTGGCCAGCAGCAGGTACACGCGGGGGTTGGTGGGCGCCAGGGCCTTGGCCTGGCCCAGGGCTTCCTGCACGCGGCCCGTGTACACCACGCCGCGCGTCATCGGGCTCACCATGATGCGGCCCTGGTAGAGGTAGGCTTGCAGCACAAGCACCTCGGCCTGGTCGGCCCCGGGCAGCTTTTTGGCTACGTCGAGGGCGGCCTGGGCCCGGTCGAAGAGCCGGTCCTTCTCGTCGTCGTCCTGGCCCGCGAAGCCCAGCTTGAGGTAGCCGCGGGCCTGGTAGTAGCGGGGCTCCCAGGCGGTGGGGGCGGCGACGGCGGCACGCTCCAGCTTAACCAGGTTGGCCTGAAAAGCGGCGGGGCTGGTGGCGGCAGTTTGCTCGGCGATGGTGGCCGCCATCATCGTGTCGAAGGCGCTGGCTGGCGCGGGGGCCGCACTGGCGGCGGGGGCCGTGGCCGCAGCCGGTTGGGGTTGGGCGGCGGCG
>Ga0123336_10001188_pt1 | contig 24398 bp, 20 predicted proteins | sample SSSSmetaG_FD_96466 | JGI IMG/M metagenome (GOLD analysis project Ga0123336, IMG submission 96466) | Glacier valley bacterial and archeal communities from Borup Fiord, Nunavut, Canada, to study Microbial Dark Matter (Phase II) - ​SSSS metaG | ecosystem: Environmental > Aquatic > Freshwater > Ice... | reverse complement strand
GCGTGACCGGCGGGCGCACCAGCAGTGACGACACGCCGCTGGTGACCAATGTGCGCCACCGCGATGCGCTGCTGACCGCTGCCGATCATTTGCAGGCGGCCCAGCAAGCCGCTACGTTTGGCACCCCGGCGGCGTTTATCGCGGTAGACATCCATGCCGCGCTGAATGCGCTGGGCAGTATTACCGGCGAGACGGTCGGTGAGGATCTGTTGGACGTGATCTTCCGCGAGTTTTGCATCGGCAAATAGGCTGCCTGCCCGCGCTGATCCTAGCGGTCCGACTAGGTGCCCCAATGGTCCTATACGAGCCGGGACTATTCGGCTATATACCACCCCCCCGATGCGTGATACACTGAAGCTAGGGAGTCGCCTGACAGATTTGCTGTGTGAATCGCCGTAGTAAGGTTGCTTGCGTGCGGTTGCCGGCAGCGGCGCACCATCCCGTGGAGGATCGCTATGACCGCCTTAGAGGGCACCCTGCGCGATATGAGTGTGGTCAATCTCATCCAGGTGTTTACTATCAGCAAACGGGACGGCATTCTGGTGCTGATGATGGCCGGGGTGAAAGGCGTGCTGTTTTTAGCCGATGGGCAGATCATCCACGCGGCGATTATGCTGACGCTGACCAACGAGGTGCTGGCGCAGGGCGATGATGCGTTTTATGCGATGCTACGCTGGCACGAGGCGCGCTTCTGGTTTAGCGGCACGCCGGAAGTGACCCAACCCGCCCGCACCATCACCGCCGACAGCAGCTATTTATTGCTGGAAGGACTACGCCGGCTGGATCAGGAAGCGAGCGCGCACGCCGCTATCGCTATCGAATCGCGGGTGCGCCGGCCGGCCGGGGACACGTTGGAGCGCGCCGCCGCGACCGTGAACAACATTGCGCGGCAGGTGCTGCTGCGGGTGGGACCGGCGGATCGCCGGGTAGACGACCTCGCGCAGGAGACGGGTCTGGGTGCCTTGCTCACGCTGATGACGGTGGCCGAACTCATTGATGCCGGCCTGTTGGAGCGGGTCGTGGCCCCGCCGGAGCAGCCCGATACGCTGGACTTCGACAGCTTTGAAGGCTTCGCGGGTTTCGCGGATTTTGTGGGCTTCGACCTCGCCGACCTCGCCCAAATAGCCGCCCCGCCCCCCACCGCCACCGCCGCCTAACACCTGCCAGGATGATCCCCGCAGGACACGAAAGCCCACGAAGACGGGATGATCCGCCAAGAGACGCGAAGATCCGCGAAGAGAGACGACGGGATGATCCGCGAAGAGACGCGCTGGGACGCGAAGAGAGCGGAAGATATAGTAATTCAGTCAAAGACCTAGAACCGAGGAGTTCGCACTGGGGTGCAAACTCCTTGTATGATGCTCCAGATCATTCGCTGAATTACTATAGTTTGATGCTCGAAGAAGGGCACAGGATCTTGGGTTAGCTAAGATTACGAACGATCAAGATTATTGGTATATGGGTTGGGTTTATTGTGACTGTTGGCGAACCGTCGCCATTCCAGTTTGAAAGAACTACCGAAGTTGATGAGCAGTCCTACTTGGAATGCGGTGACTTTCAAGTAGTTAATGATCTGCGCTTCTTCTTTGCTGGAAAGGCGATCTAGGGCTTTGATCTCAATAATGATCTGCCTATAGCAGACAAAGTCCGCGATGTACTCTTTCTTGAGCAGGTGGCCTTTGTATCTAATTGGTAGCAGTTGTTGACCCTCGGCTGGAATAGGCCGCTCACTAAACTCAATGTCTAACGCCTCTTATACACGGCTTCCAAAAAGCCCGATCCCAATTCCTGATGCACCGCGATGACCGCCCCAATAATCATAAACACTCATCCTTCAACAAGAGATCCGTCTTATTCCCAGCACTTCCGTAACCGTCGCTCCCCGGCATCGCTTTATCCTCTAACTCAAAAGCTTAATTCGTCTCTCTTCGCGGATCTTTGCGTCTCTTCGCGGATCAAAACCATAATCTTCGCGTCTCTTCGCGTCTTTTCGCGGATCAATCCGTCTGCGTGCCCTGCGAGGATCAACCAGGATCGGCCGGCGGGCGGGTGAGGGGCAGGGTGAAGTGGAACACGCTGCCCGCGCCGGGCGTGCTGTCTACGCCGATGGTGCCGCCGTGCCACTCCACGATCTGGCGGCTGATGTAGAGGCCGAGGCCCACCCCGGTGTGCGGGTTATTGCGGACGGCGCTGCCGCGATAGAACCGCGCGAACAGTTGCTCCTGCTCCGGCGCGGGCAGGCCCGGTCCCTGGTCGGCCACGCGCACCAGGGCCACGCCGGGATCGGCTTCGGCCAGCGTGATGCAGACCTCGGTGCCGGCGGGCGTATATTTGACGGCGTTGCTGATCAGGTTGGTCAGCACCTGCTCGATCCGCAAGCGGTCGAATATGCCGGGTAGCGTGGGCGGCGCGGTCAGCAGGAGCTGGTGCGTGCTGCTGAGGGTACGGCTCGCCTCGACCACGTCCTGCACCGTCGCGGTCAGATCCGCCGGCTGGGGATGGAACTCAAAATGCCCACTTTGCAAGCGCGACAGGTCCAGCAAATCATTGACCAGCGCCGTCAGCCGGTCGGCCTGCGTGACCACCTGGGCGAGTTGGCGCAGATCCTGTTCGCGCGCCGTCTGCTCCTCCGGCGTTTTCACCAGCCCCGCGCTAAACGCACGCACCATGCGCCGCTGTATCATCTGGGCCGTGCCTTTGATCGTGGTCAGCGGGGTCCGCAGCTCGTGTGACACCAGCGCCAGGAACTCATCTTTGGCCTGTTGCGCCGTGCGTTCGCTTTGATAGAGTTGAGCATTGCGGATCGCCACCGCCGTTTGGTTGCCAATGGTGATCAACAGGTTGAGGTCGTCTGCACTATAGGCATGGGCGCTATACGACTGCGTAGATATGGCCCCCAGCACGCGCCCCTCAAACAGCAAGGGCACCAGCAGCAGCGACTCCGCGTGGCGCGCCGCCATGCCGAAGTGCGTGGGGGTAATGGGCAGTTCGGCGGGTTGACCGGCGATCAGCGGCGTGCGCGTGCGGATCACATAGCTGTCACGCTGGAACCGAGGGGTTCACTGAATTTAGGATAGGACTGGCCCGTATCCATAACAAACTCGTAGTGGACGGCGGCGGCTTCTTCGTCGTAGAGCGCCACGAAAAAAGCATCGGCGGCCATCGTCTGCGCGATCTGCTGATAGCAGATGGCAAACAGTTCATCCAAGTCAAGCGCTGCCGAAATACGCCGCGCGATCTCTGCCAGCGAGGCCAAGCGCTTGGCGCGAGTCGCCATCTCGCTGAACAGGCGCGCCCGTTCCACAGCGACCGCGCAGCGCTCGGCGACCTCCGCCAACAGCGCTAAATCGCGCCGGCTGTAGACGTGCTTGGCGGCGCTGTTGATCTGCAAAATCCCGATCACCCGGTCGCCGACCGTAAGCGGGGCCGCCATGTACGCACCCATCTGCCTATTGGTGCCCACCGTGCGCTGGGCCGGCAGCACGGGTTGCTCAGTGTCTAGGTCGTTGCTCAGGTAGGGTTGCCCATGCGCGGCCACCCAGCCGGAAATGCCCTGGCCCACCGGCATCCGCACCTGCCGGGCGATGGCATCGGCCACGCCATAGTCGGCACGGATCTGCAACTCATTGGCCGCGTTGATCAGCGCGATAGAGCCGCCGCTAAACGGGATGACCCCTTCGAGCAAGGCGAGGCTTTGGCGGAGAATGTCGTCGAGGCTGAGGCTGGAATTGACCACTTCGGACAACTGATCGAGCAGGCTGATCTCTGCCGCGCCGCGCCCGGCCTGCCCGCGCACCACGATCAACTCCAGAGTGCCCGCGATTAGCCCGGCCAACAAGCGGTACGCGACGGCGGCAGTGGGTGGCAGCGGCGCAACTAGGTGCAAGGCCACCACGCCGCTCACCGGACCACTCACTAGCGGCAACAGCAGCCAACCGGCCTCCGTTGCGCCGGCGGTCCAGGTAGCTGATTGGTTCGCCTGGGCCACCGCGACTAACGGCTCAGGCGGCGGGGCGGGCGGCGGGGCACCCGCCGCCAGGGGCTGTGTCACGCACAGGCGCAGGGCTGTTGCCGGCGGCGCTGCGCCGCCACTCCATTCGACCAGCAGATAGAGCATGACCCGCTGGAGCGCGCCGGGGATGATCTGGAGCGCGTGATGTGCCGCTGTGTCTAATGCTTGGTCTTGGTTGTGCGCCGCCCGCAGCGCATCCGCCGCCGCTGCCAATGCTGCGGTGGTATCGGGCAATGGCGCATCAGGCACAGACAACCGGACTCCTTCGACCGCATGGGTAACCGCCGCGCAGATACAACGCGCCCCAGTATACCACAGAACGCCGGTGCCCGTCGCCGCGCACCTTCCCCAGGGCAGGGCTTATGCGTTCTCGCGCCTGCGGACCTGGTTGGGCAGACCCCGGACGGTGGGCGCGACCGCCGGGCCGCGCTGGGGCTGACGCAGCGCGCTGTGGTGGCGCAGACGCGAGCGGCAGGCGGGTAGATCGGGGCGGTAGCCGCGCCGGCGCGGCCCGGCGGTCGCGCCCACCGTCCGGCAACGCCCCTTAATCCGATCCATAAATCCGAGAACGCCGGAGCCCTGTCCCCCGACACGCCGCTTTCACGCTTGACAGGCTACCGCCCGTGGCGTATGGTACAGACGATGGCTATCCGACTGACGACCCCCGCTCCGGCTGCGCTTGCTGTGCCGTTTCCGTGGGGCTATGCGTTCCACCTTGCCATTGCCGGCTTCGGGGTGGCCTTGATCGGCCCGATGTACACCTCCTATGTGCCGGTCTTCCTCAAAGAATTGGGCCTGAACGCCACGCTGATCGGCTTCCTGAGCAGCCTCGATTCCTATGGCTCGTTGCTGATCTTGCCGACGGTGGCCGCGCTGTCGGACCGCACCCGCACGCGGCTGGGGCGCCGCGCGCCGTTTATGCTGGCCGCTGCGCCGGTGGTGGCGGTCGCCTTTGCCGCCTTGCCACATGGTCGCAGCCTGCCCCTGCTGCTGCCGGCCATTTTCGGCACGGTGTTGGGCATGGCGGTGCTGCGCGGGCCGACCGCCTCCTTGCTGGGGGATCGCTTTCCGCCCGTTTGGCGCGACCGGGCCAGCGGGGTGACGAACCTGACCGGCGGCTTGGCCTGGGTGCTGGCCTTTGTGCTGGGCGGCGCGCTCTACCTCCAGGATCGCACCCTGCCCTTCCTCGTGCTGGGGATCACGATGCTGCTCTGCGTCGCCTTTGTCGCATTGACCCTACGGAAGCCGGCACCGGGGGTGGAGCGCGTCGCCCCGGCCACGCCGCCGGCAGGCACGGGCGACGGGGCGGCGCTGGCCGATCCGCACGTTTGGCGCGTCTTGCGCGGCATCCTCAGCGGCGGCAACCCGCGCTTGCTGGCGATTCTGCTGGCGCTGCTGACCTGGATCGCCGGCACCTTCGCGGTCGCCAACTTTTTCACGCTCTACGGGCAACAGGTGCTGCATATCAAGCCGGGCTTCGCCACCCAGTTGCTGGGCCTCTACGCCATTGCCGGCGTGTTGTTCGCGGTGCCGGCGGGCCTGCTCACGCGCCGCTTCGGTCGCCGCCGGATGCTGGCCGCCGGGTTCGCCGGGCTGTTTGGGTTGTTTATCCTGGCCTATTTCGCCAATGATGTCTGGACGATTGGCGCGTTGCTGGCGCTGGCGGGCGTGGCGGGCACGGCCGGGTCGGTCAACACGCTGCCGATGGTGCTGGAAGCCGCACCGCCCGGCGATGTGGGCACCTATACCGGCCTGACCTATATCTTCGGCGCGGTCGGCGGGCTGTTGGGGCCGTTGCTGGCAGGCCAACTGATTGACTTCACCGGCAGCTATCGCTCGATCTTCCTATTCGGCCCGCTGATGATGGCCCTGGCGCTGATCCTGATCCTGCGTGTGCCCGACTCGGCGCCTGCTGCGGAGTAGTGACGGCAACACGGAGGATTATTGAGGATTGGCAGAGTTCCCGATAATTTGTCCGATGTGCCAGTAGATTGTCAATCAGCGTGTCCCATAAACAACTCTAATTCTCCGTTCTCCGTGTCTCCGTGTCTCCGTGTTGCCGTCGCTATCCTTCGCTGGGGCGGCAGCGTTTGCAGACCAGCGCCTGGCCGCCGATGCCCTGCGCGGCGGTTTGCGCGGCGGTGAGCGTGGCGTAGGGGCCATGCCAACGGCGTAGCCCCTGTGGCCCCCCGGCCTTGGTCGGCAAGCCCTGTCCGTCCTGACACACTGGGCAGTCAGCCTGATGCACTACCGCCCGCACTTCGGCGTGGCCGGGTTCGATCAGCAAATACTCGTAGACATAATAAGCCATCAGCGATCCCATTGTGCGGTATTCACCACGCTGTCAATCTGGTTTTCCAGCGTCCGTAACGCGGCTGGCGCAGCGGTCGATCCGCCGTAGTCGTTGATCGTTTTGTGGCGGCTGCCGGCGACCAGCGTGGTGCTGGCTGACGGTTGATCGGTCGCGCCGCCGCTGTACGAGTCTTGCAGCCCCCAGAAGCCCGCCGCGTCAAAGGCGGCGACTAGGCGTTGCACATCCGCCGGGGCGACTTTGCCCTGCCGCGTGCCGATAAACGGCGCGTGCTGCACCCCTTTGTAGAACACTGTGCCGTCGCCCTGCACCGTAACCACGTAGGCCGGGCACGCACCCAGGCAGGGGGTGCGTTGCAGCGTAATCACCGCTTGCTGCCAAGCTGTTGGCCCGCTGGAGGCGCCCCCGCAAGCGCTGATGCTGCCGATTGCCAACCACAGCGCCAGCGCGCCGAACCACCGTCGTCTCATCGCGTACCCTGTCTCCTCTCGCTGGGTGGCACCGCCCACGGTCGCCGGACGGAGCCGCCTCCTACAATCCGACATCGGGGTAGCCCACGGTCGCCGGGTGGAACCGCCTCCTACCCCGTCCCCGGCAGCAATCCGCAATCCGCAATCCGCAATCCGCACGGTCGCCGGGTGGAACCGCCTCCTACCCCGTCCCCGGCAGCAATCCGCAACCCGCAATCCGCAATCCGCAATCCGCAATCCGCACGGTCGCCGGGTGGAACTCCTACATTATACGCCGTATGCGTTGCCTTGTCTTGATTACGTGGCAATCCTGCCACCCCGTAAACTCCTCCTCTCTCTGTAGGAGAGGGGGTTGGGGGTGGGCGGCGCGCAACCACGGGGTGGGCTGTTCGTCTTATAAGCAAGAGAAGATCCGCCGCACGACACCTGGCGGTCGGCGGCTCAGGGCTACACTTTTACGGGAGGTTTTACCATGACTCTACACACGACCCATCGTGGACGCGGCTTGCTGGGCCTGCTGGCCGGCAGCGTGCTGTTGACCGGCCTGAGCGCCCGCGGGACGCTTGCACCGCCGCCTGTTGCTGCCGAATCGTTCGCCAGCCCAGCTTTCAGCCGCGTTTGGGAGCGCACCGATAAGCCGGTAGCGCAGGGCAAAGCGCCGCGCAGTTGGCTGTGGGGCAATGAGCCGTTTGCCTCGCTGCAAGAAAAATACGCGCAGGGCGTGGGTGGCACGCATCTGGTCCAGTATTTCGACAAAAGCCGCATGGAGATCAACGACCCCAGCGGCGACCCCAACAGCCCCTGGTATGTCACCAATGGTCTGCTGACGGTCGAGATGATGACCGGCAAAGTCCAGGTGGGCAACAGCGAGTTTGAGACGCTGCCCCCGTCCAACCTGCCGGTGGCCGGCGACACCACCGATGTGGCCCAGACTGCGCCGAGCTATAATGCGTTAGGCCACTTGAACCCGACCGACAACGGCGAACGCAAGATCGGCACGCCCATCGTTGCGTCGGTAAACAAAAACGGGCATACCGCACCGAACGGCGGCCCGGCGGGGCTGGCAACCGTCGCCACCTATGTGCCCCAGACGGATCACAACATCGCCGACGTGTTTTGGACCTTCCTCAACAGCAGCGGCATGGTCTACGAAAACGGCCAATTCCAGCACGGCCAACTGATGAACTGGGTCTTTGTCATGGGCTACCCGGTGACCGAGCCCTACTGGACGACTATCCGTGTCAACGGGGCCAGCCGCCAAGTGCTGGTCCAAGCGTTCCAGCGCCGCATCCTCACCTATTCGCCCACCAACGCGCCCGGCTGGCAGGTGGAGATGGGCAACGTGGGACGGCACTACTATAGCTGGCGCTACGAGCGACCGAGTTGCAGCAGCGTGCCGGTGCGCGGCTTCGGCACCGTCTGGTCGGCCAATCCCGAAACGGCCAAGGCGCTGGGCTGCCCGCAGCCGTGGACCAAGGAGCAGTCGGTGCCGACCACGATCCAGCACTTTGAGCACGGCACCATGCTCTATGTCGGCCAGACCTACAGCTATCCCTTCGGCAATCCTTCGATTTTTGTGCTGTTCGACGACGGCACCTATCAGCACTTCGACAGCGCCTATGTCGAAGGCCAACCGGCCGTCTGCAACCCGACCGCGCCGAGCGGCCTCTCTACGCCGCAACGGGGCTTCGGCAAAGTGTGGTGCGAGGGCACGGGTGCCCGCGTGCGCGAGCGCCTGGGCTGGGCGACTGATCAGGAAAAGGGCGGGGCCGGCGCGTGGCAGCAGTTCGACTGCGGCCTGATGTACTGGACCAGCGCCGGCAACCAGATTTTTGCTCTGCTCGATCTGAATAACTACAATCCCAATCAAGATACGCCGCGTCGCTGGCAGGGCTTCGCGGACACCTTTAACCCGTAGGCACGCCCCGGCAAACTATGGTATACTAAGAGGCTGACACCACAAGCGGGTCAGCCTCTTTGTTACCCAGAACGAGGCCAGAACGAGGTTTGTGCAATGCCGACATACGAATATGAATGCAGCGACTGCAAGCAGCGCTTTGACCGCGTGCAGTCGTTTAACGATGAACCAATCCGCGTGTGCCCCCACTGCGGCGGCCCCACCCGGCGCGTGATCCATGCGTCGGGCGTGATCTTCAAGGGGTCGGGCTGGTATATCAACGATAGCCGCAAGCCGGCGGCGAGCGGCGGCAGCACCGCCGGCACCGGCAAAACCGCCGAGGGCGGCGATAAAGCCACCAATGGCGATAAAGCCACCAACGGCGATAAACCCGCCACTCCCGGCGACGGTAAAGCGGCCCCCACGGGCGAGACAGCAACGGTCAAGCCCGCCGAGCCAAGCAAAGCCGCGTCCGCTGGGGAGCCCTAGGCCGCCATGTCCGATCTGCTCTATGGCCGTAACGCCGTCCGCGAAGCCCTGCGGGGGGGCCGCAAAATCATGCGCTTGTTGGTGGCCGAAGCGGCCCCCCCCACGGCCGCAGCGCACCGCCCCGGCGAGAGATTTGCGGCGGTGCCGCCACGCGGCCGGCCGGCGGCGGGCGGGCACGGCCCCAGCGGTCGGCCCGGCGGCAAAGGCACCCCCAGTCGCGCCGGCGCGCACGCCGGCGACCGCCCCCCCCACCGCACGCGCACCATGCCCGCCGAGAGCCGCGCCGAACGTCGCACCGTGACGATGGCCGGGCGCGCGCCGCTAGAAGAGATCGTCGCCCTGGCGACCGGCAAGGGGGTGCCCATTGAGCGCGTGGCGGGCTTGCGCTTGGATGAGTTGACCAATGGAGCCAATCACCAGGGCGTGGCTGCCGTCGCCGCCGAATACCACTACATTAGCTGGCCCAACCTGCTGGAACGCATCCGCAGTGCCGGGCCGCAGGCGGTGGTGCTGCTGCTCGACAGCTTGCAAGACCCGCAGAACTTCGGTACGCTGCTCCGCACCGCCGAAGCGGTGGGCATCACCGGCGTGGTCATGCCTGAACACCGTTCGGTCGGGGTCACGCCCGCCGTCTGCAACGCCTCATCGGGCGCGGTCGAACACCTGCGTATCGCCCGCGTCGCCAACCTGACGCGCGTGGTCGAAGAGTTAAAGGATGAGAATGTATGGGTCTATGCGCTGGCCGGTGACGAACCGGGCGCGGTGCCCTATACCCAAGCCGATCTGCGCGGTGCGCTGGCGCTGGTGGTCGGCTCGGAAGGCCACGGGGTAGGCACACTGATCCGCAAACGCTGCGATGGCGCCCTGGCCCTGCCCATGCACGGCCAGATCGCGTCGCTCAACGCCGCTGTCGCCGGCTCGGTGATGCTCTACGAAGCCCTGCGCCAACGCACTGCGGCGGTAGCGTGAGGACCACAGGGCACACAACTTGCTCAGGTGGGCGCGATTGACCCTCTGGCATGGGGAGTATGTGAGGAGGAACCTGCGGTATGGACGAGAACACCCAAGACCCGAACGCGGCAGAAGCCTATCGCCCGGCTGACGCGGGCGCAGACGCGGATATAGACCTGGATTTCGATCTGGACGACGAAGATTTTGACGATGAAGACAGCGACCTGATGCGGATCATCGGCATCGTCGGCGGCGTAGCGGCGTTGATCGGCGGGCTGATCATTGTGCTGGGCCGGCGGCGCGCAACGCCGCCGGAGAAGGCGCTGAAAGAAATGCGCCAAGCGGGAAAAGCGGCCGGCAAGGCACTGCAAAACGTGAACCTGAGCGACCTCCTGAGCGAGGCGCGCGATGAGGCCAATCGCCGTCTGCGCGACGCGCATTTGGACGACTTGACCCGCGATGCGCGCCGGCAGGGCGGCAAACTAGCCGCACACGCCGGTGATACGGGTAGCGACTTGGTGCGTTCAGCTCGCAAAGCAGCCGGTCAAGTGGACCTGGAGGGCACGATCAGTGAGCTCGGCCGGCGGCTGGCGACCATTGAGCGTGAAGGGCGGCGTGGAGCCGGACGCGCGCGCAAAGAGGCCGCTCGCGCCTTCAACGATCTGGATCTCAGCAACCTGCCCGACGATGTGAGTAGCCAGTTGTCGGATGTGTGGGACAATGTGACTGAACGGGCCAAAGAGATCGGTTGGGGCGATGCGGTGGACGAAGCCGGCAAACAGGTGCGCCAGTTGAACAAGCAGGCCCGTCGCGCCGGTCGCAACCTCGACCTGAGCGGCCTAGCCGATCTGCTTGATGGCGTGCGCGACCAGTTGAGTAGCGCCGGCGATAGTGTGCAGGGCGTACTGGGCGACGATGTGCTGCCCGCAGCGCGCAAACGGGCACGGGCCGCCGGCGAAGCTCTCAGCAGCATTGCGGGCGAGGCCCGCCAACGCGGCAGCGACTTGGCCGATGAGTATGCGCCGCAGGCCAAGAAAGCCGCCGGCAAAGCCGCCGCGCAGGCGGGGGGCTGGGGTGAACAGGCCGGTACGATCTTGCAAGCGGTCGGCATGGAAATCCTGCACCGTGTCCTCAACGATGCCCTGCCCGGCGCGAAAAAAGCGGGGGAGCGCGTGGCCGACACAGCGCGCGACGATACTTTCCCCTGGCTGCGGCACCGCGCCGGCGAAGTGCGCGACCGCGTGCAGCACGACGTGGCCCCGAAGGTGCGCGATTTCGCTGACGAAGCGCCCGGCCGTGTGCGTGACGCGGTAGACAGCGCCCGCCCGGTTGTGGCCGACACCCTGAGCAGCGTCGGTGACACGGTCGCACGGCTGCGGCCCAAAGCCGGAGAGGTGTTGCAGGCCGGCGGGTCGGGCGTGGGCGGCGCGCTGAGTACGGTGGGCCGCAAAGCCGGTAATGCCGCAGGCGCTGCGGTCGGCACGACCAAGTATGTGACCGGTGAAAGCAGCCGCATCCTGTTCTGGCTCAGTATGCTGTCCGGCATGATCCTGCTCGTGTTCGTGCCCGACAAGCAGAAGCAACAAGAACTCTGGGGCAATATGCAAGAGTTTTTCGGCGAACTGCGCTCGATGTGGGGTGACTTCAACAGCGACGAGTTCGAGTCCGAAGCCGACAGCCCGGACTACACCGGTGACGCCGGCGTGTAGGGGTCAGGCATCAGGCATCAGGCATCAGGAATTAAGTGTTAAGCGTTCGATGAGGCCATCCTATTGGGTGGTCTCGTTTTTATGGCGGTGGAGGCACTTCCGTATATACGTGTTCCGCCCGGCTCCCCTCAGCCTGCGAAGGCAGGCGGCAGAGCGGTAGCTGCGGCTTGCGCCGCCCGGTTGCATTTGGCCTTGCCTGGGTAGATGTAGTATAATCCACCGGACAACGGCCTCCCAACGTTCATGTATCTATCGGAGTGAGCATCCCATGTACCTACCGCCCGCTTTCCGCGAAGATCGCTTGGCCGTTCAGCACGATCTTATGCGCGCCTATCCGCTTGCCTTAGTCATCACGGCAGGGGTCGGCGGGCTGCTGGCAAACCCGATCCCAGTCCTCATCTATCCCGACGAGGGCACCTGCGGCACGTTGCGGGCGCATCTCTCTCGCGGCAACCCGCAGTGGCAGGAATTGGGCGCGGTGGCCGAGTGCCTCGTGGTGTTCCAGGGGCCGCAGGAGTATATCACGCCATCGTGGTACGCCACCAAGCAAGAAACGCAAAAAGTCGTCCCCACCTGGAATTATGCCACCGTGCAGGCATGGGGTAGGCCGCGCCTGGTGGAAGACAGTGCGTGGCTGCGGCGGCAACTCGATGACCTCACGCACTTGGCGGAGCATACTCGGCTCGCGCCCTGGCACGTAGGGGATGCGCCGGACGGTTTCATCGCCGCACAGATGAAGGGTATCATCGGCGTTGAGATTCCGATTGCCCGCCTGGAAGGGAAATGGAAGGTCAGCCAGAACCGCCCCGCCGCCGACCGCCAGGGAGTCATCGAAGGACTGCGGGCGCAGGGCGCGTCAAGCCGGCCGATGGCCGACCTTGTGGCCGAACGTAGCGCCCCGACTCGGTAATCAGCAAACAGCATGACGACGGTTGGACGAGTAGCCGCGTCATGCTGTTGCTGCATACCCAATTCCGATACTGTCCCATTGAGCGCTTCGAAGAATCCGGCCTGACTCTGATCTTCGCCCGCACGCTCCGATGCCTAACGGAGAACCGCTGTGCTACGGTCGGCTTGCCGGGTGGAGCCGCCTCCTACACAACCCTATCTTTGCCGTTTCTTCGCGACTCTTCGCGTTCCTTCGCGGATCAATTCGGTGCTTCGTGGTCCTTCGTGTTCTTCGTGGATCAGTAGTCTCACCGCCTTGCTTGGCTGCATCGCGTTTGGCCTTGCCTGCGTAGATATAGTATAATTCAGGGAACGACTGACCCCAGCTAGTATCGTATCCTGCGGGATGCCAGACCAGGAGCAACCCAACTCGTGTTTCGATTTTTCCGTCGCAACAAACAGGAACCCCCACCGCCCGCAGCGCCGCCCGCAGTGCCCGTCGCCCCGCCGGCCCCGCCGGTAGCCGCAGCCCTGCCGATTGCGCCACCAGTTGCGCCGCCGCTGGTCAACAAAGCCGCGCCGCCTGCTATGCCCCCGGCTACTGCGCCGGCGGTGCCTGTGGCAGTGGATGCGGAGATTGCGCGCGAGGAGCGCGACCAGACGGCGAAGGTGGAGCAGAGCCTGCAACGCACGCGGCGCGGCTTCTTTAGCCAGATCAGCGAACTGTTTGCCGCCGATGAGATCACACCCTCGCTGTGGGACGACCTGCAAGACCTGCTGGTGCTGGGCGACTGCGGCGTGGAGACCACCAACTTTGTGCTGGATGCGCTCGAAAAGGCCGTGGCCCGCGACCGCATTAAGCGTGCTTCGAGCGCCAAAACGATCCTCAAGGATCTGCTGGTGCAAGTGCTGGACGCGCCGCTCAAAACCCACACGCCACCCTGGCTGACCGGCACGCTGCCGCAGCCCTATGTGATGATGGTGGTGGGGGTGAACGGCGTGGGCAAAACCACGACTATCGCCAAGCTGACGCGCTATTTTCAGCGCCTGGGCAACCGCGTGCTGTTGGGCGCGGCGGATACGTTCCGAGCGGCCGCCATTGACCAGTTGCAAATCTGGGCGGATCGGGCCGGCGCGCCGCTGATCCGCAAGGAGCCGAACTCCGATCCCGGCGCGGTGGTGTACGATGCGGTGAGCGCGGCCATTAGCGGCAGCGAAGACATCCTGATCATTGACACCGCCGGTCGCTTGCACAACAAGACCAACCTGATGGACGAGCTGAAAAAGCTGCGCCGCGTGGCCGAAAAGCTGCTGCCGGGCGCGCCGCATGACGTGCTGCTGGTGATTGACGCGACCACCGGGCAAAACGGCTTGCAGCAGGCCAAAATCTTCACCGAAGCGGTAGACGTGAGTGGCGTGGTGTTGACCAAGCTGGACGGCACGGCCAAAGGCGGTATCGCCTTTGCCATCGCCCGCGACCTGCGCCTGCCTATCCGCTTTATCGGCACCGGCGAAAAGCTGGACGATCTGGCCGAGTTCGACAGCCGCCATTTTGTGGATGCACTGTTGGGCTAATACGTAATACGTAATACGTAATACGTAATGCGTAATACGTAATACGTAATGCGTATTAACGATGATTTTCTACATAGGATGCTTTGCACTATACGATACGTATCGCGTATTGCGTATTACGCATTACGCATTACGTATTACGTATTACGTATTACGCATTACGAAGAGGGAGCAAGCCCATGTTTGAAACACTGTCTGACCGCTTGCAGGGCGCATTCCAGCGCCTGAGCAGCAAGGGCCGCCTGGACGAGGCGGATGTGGACGAAGCGCTGAAAGAAGTCCGCCGAGCATTGCTCGAATCGGACGTGAACTTCAAGGTGGTCAAAGACTTTGTGGCCCATGTGCGCGAAAAGGCGGTGGGGCAAGATGTGGCCCACAGCCTGACCCCGGCGCAGATGGTGCTGAAGATCGTCCACGACGAACTGATCGAACTGCTGGGCGAGGCTGCGCCGTTGGCCCGCAGCGGCAAACCGCCGACGATCTATATGCTGGTCGGCCTGCAAGGCTCCGGCAAGACCACCACCGTCGCCAAGCTGGGCCTGCAACTGAAGCGTGCCGGACACAGCCCGCTCTTGGTGGCCGCCGACGTGTACCGCCCCGCCGCCATCCACCAGTTGGAGACACTGGGCAAGCAGTTGGGCATCCCGGTCTACAGCGAAGGCACGGCGGTTAGCCCGCTCACGATCTGCGCCAACGCGGTGGCAAAGGCCGCCGAACTGCACGCCGGCACGGTCATCCTGGACACGGCCGGGCGCTTGCATATTGACGAAGCCATGATGGGCGAACTGGTGCAGATTAAGCAGCAGTTGCAGCCCACCGAAGTGCTGCTGGTCGTGGACTCGATGACCGGCCAGGACGCGGTGCGCGTGGCCGAGTCGTTCAACGAGCAGGTGGGTATCACCGGCGTGGTGCTGACCAAAGTGGACGGCGATGCCCGTGGCGGCGCGGCGCTGTCGGTCCGCAGCGTCACCGGCGTGCCGATCAAGCTGATGGGCACCGGCGAAAAGCCCGACGCGCTGGAACCGTTCTATCCCGATCGCTTGGCCCAACGCATCCTGGGCATGGGCGACGTGATGACGCTGATCGAGCGCGCCCAGGAAGAGTACGACGAAGACTCGGCGAAGGCGATGGAGAAGAAAATTCGTACCGCCACGTTTGACCTGGACGATTTCCTGAGCCAGTTGCAGATGGTGAAAAAACTCGGCCCCTTGCAGCAGATCATGGAGATGATCCCCGGCATGGGTGCGGCCATGCGCCAGCATGATGTGAAGGTGGAGGACGACGACCTCAAGCACATCGAAGCCATCATCCGCTCCATGACGGCCAAAGAGCGCCACCGCCCCGACGTGATTGATAGCAGCCGGCGCCGCCGCATCGCCAAAGGCAGCGGCACCAGCACGCAAGAGGTGAATATGCTGCTCAATCAGTTCAAGCAGATGCAGAAGATGATGAAGCAGATGGGCGGCTGGAACGGCAAGGGTAAACCGCCCAAAGCCCTGCGCGGTATGATGAATATGTTCCGCTAGGCCGGTTTCTCACCACTGATCCGGTTTTTCAACACGGAGACACGGAGACACGGAGATTGCTAAGAGTATGCGTGATAGCGTGGTAGCTGTTTAGCCTACGACAAGTTTGGGGAGAAAGTAATCCTGTCATTCTGAACGCAGTGAAGAATCCGTTGCGGTAGGTATGTAGCCGCCCGCAGCCATACATAGCCTAAATCTTATGCAACCGGGCAGCAAAATGCCCAAATTGCAGAGTTTTACCGATTTTACCCGCCCGTTACACAAGACTCAGGTTAGCGGGTGCGGAGTGTCACCACGCGGATAGGGTGGAGAGAAACGCGCCAGCGGAGATAGACAACCGCCCGCTGGGTCCGGCGGGCGGTTGGTGATGCTCAGGATGTAGCACGCTCATTCAGGAACAGGGTGAGGTCGTAGTCGCCGGGTGATTGGCCGTAGAGGGTCAGCAGGGCGGCGGCCTCGCTGCGGTGCTGGGTAGCATGGAGGAGGGCATCTACCAGGATGTGCCACACGACCCGTTCGCGCACCACACCAGGGATGACATAGCGGATCGTGCCGTTCAGCGTTTCCTCATCCAAGGAGTCGATATACGCCCGCAGCTCCCGTTGTTCCGTCGCCCAGCGGTCCTGGAGGGCGGCGAGCGTCGGGAAAGCCGCTTCGTGCAGCTCGGTCGCGTCATAGGCCGCCTCGTCCCCCAGGGATTCCTGGTAGAACCCCTGGAAGGTGATGCGCCACTGCCAGAGGTTGTCCAACAGATGGACCATTGTGGCCCGCAGCCCGGCGTGCCCGGTCCCGAGGGTGGTCGGGGCGGCATACTGCTCCGGACTCACCCTAGCGCAGGCGGCCAGGATGCGCGCATCGGCCCAGGCATTGTAATCATACAGTAGCTTGATTTCATCGATTTTCATGGTCGTATCTCCGCCTGATTAGTCGTTGCAGCGCCCGCTGTGGGTCATCGGCAAGCGCGCTGCAAGGACGATATGCTGGTTTTGGATTGAAGAATCCGCTCAACGGGGCCTAACCTAAATCTTGTGCAGCCGGGCAGCAAAATGCCCCCGTTGCAGTGTTTTACCGATTTCACCCGCTGGTTGCACATGACTTAGGATAGGGCAGCGTGAGCCGCTATACATAGACCGATCCGTGCGACGGCTGATTCTTCACTGCGTTCAGAATGACAGTTCTTCTCTTTCTCGCACAGCCTGAACAGTTTCATAGCGCAAAAGTGGGGGAGGAAGTCACTCCGTTCAGCATCGACAAAAGCAAACCAGACGTAATAAACGCTCCCAGAGATGGCTCTTGGGGAGCGTTTATTACGTCTGGTTCAGGCCCCTTAAAACTCCTCCGTGTCTCCGTGGCTCCGTGTTGAACGCCGCCTTACGCTTCCGCTTCGTGCAAGAGATCGCCGGGTAGCGGCGCGGTGGGTTGGTGGGTGCGCCACAGGTCGGTGGCGAGTTGGCTGGGGTCGCGGTCTACCCCGTGGCGGGCGAAGTAGCTGCACACGCGGGTCACGTCGCGCGTGAACAGCTCGAAGGCGTTGGGGTTCTCGAACGGGCTGACGGCCTGCGGGAAGTCTATGATTCGCAATTCGCCCTCCCAGTAGAGGATGTTGTGCGCCGACAGGTCGCCATGCACGCGGTTATGGTCCAGCATCCCCGCGACGTTCCAGATCAGGCGGTCGAACAGCGGGCGGGCTTCGGCAGCCGCAATGCTCACGTTGTTGAGCGTGGGCGCGACCTGCTCCTCATCGCCCAGGTATTCCATCAGGATCGCGTTGGCACTGTCGGCGAACGGCTCCGGCACATCGAGGCCGGCCTTATGCAACAGTTCCAGGGTGGAAAACTCGTTGCTCAACCAGCTCAGATGGCGCAGGTTCTGGCCGAAGCGGGTTTTGTTCGCCAGGGCGCGGCCTTCGCGAGTGCCGTGCGTGGCCTTGCCCTCCGCGTCGAGCGTGGCGCGTCCGGCGCGGTAGACAGAGTCGTTGCGGAGGTTACGGAACATGCGCGGGCGGTAGACTTTGGCCGCGATCAGCCCGCCGCCCAAGCCCACATGGGCCCGGCAGCAGTACACGGTGGCCTCTTTGCCCCCCTTGACTTGGCGCAGCACGTCGGTGATCTGCTGGTCTTCGTAGAAGACTTTGAGGTAAGTCATGATCCACTCGCGTTCATGGCGTGACGAGTGAAAGGAGGGGTTGAAGCCGGCTTCGCTGCCGTCGCTCGGCTCTATCAGCGTGGCGACGATTTCGCTGCGGCTGCGCTTGCGGTGCGCGCCTTTGTTGCCGGTGGGGTGGAGCGGCGTGTCCACATCGGCCAGTTCTTGCAGATACTCGTTATACGGGTCCATATAGGCGGTTACTCCTCTGTGATCGGTGAGTCTGATCGGCAAAAAGAAGGGCGGCCACCGGGGATCCCCAGCGCCGCCTGTACCGATGCCGACGGAGCCAAACGGCTACTGTCGTCAGACCCACCCCGATCCCGCCCGGATGGCCCGGCGATAGAGGTGCGTTGCGGTAGAGACTTGCGTGAAATAGGCAGGGATGCCCCGTTAGCGGGGCACAGACTCCCAATAGGTGCTGTGCCACGTATTGTCCAGGATTGTGTAAGCCATCTAGCAGACCTCCTTTGACGTGGGGAACGGGTTCCCTGACTAGAAACGAGTGCCAAGTGCCAAGTAGCAAGTAGTGTGCCCGGCCACTGGGGACTCTTCCGCTAGTATATGCGGTTTGGGCGGAGCGGGCATCGGTCTTTCGACGGATCTTACGGCTCGCTGAGCAACTCCTTGACATAGCCTCCGGCCCCCGGTTACCCGCCCAAACTCTTAGCCGCATCTTCCACTTTGGCGACCACAGCGGCGGGGATTTGCGACTGCTCGGCCAGCTTGAGGAACTCGACCTTGCCCACGCGTAGACGCAGGGCGACCAAGCGGGCCATCGTCATCTCTTGCGCGGGCGCAGTCGGCGCATCGCCGTGGACCACGCTGGTCAGCAGGGCTGCGTCTACGCCCAACTGCTTGGCTTGGGTCAGGAACGGTTCCGGGCCCAGCGCGGTGTAGAGGGCGCGCATCCAGTCGGCGGCATCTGGGTCGGGCACCAAGCAGTGCGACTGCCAGAGCTGATCGAACGCCCCGGCATAGTCTTGGCGGGCATAGAGCGCGGTGCCCAGGTTGTGCTGGGTTTCGGCCAGCACGGCCGGCTGGCCGCTGCTGCGCGCCAAGTCCAGCGCCCGGCTATAGTAGCGTTCGGCTTCGCCCGTGCGCGACCGGGCCTGATAGATCGATCCCAGGCTTGATAAGTTAGCCACCTGACCCGGCAGATCGCTATTGGCTTCGCAGAGCGCGAGGCTGCGCTTGTAGTGGTCTGCGGCCGCGAACAGGTCGCCCACGGCTTCGCGCAGCGCGCCGAGTTCGTGCAGCGTGGTACTCTGGCCGGCGGTGTCGCCGCCGCCGCTTTGCTGCACTTCCAGCGCCTCATTGAACAGCGTTTCGGCGTGGTCGTACTCTTGCGCCTGGGCGCTCATCACGCCCATTTGGTGCAGGCAGCGGGCGATCAGGGGGCGATTGTCGAGCTGGCGGGCGGTGTAGAGCGCGCGCGACAGCATATCGGTTGCCATAGTCAGTTGCCCACGGTCTCGCTCCAGCATTCCCAGTTCGTAGACGCTCTCTACCCAGCCGGCTTGGTCGTTGACCGCCAAGCGCAATTGGATCGCTTGGCGTAGCAGCGGTTCGGCGGCGGTCAAGTCGTCGCGCAGCCGGGCTTGGTAGGCCAGTTCGTGCAACACAGCAGCCCCACCTGCCCGGTCGCCCACCGTCTGGCAGGCTTTGAGCGCCTGCAACAACTGGGCATGGGCGGCGGCAGCATCGCCTTTCGCCAGACTGAGTCGCGCGCGTGCGATCAATTCCATGAGTTCTCCCTGCGGGTGTTACTGGGTGAGCGTGGGGCTGCCAACACCGCCCGCCGGCTCCTCTGCTAAGGCTATTGTAGAGACGGTTGTGCTACTTGTCAACCGGGGGAAGAACAGGCTGACCAGCCCGGCGCACGCGGCCAGCGCGGCCAACGCCAGCAGGACCGGGTGCAGCGCGGCGGCCAATGCGCCGATCAGAGCGTCGCGGATGGCCGGCGGCAGGGTCACGCGGGCGTGTAGATCGAGCAGCAGGCTGGCCGGCCCCAACTGACCGCCGCCCGCCACCAGCGGCAGATTGGGTAGGCGGGCTAGTTCGCTGCTCAAGCCGCTGGTCAGTAACAGGCCCAGCGCGGCGCTGCTGAAGGTCGCGCCGATGTTGCGGGCGAACTGGTAGAGGCCGGTCGTCGCGCCGCGCTGCGACCAGGGCACCGCATCTTGGATCGCCAGCAGCAGGGCCGTATAGGCCAAGCCAAAGCCCAACCCCTGCACGAATAGCGTCAACGGCAGCAGCCACAGCGGACCGCCCACGCCCAACGGCACTAAGCCCGCCGTGCCGAGGACGATGGCGGTGGCCCCGGTCCGCACCACCGGGCGGTAGCCCCAGCGCAGGATCGCCCGCCCGGCAAAGGTGCTTGCCAACGGCCAGCCAAGTGATAGCGGGGCCAGCGCCAGCCCAGCTTGCAGCGGCGTGCCCTGCCACACCCCTTGCACCAACACCGGCAGATAGGCTCCGCCGGTGGCGATCAAACCGTCGGCCAGCAGCCCCACGCCCACCGCGACGCGCAGCAGCGGCATTGCCAGCACCGTCACGGGCACGAGCGGGTCGGCAGCCCGCCGCTCCACCCAGACGAACGCGCCGGTGGTGAGGACGGCCCCGCCCAGCAGCGTGAGCGCGGGCAGGCTGACCCCGCCGGCTTTGCTCAGGCTGAGGGCCAGCAGCGCCGCCGTGACCGCCACGCTTAACAGCCCCACCCCCGCCCAGTCCAACGGCGGCAAGCTACGGGCGGGCCGCGCCGGTTCGCGCAAGTAGCGGCCCAAGATCGCCATCGCCAGCAGGCCGACCGGCACATTGATCAGGAAGATCCAGGGCCAACTCCACAGGCTGACGATGGCTCCGCCGACCGCCGGCCCGGCCACGCCCGCCACGCCCCACACGCCGCTGAAAATGCCCTGGATGCGCGCCCGCTCCTCCGTGCGGTAGAGGTCGCCGATCAGCGTCAGCGTAACCGGCACGACGCAGCCCACGCCGATGCCTTGCAGGGCGCGGTAGGCGATCAGCATCTCCATCGAACCGGCCACGCCGCAGAGGGCCGAGCCGATCAGGAACAGCACAATGCCTATCAGCAGCACCGGCTTGCGCGCGTGGCGGTCGGCCAGCTTACTCGCCAGCGGAATGCTGATGGTGGAGGTGAGCAGGAAGGCGGTCAGCAGCCAGGGCAGCAGCCCCAAGCCGTGCAGGCTGCCGACGATGCTGGGGATGGCGGTGCCGACGATGTTGGCATCCAGCGCCGACAGCGCGGTGGTGCCGATCAGGGCCACGGTGACCAGACCTTTGTGCGGCAGCACGGGGTCAGCCCCCATCCGCGAAGACCACCCCTTCGATTGCCAGCAAGGCCCGCTTATAGGCGATGCCCGGCCCACCGTAGCCGCCGATACCGCCGCCCGCATAGACGACGCGGTGGCAAGGGATCAGGATCGGCAAAGGGTTGAGCGCGCAAGCATGGCCCACGGCGCGGGCGGCGCGCGGCGATCCCACCCGGCGCGCCAATTCGCTGTAGCTCACCAGATGGCCCCACGGCACGTCGGCCATTGCGACCAGCACGCTGCGGTAAAACGCGGTGGCCTGCAACAGTCGCCAGTCCAGCGGCACGTCAAACGCTCGCCCCGCGCCCGCGAAATAGGCAGCCAACTGCTCCAATGCGGCCTGGAGTGGCACATTGGCCGCAGCGATCAGGTGCGCGCGCCCGCCCAGTTCGGCGTCTAGGCGGGCCGCAAACGCATCCGCCGTGCCCTCGCTGGTGCTGACATTGATCACCCCCTCCGGCGAAGCGGCCACGAACACTGGTCCCAAGGCGGTCGCCACCTGCCCCCAGTGGATCGGCAGGCCGGCGGGCACCAAGTCGGCGCGAACAGGGGGCGGGGCGGCAGTCAGGGTCATACAGTTTAGGTCTCCTTCTCGGCTAGGACTCGGCGGGGTAACGGGTTCGCTGCTATTATACCCTATCCTTGCCTATAGATCGGGCTGAGATCGGCGGGTAACTGTTCAGCTGGGCAGTCAAAAAGAGCGCTTGGTGCTGCGGAATAACGCGTCAACTGATTTGGCACGTTGGACGGCCGCTGTCGCACGCCGGGCGTGCGCGGGTCGGGAATCGCACACGCCGGGGAGCGGGGTAGGAGGCGGTTCCACCCGGCGAGGCCCGCCCTAGCTCCGGCAAACAGGGGCGCGGCCGGTTGGTCCAGGGCTGCCGCTATTCCCGCGCACGCTGCCTGATAGGGCACCCCTGTGCTAAAGCCGACCTCGCCGGGTGGAGCCGCCTCCTACGCTGGCCGTCGCCGGGTGGAACCGCCTCTTATGCCGACCGTCGCCGGGTGGAACCGCCTCCTACGCCGACCATCACCATTCCGCACTCCGCATTCCGCACCAGTTTGGTTCAGCCGAATTCTTCGCTGCGTTCAATGGCACAGGCTTTGTTATCTGGGATCAGGTTGCAGCGGGTTACTATGCTTCGAGGCGGGTTTTGAGGGTGCGGAACCGCTGCGCCACATCGTTATGCAACGCCCGGCGCATAATCGGCTGCAGCAGTTGCCAGCCGATGCCCCGTCCGGTCAGCGTGATACGGAAGGTCAGTTGCGTGCCGCCGGCCACCGGTGTGAGGAGATACGCCGTCTCGACCCCCGGCACCACATCGGGCGCGCTGCGATTGACCATGCGCTGATCGGGAACAAACTCCACCACGCGGCTGGTGGACTCGATGCGCCGGCCCATAAAGCGGCGCGCTTGGTAAATCTGCGTGCCCACCACCACCGGCCCGGCAGGGATCGGGCGTTCCTCGATCACCTGCGGTTGCCATGCGGGCGTGGTGGCAAAGTCAGTCAGGGCGGCAAAGACCGTGGCGCACGGGCGGTTGATGACGACGGTATGTTCGATCTGGACCATCGGGGTATCTCCTTCTGCTAAAAGGGGCTGCCGCGCTAGAGTTGCGCTGTTATGTTACCCCTTTATCATAAAGGACACCTGTGACAACCCTATGTCAGTAGCAGAATCGGGCGATGCAAATCCCCGTGGCTCATAAAACCGAAGCCGCCGGGCATTGCTGCCACGGCGACTTTTACAACTCTATCAAATACGCAATACGTTGTACGCTGCCCCGCCTAGCGCGTCAGCCGGTAGCAGGTCCACTCGCCCTGCCGGCCTAGGCTCCAGGCACGGGCAGTGGCGAAAATCTGCGCCCGCGCATCGGTCAGCGCGGCGCTGCGGTAGGGGTTCCACGCGCCGCGCCAAGTGGACGGCACATATTGGAACAGGCCGAACCAGCGCGACCCGCCACCTACCGCGAAACGGTCGCCGCCCGACTCGCACAGCATCACGCGGTACATTTTGTCGGTGGACTCGGCATAGGGATAGAGGACACGGGCCTCGCTGATCCATTGGCGGTATTGGGTCGGGTCGGACAGGGCCAACGGCGCGGCGGCGGCAGGGCGGGCGAACGCGAGCAGGCTCAACAGCAGCCCAACGGCGGGCAGGGTGGAGGTCAGGCAACGGCGCATGAGGGGGATGTCTCCTTGTCACGGATGATGGTTGAGGCCGCAGGGGGGCCGATTTCTCTCGCCCCGGTATCCTACCATACCACTCGGTAAGGAGACAAGGCGCAACAGGCCCATTGGCCCGTTGCGCCCCCGATTGTGAGCTATTTGTTATGTGGTCGGTGGATCGGCACGCTTGGTCCCGTGCAGTCGATCACGCAGCGGGGTTATGGCCTGCCAGCCGTGACCGGGCAGGTGCCCGCTGGGGTGGTGCCGGCCAGCGCGACGATCTTGGCGATCTGGCTGCGGAACGCCGCGTTATTGGGGCGGAAGGTGCCGTCGTCGTAGCCGCTGATGATGCCGCGGCACGCCGCCGTCTCAATGAACGGGGAGAACACATCCGTCGTCGGCACATCTCTAAACGTAGGAGTCTGCACATAGAGCAGCGTCCAACCGGCCGCGTTGACCACGATCTTGGCTAATTGGCCGCGCGTGACCGGGTTGCTGGGGCGGAAGTAGGGGTGATGCGCGTTGTCACAGGGTTCATTCTGGCCGGTCTGCGGGTTCACGCCGCCGCAAGTGTAGCCGCTCACGACGCTATGCGCCGCCGCCGTCTCGATCAGCGCATAAAAGACATTGCTGAGGGCCACATCGGCGAAAGTGCCCGTCGCGGGTGGGGTGACGGGCGCGCGGGTGAAGGCCAGCGTGACGATTTTGGTCATCTGCGCCCGCGTGGTCAGGTTGAAGGGCCGGAAGGTGCCGTCGCTATAGCCGCTGATCACGCCGCGACAGGCTAGAGAGTAGACCCCCTGATAGTAGTAGGCTGCCGGGTCGGTCACATCGCTAAACCGGATCGTGCAAGGCGTGGCCGTGACCGTTACGTTCGGCGGCACGCCGGTCAGGGTCGGTGTGCCTGTGCGCGGCAGTTCCGTG
>Ga0123336_10001180_pt1 | contig 24490 bp, 20 predicted proteins | sample SSSSmetaG_FD_96466 | JGI IMG/M metagenome (GOLD analysis project Ga0123336, IMG submission 96466) | Glacier valley bacterial and archeal communities from Borup Fiord, Nunavut, Canada, to study Microbial Dark Matter (Phase II) - ​SSSS metaG | ecosystem: Environmental > Aquatic > Freshwater > Ice... | reverse complement strand
GCCGCCGGTGCGCATGAGTCCGGGGCAGACGGTGGTGACGCGAATGCCCTTTTGGCGGAGTTCGGCGTGGAGGCCCTGGGAGAAGCCGACGAGAGCGAATTTACTGGCGGTGTAGGGGAGGAGATGGGGCATGGCGAATTTGCCGCCGATGCTGGCGATGTTGACTATGGCGGCGTCGCCGAGGTGTTTGGGACGGGCGAGGAGGTGGGGAAGGGCGGCGTGGGTGGTATTGAGGGCTCCGAAGAAATTGATGGCCATGGCGCGGTGGTAGGCGGCGAGGGGCTGGTTTTCGACGGGGCCGACTTCGATGATGCCGGCGTTGTTGATGAGGATGTCGATGCGGCCGAAGTGGGCGATGGCGTGGTCGATGAGGTTGGCGGCCTGGCTGGCGTCGGTGAGGTCGGCGGGGATGAGGAGGACGTCGTCTGGGGAGCGGACGGCGTTGCGCTCGAGGAGAGAGCGGCGGGCGCGCGCGAGTTCTTGCTGGTCGCGGGCCGCGAGGACGAGGCGGGCACCGGCGCGGGCGTAACGCTCGGCGAGGGCCAGGCCGAGGCCGCGGGAGCCGCCGGTGATGACGACGACCTGATTGCGACGGATGGGGCGCGGGACGAGCGCGTAGGCTATGGCTCCGACGGCTAGGCCGGAGAGGAGTTGGAGGGCGTTGAGAGCGATGGAGGTCTTCTTCATGGGGACGCCGGAGTTTAGGGGATTGAGGTAGAAGAGTATCACTGTAAGACGGTTATTGGTGGGGAAACGATACACTTTCAGAGATGGAGAATGCGATGCGCCGAATCGTATGGGACGAACGTAAAGATGCGATCAATCGGAGAAAGCATCGGGTATGATTCCCGGAAGCGAGCGAAGTTTTTTCGATCCGCTGCTCGTGACAGAGTCTGATCATCGCCATCCTGTTGCAGAGATGCGGTTTTTCACGATGGGCGAGACAAAAGCGAAGCGTTTGCTGGCAGTGGCGCACACGGAAAAGGAGGAGTTTCTTAGAATTATTTCGGCTCGGGTTGTGAATGCGACGGAGAGGAGACGGGATGAAGACGGACTATAACGATGATTTGGAAGAGATGCCGGATGAGATCGATTTTGCCGCTGGAGTTCGGGGCAGATACCTTAATTCAGTCGAACCGCTGAGAAATCTGATTCTGATTGAGCCTGACTTATTCGAGACGTTTCCTAGTGCCGAGGGTGTCAATGACGCCCTGCGGCTGTTGAAGAAGACTAGTGCCGAAGCGACATCTTGCGCGAAGAGACTGGACCACGCGAAGGCGAGTTAGAGGCGTAATGGCGACGAAGCGGAAGAGCAAGGGCGCGTACATGATTTCGGCGGTGGCGGAGATGTATGAGATTCATCCGCAGACGCTGCGTTTGTATGAGCGCGAAGGGTTGCTGCGGCCTTCGCGGAGTGACGGGAATACGCGGCTGTACACGGATGAAGATCTGGAGCGGCTGGAATTTATTTTGAACCTGGCGCGTGACCTGGGCGTGAACATCGCGGGGATTGCGATTGTGCTGCAGATGCGCGAGCGGATGGAAGAGATGAACCGGCAGATGCAGGGCTTCGTGGATTACGTGCGGACGGAGATGCTGACGCGGATGCAGCAACAGGTGCCGGGGGCTGGACTGGTGCCGATGCGGCGGCCGTTGATTGTGCCGATGAAGGTGGTGAAGGTGGCGGTGAAGCGGGCTGGGCGCAAGGCAAAGGCGTAACGGGGATTAGAGGGCTAAAGGCGGGATAAGAGCGGATTATTTTGGGGGCTTCAAGCTTAGGTTTGGGGTTGGTGAGATTGGATGCAGGGGATGATTTGGATGGGTTGGGTTTTGCTGGGGTTGGGGCTGTTTGGGCTGCTGACTTCCACGGTGTTTCTGGTACTGGTGCTGGTGGGCACCGTGCGGTTTCGCCGGGAGGCTGGGAAGCAGGAGCGTGCGCTGTTGCGCCGACCGAGTTTTCTGCCGCCGGTGAGCTTGTTCAAGCCGCTGCATGGGGCTGAGGCGGGGCTTGAAGGGAATCTGCGGAATTTTTATGAGCAGGATTATCTGCGTTTTGCAGCAGCGGAGGGGATGCCGCTGACGGTGAAGGGAGTGTCGCTGGTGGAGGTGTTGTTCTGTGCGCGGCATGAAGGGGATGCCGGGCTGACGATTGCGCGACGGGTGGCGGCGGACTTTCCCGAGGTGACGACGCGGTTCTGCACGAGCGGGGAACCGTGGGCGGCGAATGCGAAGGTGTGTTCGCTGGCGACGATGGCGAAGGTGGCGACGCATGATCTATGGGTGATCAGCGATAGCGATGTGCGAGTGACGCCGGAGTATCTGCGGCGCGTGGTGCTGCCGTTTGCGGATGGGAAGGTGGGGTGTGCGACGTGCCTGTATCGCGGGGTGGTGGCGGAGCGGGGGCTTTGGTCGCGGCTGGAGGCGGTGGGGATGACGATCGAGATGAGCTCTGGTGTGTGCGTGGCGAATTTGCTGGAGCCGATGCAGTTTGCACTGGGGCCAACGATGATTGCACGGCGGGAGTGCGTGGCCGAGGTGGGTGGATTTGAGCCAATGGCGGAGTATTGCGCGGACGACTTTGTACTGGGGAACTGGATTGCCGCGAAGGGGCATACGGTAGTGTTGAGCGAACACGCGATCGACCACATGGTGCTGTATGCGGGGTTTGTGGACTCGATCAAGCACCAGGTGCGGTGGATGAAGAGTACACGGTTTTCGCGGCCGAAGGGGCACTTTGGGACGAGTCTTACGTTTGGCGTGCCCTTCGGGATTTTAGCTTGGGCGGGGGCGATGCTGCTGGGGAAGGCTGACCTGGCGTGGAGTCTGCTGGTGTTGAGCGTGGTGGGGCGGAGTCTGCAGGCTTGGGTGGTGGGGCGGTTCGTGGTGCGGAAGAAGCGGACGTGGCCGACGATGATTCTGTTTCCGCTGCGGGACCTGATGGGGATGCTGTTCTGGGCTTTGAGCTATACGAACAATCGGATTCTGTGGCGAGGCGAGATGTATGAGCTGGTGAAGGATGGGCGGATGGTGAAGGCAGTTTCTAGTGACTAGTTTCCAGTGACTAGTCGAGACAGGCGACTATTTGGTAATGGCGGCTGCGGTGATGAGGGCGATGAGGGCGGCGGCTGTGATGGCGATGATGACGGTGGCGCGGGTGTGGTTGGTGTGAGTTTGCTGGACGGAGTTGTAGCCTCCGTAGCCGTCTTTCATTTTGCGGATCTGCGCGTAGGGAAGCTTGATGTCGGCGTGGTGGTCGATGTCGTAGAGGGCGATGCCGTCGTCGTCATTGTTGATGAAGTTTCCGTAGAGGGTGGGGGCGTGGCGGCGGAGGAGGGTGATGGGGGCGTGAGGGTCGAGGTGGTCGGCCTGGTCGCGGATGGCGGCTTCCTGCCTGGAGAGTGACGGACGTGCCTGTTGGGCACTGGTGGTGGCGGCCATGGTGAGGATGAGCAGCGGGGCGAGGGCTTTGTGGAAGGCCATGCGGTGAGGATAGGCGGCGTGGGTTGTTGGGGGCAAGGCTAGTGGTTTGTGAGGACAGATTTGCCACCGGCTGCGGCGAGGGTGTGGACAGGGGCGTAGGGGGTGAGGTCGGTGGTGCGGGCGGTTGGGTTTGAGGTGAAAAGGAAGATGCGGCGGGGGCTGGCCCAGAGAGCGCGGAGGCCGGCTTCGGAATCGAAGAGGTCGGGGGCGTCGGGCCAGAAGCTGCCGTACCAGAGGCCGTTGACGCGTCCGTTGACGAGGTGGAGTTGCTGGCGGGTGTAGAAGACGAGGGTGGAGCCGGAGGTGAGTTCGCCGTCGAGGATGGTGAGGTCGTCGGGGTGCGGCGATTGGGCCTGCGCAGTGAGGATGGAGGTGGCGAGGTCTTTGGAGCCGAGTATGGGGTTGAAGCGGACGAGGCCCTCGTGAGCGGCGAGGAGGATGACGACCATGCCGGTGGCGAGGGTGAGGTTGGCGGCGTAAGTGTGCTGTCTGCGGCGGATGAGGTAGGCGATGGGGCCGATGATGGCCATGCCGAGCGAGGTCGCGGCGAGGGGGCCGCGGAAGAGGCCCATGGCGGCTGGGGTGAGGTCGAAGAGGTGGCCGAGGGAGAGGTTGTAGAGGTCGGGGTTGGAGGCGAGGAGGGTGGCGAGGTCGGGGAGGTGGCCTTCGGCATCGGGGATGAGGTGGGGGGCCTTGATGGCGAAGAAGAGGCAGATGGCGGCGGTGAGGGTTCCGATGGGGACGAGGAGGTAGAGGGAGGCTCGAAGTGCCTGGCGGCGAGCTGGGTTGGTGGGTGAGGTGTCGGCCTGGGCGAGGAGGCCTCCTGCGAGGAGTGCGAGTGCGGGGAGTGCGGGGAGGTTGTAGTACTCCTGGCGGGCGGAGAGGGTGAAGAAGCCAAGGACGATGCCGGCCCAAAGGAGGAGGGTGAGGGCGGGTTGGGACCCGTAGTCGGTGAAGGAATGCGGATCGCTTGCGCGAGGGCCCACCTTAGCGGCGATGAGGCCGCCGCGAAGATGGGGCACCCGGCTCTTTCGTAAGACGGAGATTGCAGAGGCGATGGCTGGGGGGAGGAAGGCGGCCCAGGGCATGATCCAGAGGAAGGTGAAGAGCCAGAAAAGCCACACGGGGGTTTGGCCGTAGTCGTGGGGGATGCGCTTTTGCAGGAAGCGGGCGATGTGCTCGTTGTAGAGATAGAACCACGCCCAGCCGCCGGTGGCGGGGAGGCCGATGCCTTGCGGCAGAGGGATGGCGGGATTTCGCAGGGCCGCGAGAATGTGCCAAGGTGCGACGATGGCGGCGAAGACGGCTGTGCTGGCGAGGAGGTGGAGGTGTTTGAGGAGTTGGAGCTGCTTCGTGAGCGCCAGGTAGAGGAAGACGAAGGCGAGGGGGAAGACGAGGCCGATGAGGCCCTTGGTGAGGACGTTGAGGGCAAGGATAGCGGCGAAGGCGAGGCAGGGGAGGAGGGTTCCGGAGGTGAGGCGTAACAGGGATAAAAGTGATAGAGCCTGATAAGAGTTGGGAGAGATTTGTGCTGATGGGGGTGTATTGGAAGCGCGGGCATTGATTCTGGCATTAATTCGGTCGAGGGCTATGAGGAAGAGGTGGATGCCGAGGGTTAGCCAGAGGCAGAGGAGGATGTCCGGGATGTAGAAGCGGGTATAGAGGTAGGGGCCGATGCCGGTGGCGAGGGCGAGGGCGGCGTAGAGGCCGGCGCGGTCGGGGTTGGCGGTGGGTGAGGTGGCGCGGAAGAGGCGGATGCCGAGTGCGTAGACGCTGAGGAGCAGGAGCAATACGGCGAGGGCGAGGGGGAGGCGGGCGGCCCAGTCGTTCTCTCCAAAGACGGACATGGAACCGGCGGCCATCCAGTACATGAGGGGAGGCTTGTCGAAGAAGCGGATGCCGTTGATGTAAGGGGTGACGTAGTCGTGGCGGTGGAGCATCTCGCGGGCGATCTCGATGTAGATGGAGTCGACGTCGTCGAGGAGGCCGGGGGTGAAGAGGCCGCCGAGCTGGAGGATGGCCCAGGCGAAGAGAAGGATGGCGATGGAGCGTGGGTTCCAGCGGCGAGGGCGGGCGGGTTGGAGGTTTGTGTGGTTCAAGTGAGCATGGTGTTTCGGGTTGGTGGTGGTGATGAAGCTTCTGGTCGATTAGTTGAGGGGTTGGTCGGTGAAGAGTGCTTTGCCGGAGGTCTCTTCGAGGAGGATCTTGTGGTTGCCGAGGAGGTGGTCGACGTCGTCGCGCTTTTCGAGGGGGACGAAGAGGAGGTGGCGCTCACCCTTGCCCCAGATGGTCAGGAGGTCAGAGGGGGTAAGGAAGATCTTGGGGGCGTCGGGGAAGGTGCTGCCGAAGAGCATGGAGGAGGAGCGTCCATCGACGAGGAGGACGGGCTGGGCTGCTGGGCCATCGACGGGACGGTTGAGGTAGAAGGGGATGGAGGAGCCGTAGGACTGGTCGCCGTAGAGAAGGACGGGGGTGTTGGGAGCGATCCTGTGGTCGTCTTCGAGCTCCTGGATGCGCTCGGCGAGGTCCTGGGAGGAGAGCATGGGGCCGAAGCGGATGAGGGCGATGTGGGCAGCGACAAGGAAGGCGGCGGAGGTGAGGGCGATGGCGGTGGTGGCGGCGATGTGACGGCGCTGCTGGCGGAAGATCCAGGCGATGGCGGGGCCGAAGGCGAGGGCGAGTGCGGCGAGTGCGGCGGGGAGGCGGAGCGCGGCGAAGGAGGGGCCGGTGAGATCGAAGAGGTGCGACATGGAGAGGGTGTAGTCGCCGACGCCGCGGTGGGCGAGGAGGTCGCCGATGTCGGCGACGAAGGGGAGGTGGCGGGAGCTCCAGAGGCCGTAGGCGAGGGTGATGGCAACGCTGAGGCCGACGAGGGTGTAGGCGGCGTGGGCGAAGGTGATCCAGCGGCGGGCGGAGGGGTCGGCGGAGAAAGACTGCTCGGCGCGGGTGAGGGCGGCGGCGGTGAGGAGGAGCAGCGGGAGATAGGCGGGGAAGGTGTAGTACTCCTGGTTGGTGGAGAGGGAGAAGAAGAGGATGACCAGGGCTGAGAAGAGGGAGAGGAGGAGCGTGGTTTTGGACTCTTTGGAGGTGAAACTCTTCGAGATGACACGCGGTTGCGCGGAAGAGTTTGATCGTTGTCGGAGATACGAACTGCAAAATATCAGAGCCAAGAGCCCGCCAGTGAGCTTTCCAAAAAACGTTACGATGACGGAGATGCACGAGGCCACTAGGAGTAATTCAAACAATTTGGATTGATGATGGCTGCTTCCGCGGTTCTTGCCGATAACCACTAAGGGCAGGAAGAGTGCCCAGGGGAAGAGCCAGACTAGGTGGAGGCTCCAGAAGAGGTAGCCGGGGAGCTTGTTGTAGTCCATGGGGATGCGCTTGCCGAGGAAGCGCAGGACGTGTTCGTTAATGAAGTAGAACCAGAAGAAGCCGTGGCCAGCGAATCCACCATGGGGGCCGCCGGTGTTGCGGAGGCCGGCGAGGATGTGCCAGGGTGCGGCGATGGCGAAGAAGAGTAAAAGGCCGGTGAAGGGCTTGAGTCTGCGCCAGTGTTTGTACTCGCCGGTGAGGGCGAGGTAGAGGGTGGCGGTGCCGAAGAAGAAGACGAGGGCTACGAGGCCCTTGGTGAGTACTGCGAGGGCGAGGGAGGTCCAAAGGAGGTAGGGGTGGGTGGTTGGGGAGAGGCGCGAAGCAGGTCCTTCGCTGCGCTCAGGATGACAATTTCTATCGTCGTTATCTTGCATTCCGGGAGCCGGGGCGCCTTCCCGTTTCGCAGGTTCCAAGGCGCGGAGGAGGGAGTAGAGGGCGGTGGCGAGGAAGAGGGAGAGGAGGACTTCGGGGATGAGGATACGGGTGAAGAGGAAGACGCCGGTGGCGGTGAGGGTGGCGAGGGCGGTGTAGAAGGCGGTGCGAGGGCCGAAACTGCGGTCGGCCCAGAGGAAGCCGAGGAGGGCGAGGAGGAGGACTCCGATGGCCTGGGGGAGATGGGCGGCGAAGGCGTTGAAGCCGAAGAGGCGGAAGCTGGCGGAGGTGAGCCAGTAGGGCAGGGGCGCTTTTTCGAGGTAGCGGACGCCGTTGATGTGGAGGGTGACGAGGTCTCCGGTAAGGGCCATGTGGCGGGCGGCGTTGGCGTGGCTGGCGTCGGCGTCGTCGAGGAGGGGCGGGCTGAAGAGGGCGGCGACGAAGATGATGAGCCAGAGGGCGCCAAGGAAGAGCAGGACGGTGGAGCGGCGCGGGGCGGGTGCGGAGGTTGAAGCCGCAGGCAAAGTCGAAGACAGGGGCGCGGAGGGATGCGTGCTGCGATGTTCGCGGGGGAGCGTAGGGAGGGTTGAGTTCATGTTGGGGAGAGGTGCTTCTTCCTGATCTATCAGGATAACGGACGGGATTGTCCCGTGCCGTGGGTTGGATGGAGGGATTGGGGCGGATGCACGTTTTTTTAGAGCGGCACGCAAGGAGTGGCCGCGATGTATCTTGCTTGAGACGGCAATTTTTGCAATTGCAGTGAGACGTTTGAGAGACGAGGAACGATGCCTACGTTTGCCGCTATTGATATTGGATCGAACTCGTGCCGGTTGAAGATTGCTTCGGTGCAACAGCATCGTCTGAAGACTCTGTTTGAAGACCGCGAGGTGACGCGGCTGGGAGAGAGCGTTTTCCAGACGGGGATGATCTCGCCGGAGGCGATGGCGGGGACCATTCGTGCGCTGAAGCGCTTCCATAAGGCGGTGCAACTGCATGTGGCGGACAAGGTGCGCGTGGTGGCGACGAGTGCGATGCGCGATGCGCGGAATGCCGGGGCGTTCACGGAGTGGGTGCGGTCGGCTACGGGATGGAATGTTGAGGTGATCTCGGGGCTGGAAGAGGGGCGGCTGATCCACCTGGGGGTGGTGACGCATGAGGTGGGGGCGCGGGGGCGTTGTCTGCTGATCGACCTGGGAGGCGGGAGCTGCGAGGTAACGGTTTCGGATGGTGGACGAATTAAGCAGATGGTGAGTTTGCCTTTGGGTGCGGTGCGGCTGCAGCAGGAGTTTTTGCAGGTGGACCCGCCTGCGAAGGCAGATGTGGCGCGGTTGAAGCAATATATCGATCGCGAGCTGAAGCGTGGGGAGAAGAAGCTGGGGATTCCGCGGGTGGGGCTGGTGATTGCGACTTCGGGGACGGCTTCGGCGCTGGCCGAGGCGAGCATGGCGATTGTGGATGCGGAGAAGAAGGCCGCTCCGAAGAAGCGGGCTACGCGCAAGGCTGTGGGTGCTCCGGTGTTGATGGCTTCGACGGAGGAGGTGCGGCTGCTGGCGGACCAACTGGCGAAGATGACGAATGCGCAGCGGGAGGCGATGCCGGGCATTGGGCCGAAGCGGTCGGAGATTATTATCGGCGGGGCGTTTGTGTATGCGACGCTGCTGGAACGGTTTGGGCTGAAGGGCTTTCGGTACTCACCGCTGGGGCTAAGGGATGGGATGCTGGCGCAGATGCTGGGCGAAGTGGATCTGCGGGCTTCGGTACACCAGAAGATTGAGGATGAGCGTTGGGCCGGGGTGCTGGAGGTGTGTGCGCGGTACGGGATCGACCAGAAGAAGGCGGAGCCGGTACGGCAGCATGTGGTGGAGTTGTTCGATGCGCTGGCGAAGGTGCATGAGCTTCCGGAGGAGTACAAGCCGTGGCTGGAAGCGGCGGCGATGATGAGCGACGTCGGCAAGTTTATGAACCACCAGGGGCATCACCGGCATACGCAGTACATTGTTGCGAACTCTGAAGTGTTCGGGTTTTCGCCGGAGCAGAGGCTGATTGTGAGTGCGATTGCGCGGTATTTAGGGAAGAGCCGCATGGATCCGATGGATCGCGTGATGCGGACGATTCCAATCGAAGAGCATGAACGGATCAGCAGGGCGGTGGTGTTGCTGCGGCTGGCGATGGCGCTGAACCAAGATCGTGCGAGCGCGGTGGTGCGGATGCGGGTGAAGGTGTATCCGAAGCGAGTGGCGCTGGATCTGGTGCCTGGACGGGGTGGCGCGGAGTTGGAGGCTTGGTCTTTGCGGAAGGAAAGCGCTTATTTTCGTGAGGTTTTCCGGCGGGAGCTTTTTGTTGAGGTGGGGTAGAGGGCGCGTACGGTGCGGGGGTCGAGTAGCCAGTTAAGTGTTGCAAGGCCTCTGGTTAGGGAGAGGCGGGCGAGGGAGCCCTTGCGCAGGCGGACGGTGGCGGGGCGAGTGCCGGCGGGGACGAGGAGTGCGCCTAAGAAGTTGGTGATATTGGGGTTATGGCCGACGACGAGAAGATTTTCGGCGTGGGCGTGGGCGCGGATGAGCTTCTGGAACTCGGGGAGGGTGGCTTCGGGGGCGAGGGCGTTGGAGATGAGGATGGGGGCTTCGTAGCCGGTCTCGGTGCCGATGAGGGCGGCGGTCTGGAGGGAGCGTTTGAGGGAGCTGGAGATGACGGCGTCGAACTGTATGTTGAGTGAATTCAACACATAGGCGAGCTGGAGACAGTGGCGCTTGCCGTCTTTGTCGAGGGGACGCTTGGCGTCGAGGAGGGGATTGAGGCGGCGGACGCCAGCGCTGGCGTGACGGAGGATGAAGAGGTTCATAGCCTCTCTGATTCTACCGGAGGTGTGTTGACGGGTGATGTTTGTGGTGTGTTGCTGCGTATTCGTGGACACTTGGTGCGGGTGGCTGGTGGTCTAGCGAGGGTCGTTTCCGATAGGGTCGTTTTCGATAGGGTCGTTTTCGATAGGGTCGTTTTCGATAGGGTCGTTTTCGATAGGGTCGGGCTGAATGGTGCCGGGTGGGGGTGGCAGGGCGTCGGGGTGGTATACGCCGAAGTCGGGGTGGGAGAGGGAGGGGCTGGCGGGTTCGGGGTTGGGGATGGGATCGGCGGCGAAGGGCGGGGGCGGGACGGCGACGATGGGGGGTGGGATGGGGAAGTCGAGGGCGAGGGTGGTTTCGGCACCGCGTTGCCAGAAGCGGGTGAGCAGCATAAGGAAGAGGCCGCACTGCGCCAGGAGGAACATGGGCCAGACGCGGGGCTGGGCGAGGGAGTGCATAGCGATGCGAGCTGTGACGATGACGGCGGAGAGTCCGACAAGGGTCAGGAGGATGAAGGTGAGGTAGGCGCGGAGGAGGTTCTGGGTGAGGGCTCGCCAGGCGGGAGCGAATGCGCGGCGGACGCGGCGGTCGGGCTGGCCGTTGGGTTTGAGCTGGAGGCCGAGCTGGACGGTGTAGACCTCGACGAGATCGAAGTAGAGGCGGAGGAGGGCGGCGACGAGTCCGACGAGGACCAGGCCTGCAAGCTGGAGGAGGAAGCTGTTGCGGCCGAGGATGTTCTTGTCGAGGTACTTGGTCCAGGCGTTTTGCACGGCGAGCAGGGGGCCGAGGAAGATGCCGAAGACGAGGAAGCTGATGATGGTGATGCGGACGAAGCGCCAGAAGTGGAGGATGCCGGACTGGAAGAGGGTGGAGAGACGCGCTGGTTCGGCGGTCTGGTAGACGAAGAGGGTTCCGGGGACGAGGAGGAAGTAGACGAGGAGGTAGACGGGGACGGCGGTGAAGCTGGTGGCGGGGCCGCTGGGGGAGTCGCTGAGGAAGGTGAAGAGGCTGGCGACGGTGGTGAGGTCGAAGCCGGAGAGGAGACTCTGAGAGGCGAGCGAGTGCGCCAGCAACGTACTGAGTTGGTTGTGGAGACTGAGGGAGAAGAGGAGCGCGATGCCGAGGTTGAAGGCATAGGTCCAGAGCAGTGCGCGGAGATTGCGGAGGGTGAGGGAGAGGCCGGTGGTGAGGAGGCTGCGGGGCATGAGTTCCTTGGAGAGGCAGTGGGTAGTGATTCGTAAGTGCAACGGCAACGGCAACGGCAAGAGCTACAGCAAAAACAAAGACGAAATACGGGGTTCTTCGCTTCGCTCAGAATGACGACATAAAACAAACAACAGCAACAGCAACAGCAACAGCAACGGCAACGGCAACAGCAACAGCAACGGCAACGGCAACGGCAACGGCAACAGCAACAGCAAAGATAGAGACAAAGACAAAAGCGAAATACAGAGATTCTGAGCTTCGCTCAGAATGACGACGGTAGTGCGGTGAAGCGGTGGTGCGTTAGTTGGGCTATACGATCCAGGTGATGAGTTGGGCGACGAATTGTTGGAGGCTTAGCCAGATGTTAGTGAGTTTACGGGCTGGAACGCCGGAGACTTTTTCGGAGTAGCTGTTGTTGAAGAGGTTTTTGTCGAGGAGGACGGTGTGGTCGGGGTCGATTTCTGCGGAGATGACTTTGGCGTTGCGGGTGTAGGTGAGTTTGAGCCAGCGGTCGGCGCCGTCCCATTGCTCGCGGATGCGGGTTCCGTCGTCGAAGACGATTTCGGCGGTGACGGGGAGGATGAAGTCGCCGCGGCGGCGGAGGTAGATGGTGGAGAGATAGGGGGTGTTCTTTTTGGCGGCCTCGTCTTTGGGTTCGGGGAGCCACCACTGGACGGGGCTGGAGGCGATGCTGCTGACGGAGTAGTCGAGGACCTGGGTTCCGTAGACGGCCTGATTGAAGAAGGGGCGGAGGCTGGAGTTGACGGGAGGGGTGGTGGCGTAGTCGTTGGAGAAGGGGATACCGCCGGAGAGAGGGTTGGTCGCGGGGGTGAGGGCGGTGGCTTTGCCGTGGGCGATGGCGGTGAGTTCTATGGTGCGGAGGAAGTCTTCGGTGGTGGGGTGGGTGAAGCGGTACTTCATGAAGTAGGTGTGCATAGCCTCGTCCATGGTGGATCGACCGATGAGGCCTTCGAGGGTGGCGAGGAGGGTGGCGGTTTTGCCGTAGGTGACTCCGCCGTAGGAGTTGGAGTTGCGGAACTTGAAGGCCCAGCGGGTGACTGGGTCGTAGTCGGCGGAGGAGATGTAGGAGACGCGCTGGAGGCCGTAGTCGCCGGCGTTGGCGTAGTTACGGCTGAAGACGGAGGTCTTGCGGCCGTAGATGGCGTCCATGACGTTGACTTCGGTGTAGGAGTTGATGCCTTCGTCGAGCCAGGCGTCTTCAAACTCGTTGGTGGCGACCATACCGTACCAGTACTGGTGGCCGAACTCGTGCTCGGCGGTGACCTCGGTGATGTGGGTGGGCTCGTACCAGGAGGTGTCGCCGGTGAAAAGGGTGGGGTACTCCATGCCGCCGATCTGGGAGTCGGGTTCGGGATCGATGACGGTGACGATCTTGTAGGGGTAGGGGCCGTAGCGGTGGTCGAACTGGGCGAGTGTCTTCTGGATGACGTCGAGGTAGCGAGGGCCGGCCTGGGGGTGAGAGGCGAGGGCGAGGACATGGACCTGCACGGGGCCGAGGGAGGAGAGGTAGGTGCCGTTGGTGACGGTGAAGTGGGGGCTGACGGCCCAGGCGAAGTCGCCGATGTCTTCTCCGTAGAAGGAGAGGGTTTTGGTGCCGTTGGCGTTGGAGATGTCGCCGGTGGGTACGCCTGAGGCGCCGACGACGAAACGTTTGGGGAGGGTGAGGGAGACGTTGAAGGTTCCGAAGTCGGAGAAGAACTCGGTGGTGGAGTGGTACTGGTGGCAGTTCCAGGCGCCGTGCCAGAAGACGCCGGGTTTGGGATACCACTGGCCTCCCATGATGAAGTCGCGCTTGTAGCCATTGCGGGCGACGGAGGTGGGGAACTGGTCCTGGAAGGTGAGGTGGAAGGTGATGGATTCGTTAGGGGCGAGGGGATGGGGGAGGGGGACTTCGGCGACGGTGTGGTCTTCGCTGTTGTTGTCGTCGGGATGGATGAAGTGCATGGCGTTGGTGAGGTCGCCGAAACCGTCTGCATCGATGTGGGAGATGGTGATGCTGCCGAGTTTTTCCTTGGGGTACTCGTTGTCGCGCTCGTTGTCGCGGATGCCGCCGGTGGCGTGGGTCTCGGAGGTGAATGTGGACTGGGGGCGGAAGGCATTGAGATAGAGATGGAAGGGGAACGAGGAGAGAGGCTGGCCGGTGAGGTTTTTGTAGGTGAGGGTCTCGGTGGCGTCGAGGGATTTCCTGTCGGTGTCGAGTTTGGCGTCGATGGTGTAGGCGGTGACGCGGGTGGAGAGAGGGGTGGGGGAGTTGGTGGCGATGGACTGGGCCTGTGCCGCGAGGGGGAAGAGGAGGGTTAGGGCGAGGAGGCGTGGCATTGAGGAATTGTACGGTACTGCTGGCCGGGGGTAAGACTTAACACCGATTGCCGCCGATGCCACCGATTTAAGGCAACTGCGGGCGACCACGGATTTTCGCGGATGGGCACGGATAAGGGCCAAGGCATAACGGGGATACGAGGGATCGAAGCGGGATAAGAGCGGATAGGGCAAAGGCGAGGTACAGCATAAACGCCGATAGTGACAGGATCTGTGCTTTGCCTCAAGCCGGGAAGAAACAACTGCTGTGACGGATGGGGAAACGGCGACTTCAAACGCTTGAAATTGTGTCATCGTTCGATTACAGTAGAGAGATGTTCTCCATCCGGCCGATGCCCGAATTTACTGCTTGGATCGACGAGCTAAAAGATGAGACAGTGCGCGGTGTCATCGTCGCCCGGATCAAGCGTCTTGAGCTTGGCTTGATGGGAGATGTTCAGCCGGTGGGCGATGGCGTCTCCGAGTTGCGCATCCACCTCGGCGCGGGATGGCGACTGTATTTCACTCAGCGTGGTACGCAGCTTATCGTGCTGCTGGCCGGTGGCTCGAAACGGACCCAGAAGAAAGACATCAAGCGCGCCAAAGCACTGGCAGCTTTGCTCGATTGAACGGAGGAAATGATCATGAGTAAACGCATCAAGGTGGCCGATTTACCTGAGTTCGACGCAGCACACTATCTCGACAGTGAAACGTCCATCGCCGCCTACCTGACCGACATTCTGGAGGCGAACGATGCCTCTTTGCTGGCATCGGCGCTGGGGGATATTGCTCGCGCTCGTGGAATGACTGAGATCGCCAAGACAGCGGGGATCACGCGTGAAGCCTTGTATAAGGCTCTGCGTCCTGACAGTGCGCCACGATTCGATACCGTGAGTCGAGTGTGCGCCGCTCTCGGAGTGCGTCTCGTTGTCCAGCCTATCCATCCCACGCCCGACACAGTTTGAAGACCTGGAGCCATCCAAGAAGCCGTCGCAGAGATGAGGGCCTCACGGTAGTGTCCGAACGGATGAACCTTTCAGGAGAACTTCGATGGAGTTCGGGTTTCTGCTCTACTTTCTGATCGTCTTTGTATTTGGCGGGTTATTGCTACTGGCTCTGACGGTCTACTTTGTCCGTGAGTTCATCGTCTGTAAAGACCGACATACCTGGTCGGAGCGCACGCGCCGCTCGAAGGTCGTACTTGTTGTTTCGAGCCTGCTGACCGTAGGGCTGGTATTTATCCCTCTTCACATAATGTGGGTCACTCGCGTATCAGCTATTCCAGGAATCTATAAAGCCCAAGGTGTCTGGGGAACCGCCACTTTGATGATGAAGCAAGACGGGACATTTGAAGAGACTTGGCACTTTCTGAATGAATATAACGGCAAAGCTGAAGGCGACGGATCAACAAGAGGACAATGGCACGAGGGCGGACGTGATTGGCTCACTCGAAACATAACGATAGAGCATTTTGCTTCTCTTGCCGAATACGACAGAAACCATGCTGAGGGATCACGAAACGTGATCGTCATGGGATATGGCGGGGTCACGGCAATTGATGTAAATTCAGGAGCAAACATCACTTTTTTCAAGTGAATATTGCAGATGAGCCTAGTCCTGTTCCTGATCGTTGCTGGGCTTTTTTATGATTAGTGTCAGGCCGAAGAGCGAAGCTTTGAGCCGTTCGGGTGAGTACAAAGGCAATTGCAAATACAAACGCAGGTCCTTCGGCTCCGACAGCAAGGGTGCTGTCTTCACTCAAGTTGGCACGGTGGTGGGGGTGGTTCGTTGCCAGAGTTCTGTGGTGAGCAGGCCGAAGAGGGATTGGTGTTGGGAGAGGCGGGCGAGGCCGGCGGCGGTTAGGGGGGAGGCGTAGTTGGGGAGTTGGGTGGTGCGGAGGTTGGTGAGGAGGCGGAAGGCGAGGTAGAGGGCGCGGATGTAGAGGCGGGCGAAGGGGCGGAGGGGGCCGGTGGGGATGCGGAAGTCGGAGACTAGCCAGAGGGTGTCGGGGCGGGTTTGCCGGGCGAGGTTCTGGATGAGGGTATTGAGGTCGGTTTGGGAGAGGCAGTCGAAGAAGAAGTGGGCGGTGATGAGATCGGTGGCGGGGTGCGGGGTGTGGGTCAGGGCGTCTTGATGGTGTGTGGTTAGGAGGGGGGAGTTGTTGCAGCGCTGGCGGAGGAGTTGGAGCATGGTGGCGCTGGTGTCTACGGCGTGGATTTGGATGTGTGGGTTGATGTTGAGGAGGGCCTGGGTGAAGCGGCCGTCTCCGTCGCCTAAGACGAGGGCTTGTTTTTTTGGGGTGAGGGAGGGGAGGTGGTGGGTGCGGGTTTGTTGGAGGAGGGGGCCGAGGGTCAGGTATTCGAGGTATCGGTAGGGGCGGGCGATGCGGTCGAAACTAGGTTTGGTGATTTTGGGATGGCTCATTTGTGGTTCGCGCGAAGGCGGGCGATGGGATCGAAGTTGGGATGGGCGAGCATGGATTCTTATTCGATGATAGGTCGCGAGAGGTTGGGGTAAGAACGGGAAAACTTACCCCATGGGCTGAAGCCCGGTTTAGAGAGAGGTCTTTAAGACCCAAAGCTGAAGCCTTGGGGTACCTAGAGGCAAAGGCAACTGCAAGGGCAAGTTCGAGGGCAAGGGCAACCAGAGGTCCTTCGACTCCACGGCTCGCAAGTGCGCGAGCCGTTTCGCTCAGGATGACAGATTTTGAGAGGGGTTGGGGAGTGCGGTCGTTCGCTTCCGCAAACGATGCCCATCTTATCGACGATACAACTGTCGCGAAGATGGGGCACCCGCGTTTGTGGCTCTACCGTAGAAGTGGCATCAGGAGGAGGGGGGTGGCGAGGGCGAGGTCGGCGGCGGCGCGGAGAGGGGTGGCAGGGATTTTGTGGCGGAGGGCGTGGAGGATCAGGAGGAGCAGGGCGGCGAGGGTGCAGGCGGTAGGGATCTGCCAAGGGGCTGTGCGCTGGAGGAGAGCGAGGGTTGCGCCGGTGATGGCTACGGTGGCGAGGAGGAGGCTCTTGTAGCGGAGGGCGAAGGTGGTGGTGGGGTGGGCGGTATCTCGGTGTAGGTGGTCCGGATCGGAGGAGTCTGGGTGTGTTGGGTCAGGATCGGAGGAGTCTGGGTGTGCTGGGTCAGGATCGGCGGGGTCTGGGTTTGCCGGGTCTGGGTTTGCCGGGTTTGGGTGTGTGGTGTTGGGTTCGTGTTCCCAGGCGTAGATGAAGAGGCAATTGAGGCTGGCGAGGTTGGCGAAGAGGAGGGCTGAGGGTAGGAGGGGTAGGCGGAGTGCGGGGTTGCGTGCGATGGTGGGGATGAAGGTGGCGGCGGCGAAGAAGATGCCGACGGCGAGCTCTTTGGGGAGGCGGTGGGTGGTGAGGGCTACGTGGATGAGGATGAAGTAGGCGGAGAGGAGCGTGGCGAGGATGAGGTAGAGGCGCATGGCCGGGGGGTAGAGGCTGGGGAGGATGGCGGCGAGGAGCGCGGAGGCTGCGGTGATGGCGATGAGGAAGGCGGTGCGATAGCGGTGGTGGAAGAGATGGCGGGGTTCGAGGGTGGAGGCTTCGAGTGGGTTGTCGTTGAGGAGGCGGGCGTCGAGGAGGCGGTCCGCGGCGTAGAGGGTCCAGACGGCGAGGAACATGGCGGCCAGGGAGGCGGCGGGGAGATGGATGTGATTGGCGCGGGCGAGGAACCAGGTCCAGAGGGTGGCGATGGTGGGAGCGTCGAGAGAGAGGAGATGCCAGAGGACGAGCGGGGTTTGCAGGGAGCGGGTGGTGGCGGTGCGGCGGGTTCGGAGAGATTGAGCAAGCATGGGGCTGTCCGTTGGATGCGGTGTGGTGGTGAAGGTTCTAGTGGTATCGTATGCGCATGAAAATGATTGTTGGGACGATGTGGTGTCGGGGTGCGGTGGCGGTGTTGATGCTGTCAAGCACGGTGGGCCGGGGGCAGATGGGGTTGAGCTCGGAGCAGGCGGCGGGTGGGTTGAAGGAGGCGCTGTCACGCGGGGTTTCGACGGCGGTTGCTTCGACGGGACGGCCGGGTGGGTATTTGAATAATCCGGTGATCAAGATTGATATGCCGCAGAAGCTGGTGCGGGTGGAGCAGGGGATGCGGGCGATTGGGATGGGGCCGCAGGTAGACGCGTTTGTGAAGAGCATGAATGGCGCGGCGGAAGAGGCGGCTCCGGCGGCGAAGGCGATTCTGCTGGATGCGCTGAAGGCGATGACGTTTACGGATGCGAAAGGGATTGTGACGGGAGGAAATACGGCGGGGACGGAGTACTTCAAGCGGACGACTACGGGAGAGATTCAGACGGCGTTTCGGCCGATTGTGGAGAAGGCGATGGCGAAGACGGGGGTGACGGAGCAGTTTGGGGCGCTGATGGGGAAGGCTCCGGCGATACCGTTTATGAAGACGCCGTCGGTGGACATCAACCAATATGTGCTGGATAAGAGCGTGGAAGGGCTATTTGTGGTGATGGGGCAGGAAGAGACGAAGATTCGGACGAATCCGGCGGCGCAGGTGACGCCGTTGTTGAAGACGGTGTTTGGGCGGTTGTAAGGGTGACGCAGAAAAGCCCCGCGGCCTTGTGGCTGCGGGGCTTTTGTTTCTTTGAGGGCTATGCGGAGACGGTCTGGTGGGTTTCGGTGGGGGTGCCGAGGCGTTGCTGGTGGGAGCCGGCGGCCCATAGGCCGGGGTCGATGTCGGGGAAGACTCCGTCGCGGAGTTCGATTTCTGCGAGGCGGGTGTCCTGCTCGGGGGTGATGGCGCCGGTCTGGTCGAAGGTGAGCCAGATGGCTTTGATTTCGTTGAACTGGTCGTTGTGGGTGAGGAAGCGGATTTCGGCGTAGTCGCGTGCGGCCCCGGTGGTGATGAGGAACTGCCAGTCGGAGGATTCGAGGAGAAGGAGCTCGCGGCAGAGTTGCTGGGCGATGCGTTTGCCGAGGGGCGAGGCTGCCCAGTGGTTGGCGGTTGCCATGTCGCGGGTGAAGAGCTCGGCGGGGTAGATGTGGGTGTAGGTCCAGGAGGTTTCGGGGTTCATCCAGACCTGGTTGGTGCCTTCGGCACCCCAGGAGCCTTCGTGCATGGCGATGAAGCCGGCGCGGGGGTACTTGTCGAGGTATTGGGCGCAGGAGATGAGCTCGATGCCTAGGGGGTACTCGTGGAGGTTGCGAGCCACGGCTTCGAGCCAGAGGGTGCCTTCGAACCACCAGTGGCCGAAGAGCTCGGCGTCGAAGGGGGAGCAGAGGATGGGGGGAATGGTGTCGTTGAAGCCGGAGTGGAGGGCTTCGTAGACGAGATGGGTGTAGTGGGCGGCGTGGGACTTGACGCGCTCGGCGGCGAGCTGGGGGTAGTAGGGCTGCTTGTCGCCCATGTCAACCTTGGGGCCGGTGACGCACCAGTAGCGATGCCCGCCGGGCCAGCGCTTCTTGTGGAAGTCGAGGTAGACGCCGTCGCCCGGGTATCCGGTGTCGCCGGACCAGACCTGAACGCCGGTGCGAGGGTCGCGGGGGAAGATGGTGGTGGCGAAACGCTTGTCGTAGGGGCCGTCGACGAAGTAGGGCTGGTAGAGGGAGCGGTAGCCCTCGTGGGTCATGCGCTCAGTCTTTTCATCGCGCGGGACGGAGCCCTTGAGGAGTTCGTAGGGGCTGGGGATGCGCTCGGACTCTTCGACGAGATGGGTGTCGACGAAGAAGAAGTCGATGTCGGACTCGGAGAGGGCCTGCTCGATGCCGATGCGGTCGAATCCGGGAGGGGTGGGGGAGCCGTCGGCCATGGGGACGGGGTAGTTCCAGAAGCCGGCGGGACGGTAGCCGCACTCGGGTGCCCAGATGCCCTTGGGGTGCTGGCCGATGTGGCGGATGTGGGTGTCGACGGCGGTGCGGATCTGGGCGCGGACGGATTCGTCGGTGCCGAGGAGCGGCATGTAGCCGTGGGTGGCCCCACAGGTGATGATGTCGATAAGGCCGGTCTCGTTGAAGTGTTTGAAGCCGGAGATGATGGAGCCTCCGAGGGCGTTGAAGTCTTCGAGGGCGGAGGAGAAGAAGCGGTGCCAGAAGCGGGCGGTTTCGGCGAGATGAGCGTCGCCGGACTGGATGAAGAAGGCTTCGTCCTCTCGGGCGGCTACGATTTTGCGAGTGACGTAGTTGGGAAACTCGGCGATGAAGACGGGGTGCGAGAGCTGTTCGAGGAGGATGGGGGAGAGATTGAGATTGCAGTTGAAGCGGATGTGGTCGCGCTCGAGGTTGCGGAACATGCGGAGGAGCGGGAGATAGGTTTCGGCGGCGGCTTCGTGGAGCCATTCCATGCCATGAGGCCAGGTGCCGTGGTTGACCACGTAGGGCAGATGCGCGTGCAGGGTGAAGGTGAGAAAGCCTGCGGGGCTGGCCGCTACGGTGGTGGTTGCCTGGGTCAAGACTGTTACCTCAAACGGTGATTTGCGGTAGGGGGTGCGTTTTGGTGGGCTTAATTAATGGTGAAATGCAAGTCTACACCACGGTATTTTGGAATCTGGGCTTATAAGGTAGCTGACGGCAGACCCGGAGGTCTGCCGTACTGGTGTAGATGCAAAGAGCTAGTGGTGGGGTGGCTGAGTTGTGGCCACCGAAGGGTCTATTGCTGCGGGGTGGGATCCAGGGGTCGGCGTCCGGAGGTGGGAGCATCGCTGTTGTCGGAGTTGTGGCCGGCGGAGTCTCGGGTGGAGACGCGGATGGCGATGGGGGATTCGAGGCGGAAGCGGACGAGGGTTTCGGTGGGTATCTGGACCTGCTGGCCGCGGGTGATGGTGTTGGCACCTGCGCCTACGCCGCCTCCTGCTGCGGCTCCTATGGCTGCGCCTTTGCCGCCGCCGAGGATTCCGCCGAGGATGGCTCCGACGGCTGCTCCGCCGCCGACCTTGGCTGCGGTGTTCTTGCCGCGGCCAGCGCCCTCTTTGCTGAAGGGCTCGGTGGTGACGTTGAGGCGACCGGCGCGGGCGTTGATGGTGGTGAGCTCGATGGTGAGGAGGGAGGAGCCTTTGTAGTGGGCGGCTTCCTGGACGGCGGAGACGCGTCCGGTGACGGGGGTTCCCTGAGGGAGGGCGACGAGGCCGTCGACGATGACGTCGGTGGCGACGGCCCCGGTGAAGGTTTCACCCTGCTGGGTAGTGGCGGAGTCGAGAGTCTGGGTGATGCGGATGGGGAGGGTGCTTCCGGCGGCTACGGTGACGGTGCGGAAGGTGGGGGCTGCGGGTACGGGCGGCGGTGGCGGTGCCTGCTGCTGGGCCTGGATGGGCGGCGGCGGCGGCGTTCTATCGATGGGGGCGGGCTGGTAGCTGGGCTGCGGGGCCTTGGCGGCCCTGGGTGCGGGCGAGGGCTTGAGTACCTTCTCCTTGAGGGATGGCGGCGGTGCGAGGGCCACCGGGGCCGGGGCTACCGCGGTGGTGACGGGCGCGGCGGCGGCGGACTTGAGGGTGAGGTTGTTGACGACGGTGCGGATGCCGGGGGCCTGGGAGGCGTCGCTGGCGGCGAGGGAGCGTGCGGCCTCGCTGCTGACGGTTCCGTTGAGAGTGACGACACCTTTTTCAACGGAGGCAAGGATGGGTTCGCCGGAGAGTGCTCCGTCGGAGGCGAGCTTGCCCTGGATGGTGGTGGTGAGGGTGGCGTCGTCGGCGATGGGAGGGGCGGAGGACTTGCAACCGGCGAAGCTGAGTGTGAGCGCGAGGGCAGCGAGCGCGAAGGAGGCGCGAGGTGTAGCGAGGAGGTTTTTGAAGTTGTTGCTGGAGTTCGTCATAGAAACCCTTTCCGTGCTTTGGACCACTGTAATTCTTAGATAGGATGCAGCGGTAGAGGGATAAGGCTCGGCGAACGCCGTGGGCAGTCGCCAACGCGGAGCGCTATGGCTATATGACGGGAGCGCAGAGGAAATGTACAGGGGGACGATGCAAAAAGTGTGGGTGAGACGCTATGGAGGAACGATGAGGGGAAGCTGGTTATCAGACGGTGGGCGCGCAACCTAAACGGATAAGAGGGCGTCTACTGAAGCAGGTGCAAAAGCTGGTAGAAGAGATAGTGCCACTGGTTGTGCGCCGATGTGCAGGGCAGAGGTATGCTGTTGTTACATTGGCAGCGGATGCGGAATTCCAAAAAGCTACGGCTAACGAGAGTTTGAAGAGGAGAGAGACGATGTCAGATAACGAGAGCGGAGTAAGCGGTTTTGGTTGGTTCCTTGCAGGTCTTGGCGTGGGTGCTCTGGTTGGAGTGCTGTACGCCCCCAAGGCTGGTAAAGAGACGCGGGAAGACATTGTTGCTGGAGCGCTGGAAGCGAAGGAGCGCGCAGCGGTGCTGGCGCAGCAGGGTAAAGAGAAGGCCGCCTCCTATGCCCAGCAGGGTAAGGAGCAGGTGGATGAGTATGTGGATCGCGGCAAGGAGTACTACGACCGTGGCCGTACGCAGTGGTCGCAGTATGTCGAGAAGGGCAAGAGCCTGGTGCAGGAGCAGCAGGAAAAGGTTGCTGCGGCTATTGACGCAGGCAAGGATGCCTACGCGACGACGACGACCGATACACACGCGTAGAGAAATGCAATCGATGCCAGGGCCCGGTCGACCGCAGGTTGGTGCCGGGCCTTATCGTTGTGTGGTGTGGCTTGTTTGAGGAAGAGAGACGACGATGAACGGAATGATGCTCGGGATTTGGTTGCAGGTGGGTGAGACAGGCGAGCTCTCGAAGAACAATACGAAGCTGCTGATGATCTTCGTGGGGATTGTGGCGTTTGCGATGTTGCTGCAGGCGATTGCCGTCATTGGGATGGCGATTGGCGTGGCGAAGACACGCAAGCGGGTGATGGAGATTGCGGAAGAGGTGCGTGCGAAGGCGATGCCGGCGATCGCGTCCGCGCACGATCTGATTCGGGACACGACGCCAAAGGTGAAGGTGATTACGGAGAACCTGGTGGAGACGAGCCACATTCTGCGGAGCAAAGCGCAGGAGTATGACGCGACGTTGACCGATGTGAACAGGAGGACACGGGCGCAGGTGGCTCGGGTGGACCATATGGTGACGGCGGCGTTGACGACGACGGGAGAGATTGCGGCGGCGATCGAACATGGGATTCGGGTGCCGGTGCGGGAGTTTGCCGGACTAGTGAATGGATTGAAGGCGGCAGTGGATGTGATGGTGGGGAAGGCCAAGGGGTTTGGTGGATTCGGGCGTAAGGGTGGGGATACGGATATGTTTGTTTAGGTTTGGGTCAGGCAAAAGCTTAACCGGAATAAAGAGGATGAAGGGGATAAGAGCGGGATTGTGTTTGGCGTGGTTCCGGATGCTGCGATGATGCCTGAGCTTGGGCGCGTTGTTGATCGATCGCAGTCGAGTCTAACGGAGCGACGCATTGCGTGAGCATTTGGCACGGGCCTACAGCCCGTTGGGACGATGGGTATTCGGTACCTGGAGCGTTGCCCCAGGCCAGGGTAGCTCGGGCCGTTGGCCCGAAAGCGATGCCTCGATTCCGATATGTGTTCGATTGCCATTGAGGAGGTGTGGCTAGAAGATCCAGCCGCCGCCTACTACCTCGTCTTGTTGGTAGAAGACGGCGGATTGGCCGGGGGTGATGGCGCGCTGGGGTTCGTCGAAGTGGGCGTGGACTTCGGTGTCGTTGAGGCGGGTGAGGGTGGCCAGGGCGGGTTGGTGGCGATGGCGGATTTTGATGCTGACGCGGATGGGGTCGGTGAGCTGTGGGATGGATATCCAGTTGAGGCGGTTGGCGCGGAGGTCGCGGGTGAAGAGATCTTCGTCGGAGCCTACGGTGACCTGGTGCGAGTCCGGATGGATGTTGAGGACGTAGAGAGGACTGTGGCTGGTGAGGCCCAGGCCCTTGCGCTGGCCGACGGTGAAGGTCTGGATTCCGGCGTGGTGGCCGATGACTTCGCCGGAGGTGTTGACGAGGTCGCCGGAGGAGTCGGGGAGAGGCTCTTCGACGTCGTCGAGGTAGGCCTTGAGGAAAGCGTTGTAGTCGCCGTTGGGGATGAAGCAGATCTCCTGGGAGTCGGGCTTGGCGGCGACGTTGAGGCCGGCGTCGGAGGCCATGACGCGGACGGCGGGCTTCTGCATTTCGCCGAGGGGGAAGAGGGTGCGGGAGAGCTGGTCCTGCGTGAGGCCGAAGAGGAAGTAGGTCTGGTCCTTGGAGGTGTCGGCGGGGCGCGAGAGGATCCAGCGTTGGCGGGCCTCGTCGTAGTGGTTGCGGGCGTAGTGGCCGGTGGCGATGCGGTCGGCGCCGATCTGGCGGGCGGTGAGGAGGAGGGCGTCGAACTTGAGGTGGTTGTTGCAGAGGGTGCAGGGGATGGGGGTGCGGCCGGCGAGGTACTCTGCTACGAATGGACGGACGACCTCGGCCTCGAAGCGGGCTTCCTGGTTGACGAGGTAGTAGGGAATGTCGAGATGCTCGGCGACGCGGCGTGCGTCGTAGACGTCGTCGATGGAGCAGCAGCGGCCTTGGACGGCTTCCGGCATTCCGTTGTGGCCGGCCAGGCGACGCTGGTTCCAAAGCTGAAGGGTGAGGCCGACGAGAGTGTGGCCCTGGGCGCGAAGGAGCGCGGCGACAGCGGAGGAGTCGACTCCGCCGGACATGGCTACGGCGATGGTGTTGTTGTTTTCCATGCTGGCTACCTGTTGTGTATTGTATCGGGGTTGGGCGGACCAGGAGGGTGAAAGGCTTAACACGGATTTCATGGATTTAATGGATAAAAGCGGATAGGGCGAAAGTGGGGAGTGTGTCTGCGGGTTTGGGTTGGGTGGGTTGGGCGGGCTATGCTGGGCGCATCTTGATTTGGTTCGGAGGGATGGATGCGGATTGGGATTGGTCTGGTGGTTGCGGCGGTGGGTATAGCTGGTAGTGTGGCTGGAGCGCAGGGGGTTTGATGGGGGGAAGG
>Ga0123336_10001179_pt1 | contig 24490 bp, 19 predicted proteins | sample SSSSmetaG_FD_96466 | JGI IMG/M metagenome (GOLD analysis project Ga0123336, IMG submission 96466) | Glacier valley bacterial and archeal communities from Borup Fiord, Nunavut, Canada, to study Microbial Dark Matter (Phase II) - ​SSSS metaG | ecosystem: Environmental > Aquatic > Freshwater > Ice... | reverse complement strand
GTCTTGAAACGCCATTCTGCTGTTCCTGTAAGTGCAAGAAAAATCAATATAACCTCTTGCTGGTCAATAACTTACGACCATTTGGATTCTCACCTGATTTCTTTCTATTTCACTGGTTTTAACTGGTTTGTCGTGACAAAAACGTGACACTTAATGCTGTTGAGGGAAGCTGGACAGGGGATGTCACGTGAAAACGCCTAACATCGTTTTAGCCGTGCAAGTTGCCTTAAATTGTTCTGTAATCGGACGGTCCATTTGGGAATCTCGCGGGCACGCCGACGCAAAAGTGCACACGTGACAAATCGCGGCGTACCGACTTGAACTGGCGCGGAGTGATTCGACGTGCTCCGCGTTTAGGTCGCTCAGCTTCGCGAGTCTATCAACGCGAAACCGGCAAATTGCGAGGCGCGCCGTCAATGTGGAAATTTGGCCTTTAGGTTGGGATTCTGGTGGGGCATTTGTAAACGCTGCCGCACAAACGGGACCGTTGTCGGCGTGGGACGCAAGAAGCTTCAGTGATCGCTCGTTTGCAATCGGCATTCAACTGAATGTTGTTGATTGGGGGTGATCCGGACACTTCCGCTTGCGTCATCAAAGTCCTCGCTTGACCAGCAGTTCGGACGCCATCATAAGGGCTTCGCCGAATTTTCAACGCGATCGAAAGGAACTTTTTGTTCGCCAAAAATCACTACCCCATGGTCCGGGCCATCAAATTTAAGTTGCATAATGTCGTCCAAGACGAAGAAGTATGAAGACGACGAAGTAAACAAGTCCTTCGGCTGGCCGCCGTCGATCGACAGCCGCAGTGATTCTTTAGCTGGGGTGATTGCGATCTGCGGACCACTTTTGATCTGAAACTTGCCTGTGAAGCGGACTTGCTGGGCAAGCGGTACCGAGGCCAGCGTACGCTCTTGTGGCAGGTAGTCAGCCCAGCCATATTCGCGGGCGATGCTGCCCAGAACCTCACCAAAAAGAGCGTCGCCGTTGTCGCTGTTCGTCATAATGACCGCGCCATCTCCGTCCTGGTAGGCGAAGTAGATGCATCGGTAGCCTTCATTGCCTCCGGTGTGGGACATAGCAGGCTTTCCGCTTGGGGATAGCGTGCCAACTCCTAGCGCGTATCCATCCTTCACTGGGGCGAGCATAGTTCGCACCATGTCCGCCGAGAGAACATGATTCGCTCTGCCCGCCAGTGAACGCTGCAGCTCAATCACCCATCGGGCGAGATCTGACGGCGTCGTCCACAGACCAGCCGCTGCCATTTCCGGATACGTGTGAGGCCCTCCTGCAACTAGCTTGCCTTGGCTGTCAACCGGCATCGCGACTTTACGCGACGACCTTCTGTCGAGCGGCTGTTGGAAGGTGCTGCTGTTCATGCCGATCGGCTCAAGAACCAAATTCTTCATGAGATCGGGGAAGGGCTTACCCGACTGGTCGATCATCATCTGCTGAGCGATCGTGTAGCCGCCACCGGAATAGCTGAACTGCGCGCCAGGTGTCTCAGCAACTACAATCGGAGCTGAGTTTGCGGGCTTCGTGCCACTGAGCACCTGGACAAGCGTTGGCACGGGTTCGTTCGTTGCATAACCCGCAAACCCGTGAACAGAAACTCCGGCAGTATGCGAAAGCAGTTCGCGTAACGTGACCGGTGTTTTCGACGTGAAGTTGGTTTCCGGCAGGGTCCAGCTCTTGAGCTCGGTACCGATGGGTGCGTCTAGGGAGAGCTTTCGCTGTTCAACAAGCTTCAGCGCGGCCATTGCCGTGAGAGATTTGCTAAGCGAAGCCGCCTGAAAGAGGGTATTGGTTGTAACCGGCGGTCCACCTTCTGCCTGTATCCCATAACCCTTCGCCCATTCGATTTTTCCATTGTGAATCATGGCAATACTCACAGCGGGAACATGGAGCCTACGCATCTCGGCAAGAATCTCTCGACGCTCAGCGGGTCGGCCTGAAATGGTGACGGGCGTTCCGAGGCCTCTTTCGACCGCATGGATTCGCGATCGTGTACTCTGTGACGGCAGAGCTAACGCAGTGCAGGCACAAGCGATTGCTATGAACAAGCGGACACCGTAAAACGTTTGCATCTCCAGGTATACGCAAACAACTGCTTTTCGGTTCTATCGGTACCGGGACGACTTAGGTCCTGCTTGCAGTGGCACGTCCTGCTCTAACCCGCGACTAGTCCGGCAGTATTTACCTGAGACTTTTGCGAGCGTTCATCAAAATACCTTGCTGCTCATGCGGCAGCGTTTAGCATACAACGAAAGAAACAAACTTCCGATAATACGTGTTATCGCCGCTGATGCTCGATCAGGCCCGCCGTCACCAAACACTGCCTCACCCTCTACCATCAGCTCATCGCCATCACCAAAGACACACGCGTCCAGCCCGAAATCGCGCCCCGCGTCTGGTCCACCCCAGGCGATGCTTGGGGCCGCCAAATCCCCCCTCCCGCTGGCGTGTTACACAACACAAAATAACCCGGAATTGTTTTAAATTGTTATGGCTCTGAAAGACAACGGAGGTACCTTTGGGCATGGCGACATCCCGCCGGCACTTCGTCCAACTTTTCTCCGGAGCGGCCATCGCTTCACAACTCTGCTCACGTCTCTGCGCCGAGCCCCCTCTCTTCGAAGTTGATCGTCTCGCGGGGGAATGCCTTGCTTATCGCCCACTGGCATCGCAACGCCGATACCAGGCAAGTGCGCATATCAGCCTGTTCTCCATTCCTTTGATCTCGAAATCCGGCGTCGGCAGCGGGTTTGCCGTCGTGGAAGATGCGTCAGAACCTGCCGGCAACACCGTCGCTATTCAATTCGGCGCAGGCTCTTTTCCCGATAGCGCTCGGGGCTTGAACCGCTTGGGTTTCATTCAGGAAGTGGTCCGGGAAAGCGCGGTCGGCGACGTTCAAGCCTGCGCCTATCTCGCGTTCATGACTTCCTCCCAAGAGAAGAATCTGGAACAGGCGAAAGCGGCGCTCGAACAATCCGGCTCCCAGATCGCCTACGTGGCGTCGGAAGGAAAAGGCCGCGCCGGCGTCTTCTCTTCCCGCCTGGAACGCCTCTCTTTCCCCTCGCAAACCACGTGGCGCGATTACCCCACGCTCTTAGCCAAGGTCCGCACCGCGCTCGCTTCCGATCAACCCGCTGAGTGTACATCCAAGCAACTGGCAAGCACGGATCAGGCACCCGCCACCTTCCTCTACGCCATCAGAAAAGCTCTCGTCGCAACCGATACGCACACCAATCAGCCCATTGTCTACAACGGCAAAGAATTGCTGCTTACCACCACAAGAAAGCCCGATCCCGAAGCTGGCGCCCGGTTCGCCAAACGCAACCTCGTCCAAAGCCGCGGGCGCGTGATGCGTCTTGATGCCACTGTGCGCGATCACGCAACCGGCCACCTCACTCCGTTCCGCGTATGGTTCGAATCGGGCGCGGAACAACTGCCTCCGCTTTGCTTCGAATACCAGCCGAAATCTTTCCTGCGTCTCACCTTCGAATTCGACCCCACCGCCGCCGGCCCTCCCATCGGCCTCGCTCTCCATAAGAGACAGACCGAAGGAAGCGCCAACTGAACCTTACTGAATCGTGATCTGTACCGGGTTCGCAGCCACGCCCGCCGCCGCGCCCGATACGGTAAGCTGTACATTCCTGTTGCCTGCCCCCACCAGCGAAGCCGGAATACTGACATTCACCTGATCCAAACCGGGGAACGTACCCTGAGGCCCCGCATACAGCACCGGCGCGGTCACGCCATTGATAGTCACGGAAACGTTCCCCGCTTGCGCAGCCTGCGGACCCGTCCCATACAGGGTCAGGTACGCCGCATCTGTCGCACCGCCCAGATTAATCGGCTTCGCAACCGCCACTCCGTTTGCCCCCACCGTGTACACGTCGCCGAACGTTTGCGTTCCATTCGCCGATACAACAAGCGCGCCCGCCGCAGCCAGCCCGAACGGATTCAGCGTGAACAACCCCGGCGCCACCGCACTAATTTGAATGTTCGCCACACTCTGGCTGTTCGTGCCGTTCGTCACCGTAATTGTCGCCGGCCCGGCTGCCGCCGCAATAGGCACTTGAAAGTTGATCTGCGAAGCCGACACATAAAGCAGCGCGGCAGCGGGCGCAACGGCCCCCAAGCCGTCAGAAGCCGCCGAGTATACTGACGGCGCATTCGCACGCAGCACCGGAGTCGGCGCCGGAGTCAAACTCACCCCGCGCAGAACCTCTTTAGCGACCGCGCTTTTCAGTACCGTGAACTTCTGCGCCGCTCCCACCGCCGCGTCCGTGTTCGCCAGCAAATCGTTCACCATCACCAGCAAATTCGGGTCAGCGCCCTGGTCGCCATTGCCGCTTACAGTGCTCGTCACGCCATAAAGACTCACCGTGCCATCGGCATTCACACGTCCCGCTAGGTTGCGGATACCGTCGTCGCGGGGTTCAGCGAAGCCGGATAGTCCGCCACGCTGTAAGCCTGGTCCAAATTCAAGCCCGCCTGCATCACATACAGCCGCTGCCATATCCCGCTAACCAGCGTCCACTTCTGAATTCCGGCGGCTTTGCTTGTGGCTGCATCGGCCATCACTCCCGTACCCTCATCCGCAACATACAGAGTGGTGGCGTTCGCAAAGAAAATCCCGAAGGGGTTCGTCGCATCCGCGTTCTTCGCCAAAGTCGTCGGGAAGCCGGGCAGCACCGTAATCGGCGCACTCGCCGCGTTCGCCAGCGTGGGCAGCGTCCCCGCCGCGCCCACCTGGTAAACCGTGTTGATGCCGTTGCCGCCGCTGCCCTTCGTCACATAAAACGTGTTATTGAAAACCGTAAGCCCGCGAAAATTGTTGTCCTTCCCCAACTTGTCCGCCGCATAAGGAAGCCCCGTCGCCGGATCTTTCAACTGCGTAATGGAGAACGAGCCCACTGCCGTCGGCGCCGTACTGGGCGATTGCCCCGGCGTCGCAACCTGCACACCAGCCGCGCTCACCACATTCGCCGGCGTCCCCGCTCCATTATTCGAATTGCCCACCATGTAGTACAGCCCATTCGCCAGAACCGCCGCGCGCCCATTATTGCCGCTGTATGCGTTGGTATCCGTAAGCTGAATCGCACCGGTCGCCGAAACCTGCGCCACGGCCCGGAAATAGCTGGTGCCCACCGGGTTCGTCCCATCGTAAACACCCGGTGTGTTCGAGTTCGAAACATCCAACGTATTCGGCGGCGTCGCATAGCCCATAAACGTCAGTGCCGGTCCATCGGAAGAAATGTTCAGGGCCAGTTCGCTCTTCGAAGGGAAGCTGGTCGTCAGCAGCACAGGCGGCACCGCATAGGTGTTCACCAACAGACCCGCCGGTGTAATCTGGTCCAGAAAAATTGGCCATGTAATGCCGAAACTTCCGTCTGCCTTGTTGTTATTGAAAACGTTATTCGTGCCGCTGGTCGAGGCGTAACTCCCGTTGTCAGTGGCCACCGCCGTCCCGCATACGGCCGTTTAAGGACAAACGGGCGGCAGTTTTTGACCCACCGCCACCGAGTTGGCATCGCCCGTATACACACTACGGGACACAACCAAATTACCCGGCGTGAAACCGGTAAACTGCCCTGTTTGGGCTAGCAGCGTGGAAACGAAAAGGCTGCAGGAAACTGCATTCAGTAGGAAGCGCATAACGTCCTGAGACTATCAACCGGATGTGACAGATGGATGACTGATCTACCGCTTTTGGAACCAGAACCGATGGATCGGCAGCGGCATCTCGGAATCCGCTCCCTTCACGCTCTTCCACAAAATCTCATTCAGCGCGAACATCGGCGCCTCATCCACTTCATCCAGATTCATTTCCAGCGAAGCCCTCGCTCCCCAGCTTGCCGCCGTATTCTTTTTGATCACATCCGTCTTCGGCCGAATCGTCGTGTACGGCGCCAGTTCCGTCGCCGTATTGAATGCGTTGTACATCGGCAGCGCGGCCGCATTGTACTGCGTCATCGGCGGAAGCCCCAACAGCAGCTCAATCGTTCGCAGCATCGCCGACGTCGTATACAACGTCGAATCCACAAACCGGCGTTTCGTGTACGGGCTCACCACCAGCCCCACCGTCCGCCGCGCATCCACATGGTCCGGCCCGTTCTGCGCGTCGTCTTCAATCACGAACACCGCCTTCTCCGGCCAGTAAGGGCTGTGCGTAATTCGCTCGATCAACTGGCCTACCGCAAAATCCGCATTCGCATTCATCGCGCGCGGCGTAAACGCTCCCGGCCGCGTGCCCTGCGTATGGTTCTCCGGCAGGCTCATCACCACAAAATTCGGCAGCCGTTCATTTGCATCCTTTGACGCGTAATGCTTTTCGAATCCATCCAGTTCCTCGAAGAACACCTTCACATTCTCCGTGTCGCGCATCCCCGGCATCTTAAACTTGGGCGAAACATGCCCCAGCAACCCGCCCACACCCGGTGCCGCATCCATGGTCGTTCCATCGCGTCGCCATTGAGCAGGTCACCGGCAAACTCAAAGGGCAAACAGGCACCTTCGTCCTCCAGCACAGCGGTACCGCGCACAAAGGCGCGCAACAGCTCACCATCACCGTCGTGCCGGAATCGGGCACCGGTCAACTCGCAGACATCGAAGGCGGCAAACACTTCTACGATTTCGAATGCTCCCTCTAGCCCGCTTTCACACGCCCCGCGCGAATCGCTTTCTTAAATTTCCCGAAGTCCGCGCGCACCACATCCGCATAGGCCGCACCATAGTTCCTAATCGCTGTAATGACTCGCTCCGGCTCTCCCATGTATCCGTGAATTGCCGCCGCATCACCGCTCCGCGCATGCCCCCGTGCCAGCAACTCACCCGCAATCTCCGCTAAGCTCTGCAAGCCAGGCCCTTTCAACTGCGAAAGATTCACTCCGCCTTTGTGATCGCTAAGCTGCCTCACCAAATAGTGCCGCGATCCCATCCGCGTCCAACCTAGCAGGGGGTCCGAAAGTGGCTGTATCTGCCTCTGTCCTTCCGCCACACGCTGCCCTTCATTGCCATACGCCGGCAGCTTCAGATACGGCGAATACGTAGACGCTACCTGCTGTTTGATCTGCAGAAACAGCGGGTCTGCCGGACCATTCCCCTCCATCAGCACCACATAATTTCGTAAGCCCACGCTGCCCGTCCCCACCACCTTAAACGCCACATCCACGGCGCGAAACAAGTTGAAAGTATGCACCCTCTCCGGCAGCAGGCTTTTTCTATAAACTCGAAGCGTCTCAAGCACACTCTTACGCTCGCTACCCTTGAGGCGCCACAACTCCTTGTCCATGCCCCGAAACTCCGTCGCGCCATCCGCCGCGCTCCCGGTGTATTTGGCCAATAGCTCGCAAGGGCTCGAACGTTCCGATTGCCGTAGCGCGTCTTCCACCGCCGGCGCAGAACTCGCTCGATGAATTTGATAACGCGCCGCCGCTAGCACCGGTTGCCCCGCAAGGTATTCCGTCAACGTGCAGTAACTCCTCAGGAAACTCTCCACCGCGCCGCCGCAAGCTTCGCGCGTATGGCCGCTCACTTCGCCGGCCAAAACGATGCTCACCGACATACGTTTCAGATCCCATTCCCACGGCCCCGGCGCCGTCTCGTCAAAATCGTTGATGTCGAATACCGTCCGGCCGTCCGGCGTCGCAAACGAACCTAAATTTTGTATGTGCGCATCGCCGCAAAGCTGCACCGTCAGCCCCGTGTTCGGCTCGCGTGCCAAGTCTGCCGCCATCAAACCCACCGATCCCCGGAAGAATGCAAACGGCGACGCCGCCATCTTCTGATATTTCAGCGGCAGCAACGCGCGGAGTCGTCCTTCCCCGGCCCGCAGCACCTCCTTCACCGGGTCGAAATTTTGCTTCCGTCCCGCCAGTTCGCCCAGCCTCGCGCGGCTTAACGTATCCCGCTTTTCCCTTCCCGCCGCCATCCGTTCTTCCCGCGTCAACGCAAGCATTCAAAGACTCTAACGCACCCACGCCACCACAACAAACAAGGCTGGTAATTTGGCGTAAGATTGCGCTAGTTGCAACTCAAACGCATAGGCATTCCGGCGACACTCTCAGCTCTCTTTTTCCTCTGCGCCGGTCTAGCGGTCCTCCCCTATCCCGGCCTGCAAAACGACGAAGCAATCTTCGTGCCTCCACTTTATTCACCCGTCATTACCGCCGCCTACCAGATCGGCCAAGTCCCCGTCATGTTGATGGATTATGCCGGTTGCCTGAAGGCGTGGCTCTATGCGCCCATCTTCGCCGTCTTCCCACCCTCACTCTGGTCCATTCGCCTTCCCGTTCTCTTGGTCGGCACGCTCTCCGTCGCCCTCTTCACTATCCTGCTCAGCCGAATCGCCGGCACCCGCGCGGCCTTCATCGGCGGAACGTTGCTCGCCACCGATCCCGTGTTTGCACTTACCAATAACTTCGATTGGGGCCCTGTCGCCTTACAGCACTTCCTGTTACTCGCCGGCTTATTCGCCATCCACTTGTTTCATAAGACGGCCGCTTCGCTATGGCTCGCCATCGCGGGTTTCAGTTTCGGCTTAGCCCTTTGGGACAAAGCTCTTTTCCTCTGGCTTCTTGTCCCTTTGTTTGCGGTAAGCCTCCTGCTCTGGCGGCGTCAGCTAACTGCGGTGCTGCTCAACCCGCGCCAACTCACCGCCGCCTCCCTTGGCTTTCTGATCGGAGCCGCTCCTCTTCTCATCTTCAACTTCACTCACCAATGGATCACTTTTCACTCCCATGCTGTGTTCACATTGGCAGATCTCTCGGCGAAGTTAATGACCCTCCATTACACCGCCAATGGATCGGTCATGTTCGGTTACATGGTGGAAGGGAAAAAACGTACCGACTTACTCGAATGGGGCTTTGCCCTCGCTCTTTGTCTACTCCCGTTTGTCTGGCGCTCGCCCGCCCGCCGCCCGGCGCTCTTCAGCTTGTTTGTATTGGGCGCAGCCTGGGCACAGATGGTCGTGACCAGTGCTGCCGGTGGTGCCGCTCACCACGCCATACTGCTCTGGCCGTTTCCGCAATTGCTTATCGCCGTAGTACTCGCCCAGTACCGACGCATAGGTCCCGTCGTTGCCGTCACCCTGGTGCTCGCGAACCTGTTGGTCTGTTACCAATACTGGTCCAACTTACGCCAAGTCGGTACCAGCCTCGTTTGGACTGACGCCATCACCCCTCTCTCGGCGGATCGCAATCTCGCGCAAGCCGATCTTGTCTGCATCGCGGATTGGGGAGTAATCAGTCAACTCATAACTCTACACAAGGGCCTACTCCCCATTGAAGCGGAGTTAGAAACACTATCGGTCGATAAACCTACACCCGACCAATTGGATTCGCTCCGCCGGCATCTGCATCACCCCAAAGCCGTATGGGTTTCTCACCCCGACGGCAAAGAGTTTTTCTCCGGAGTCAATCGACGCTTGCTAAGAATAGCCCACGCCGAATCGCTGAAGAAAGTATCTCTTCACATCTACCCCGATACCCACGGCCATCCCGCCCTGGAACTATTCCGCTTTGCCCCGCTTGACTTTAAAAATTCAATCGCAAAGCCATCTGAATAATCCTCGGCCCCTGCATGGCACCGGTAGCCCTCCCAAAATTCGGGTCATTCAAATTCACATTAATCCCCCCGAACGAAGTCCGGTTCAAGACATTCGAAATGTCCGCGCGATACTCCAAATCCGCCCGCTCGAACAACTTTACGCGCTTCACCAATGACAGTGCCTCCGTAAACAACGGCGGGTTACGGAACGAATTCAGGTAAGGCGAAGCCGTCCCGAACCGATAAGCCCCGGGCACCGCAAACGCTGCCCGATTGTAGTACCGCTTCGAAGGATCGTTCGGGTCCAGCGTAGTCCGGTCGATCCCCGTCGAAAACTCCTGCCCCGTCGTACTCGCCCGCAACGCCGCCGTAAACAACACGCCAGTCCCCAACGTATTCACCGGAGCACCCAGCAAAAGCGGATTCCCCGAACGGTACTGCTGTATCCCCGCAATCGTCCACCCGCCCACAATTCCATTCACAATCGAGTTCGCTCCGCCCAGGAACTTGCGGCCCTTCCCAAACGGCAGATCGTACGTATAAACAAGATTTCCCACATGCGGGTAATCCTGAATCGAAATGTACTTCTCCGGCTTCAAGTTGTATTGGTCCTGCGGAGCCGTCCCGTTGCCGGTCTGCGTGTAAGATCCATTCAATTCGATATTCTTTGACCACGTATAAGAAGCCAGCACATTCAAAGCGCTGTACCGCTTCTCTACCTTCGCCTGGAACGAGTTGTAAGTGGTGCCGCCCGTTCCCAGGTAAGTGTGAATAATGTTGTTGTACTGCGGATACGGCCGCAGCGATTGCGCCAGCGTTCCCGCGAAAGTGTCATACGGCTTCTTGAACCCTGCCGCCGCAACCTGTGGATCGTTGATATTCAATCCCAGCAACGGCCCCAGGCTTTAATACTTCGGATTCACCTGGTTGTATGGCACATAACTGTTCAAGTGAGTCCCATAACTGCCAATGTAAGCCAAGTCCAGCAACAGTCCTTTCGGCAGTTCGCGCTGAATGTTCACTTGCCAGTTCTGAATGCGCCCCGCCAACCCATCTTCCTTCGAAAGCACCAGCACCGTCTGCCCGTTCGCATAGCTCGGGTTAATTACAGGCGGCGGCACAAAGCCATTCGGCAGCAGGAACCCGTTGTCCCAGTTAAAGGCAGGCGAGATGCCATCCGGCGAAGTCGGCGTTGGCGAAGCGCTCACGCCCCATCCGCACGGGAAGCATCCACCGCCCGTGTTGCCGTTTGCCGATGAGTAATACATGCCCCACCCGGCCCGCACCACCGTCTTCGGAGTAACCTGATACGCCAGTCCAATCCTCGGTCCGAAGTTATTCAGGTACACATCGCCAAACCTTACTTGTCCGTTACGCCCCGGCCCGGACCCCGCAAACGACAACGCACCCAAATGCCCACCCGCCGCCGGATTCGGAATAGTCGGGTCAAACGCCGAAAGCGTCAGGTTCGTATCCGTTCGCGGCAGAAACAATTCCCATCGCAAACCAATATTCAGAGTAAGTCGGGTTGTGACTTTCCAATTATCCTGCAGGAATATCGCATGATACAGATACTTGATATCCACGCCCTTCGTGTTGTAATCGCGCCGTGCATTGTCCGGCCCGCCTAACAGGAAGCTCGCGAATGAATTACCCGTGGTGCTGCGCGCGGCCGGGTTCGCCGTCTCAATGCTGCTGAAGTTAAACAGGCCCTGAGCATAGGAATCGTCCAGCGGCTCCTGGAAAGTCCGGCCGCGATGAAACTCGTACCCGGCCTTGATCTCATGCTTTCCCTTGATCGCGGTGAAGCCATCAATCGCTTCCGTTGTGTAGTTCTCCTGCGCGCCCCGGTTCTTCGGATTATTGCCAAACCCCGTGTAGCCATCCGTCAAAAACGCAATCACCGGGAACGATTGGCTCCCATTCGTCGCCACGCCCTTCAGCCCCAACTTCGTCGGCCAGTCCTGCAAATGCTGCGGCAGCTGATTGAACAAGCTCTGGTAGCGGCTGAACCCAAACGTAAAGTGGTTCAACATGGTCGGCGTGAATGTGAAGTCATGATTCACGCGCGTAATGTCCGGCTTCTCACTGCTCACCAGCCCGGTCGCCAGCGGTCCCGGCAAGCCGCTCTGTGAAAGGGCCGCCACGCGCTGCCAGCTATACAATCCGCTCACCCGGTTCCGCTCGCTGAAGGCATGGTCGCCCTTCACGCTATAGATATTACGCTCCACTGTCGCCAGGCTTGTGCTGCCGTAGTTGCTCGAAATGCCCGGGCCTGTCGCGTCCGGAATCAACGCCAGTATGTTCTTCGACACGCTGCTGAATTGCGACGCCGGAATAATGTTCCCCGGAAAAGGATCGCGCGTCACCACCCCATTCACCGTACGCGTCGTCGCCGGATCGTAAATTAACCGGCTCCCCAACTCTGAAAAATTGCCGCTCTTCATCAACTTGGTCGGCACCGTCGTCACAATGTTGCCACCGCCGTTGTTCTGTCTATACCCGTTCCAGGTAAAATAAAAGAAGTTCTTGTTGCGCCCGTTGTAGATCTTCGGAATCCACACCGGCCCACCCACCGACGTTCCAAACTCATTCTGCCGGATCTTCGATTTCCCCACGAAAGGCACCCGTTGGTTCACGCCCCAGCCCGCCGCGTCAAACTTGTCGTTGCGCAGAAAGTCGAACAAGGTCCCATGCAAATCGTTGGTGCCGCTCTTGGTCACGAACACTTCAATGCCGCCGCCGCTCCTCCCATACTCCGCCGAAAAATTGCTGGTCAGCACCTTGAATTCGCCATACATCTCAACCGACCCAATGCCGCCGTTCGACACGAACGCCACACCGCCCGATTCCGGATTCGAATGGCTCGCCCCATCAATCAAAATCTCCTTCGACCGTCGCGCTCCGCCATTGATGCTCGTGTCCTGCTGCCCGCCATTCACGCCCGGCACATAGTTGATAAAGTTTTCCGGGTTCCGGAACCCGCCGTTCACAAAGAGTGGCGCATCCTTCATGAACTTCGGTTGAAACACCGTGCCAGTATCGCTGGTTTCCGTCTGTAAAATCGGCGTCTGCGAAGACACATCCACCGTCTGCGTCGTCTCGCCAACCGTCAGCACCACGCTCACGCTAATGCGGTTCGCCACCGCAATCACAATGTTCGTCAACCGCGCGGTCTTGAACCCCGCATGCTCCGCCTCCAGCGTATAGCTGCCCACCGGCAAGCTGGTGAACTCAAAATTGCCCGTCTCGTTCGACGTTCCTTTCTGCACCAGGCCCGTGTTGGTATTGCGAATCGTGATTGCCGCCTCCGCCACCACGGCATCCGAAGGGTCCGCAACCCGTCCAGACAGCGACCCCGTATCCGCTTGCCCGAAACACGTCCACGCAATTCCACACAACAGCAAAACTTTCATCAAGCACCCTTTCGGCATGCGTGCGAGTTTATCAAATTGAAATCTTTAGGCATACTGGTCCCCATGCAACGTGTCCCCATGCCACGCAGAAATTTCCTTCGCGCCGCCGCTGCCTTCGCCGCCTTTCAAAATGACGCCGTGCCCCGGGCCCAAGCCGCCGCCGCCAGTGTTTCCGGTCAGACCGCCCGCGCCGTTGCCCGCGATGAAGATTTCTGGTTCCACGTCCGCCACGCCTTCACGGTCGATCGCAACATCGTCAACCTCAATAACGGCGGCGTCTCACCCGCTCCCAAAGTCGTCATGGATGCCGAGATCCGTTATCTCGAAATGGAAAACATGACACCCACCTACTACATGTGGCGCATCCTCGACCCCGGCATCGAACTCGCGCGCCGCCGCCTCGCGCAAGTGTTCGGCTGCGATCCCGAAGAGATCGCCATCACCAGAAACGCCAGCGAATCGCTCGAAATCGTCCAACTCGGTCTTGATCTCCAGCGTGGCGATGAAGTCGTCAGCACCAATCAGGATTACCCGCGCATGATCGCCACCTGGCGCCAGCGTGAAGCCCGCGACGGCATCGTCTTCAAGCAGATCAAATTTACCGTGCCCGCGCCTTCCATGGATTACCTCGCCAAACAAATTGAAGACGCGGTCACGCCCCGCACCAAAGTCATCCACATCTGCCACGTCACCAATCGCACCGGCCAGATCTTTCCCGTTCGCCAAATCTGCCGCATGGCCAAATTGCGCGGCATCGAAGTCATCGTCGATGGCGCCCACTCTTTCGCCCAGTTCCCCTTCAAGCGTGACGATCTCGAATGCGATTACTTCGGCACCAGCCTCCATAAGTGGCTGCTCGCGCCCATCGGTACCGGCATGTTGTACGTGAAGCGCGACAAAATCCCCAAGATCTGGCCCATGTTCGGCGCCGACGATTCACTGAAGAACGATATCCGCAAGTTCGAACAGATCGGCACCCATCCGGCCTCCCAGCGCAACGCCATCACCGAAGCCGTGAACTTTCACGAAAGCATCGGCATCGAACGCAAGGCCGAACGATTTCGTTATCTCCGCCAGCGCTGGGCCGATCGCCTGCGAGCCTTCCCCAACGTGCAAATCCTGCACAACGAAGATACGGTCCAGGGCGGCATCGGCTTCGTCAACGTGAAAGGAATTGACTCGGCGAAACTGGTGAATCACCTCTGGACCAAGCACCGCATCTGGACCACCGCCTTCCCCACGCCGCCCGAATACGACGGCCTGCGCATCACGCCGAATGTTTACACCACGCTCGAAGAAATCGATGAGTTCGCGCTCGTTATGGAACAGGTCGCGAAAAACGGAATCGCCTGACGATTCCTATCCGCGCTCCCATGAATCACACGCACCGGAATGGTAATGCCCTTCATTTCCGCGCGAAAATCGGTCCCCGCCAAAGCCTTTCTCGCGGCAAGTGTAGGATGCAGCGATGCCCGAAACGCCACCGCCTGTGTCCACTCCAGCACAGCGTCGGAAACGGTGTGATTCAGCAGCGTGCGGCCATAAAATGCAGGTCCGAACGTGTTCAGAAACGCTGCGCGGTCTTCTAAAATCTTTTCATCCATCTCGTCGAAATTCTTCGCCTCAACGCCGTCCGGGTTATCGGCGGTCTTTTCCAGAAATGGAGTCACGGAAGACACCAAAACCGCTTTGGCAACTTTCGCCGAACCGTACCGGCTCAAATACCGCACCACTTCGCCGCCACCCATGGAAAAACCCACCAGCGTGGCGCCACTGATGTTGCAAGCGTCCATCACGGCCTTCAAATCGGCGGCGAATGTGTCGTAGTCATAACCACTCCAGGGCTGGTTTGATCGCCCAAAGCCCCTGCGGTCATATGTAATCGCGCGCAGTCCATTGCCCGCCAGAAAATGCGCCTGCCTCTCCCACATGTCCTGATCAAGCGGCCACCCGTGAATCAGCACCACCGGCGTGCCCGCGCCCCAATCCCGATAACTAAGTTCTGTTCCGTCTTGAACGATCACTCTAGGCATGAAGCTCCGCAAACACCAAGCGTGCCATTACCGCGCCGCGCGCCCGGCCGTCCGGTGGTTTTCTAACACTTTCACCATTTCGTCATTGCCTTGCTGCTCCGCCAACTTGCGCGCCGTCAAGCCACGTTCGTCCACAACGTCGACATCGGCGGAGTGTTTGCGCAACACCTGCACCACCTCAAACTGCGCCGTCAACGCCGCAAACATCAAAGCGGTCGCGCCAATTCCATTCCGGTCGTTCACACGCGCACCCGCTTTCAATAGCCGGTCCACAATCGCTTTGTCGCCCTTGAAGCACGCGGCCATCAGCGGCGTGCCCATGCGGTCTTGCGAATTCACGTCCGCTCCGTACTTCAACAACAGATCCACCGCATCTTTTTGTCCGTTATAAGCCGCCAGAATCAACAGCGTGTGGCCGCCTTCGTCCCTTGCGTTGGGGTCGCCCTTGCTTTCCAGGTAAGGCTTTAGAATGGCCACCTGATTGTTCCTCGCCGCATCGAAGAGCTCGGGCCCCGCGGCCGCCAGCAAAATCGCCGACGCCGGAATCAGCAATAGAAAACGCATGGCCCTAAAGCTTTGCAGCTGCCTGCACTTCATTCAACGGCACTCCAACCGCCTGCGCCAGACGAGTCCCATATTCCGTGTTGGCACGGTAAAAATGGCTGATCATCTGAACCTGGATCTTGCGGCTGGTCACCTGCTTCAGGTCGCCCGATAGATTCGATATCAGGTTCGCGCGATCTTGCTCCTTCATCGCAAGATAAGTAGCCCCGGCCTGCCCGAAGTTATTCTGCTTGGCAATGGCGCGCTGCAGGGTCACGCCCGAAATCTTATGCGTCGAATACTTGTCGGCCGGAGTGTCCACATAGGTCACCTGGTCGCGCGTGCTCGGCTGATAATTCACATCGCTCTTGGTGCCGCGCATACTCATCGCGCCGCCCTGGTTATAGTTCGCCGCCATTGCCTGCGGGCGGTTCACCGCCAGTTGCTGAAAGTTCGGCCCAATCCGATGCCGCTCCGTATCGAAATACGAAAACAGCCGCCCCTGCAGCAAACGGTCTTCCGAAGCTTCCACTCCCGGCACCAGATTTCCCGGTGAAAATGCGGATTGTTCTGTTGTCTCAAAGAAGTTATCCGGCACCTTGTTTAACGTCATCCGGCCCACCTTTTGAAGCTTCGCCACCGTCTCCGGCCAAACCTTCGTCGCATCCAGCGGATTGAAATCGAACTTGTCCAGGTCCGCGGGGTCAATCGTCTGCACATACAAATCCCATGAAGGAAAATTGCCCGCCGAAATATTTTTGTACAAGTCATGCGTCGCGTGGCTGAAATCTTCGCCTTGCACCTTCTGCGCTTCCGCCGCCGTCAAACTATGCACGCCCTGCTGGCTCCGCCACGTGTACTTCACATACTTCACGTCGCCCGTCTTGCTCACCCATTTGAAGGCGTGAACGCCGAAGCCGTCCATCTCGCGATAGGTCGCCGGTGTGCCCAAATCGGAATACACAAACGTCAGCATGTGCGTGCTCTCCGGCTGGTGCGAGAAAAAGTCGAAGAATCTGTTCGGGTCCTGCAGGTTCGTTACCGGGCTCGGCTTCAACGAATGCACCATGTCCGGAAACTTCATCGCATCGCGAATAAAGAACACCGGCAGATCGTTGCCCACAATGTCATAGTTCCCTTCATCGGTATAAAACTTCACCGCGAAGCCGCGCGGGTCGCGAGCCGTCTCCGGCGAACTCGAAGGATGAATCACAGTCGAAAAACGCACAAATACCGGCGTCTTCTTGCCCACCCCATTCAGGAAAGCTGCCTTCGTCGTGCCGGAAAAGTCGGCCGTCGTCTCGAATACGCCATGCGCTCCCGCCCCGCGCGCATGCACCACGCGCTCCGGAATGCGTTCACGGTCGAAGCTCGCCAGCTTCTCAATCAGATGAATATCTTCAAGCAGTACCGGTCCGTCTTCACCGGCCGTCTTGGAGTTCTGGTTATCGCCAACAGGTGTTCCGGCATTGGTGGTCAGCGGCTTTTGCTGCGCCGTCATCAGACCGGCGCCCACTAAGGTAAGCAACAGCTTCTTGGTCATGGCAGTTTCCTCAGTGCCGAGCCTATTCCCATTTCCCGCATAGGTCAACACGATTGCCGCTATACCATGTATCGGAAAAACCTATGGGTGTCAGGCAGCGTTACCGCGCGTTCGATCTTCGCCCAGATGGAATGCTTCTGCGCCGTCGCCCGCACCGGCAGTTTCACCAAAGCCGCCGCCGAACTCGCTCTCGCTCAACCTTCGCTGTCTGAACAGATCTCGAAACTGGAACAGGCCCTCAACTGTGCCCTCTTCGAACGCCTCAACCGCCGTGTCGAACTCACGCCCCTTGGCGAAGCGCTCCTTCCCAAAGCCCGCGCCCTTCTCGAAGACGCCGCCGCTCTCCCCCGCCATTTGGAAGCCGCCCGTGAAGGTGTCGGCGGCCTGCTCCGCGTCGGAGCCATCCCCACCATCCTGCCTTACTTCCTCACTCCTTCCCTCCGCGGCTTTGTCGATCGCTACCCGCGTGTCGATCTCCACCTCCGCGAAGCCACAACCGATCAACTGCTCAAACAGCTTCAAGACGGCGTGCTCGATATTGCCATCGTCAGCGTCCCCGTCCAGGGCGCCGGCCTCGTCGTCCGCGAGCTTTTCTGTGAGCCGCTCTATCTCGCCGTGCCGCAGGATCACACACTCGCAAGTGCCTCCAAAGTTCGCTTGCGCCGCGTCTCGCATGAGCGGCTCCTCATCCTCAAAGACGGTCACTGCCTGCGCGATGAAACCCTCACCATCTGCAATCGCGGCAGCGCCGGCTTCGGCGTCAGCATTATTCCGGAAATGGCGCGCCGCGCCGCCGAAGGTTGCCGCCTCATCCCCATCGATCCCAAAGCCGCCCGCCGCGTCGGCTACGTCAAACTTCAGCGGCGCTATGTTTCAAAAACCATGGAGGCCTTTACGGCGTTCCTGCGGGAGACTTGCGCGGCTGTTCATAAATCCCCAGCACATTCCCTCAGAACACCAGCCGCAATCCCAACTGCTCCTGCCGCGGAGCCCCGAACCCGCTCTGCACCGTACCGTCGAAATTGAACAGCAAATTCGTCGTCTCCGGATGATTCGGGTTCTTGCGGTTCGTCAAATTAAACGCATCCACGCTCGCCTGCAGCCGGAACCGTTCGCTCAACTTGAAGTTCTTCGCCACCCGTACATCGAACGTAAAAAACGTATTGTTCTTGTACAACGTGTTGCGTTTCACAATGTACCCGTTTGCCAACACGCGGTTCGCCACAGATATCGATTGCGGCGTGTGGAAGCTGATCAGCGGCGAAAATTCGAAGCCCAGCGGGGCCTGCCAAAATCCAAACATGTTGAACCGATGCCGCTCATTCCGGTCTGAAAATCCATAGTCCGGTTTGAAGTTATTCGCCACCGCATACCGGAAGCTGAATGGGTCCCGCTCATTATCGTCATCGGCCAGATCTTCAGACAATTGATAGTTCATCTGAAACTGGAAGCGCTGCGAAAACCGCTTCTGCAGCCCAATCGTCAACCCGCGATACAGTGATTTCGACGAGCTCTCAAGCGTCGTCAACGCGCCGATGCCGTTGGTACCATCCGCCCCCAACCCCGTCGCAAACGGAGACCCGAACACCGGGTCGTTCCTGTTCACAAACCGGCTCGCATGCACTGTCTTTGAATAATCAAAACCAGCCGTCACCTTCAAGTCGCTCGTCAGCGCCTGCTCCAGATTCAGCGCCCACGTATAGGTTCGTGGATTCGTAAAATTTTTGTCCGTTACAAACACATCCGGCCCGGAAGGCGGCAAGTTGCTCGCATTCGGAATCAGTTCCGTATAGGCCGGCGGGGTCACCCCGAATCCGTTAAAAAACGACGCCCGGAAAAGCGATTGGCCCACGCTTCCATTCGTCGAACGCGTGCTCGCCAGATTCAGCCCCGGCGTCCGGGCATAATAAATCCCGCCGCCCAAACGCACCAGCGTCTTACCCTTGTTCGTCGGGTCCCACACAATCCCCAGGCGCGGCTGGAACTGCTTCCACGAGGAAGGGATCGTGCCGTTCGAAGGAAAGCCCTTCTTCCCGATAAACGGCGCGAAGAACACTTTACTCGGGTCCGTCAACACCGGCGGCTCCACCTGCGCATCCCAGCGCAGCCCATAGCTCAACGTCAAATTCGGCCGAACCTTCCACTTGTCCTGCAGGAACAGCGCCGGCTCCCACTGCACCAGATTCTGCGTACCCGCCGCATTCGTCGAAAGGCCATTCACACCTGCGAACTGTAAAAACAGCACCAGAGGCCCCGTGATGTCCGTCCCCGCCGGACACACGCCAAAATTATTCGTCGTTCCGTTCGAACACTCCACAAACTTCGGCCCGATATTCACATAATTCTCGAACCCCTGAATGCTGTCGAAAATATAGCGCCCATTGGCAAAGCCGACAAAGGTCTGTGTCGTCGCCGTCCGATTCAATTCCACGCCCAGCTTAATACTGTGGCCGCCGCGCACCAGAGATAAGTTATCGTTCACCTGGAAGCGCGTGTCATGGTCCGCCACCGGAATAAAGAACGGCTCACCGAACCGGTATTGCCCGCCGAAATCGATCCCCGTATCGGGAAACGGCCGGCTCTGCCCCGGCAGCTTAGGCCCGCTATAAGCCCTCGGCCGGTCTTCCCGCGCGAACTGAAAACGCGCTTCATTCAGCATCGAAGGCGAAAGCGCCGAATTCAATTGCAGACTCACCGAATTCGAAAACCCAATCTCATCCGCATTCGCGCTGCGCCCCCACTGCTCCACATCGAACGTCCCGTTCGGCTGGTTCGAATGCGAATAGTTATAACGCGCGGTGAACAGATTCTTCTCACTCATGTACCAATCGATCTTGCCCAATGTCGCAATCGCATCGTTCTTGCGCGTGATCGGGCCGTTCTCATTCGGGTCGCCCAGCTTGGTCGCTAAAAAGTTCACCAGCCCCGCATCGATCCGTGCAGGATTGTTCTGCTTCGTCTGCGTGAAATATTGCTGGTCGTAAGCGCCGAAATAAAACAGCTTGTCTTTCTTGATCGCTCCACCCAAAGTCCCGCCAAACTGCTCCTGCGAAAACGCGCTCAGTCTGGTTCCATCCGCCAGCCGTGAAGTCAGGCCTGTCCACTTCTGATACTCATGCAGCGTGCCGTGCAGTTCGTTGGTGCCCGATTTCGTGACCACATTAATAAACCCGCCGGAACTTCGTCCAAACTCAGCCGGCGCGCTATCCGCCACCACCTGAAACTCTTTGATCGCATCCAGACTCACCGTAAACGCAGGCCGCTGCCCGCCGCGCTGCTCACCGAAAAACGGATTATTATTATCCGCGCCATCAATCGAAACATTGTTGTTGATGCCCTTCTGTCCGTTGATCGAAATCTCGGCCCCATCCGGCCCCTGCACAATCGAAACGCCAGGAGTCAATGTCACCAGGCTCAAAAAGTTCCTGCCGTTATTCGGCAAGTCCTGCACCGAGCGCGTATTTAAGTAAGTCGAGTTCTCCACCCGTTCACTCTCGATAATGGGTGCTCCCGCCGTCACTACAATCGTCTCGTTCACCTGCGACAGGCTCATCACCACCGCCAGCGAAATCGATTGGCCCACCGCCAAATCCATCCCCTCCCGCACACTGGTTCCAAAGCCCGCAGCCTTCACCGTCACCCGGTACGCGCCCAGCGGCAGCAGCAGTCCACGAAACCGCCCTTCGTTATCGGTTTGCAGATCACGCGCAAAATTGGTGCCTGTGTTGATAATTTTCACCGAGGCATTTGCCAAAACGCGTCCTGACGGGTCCGCTACCGTGCCTTCAATGGTTCCGGTATTGGCCTGCGATTGCGCCAAACCGACCGTCGGCAGAAGAGCCAACGCCGCAAAACAAAATAGCGTGCACCGCAAAAAAGTCTGACGAATCATAAATAGCCCTCAGTGTATGGAATGGAAGAAAAAGCTCCGAAGCAGACGCTGCTCCGTGAGGCGAACGGCATGGTAAACCCCGACTAATCTTGCGTAGAGTATGCGGTCAACGTAACCGTTGTCAAGAACTAACCTGTCCGGTGATGTAGGCGTATATAGCTTGACCTACAGAACTTCTTTAATCGTGTTTTTGACATCAGCCGGTCGGAACGGCTTCTGGATGAACTTCCAGCCCTTTTGCACAACCACATGGGCATGAGAAAATCCCGACATCAAAACTACCTTGATCGAGGGGCGCACTTTCGTCAGCCTCTCCGCCAGTTCCTGCCCGTCAACCTTAGGCATCGTCACGTCCGACAACAACAGGTCTATATTTCCGGGATGAGCCGCCGCAACCTCTAGGGCCTCTTTGCCATCGGACGCCACCAGAGTGCGATAGCCCCACGCCTTCAACAGTTTTTGCAGAAGACTGCGAATTCCCGCATCGTCTTCGGCGAGCAATACCTGCTTAGCTGTGCTTGAATCGGGGGTGCTATTCTCAGTCTGTTCATTCTCTGATAATTCGGCCATAAAGCCTCCTGATCCGCAGCAGAGGCAGGCCATTAAACGGGGTGCCGGATGTTGCGAACTTTCCTTTATAATACCAGCAGGATTTCCGACGCTGGCCCAACATGGTCGCCATCGCCAAACTGCTGCCGCAAGGCCTCCTTGTAGTCTCCCACCCGCCACTCCGCTGGATCTTTCGGCAGTCCCAACAACGCAGACGCAGCCTCCGCTACTCGTACTTTTAAACTTTGCGTTTGCCTAAGCCCACGGCAGCCTCTTCCCGCACGTTCACATCGGCATCCGTCAAGCACTTGAGCAGCGCCTCGCGAATTTCAGTCGAATCGGCGCTGCCCAGTACTCCGAAACCGAAAACCGCCCAATCGCGAACCTCGGGCGCCTCGTCCCGTGCCAGCGTAAGAAGCCCCGAAATCGCAAACTCGTCGTACCGCGCCGCTCGTCTCCCCTTTACGCCCTCCGAATCGCCCCGCCACCCCCACTCCGCGCTCCCGCCAAATCCCGATGCTCAAACGCCGAAGCCATCCGCTCCATCTCCGCCACCGACAACCCAAACTTCGCCGCCACCCCGCGCCACTCCCCCACTGCCGCCCCCACCTCCCCCGCAATCTCCCGCGCGCGCGCCGCCTTCAACTCGAAATACCCCGCCACCTCCATCGCCAACTCAAGTGACGCCGTCCCATCGTCCAAACTGATCGCCGTCGATAGCACCCGCGGCTTCACTTCCACCGGCACCGGATTCAAATCGTAAGCCGGCGACAGGTGCCACCCCGCCTCGCCCACATACAAAAATCCATGGTTCCGCAAATGGTCGTCCGTATTCGAAATCAAAATGCTGAACACAATCCGCCGCCAAAGCTCCGCCATGTCCTCCCTCAAGCTTGCCCCATACCGCCGCAGCACATCCACAAACTCCAGATAGCTCCTCGGCTCCCCATCGCTGGCGTCCAGCATACTCATCGCCGAAAGAAACGGCACTCGCACTTTCCCCGCCCGGTCGAACCGCCCCAGCAACAGCACCGGCTTCCCGACAATCGTCTCCAGCCGCCACCTCGGCACCGCGATCCCCGCCTTCCCCGCCAGCGTCAACGCCACCGCCTCCCACACCACCACGCGATGGTCATCCCCCGCCATTCCGAACTTCGCAATCGCTAGCGAGCCATCTTTGTCCCGAACCGAAGCCTTCGGCCGCGCCCCGCCCAATGACGACCCCAGCGCCAGCAGCAGCCGCAGATCCGCATCGCTCTCCGTGTCACCCATCACGTGTTCCGCCGCCGAAAGCAGCCGCGGCAATTCCAGCAGCGGCGGAATCTTCGCCCGCCCATGCCCCGCCAGAAACGCGCCCCCTTCACTCCCCGCAAACCGCAGCGCCCCCTGCCGAGTCTCGTCGTCCACCGTCAACAGGTAGTCACCCTCCATCAGCGTCCGCGCGGTTTCCTCTTCCCGCTCCGCCCGCCGCCGCTCCGCCCTGCGCATCAGCACCCGCCCCCACCGGTCCGGCGCGGAATCTCCAATCGACCCAAACAACGGCTTCCCCGCCGCCGAATGAAACGGACCCGGCCCCAGCTTCAACGCCGGCTCAAACGCAAATCGGTCCCGATGCGCTAGCCACCCCGCGTCATATTCAAACGTGGCGCCCTCTTTCCCTTTCCGCGCGCGAGTCCACAGCCGCCCCGCCAACTGTGGCGCGCCGCCCAGGTCCGCATACACGAAAATCGCCTTCTCCATCACCCTATCGCTTAGAACTCTTCCGCAACCTCACCCGCTGCGGCAGATTCTCCGCATCCAACTCTCGCCCCACCGCATCTTCCCGAGCGTCCGCCAGCCCCGCCAGCCGCTCAATCAGCCCCAACGCAAAAATGACGCTCCCATAATTCCCCAGCGCCACGCTGCCTTCCCCCCGCTCAATCTTGTAAAGCGTCATCCGGCTGATCGAAGCCCGCTCCGCCAAAACCTGAGCCGGAATCCGCCGCCGCCTACGCGCATCCCGCAAATCGCTCCCTAATTTTCGAAGCGCTCTCACCACCGGAACCGCCATATCGTCCATCTTTCCACACACTATACCACCTGTCGTCCACAATCTTATACATAAACCAAAAAACCACTCATTCACGTGCCATTTTCACCCCTAACCCGAACAAAACAAAACACCACCAAGCTAAACCCGCCGTTTCCCATGCCAAACTGTAGCCGGCATGTCAACTTCTCCCATCCAAATCGATTCCAATCGACGCAACGCGCAACTTTCCACCGGCCCCAGCACGGACGCCGGTAAAAAACGGGCCTCCCTCAACGCGCTCCGCCACGGCCTCACCGCCCAAATTGTCGTTCTTCCCGGCGAAGACCTCCAGCAATATCTCGCCTTCGCCAACGCCTTCGTCTGCGACCTCCAACCCGAAGGCATCCTCGAAACGCAGCTAGCCCAAACGCTAGCCGATTCTCAATGGCGTCTGAACCGTTTCCGCGCCCTCGAAGCCAGCCTCTTCGCTCTCGGCCATGAAGAAAACGCGCCCAAGCTCGATGTTGGCGATGGCCCCCACGCGGCCGAAATGCAAACCGCCCTCGCCGCCGCCCAATCCCTGCGCGACAACATCGAAGCGCTCAAAACCATCAGCATCCATGAACAGCGCATCAGCCGCCAGTTTCACAACGCCCTCAACCAGCTCCGCGAAGCCCAGGCCCTCCGTCACCGCCAACTTCAAGAGGAAATGGCCCAAGCCGAGCCCATCGCTAACCTGCACAAACAAAACAACCGCGATTTCCACCCGGCAGAATTTGGCTTCGTTTCGTCAATTTCCCAAATCGAAATCGCCATCCGCCGCAAAGACGCCCTAGCCGGCCATCTCCCACCCCGTCCCCTAGCCGTTTGACGAATCATTTACCATGAATCGATGCTCACCGCGCGGCTCCTCACCATCCTGCTCGGCATAGCCTTGCTCGAAATTGCCGC
>Ga0123336_10001172_pt1 | contig 24528 bp, 17 predicted proteins | sample SSSSmetaG_FD_96466 | JGI IMG/M metagenome (GOLD analysis project Ga0123336, IMG submission 96466) | Glacier valley bacterial and archeal communities from Borup Fiord, Nunavut, Canada, to study Microbial Dark Matter (Phase II) - ​SSSS metaG | ecosystem: Environmental > Aquatic > Freshwater > Ice... | reverse complement strand
TTCTGCTGGATTGGCTGATACCGGCAACTTACTTAACGCGTCCAAGACATCGGCCACCGATTGTTTGGCTTGGTTTTGGCGCTGGATAATTCGAGCATCAATATCATCAAACCGCTGACGATGATGACATGCATGATCGTTGAATTTCGCCAGCACATCAGCGGCATCCGTTTCAATGGTCGACAAGCGTGTTTGAGCAGCGACACGCGTTGATTCTGCGTTTTCAATCGCAGGCGCCAGAACCGCCAGTTTTTCCAATTGCCGGATGGTGGCTTCGGCACCCGCTAACGCGGCCTTTGCCAATCGAGTTGCCGTCTCGGCGTCCCCAATAGACCCCATACGCGCGATGGTCGCCGCCAATTCATTGCGGAGTTGGTCGTAGGTCAAGGCGGCTTTGGTAATCACGTCAATCACCGCCGGAATACGGGTTTTTGCATCCACCGCATGCGTGAGTAACTTGCACGAAGATTGCAGATCCGTACCCTGACATGGCACTTCATTGGCCAAGCCGGACTGGAGTGTTAAGGCTTCCTGCTTTTCGCGGTCGACGTTCATCGTCTTGCCGAGCTGCTCGATCTTGTCTTCGGCCCGTTCTTTATCCACTTTCAGGCGCATCCATTCGGCCCGTACGATTTCAGCCTGTTCAACGGCCGCCTTCAGTGCGGGCAGGTCAGTGAGAGCGATCGGCAGGGTAGCCTGCGCACTTACCACCATGGGGGCTTGGGACAGCAAGACATTTATTTCGGCAAGCTGCTTCTCAACACTTATTTTATCCGTCGTCAATCTTGCTTCGGCGACAGCACGTTCTTGTTTGGCTCGTGCCAGTATCGCTTCTGCCTGAACCTTATCTTGTTGAAGCAGTGCGATATCGGCATGAGCAAGCGCGTCAATTTTGCCTTGTTCTCCTTTCAACCGTTGCCGCTCCGCTTCCGTGGTGGCAGAGGCCTTGATCCGTTCTTGCGCCTGAACCAATGCCGTTTCAGCAAGGCTCAACGCCTGCCGTTGACGTGCCCAATCCGCATCGAATCCCTTGAGGGTAGCTTCGTCGGCGGCAATGCTGGCATGCAGCGATTTGACCAACGCCACGACTGACACCAGCTGCTCCAGCTCGAAGCGCGCATCCGTCAATGCGCTTTTCAGACCGCTCGATACCGAGAGGCATTTCGCATGAAGCGTTTCGATGTGGGAGTGGCCCAACATATCCGCCAGCAGACTTTTCACATCGGCTGATTTGTATTTGGCAAATTGGGTGCGATTTTGCGCGGCAAACTGGGTCGTGAAATAAGTAGCGGGATTGCCCACGATGCCTTCGACACATTTGGCATAGGTGGACGTCTTTCCATCCGACAAGGTGCCATCCGGTAATGAGGCCGGTACCCACTTGCCGTTTTTCTTGATATGTAAATAGGCCTCGGCGGTGCGCGAGCCATTGATATGCCAGAGCTGTGAGGTCTTGTACTGCTCCCCGTTATGATCCCAATGTAATTCACGTTCACAGTCAGCCGCATACAGATGTCCGTAATACGAAAAGGCATCTACGTTAACCGGGCCATCGCTGGTCACGCGCGAAGGCATCACGGGGTAGGGTTGAAGATTATCCAACACGGTTGATTTTGCGCTGCCGTTTGGCCCGATGATGGCCACGAGCTGATCGTCGTCTTCCAAATAAGTGAGATCCAACATCACTTCATGCAGCCCGGTCGCACGCAAGATCCCGGTGAATCCTTTAAGGCGTAAGTATTTCGGTGTCATAAAAATTTAGTGCTTTCTGTTCGATAAAGACATAAAGCGATTCAAACACGAACCGCTTTTAAGTCAAGCCAATTGGAGTTCTTGCGTCGGTTCGGTCGATTCAATCCCCACCGCGCTGGCATCCCCACTCACGGTAGGCGGTGGGTTTGCCGCACGCTGCTTGCATTGTTCAACGATGACATCAAGGAGACCCTCACCATTCGATGACACCAACAAGTCGAGCCGTTCCAGCAACGGCTGGCGATTCTGGCCAACGGTTGAGGCCCACATGCCCAACTTGGCATCAACGGACAGCAGTTGATTCATGCCTTCAGCCCGCGACCGCTGTGTGGCGATGACCGTGCCTTCTAGCTTGATGTCTTTCGCACCAATTTGTTTAAGCGCTTCTTCCAAGGCGTGGCGGTCTACCTTGTCGCGGTCGGCTTCCAACACTTCCCAGCGAATCCGAACATCGCAGTCGATTAACTCAGCTTTACGCGCCACGATGTCGGCCGCTGTGGGGAGAGTATCGAACTCAATGGTGACGGAGCGACGGGTCGGTGTGACAATCTGCTCACACGTTGCCAGATCAGGACTCACGTTCCACATGACTCCGCCTTTGTCACCTATTTCACCATGATGCAGACGACAGAGCGAGCCTGCGTAGGCAATCATGCGCCCGTCGTTCTGCCATGTTTGGTGCTTGTGGATATGACCCAACATGACAGCACTGGCTTCCAATGCAAATAAGCCACCCACACTGAATTCATGATCCATGCCTGCCATCGGCACATCGTGCTCGGTTAAGCATCCGCTGACCGTGCCATGCCCAAGGGCAATACAAGGAATGCCCAATCGTCGCGCTTCCTGGTTGATCGGGGCAAACGCATGCATTAACGATTGCATGGCTTCACCTGCGGCACTCGACGCATCACTCGCCCCAACCACAGCGGCAACGTCTGCTTTATTGGCGGTGGGAAACAAGGTAAAAATAACTTTAGCCGTAGGCGGTACCGAGGTGAACGCAAAGCCGTTACTGGGTAGCCAGGTGTTATCGGCGAGTAGGGCGACTTGATGAATATGAACGGCTGCATAGACCGGCCATTTTCCGGCCAGCATAGGATAGATATCCACAAGGCCACGCGGAGAGTGACTAAACGTGCCTTGCAAGATCAACACCGGTGCAATGTCAGAAGCCTCACGCACCCGCTTGGCCAGCGCGGCAAACGCTGGGGAGTGAGCATCGATAGCATGGTCGGTGGCATCGCCCGTCGAGACAATCACATCCGGTGGTTCCTGGCGGGCAACCGCCATTACATGCGCCATGCATGGTTCAACCTTGTCTAAGGTCTTCGGGGCATAGTGCTCATCGCTGATATGGATAATTTTAAGGGGAGTAGTCATAAATCGTTCCTCTGTTAAGTCAGCGCGTCAATGATTAACTCTTGATAGACGTCGGCTTCGGTGACCGCATTTAACTCGGCCATCATTTCTGTGAGGGCCGGCAGCTTCGTGTTCCAGCCCGTTCCTTTTAATTTGGATGCATAGCTCGAGAAGGTTTCCGCAGGAATCTCAAGTTCGGCTACTTTCTTGTCAATTTCGTCGCGAAGGTTACGCATACCCTGGATGGCTTCGCGGGCACGGGTAAGAATCGATAAATCCGTCATCCACCCAGAGCCATAGCGTTTAGCCGCGCCGGCTGCAAATTCGCCGATGGGAATGCCCAGCTCGTTTAAGCTTTTAGTCAACTCGTTAAAGCTCGTAGCCGAATCCGTTTTAGGAGCCGTTGACTCTGCAACAATGGCGGCTGCTACAACGGGTACATCAGGGGCGATTACTGAGTCAATTGGTACGGCCATCGTGCCGCCACGTTCGTCACATGAAACGTTGGGGCCAACTACGGTTAAGGTCGGCGTTAGCATGGCCGCCGCTGCTGCCCCTTTCTGTTCCATCGCTGGCCGATTTCCGAAGTCAACCAGCATCGTGCCCACATCGACATCGGCCGTAAGCGACATTAAATACGCTTGGCGCTTAACCGGTTTCCCGTCTTGAATTTGCGTCACTTCGCGTAGAACCTTGGACAACCAAAAGGTCTGTTTGCCGCTGACTGCGCCTGTGACCGTGCCTTTGATGCCAGCAATCATTTCCAACATCTGCATCACATCATCGCGTGAGTAAAAGCTGCCCGTAGGAATTTCCAGCGGTCGAACCGAATCCACACCGGGGATATAGAACACAAAGCTCGCATGGCTGGTGCATTCTTTCTTCTGATACTGCTCGCACTTACCGGGCTGGCATAGACCGCCATTCTCCGGTCGGTTGACGACATCACGTCCGCCATAGACGCGGGACACTTTGCCATTTTCATCAATGGGTGAGGTTCTGGTTTTACAGCGCGCCACGCCATCCGTCTCCACGACCCGCCAGTATTTTTTCCCAGCCTGGGTATAGCAAGCCAGCTCTTCCGGCAAAATTTGGTGATGGTAGTCGGAGGGAAACACCACCGGGAATCGGTAGAGTCGACCGTCGCCTTTATCGGCGTACTTTTCTTTGATCACCCGTGCCAAATCGGGGTTTAAAAAGTCACCGCCGCGCAGATGGAAGAACGGTGTATTTTTGGGGATTAACGCATTCTTAATGCCCAGTGCTTTTTCGATATTGTGGTTGATGTCATTGAAACGAAAACCCAACGCAACACCGTCGCGATAGATTTTCATTAGAGCATCGTTATCCTTGTGTTTTGAATTCGGCACCATGATGCCGGGTCGAATCTTTCCGCCGATAGGCAGGCTGCGCATCGCGCCAATATTTTTTCCAAACATGGCGGGACTGGCAGGTTGTACGGTTGCAAGGGCGTTCATTTTTGTATTGCTCCAAGTCAGACCACATGGTCATACGCTATGAAAACATAGTCGACTCTTTTGTCAATACGTACGCGCTCAAAGTGAAATGGAGGCGAAAAAAAACCACCATTGAAAAAATTCAATGGTGGTTTAAAAGGCTATTGCTTAATGGTTTTTGTTAGAACGGTGGAAATAGCGCCGCTTGCTTGCCATCCTGCAAAATATGTGTCGATATGATGAACGATGCGGTCAAGATAAATCCTTTCAACCTCATCTTCTTCATTTTTATCGACCCCTAAAATAGTGGCGCATACGGTATTTGATCTGCCGCCACCAAAAATTATCACGGTAGTGTCGTTAATCGTGAGCTCCCTTTCTGACCGAATTCGTCTATTCAAAAGTCACCTCCAATTGTTGGCCCTCATTTGTCGGTATTGCTTTCCGACGTTTAATTGACTGACGTACATCGTTGTGAGACATACCGCTCAACTTCGCCAAGTCGTTCACAAAGCGTCCCAGGATGGTATCGAGATGTAAGAACTCGACATCATCCAATGCGGGTGCAGCCCAGTCCAATCCGGCTTGCGCCGAATCCCGCTTGAACGCCACCATTTGGTCTTGGTAAACATCAATGGAGCCCAAGTGATGCAGACGCTCCACCAACACCGTTCGCTTTTGATCTGGCCGTAACACGCGTCGTATCGATTGATCCTCAACCTTATGCCGCCAATCTCGGTCAATCAGTAAAACACGGTTTGCTTGCCCAACGTTATAGCCGGCTTGCATAACACCAAACGTGGTGAGCAGATTCGGCACGTCGCCGTACCGAAAGTCCTCATCGAGCATCGCCGTTAGATTGGCAATGCTAATCCCGCCGTGAAGCACAACCGATTTAATTTCGCGCTTGGCCAACTCCGCCGCTATCAACGCGACGGTGCCGGGGTTTTGGGCAAACATAATGTTTTTGTGTCCTGCCTCTGTCCATTCGGAAAGACGCTGAACCGCTAACGCTTGCTTGCCGGTCAGTCCTTGGTACGAACCTGCCACGCTGTTGCCACGCTGCGGACTTTGTCAAGTTGCATCCAAATTTGCGACCAAAACCATTTATGCATTTCATAAAAAATATGATTACGGACTGCTCTCCCTGGTGGAGGCGCAGATCTCCCGTATCAAGCGATGCATCGGCGCGACCCTACTGACGCAGAAACTGGAATCCCAAAAACGCGAATGAATCGTTGTCGCCAACAGCATCAATTTATGGAACGCATTTGGCAGCCCTGTTTCCGTAAAAAATGCGTAATTCCTGTCACTTCAAGGAAACTCGCACCCTTCCGAACAAAGCCGCTTTGTCTCGCTTGTCTTGTGAACAAAATGATGGCTCAATTTATTTTGCAACTTGACGGTTAAATTTGCAGGCAATTCAACAGTCTAAGCATAACCATTCCACTCGCCGTTTTGCATTTTCCTCGTGCCTATATGCAAATGACCAGCCCACGACGGAATTACCGTCCTAAAGCAGGACCTTGTTCACGATGGGAATCGAAAGGTTCTCGTAGTTGATGGTGCAGACGGATCATTAATATCGTCTCATCCCCACAATCGTGCCGAGTTGACAAATAATCTACAAGAATTCTTTGTGCCCGCGAAAAGTAACTACGTAAATATTAGTCCTGCAGTTGCAAAACGACTAAGTGGTGATGCTACGGCCGTGTATGAGCAGATTATGTTTGCGTTTAATGGTGCCCTATATTCAGAGGAGTAACTTTCGCACGGCAAGCGATTTTTTGTAGCACATTTACCCGGCGACGCGTCCACGAAAGCCATGGTCGTCAAAGACGGACACTTGGCAAAGGTATTCGCCTAAGCATTGCTGCATAACTTTTGCGGATCACATTCATCTGGAACAACTGATTCGAGCAAGACGGCTTGCCAAGCTATCCCAACACTGACCATTTTTTATTCGGGTCACAGTGACTGTTTTGTTTAGACCACTACAGTTCATAGCATGGGGGTTTTTAGAAGTCCTCAAGAGCCAATTTCAAAAAATCCATCACCTTGAAACACTGCATGGTGTCCCAGACAAAGCGCGAAAAAATTCTGATCTAATCAATAAGTTGATGCTGAACCAACCCAAACAGGTGCACAATTATATTTAACACCTATTGCATTGTTGTATCATTTAACCTAAATTAACACATCGCACTTCTTAAGTAAATTTTCAGCGTGGCGGCGAGATATGACGCGAGCAACTCTGCAAAGAGCCGAGCGATGGGGTCTCCCACAATCAAATTGATCTTGCTGTAATGTACGTCAGTGCGGAAATTAAGGTGGTCGGATCATTCGGCATCTTGCGCAAATTGGCGCTGACATTGATCTGAAACAGACGAACCTAATAATGTGTTTTGTATTTCCAAAATAAGAATAATTTATTGCAGGTGATTTGCATCGCGGTGGCGCACCGAAATTGAAGAATTTTATTTCGCGGTCTGGGTTCAATTCAGGGGACGGAAAGTGGACACGAGTAAGTATATGCAGGATGGTCCAAGTGACTATTTATTGGCGAGCGTTATTGCAAAACCCGTACCTTCTTACCCTTATCGTGAAGCATTCGAGCTATCGCACGATCCGCATTTGTGGTTTGATGCGCAAACTGGCCGAATAACAGACGTAAACGAAATTTCAATCGCTGTGCTTGGATACGACGCGACAGAACTCATCGGTGCCAATATCTGCATATTGGCGTCTGCCAGTGATCTGGCAGCATCGGGAAGCGGCTGGCATACAATTTCGTGCGGCAGTAAAATCGGCAGGGCTCCGATCAGCGTTTTAGGAAAATCTGGCGTCGTTATAAAAATGTATGCCAGTACGTTTTCCCGCTTCGACGATAACGATAATGATAACGGCTGCAATAGCGATGACAACAAGGGCGGTGACAACGCCGGTAAAGTTTGCGATTTGTTGGTGTTGAACAAGTCAGCCGCGCTTGAGATACTTGAAATTGGCATGAAGCCGCCTTGGGTGCTTGATACGGCAGCACATGCACTGGCGTATGAGGTTGCCGCCATTGAAGCACGTGAGCGCCAGAAAATTGCCAATGATTTGCATGACGAAATCGGCCAATTGCTGGCGATCATGGAGCTGAAGCTCGGCGCGTTGGGCACGTCAACATCGCCGGATCAATTATCGTCTCACATCAAAGAGCTGCTTTGCTTTGTTGGCCAGGCTTCCCAAGCGACGCGTTCGGCGACTTTTGAGCTGAGTTGCCCTTTGCTGCAGTATATGGGGCTACAAGCGGCCATTGAAGGTCTTGCGCATCGGTTGACCGGCATTTCGGGGCTGATGATTCATATCAAAGGTAGCCTTCCGAAGGCGGCGCTTCCCCATCCTGTCGCGCAGGTTTTGTTTCGCGTTGTGCGTGAATTATTGATGAATGTGCTCAAACATGCGCGGGCATATGATGTTTGGGTCGTTATGAGCGGCAATGATAGTGAAATCCAATTCCTTATCGTTGACAACGGCGTGGGCATGCCCGGCAGGCAAAGGCGGCAATTTGGCCCGGACGGCGGATATGGCTTGGTGAGTGCAGAAGCCCAAATGCGGGCAATGAACGGACGGCTTGTTTTCAGCTCGCCTGATATTGGTAAAAACGGTGGAACCCGTGTCGAACTGTCTGTCCCAATTGCGCCAAACCTGCTACCGGTCGACGGCGGTAAAAAAAGGCGCAATACTAAAAAAAGAACGCGTTCATCTCTCGAGACAGTAATGTCCGGTTAGATTTGAAATAAATTCAATTGATTATCGTTGAGACTTGATTTTGTAAATGGTTGATCGGGCTGCAAGGTGCATGACAGCTGGTTTTTTTCGGCTACGGAGATGAAAAGAGTCTGAAGCAATGTGTAGAGAGAGGAATTGAGTTGACGCTCTTTTTTTACGATGGCGATCTGCACTCAGGTGGACACGGCGCACCAGATTTGCGTCCACAAGGGGTTCTCGCTCGCGTCAAGAATCTTCTTGATGCGCAGCTGTTGCTTTATCCATTTGAAAGACAGTTCCACTTGCCAACGCGGCTTGTACAGTGAGGCAATGGTCAGCGCCGTGAGACGCGTATTGTTGGTCAGGAAGATAAACGTCTTGCCAGTGTCGGGATCCTTGAAACGAATACGCCGCAAATGTTCCGGATAATTTTGCAAAACATAGAAGTCATTCATGGTGATCGCCTGGTCGCACAGGACGCCGGTCGCGCGGTTGACGGCGGCGGAATAGACACGTCGAGCGTTTATTTTGCGTTTGGCGCGGGTGACAAAGTACGCGCCGGCCTGATGCATTTTGTAAAGTCGGGCAAAGTCCAGATAGCCGCGATCCATCACGTAGAAGACACCGGCTTCGATGGCCAGGAAGTTCAGCACGTTGACCTCTTGCATCTTGCCCTCGCTGACATGAAGGAAGGCAGGAGTGGCGCCGCGCAGATGCAACAAGGTGTGCATTTTCACCGCCGCCTTTGCCGTTTGAAATGGTGCCCAGCCGAACAACGACAGGAACAAGTAGATTGTCGTCGTATCGATTGCGTAAACCGTGTTGATCAAATCCAAACCAAGGTTCATGTCGCTGTACGGTTTGCGCGCCCGACGAATATGCACAGCTGCAAGCTCGGATCTGATGCGCCAATCCCTCGACTTGTTCGCATCGGCCAAGGTCGCACGGGGAACATTGTGGCGCAATCGTATTGCGTACAACTTGCTACCGTTGGCGGCCGGCGTCACTTCGATTTCGCGCAAGGATTCGCGCCACGTCAATTAAGCAAACGCCATCACTCGAAATTGTTCTGCGCACGTCAATCGTCGTACGCCGAAATTGCCGGAACAACGATCCACGACACGACCAAAATTCGTCTACGGCACAAACTCCATGATCTGTGCGAAAAGCGCATTGCCTACATTCATAGCGTAGCCTCCAGAGTATCAACCCTGAGAAGTTACACAAAAATCAAGAGGCAAGATTCAAATCGGCACCAAATAAAATCGGCCGAAAAGCCGCGGCAGTATTGACCTTGTTACGAATTACAATCGATTTACCCGGACACTACTGGTCTCAAGAGTTTCAAAAACCAATTGACGCACAAATATGAGTATCAGAATTGTATTGGTCGATGATCACGGGATTGTCCGCGCCGGGTTGGTGGCATTGCTGCAACGGGAGCAAGACTTTGAGCTGGTTGGCGAAGCAGAAGATGGTTTGTCCGCAGTCCGGCTGACAAGAAAATTGCAGCCGGATGTATTGGTTACTGACATTTCCATGCCCGGCATGAATGGCATTGAGGCAATCCGGCGAATCCATGCCGAACAGCCGAAAGTGCGCAGTATTTGCCTTTCCATGCACAAGGATAACAGTATGGTGCTGGCCGTCATTGATGCAGGTGCCATGGGATATGTGATGAAGCATTGCTCCTACAATGAATTGGTCAGCGCAATACGCAAGGTGATGTCAAACCAGATTTACATGAGTGCGGAATTGGTTGGAATTGTCGTAGAGAAATACCGTAATCGACATTTGACCAAGCAGCAACCGGATGCATTTTCGCTGTTGACACCTCGCGAACGCGAGCTGGTGCAGTTGTTTTCAGAAGGCTACTCAACCAACCAGATTGCGGTTCGACTATCGGTCAGTACTAAAACAGTGGCGACGCACCGCCAGCATATCCTGCAAAAGCTCGGTATCAACGGCATCGCGGAGCTGACGCGCTATGCCTTGCGCGAAGGTCTCAGCACGCTTGACAGCCCCACAGCGGCAATGCCAGCGCCATCGCAATAAGCGCCGGCATCCCCAATAAGCCCACATCAAGCCCCCAACAAGCCTGCAACGCCCGACCAACACGCCCAACGCTCCATCCAAAGCCCAATCTCGGCATTCATTACCGTGAATCCCATACTTTGTCTGATAGCAAACGATCAGAACCGGGTTCAGTGTAGTGTCATGAGTACAAAACTGTACGAGCATTGTTGTGGCAACCCGCCATGGTTGCGCCATGCTCGGCTAATCTGCAATTCATGACGCTGATTCGCACTGCGGATTGACGGGGACATAAACGCACATTACTCTCGGAGCGGTTGTTGTGCCAATATTGCCAGACGTACCCACACGCATCCTTCTTGCTGACGATCACGCGTCTTTTCGCGCTGTCCTGAGAGAAATGCTTGAAAAAGAGCGGGACATTCAGGTGATCGGCGAGGTCGGTGACGGTATCGAGCTGTTGGAAAGTCTTAGCAGCAATATTTTTCATGCAATTCCGGATGTCATTATCCTTGATGTGCAGATGCGGCGGATGGGCGGCATGGAGGCGGCAAAACGTGTCACCCAAATCGAACCGGCTATACGCCTGCTCGCCTTGTCAATGCACGACGATGCGCAATTTGTATTGGCGATGATTGCCGCTGGAGTGAGTGGGTATATTCTCAAAGACGACCCTTGGCCGACATTACTTGGCGCAATACGCAGCGTGGCAGCAGGCAAGCCTTGTTTCAGTCCCGCGCTAAATTATCGCTAAAACATATTGACCCGCCCCGATGCATTTTAATCCGGCGCTGCCAGGCAATCATGCATCATGCATCATGCGGTGACACTGCATATATGCATATTGTCGATCTTTTTGTTGGCATGTCTCTACATAAGCCGCATATCCATATCAAAACCTTTTGGTATTCGACAATGGAATTTCAGAATAGGTCTTTGCTGTAGAGATTGGCCGAAGTGCAATATCAGTATTACGGAAGCGCATTCTCAGCATTTGTCTGATTTCGCCATTTTGTAATCGCATCTATTGTGCTGGTGAACGGCATCGGTGAAATGCACACCATACATTCCGTCACTCTGTTTGCCGGTGCATATGCCGGTTCACACACAAATACAAATAGCTGTCTTGGAGAAACAACATAATGCCTGCTTGCCATGATGGCGCGATCGGAACGGAGCGATCAATATGATCGACGCCGCGCTAGGGCAAATTGCCAGCCAGCTGAATCAGGCGCTCAGGCGTCGTTTTCAGATTGCGGAGGATCTGGTGGTGCTGTCGAATATCCTGGAACAGGACGGCAATATCGCGGCGCATATCGCGGACAAGTTGGTGGTTTCATTGGTTAACATTGAAAAAGAAACCGTGAACATGCGCCCGCCGCAACAAAGTACGGGCGCACGCGCGCTGGTGATGCGGCCGCCAATATGCCTGAATCTCTCGGTGTTGTTCGCTGCCAATTTCAGCAGCGCCAATTATCCCGAGGCGCTGAAATTCATTTCCAGCAGTATTGGGTTCTTTCAGGCGCGTCCCGTGATTGACCAACAAAACACGCCGGATCTGGATGCGCGCATCGAAAAAGTGACGTTGGAAATCCAGAATCTGAGCATCATGGAGCTGAGCAATCTGTGGGGGATTTTGAGTGGCAAATACATGCCGTCAATTCTCTACAAAGTGCGTATGTTGACGATTGACTCCCAGGAAATCAGCGGCGAAGTGCCCACGATTCTGGAGCCAAGGGCGGTGGCGCATGCGTGATAACAACAACAACGACAGCGGTAGCGATACCTTAATGGCGCGTTACCGTCCGCTATTAAGCATTGCAGTGGAACATGGCTATTTTGCCGATGTGCTTTGTCGTAATTTGCGTTTCGAGCCATGCGAACAATCTGCGGCGCTTTTACAGAAATCGGGTTGCGTTTGGCGTGCTGTTGTTGGTGGCATTGCCATTCATGCGGATGTGTCAAAGACAAAATTGTTGCGATCCTGCTTCGAGGAAATGTCGCCATCACGTCGGCTTGGCTTTCGAGCATACGCGGAGGATTCACTGTTCGATACCTACACAGGCGGCTATCAACGCAGTGATGACGCCGTGCTATTTCTCGATAGTGACAATGCCGTGCAGGAAGCAACGTCAGGACGCTACCGATTGCATGCGTCAGACAGCGTATCGGATGCAGACCGCCGCTTGATCAACAGTCCGTCTCTGTTAAATAACCGCCGTCCTCGTACGGGATCCCCGAAATGCGAAGTGTGGATCCAGGCTGATATTGATTCGCTTGATGAATTCTCACATGCACAGGATGCGGTCGGGAAAAACTATTACCTGCGTTTCGCCGCACGTTCGACCTTGTGGCAATACATCGTTGTTGGCGATTGGATGCAGGAGCAGGTCAGCGTGGTCGATCTCGCCGACAAAGTCAGATTCAGTGCAAGCCACCCGCGTAACTTTGCCAATGGCCGCGTTGCGCAAACCTTGCGCTCGGAAGAAGTCATCTCGTTACAGGAGCGTTCCTCGCAACGTTTCCAGTTGCGTGTGCAAGACCACGGCACGGAAAGAGTCATGATCAAACGACTGCCTGTCGCTTCCGCAGGCCAGTTCAATATCGAAGAGCACAAAGGAGCGCCAACGTGGGTTTCTGAAATTTATGTCAATTGTTAGTCGTCCAATCGTCCATAGGAGGTAGTAATGGCTGCCGTTATGAAAACACCTGGTGTTTACATCGTTGAAAAAAATGCTTTTCCGAATTCGGTCGTAGAAGTGGCGACCGCAGTACCAGCCTTTATTGGCTACACAGAAAAAGCGGAAAACAAAGGTAACTCGTTGCTCAATAAACCATGGCGCATCACGTCCATGGCTGAGTACCATCAGTATTTTGGTTTTGGTCCCACGGCTGACGTGGTGCGTTTTGGCCTGACCAAGGTTCCCAAGGCTGACCCAAATGCGCCAGCAGCCGCACCTGTTGATCCCACTGCACCTGCAGTCGCGCCGAAGCCCCCCGTTCCGTTTGCCGCTCGCGATGCGACGGCGTTGACCGTAAATGGCGCAGGCTACCTGCTCACGCAGACCAAGGGTTTTTATCTGTTGTACTACAGCCTGTTGCACTTCTTCCAAAATGGCGGAGGGCCATGCTACATCGTATCGGCCGGCAGCTACGATTTGACGGCCGGTAAGCACATAGATCCGGACAAGCTCACAGCTGGTATCGACGAACTCGCCAAAGAGCAGGAGCCAACGATGGTAGTGGTGCCCGAAGCGATATTGCTGGCCAAGGACAACTGCGTATCCGTCCAGCAAAAAGCGCTAGATCACTGCGGGAATGTGATGAAAAACCGCATGGCTATTCTGGATATCTGGGAAGGCTACCAGGAACGTAACACCATGCCTGACTGCGTGGCCGGATTCCGCGACTCATTAGGAATTAACTTCCTTGGCTTCGGCGCGGCCTACTACCCTTGGGTCAACACGACCATCGTGCAGGATTCCGATCTGACCTACGCCAATATTGATATCGACAGCCAAGATGTGTTGATTCAATGTATCAAAGATGAGCTCGGCAGCATGAATTTGTCCCCGGCAAAGCTGGCTGACCAGTCGGCTGAAGTCGACAAAATCAAGGCGCTTAAGCCTGAAGATCTCGACAAGATTACGCTACTTGCCAAGACGCTCATTACAATCAGTCCGTTCTTCAACAGCATCATGCTCGAAATGAAGAGGCGTCTGAACATTCTGCCACCAAGCGCGGCCATGGCCGGCATATACACCATGGTGGACAATTCACGAGGTGTGTGGAAAGCGCCTGCAAACGTCAGCCTCAATAGTGTGGTCTCGCCGCTGGTGCCCATTTCCAGTGAACAGCAGGAAGATCTCAACGTGACACCGCAAGGCAAATCAGTAAACGCCATCCGCGCCTTCATCGGCGAAGGCACGCTGGTATGGGGCGCACGCACACTCGATGGCAACAGTCTCGATTGGCGCTATATCAATGTGCGTCGCACCATGATCATGCTTGAAGAGTCGATTCGACTCGCTGCCAAGGCGATGGTGTTTGAGCCAAATACGGCGAACACCTGGGTCACCATGAAGAGCATGATCGGCAACTTCCTGACCGGCATTTGGAAGCGCGGCGGTTTAGCAGGCGCATCCACCGAAGACGCTTTTAGTGTGCACGTGGGGCTGGGCGAAACGATGACACCGGAGGATATTCTTGAAGGCATCATGCGTGTAACAGTACTCGTTGCGCTGAGCCGTCCTGCTGAATTTATTGAAATCACCTTCCAGCAGCAGATGCAGAAATCTTAGGCAACTGCGCCATTGCGCGTGGTTGTTCAGCAGTTGTTTCGCGGTTTTCTTATCCCCCGTTGTGATTCAAATTCAACTTATTAATGAGGTGTGTAAATGGCAGATGATGGCTCAGCACAATCAAAAACAGTATGGCCCATTCCAAAATTCTCCTTTCAGGTGAAATGGGATGCGAATGTCATGTCCTTCCAAGAAGTGTCAGGACTTAGCATTGAGACCACGCCAATCGAATATCGGCACGGTGACAGCCCGGCATTCTCGACGATCAAAATGCCAGGCATCAAGAAATACGGCAACGTCACCATGAAAAAAGGGGTTTTCAAGTCGGATAACAAGTTCTGGGACTGGTTTAACCAGATTAAGATGAATACCATCAAGCGCGTACCCGTCATCATCAGTTTGCTCGATGAAGCCGGAAAACCAACCATGGTTTGGACACTGGCGAACGCTTGGCCGACCAAGATCACCGGCACCGATCTCAAGGCCGAAGGCAATGAAGTCGCCGTGGAAACCATCGAGATCGCGCACGAAGGCTTGACCATCGCCAACGCATGACCGACGCACTAAACACTTATCCGCCACCTGGCTTTCGGTTCACGGTTTCCTTTGGGCAGTCGCAATCATCACAGGACTCGTCGTTCCAGGAAGTGAGCGGCATCGGGCCGCAAATGGAGACGGAAACGGTCGTCGAAGGCGGGGAGAACCGTTATGTGCATAACCTGCCCAAAGCGGTGAAACATCCCAAGCTGGTGCTCAAGCGTGGCATTGCCGCGCTTGAGTCACCGCTAATTGTCTGGTGCAAGAGTGTGCTTGAAGGTGGTCTGTCGAAGGCGATTTATCCGAAGTTTTTGCACGTGTTTTTGCTCGATGAAAAAGGCGAGGCGTTGCGCGCCTGGTCATTCGAAAATGCCTATCCGGTGCAATGGGAAGTTGATCCGTTCAATTCCACCAAAAACGAGGTCGCTGTGGAAAAAATCACGCTGAATTACGCCTTTTCCACGCGCGTGGTGTGAGCATCATGACAATCGAAGTTCGACAAATGCTGATCAAGTCCACGGTGGGGTCAGATGTCCCGCCAAGCGCGCAAGCGACAGTGCCGGGTGATGTTCGGGATATTGAGCAATGGAAGCAAGACATCCTTGTTGAGTGCAAGGCCTGGTTTGAGGAAAAACTGAACGAACTTCGCGAGCGCTAACGATGGAATCCACGGCTGGTCAAAAAACACGAATGGTCATCACCCGCTGCCAAGTGGCTCCTGGCGGCGGGGTCACGCTTGAGGACATTTCGTTCACGGTGATGCTTAATCCATCCGAATTTACTCACGAGTATACGATCAGCTACAACACCAAGAAGACGCTGGGGCAAGTCGGTTCGGATACCAAGTTCAGCGCCATCAATCCGGACAAAATCAACTTTGCCATCATTTTGGACGGCACCGGCACTGTACCCAGCGCCGAGCCGGCCGCGAAGGTGATTGACGTCAGCGCTCAACTGAGCAATTTGAGCAAGGTGGTCTATTCTTATGTCGGCGACGAACATCAGCCCAGCCACGTGCGGTTGCTGTGGGGCACGCTGATTTTTTTTGGTCGCATGGAGTCGATGTCCACCCAGTACACACTGTTCAAGCCGAGCGGAGAAGCGCTGCGCGCAAAGGTCACGCTGAAATTCGTCGGTTTCATGAGCAAGAAACAGATGGAGTTGGAGTCCAATCGCTCCTCGCCGGATTTGAGTCATATCATTGATGTGGTCGAGGGAGATACCCTGCCGCTGCTGTGTGATCGTATCTACGGCGATAGCTGGTATTACCTGGAAGTGGCGAAGTTCAATCGATTGGCGGATTTTCGCACCCTGAAGCCTGGCGCACGGCTTCATTTTCCGCCGTTGGAGTAGAGAATGGCCGAATCTCCGAATCTGGGTGCGGATGGCGTATTACGGGTATCGGTAACCAGCAATGGTGATGTGATCGCGGATACGACACACATCGTATCCGTGCACATCGATCGCGCAGTCAATACCATTCCCAGTGCAAAAATCATCATTGCGGATGGCGAAGTTTCCACGCAGCTTTTCCCGGTCAGCGACTCGGCTGATTTTGCGCCCGGCGCCAGGATTGCCATCAGCGCGGGTTATGGCGATAGCGAGCAGGTTATTTTTCAAGGGATCGTGATAAAGCATGCGGTAAAAATCACCGGTGAAAATTACTCACGGCTGGTGATCGAGTGCCGCGACGCTGCTGTCAAGATGACCATTGGCCGCAAGAATGCCAATTATGTGGACAAGAAAGACAGCGATATCATCACCACGCTGATCGGTGCGCACGGCCTCACTGCGAACGCCGAGGCGACAACTGTCCAATACAAGGAACTGGTGCAGTACTACTGCAGCGATTGGGATTTCATGCTGTCGCGCGCCGAGGTCAATGGCCAGCTGGTGATTGCCACCGATGGCACGGTCGCCGTGGAACCTCCCAAGACCTCAGCATCTGCAGTCCTTGCGATCACCTACGGTGATGATCTCATGGAGTTTCATGCAGAAATGGATGCGCGTTCGCAATTTGCCGCCGCACAAGCGGTTTCTTGGGATCCGAAGACGCAAGCCGTAATACTGGGTACGGAAGCCAAGCCAACCACGTTGAACAACCAAGGCAATCTGACCTCAGCGACCCTCGCCAAGGTGATTGGCCTCTCGACATTAAATCTGCAAACGGCCGCCACACAAACCAAAGACGCGCTCGGCAAATGGGCGGCTGCACAGCAGGTTAAATCAGGGCTGGCGCGCATCCGCGGTCGCATGAAGTTCCAGGGGAGTGCCCTCGCCAAAGTTGGCGGGCTGATCACACTTAAAGGAGTTGGCGCGCGCTACAGCGGCGATGTTTTCGTCAGCGCCATCCATCATGAGTTGATCGATGGCAACTGGGTCACTGAAGCTGAATTTGGCGTGTCACCAGCCTGGTTCGTGGAGCGCACTGATGTGGTTGCGCCGCCTGCTGCCGGTTTCCTGCCCGGCGTGGAAGGGCTGCAAATCGGTGTTGTGATGAAGCTGGACGGCGATCCGGAAGGTGAACAGCGAGTACAAGTCTCCACGCCTGTGATGCGCCCCACCACCGATGGCGTTTGGGCGCGGCTGACCAAGTTTTACGCCTCGGATAGCTTTGGCGCATTTTTTATTCCGGAAATTGGCGATGAGGTCGTACTCGGCTATCTCAACAATGATCCCTCGCATCCAATCATTCTTGGCAGCCTCTATAGCAGCAAACGCAAGCCGCCCTATGAGCTGACGGCGCAAAACAATCTTAAGGCCATTGTGACGCGTTGCAAATCGAAAATCGAATTCAACGAAGAAGACAAGGTAATTACTATTACCACGCCGGGCAACAACAAGCTTATTTTTAGCGACAAAGACAAATCGATCCTGATGCAGGATCAAAACAATAACAAGTTGGAACTGAATCCATCTGGCATCACGATGGATAGTCCCAAGAATATCAGCATCACCGCCAAAGGGACCATCACTCTGGATGCCATTGGCACCGTCAGCATTACTTCCAAGGCAGATGTGAAATCTGCCGGACTCAACGTGAACTGCGAAGGCCAGGTCGGCTTTGTCGGCAAGGGCGCCGCAACGGCAGAGTTGTCTGCCGCCGGGCAAACCACCGTCAAGGGCGCGATAGTCATGATCAACTAGTCAATAGAAAAATAGACAAAACCATGCCACCAGCCGCACGCATCACTGATATGCACACTTGTCCGATGGTAACGCCGGGTCTGCCGCCGATTCCGCACGTTGGCGGGCCGGTGGTTGGTCCGTGCGTGCCCAATGTCTTAATTGGTAAGTTGCCCGCCGCAGTCGTTGGCGATAACGCGGTATGTGTCGGGCCACCCGACGTGATCGTCAAAGGCTCAATGACGGTAATGATCTCCGGACGTCCGGCAGCACGTATTGGCGACACGACGGCACATGGCGGCTCCATCGTCATGGGTTTCCCCACAGTCATGATTGGCGGCTGACGCTTAACCCATATGAAAATCACGACGCACTTTCAGCTATCTATCAAATACTGTCTTACCGGCACAGTTTCTTGCTACGTCCTACTTGATTACGGAGACGACAAGTGCGACTAGACAATGATAAAACTTTTCTTGGTACCGGCTGGGCGTTCCCGCCAACCTTTTCCGGCTGGCAGCGTCGCGCAAACATGGTGTCGTATGAAGAGGATATTCGCGAAAGCCTGCGTATCCTGTTCACCACCAATCCCGGTGAACGCGTCATGCAGCCGTCTTACGGTTGCGGATTGAAAAAAAAGGTGTTCAGTGTCATCAATGCCAGCGCCATCACAGAAATCAAGGATATGGTCGAAAAGGCGATTCTCTTTTTTGAAGTGCGCATTACCTTGAATTCGATTGATATCGACGCCAGTGACAGCATAGAAGGCATATTGCGCCTATATCTCGAATACACCGTTCGTACGACCAATACACGTAACAACATGGTCTATCCGTTTTATTTCCGCCAGGGCACCGGCTTGAGGCAGACATCATGAACCGCCGTCGTCGCCAGTTGCCGACTTTGATAAGTGTATTCGCGCCATGAAAGATGGCACCCGACAAAGTGAGCGTTTTCCAGCGGCGTTGGCGGCCGGCTTCGACGTTGATGAGTTGCGTCTGGAGGATCTGATCGCGATGTCAGCGGGGTTGGGCAATGAACTCAATTTTATTGATTTCAACAATCTCCCTGATGGGACTTGGGGTTCACTGTTTGACGCCGATGAGGCATTGATTTTGGCGCGGATCATGAGCTTTGACCGATCAGTTCGAAGCGCGCGTTTGTTGGAAGATTTCGACGCGACGCCCGCTAAGTATTTGGTCGAGGAAATCGGCTCGCTTGTGAGAATCTTCGACACCTGGCTTGCCAGGCTGGAGATCATTGATCAGCCTGCGGCGAGTGCTGTTAGCCTGTTTATGAGCGATATGGTGAAAAGCCATTTGAAGCAGGAGCTTATTTCTGTTTGGCCACTTTTTTATGTATTGCCGACCACCCAACAGGCAACAGCAGAAGTCAGCGAGATCGGCAATATCAGCAACAACACAGATCGTGCTACAAGGATCGAGCCCAGCCAAATCGGTTTTCTGCAACCAACGTTGACGCGTTTCCCGGCATTGACGACAAGTGCGCGTGAGCGCTTGCGCGGCCAGTTTGCCTCAATCAGCAGCGCAATTAGCCGCGTTCAGGATTTTGCACGCACACAATTTCCGTTGTCGCTGCAAAGCCAGGCGCACGATCCCGCAGCCAGCATGTTGATTGCGTTCCTGCAATTGTTCCAATCAGTACAGAAGCGATTTAACCGGTTTACTCATCGCCACACTGATTTTTATTACTTCGATTGTTTGCAGGCGCAGCCACGTAAGGCGACACCAGATTGCGCACACATCGTTTTAGTGCGCGACCCCACATTCAAGCAGGACATCCTGATTCCTGGCGGCACTGCATTTGCTGCAGGAAAAGATGAGTCCGGTACCGAAATCGAATTTCTCTCCGACCGGGATTTATCAGTCAATACGGCGCGGGTGGCAGCGCTCTGCACACTGCGGATGGAGCGCGATCCGCTCATCTCTCCTGAGCACGAGTTTCGCTACGTAACGCGCACCATTGCCAATCGTCTGCAGGTCGTGCCGTCCGTCACATCCGGTAATGTGCCGCATTGGCTCCTTTTTGGCGGTATGGATTCGCACGGCGACATTCGCACCAATGAAGACGCGCAATTCGGGCTTGCCATTGCCAGCCGCCAACTGTTTCTCAAGGAAGGCAAACGCGAGATTCGCCTGACGCTACGTTTTGATGAACAAATGGAGGCCGACGCCAGTGTTCGGGCATTGGTAAAAGGGCACGCGAAAAAAGCCGATGTGCCATTGATTTTTTTGGCCGACCGCTTGCGCAAACTGGCGAACGATGTCGTCGCAACTGCGGCAGCCACCCCGGAATCGCAGGCAGGTGCGAGTGTTGTCGGCAATGTCGGTGGCAAAGACGATGGCAAACAAGGTAGTAAGCAAAGCGGGAAGCCAGACAAAAAGGAAAGTCAAAAAGAAAGTGTAAAAAAAGACATTGACGATTTTGCCCGCCGAACTGCGGTGATCGTGATTCAATCGCTGTCAGATCGTGTACATCTGGGGGGGCTGAATAAATTGCTGACCATGTGCTTGTCGTCCGATTTTCCCGCGACTGCCGATGATACGAACAGGGCGCTTCTAGTGCGTCAATGCGCGACCGAATTAATTGAACAACAATCGCGGCTTATTGAACAACTGAAAGAGACACATGCGCCATTGATCGCGTTGTTCATGCGTTATTTTGCGCTCGACCCCAAGTTACATTTTGGATTTGCTGGCGATGTTGGTCTCTATGCAGCGGATCTGGCCATAACGAAAACGACGTATTACGCGGGCATTGCTGAACGCAGCGCGCATCACTATTTTCACCAGTTTCTGGCTCAACTGGTCACGTCTGCAACGGATATCGATACATTTTTCGTCCGTCTTGGCAAGTTGGTTCGATGCTGGCTGCTTGACGATCAGGATTGGCTGACGACAGATAATCTGGATGCGATCCGAAAACGCTTTGATCTATTGGCAGAAGGCAAACCGAATATAAAGCGTCAGGTGGCGCAACTTGATGAAAGCGATTTGCTATCACTGATTTATCCCAAGGAACAACCGGATCACAGCGTGATGCGGTTACGCCCGGATCGCGATCTTATTTTTGATCGCCTCATTGCACGCTTATTTAGAGTCAGTGTGTCAGTGGCAACGGGTTGGCTGCAGGTTGATGATGCCTTTGCCATCCGTGATGTAACAAATACAGCAAATACAGTGGCGAGACGGGGCGCTACACAACGCGGTATCACGTTGGTTGTACCACTGCGATCAAGAGATGCAGCCGTAGTTGGTTGCATGGAAGATATGCATGGATCGCAATGGCAAACCAAATTCCCGCTGCTGCGGCTACAACTGAGTTCACATGCGCGCATGTATGGCTACTCGCTGTTGTGCAGTGCAGTATTGTCGGAAGTGGAAATTGCCGTACGGGTTAGCGAGGCTCGCGATGTGCTGTTGAACAATAATTTGGGTCGGTTGGATCCGTCCAAACCATTCAATCCATTCGGGCCATTGCCGGATCAGGCATCATATCTGGTGGTGGGGTCGCCAGAAATTGGTCGTAAAAATCTGACTGCTCTCAGCATTAATTTGATCTGGGGCGGATTGCCGCAAGACGTTGGCGGGTTCGCTGCGCACTACCGAGGCTACGATAGTGTTTTATACAATCAATCCTTTGCTGTCAGCACGTCGCTACTGCGCGATGGGCAGTGGAAACATCTGGGCGGCGAGAACGGCACGAGACCTTTGTTCGTCAGTGAGCCTGGTAGCGACAAAGTAGCGCACTACCATCGCATCCATGTGGATCAGGAAGGACTTGGCGGACAATTTCGCGCAACCGACGAAATCAGGCTTGGTGACATCCAGACTTATAACCTAAATTCACGCAACGGTTTTTTCAAGTTTCAGTTGGTGAAGCCTGCGGGCGGGTTTGGCCACGCTGAATATCCGACATTGTTAAGTCGTACCATTTCGGAGAATGTACGTCGCAAATATGCAGAGCCTTTACCCAATGCGCCCTACACACCACTACTTGAAGGGCTGACACTCGATTACGAGGCAATGAGTACACTGCGCCCTGGTCGGGTGACTGGCGCGACGGCAGGCGGTGCAACGAGTAACAGCCAACCTGAAAAGCTCTATCACTTGCATCCATTCGGCATCCGCGAAATATGCCCGGCACAGACAAAGGATATTCCGACCGTCCTGCCGCTCTACGCGCACGATGGCAATTTGTTCGTCGGTATCGAAGGCGGTGAACCTGGCAATACACTGTCGCTGCTGTTTCATTTACGCGACGAGGAAGCTGCTTCTTATAACCACGGTAATTCCCCCCTGTCGTGGAGCTATCTGGTGGGCAACGAATGGCGTCAATTGGTACCCGCCCGTATTCTTGACGACACGACCAGCAGGTTTTTGACCACCGGTATCGTCCGTATTAATTTGCCTGAAGATATTGACCGCGAACACAGCATATTGGCGACTGGAATGCTTTGGCTGTGCGTTTCGGCCGACCGTGATTTTGAATGTTTTGCCGGACTGTACAGCGTGCGTGCGCAGACCGTCAGCGTTACCCGTGTAATTCGCAATCCATTGGCAACTGGCGACATGCAGCGCCTGCCGGTTGGCACCATCAAAGCGGCTGTTGCCACGATTCCCGGTGTGCTGGTGATTGAACAGATCGGCGACTCCTTCGGTATGCGTACTGCTGAAACAACCCCGCAGCTTTACGCGCGGATCGGCGAACGTTTACGACACAAAAATCGTGCTTCAACGCCTTGGGATTATGAGCGTCTGGTACTCGAAAAATTTCCCCAGGTATTCAAGACAAAGTGTTTTGCCAATCTGATTTCGCCCAGTCTGGAAGCGGGGCTTAAGGGGGCATCAGTTGAAACTTCGGTATCGCCCAATGGTATCGGGCATGTGCTTATTGTAGTCGTGCCAATGTTGACAACTGCCACGCAATCAGCGCCTGTGCCAGTTTTGAATGCGGTCGAACTCAAGCATATTCGCGAGTATTTACAAACTGTCAGTTCTAGCTGTGCACAAATCGCCGTGCGCAATGCCGCCTATGAACGTATTCAAGTCAAATGTACGGTTGAACTGGAGCCGGGCGCACAGGTTGGGCTATCGCTACAGGCAATCAATCGCACGCTTGAGGAGTATTTGTCGCCCTGGCACGAGGGAGGTTACGAAGCGCGCTTCAATTGGGCAATTCGCCAGGAAGATGTTGATACGCATATTCGCACGCTAAGTTTTATCAGAAATGTGACACTGCTTTCCTTGCTGCGTATCGCCGAGGATGATTTTGGTGAATACACAATCGACGATACCGCGCGCAAATTGTCCGCGCCGACTGAGCGCGTCGAAATGCGACCTGGCTGGCCGTGGAGCATCGCCGTGCCAATGGGCTGGCATCTGATCGAAATTGCAGGTCAGGAACAAGGTCGTACGCGTAATGCCAAAGCGTCGGCACCACAGCCGACAGGTATCGGCCATTTGCGAGTCGGTGGCAGCTATATTATTGGGGGCGCAGATGACCAGTCGTAATCGCGAAACCCTGCGCCATTATTTTGGTGATGGCAAGTTGCCGACAGAAAAGCACTTCAGCGATCTGATTGATTCGATGCTGAACATGACAGACGAGGGATTTAGCAAGACGGCAGAGCATGGAGTCGAGATTTTTACACCGGCTGCCCATGATGCACTGATTAGTTTTTTCCGTTATCGAAATCCAAATTCACGCAAATCGTACCTTACCTTCGGCACTGAAAATGAGCGACGCGAGCAACTCCGGTTTCAGATCGGCGAAGACCAGGACGACGGCGATAATGTCAGCGTTGACCGGATTCCGGTACTCACTCTGGAGGCTATCCAACAAGACAACGAGGATGGTGTCGCATCGAACGCGCCGCCGTTACAGCGCGTCGGCATCAACCAGCAAAATCCGGGCACTGAACTTGATGTCAATGGTGTATTAAGCGCGCACGGTCGCAAAGGCGGGATAGAACCGGAAAATCCGGACGAACTGCTGGCGGACGGCAACTGGCATGACATCAAGATCACGCCGCCGTTGCAGGGTTGTCAGGCGTTTGAGGTCATGGCTGGCGTTGGGCTGGCACAGTCGGGAAGGTTTGCAATGCTTTACGCGATTGCACTGAATACATTCAATCCGTCCGATGGGTGGTTTCGTTCGCTATTCGATGGCTTTTGGTCGCG
>Ga0123336_10001171_pt1 | contig 24536 bp, 12 predicted proteins | sample SSSSmetaG_FD_96466 | JGI IMG/M metagenome (GOLD analysis project Ga0123336, IMG submission 96466) | Glacier valley bacterial and archeal communities from Borup Fiord, Nunavut, Canada, to study Microbial Dark Matter (Phase II) - ​SSSS metaG | ecosystem: Environmental > Aquatic > Freshwater > Ice... | reverse complement strand
TGAGGTTGAGGGACGGCGTCTCTTTGGGGATGCTCTTGCCCGGCCGAAAGAGCACATCTCCTCGACGGGTAATGAACGAGATGACCGACCCCGGCGGCTTGAATGTGCCGCCTTCATCGAGGGTGATGCCGCCGCCGAGCTGTGGAGCTTCGAGTGTGCCACCAATATGCAGCTTGGCCGACATGGTGAGGTCGGCGATGTTGTTGCGCACGAGGAGCTGGCCGGCGGAACGCACATCGAGGTCGAGCTCGATGTTCTCGAGGACTGGCTGGCCGACCCAGAAAGGCGGTTCCGGATTCTCGTTGGTGCGACGGGCGACGAGAAAGCGATTGATCATATCGAACGGCTCCGAGTAGCGGCCGTCGACGAGGTCGATGGTTCCTGATGCTGACAGATGTGGCACGCTGCCACGGAGGGTCACGCGCGGCGAGAACGATACCGACCACCTGTTCGACTGCGAGTAGCTCCACTCGCTGCCGTCGAGGCTGAGGTCCAGGCTCTTGAGGCCGAGATCCGGCCCGAGGTCGATGCGGCCATTGAGTGAGGCGGGATGATCGTCGAGGGTGCCGACGAGACGCCTGCAGCCAGCGGGGGCGTTGGTCTTGGGGCAGCCGGCCCAGATCCGCGTGCCTTCCAGTGCCAGCGTCCCGTCGGTGACGGCGAGCTCGTAACCCATTCGGCGCAGCTTGCCGCTGAGGCCCTTGAGATCGGCGCGGCCGTCGAAACGTGGGCTCGACCAGGTGCCGCTGATCTTGGTGTTGATGGCGATCTTGCCGGTCGACTCGGAGACCTGCTCGGTGAACATCCACTGGATGAGACGCGCCGACAGATCGCCGCGGATCGAGCCGCGGATGTCGCGTGGCACCCAGTGATCCATCTTGACCGAGCCCTCACCAGTGACGGTCTGATTGTCCATCGACAGGCTGAGGCTGGCTAGGCGGATTTCGTTCTCGGAAAAGGCCACGCGGGCAAACGGCACATTGAGCTTGTGCTCGAAGCCGCGTGGCTGGAGGACGCCGTTTTGCAGGTCGATCCAGCCCACCAAGACCGGCTTCGACAGGTCGCCCTTGACGGTGAGGTCGATGCTGGCGCGGCCGTGGGTGTGGTCGAAGGCGCTGCGGAAGAAATACTCGAGCAGCACGAAGTCGACCTTGCCGCGCAGCGCCAGATCCGTCGCTGCGCCGCCAACCTGACCCTTCATGACGAAGTCGCCGACGGTGGAGATGAGGTGCACGCGATCGAGACGGAGCACTTTGCCATCGGTGGACAAGAGGACGTCTTCTTCGTTGCGAACCACTTCCTTTTGCGGATGGCCGGTCTCGTCGGTGCCACTGAGGGTGAGGGTGAGCTTTTCGACCTTGAGGCCGGCATAGGTCAGGCCGTTTTCGCCGTCGAGCACGATGCGCGCCTGGCCCGAGGCGCGGCCGCTGATTTCTGCGAACTTGCGCAGCTCGGGGAAAATGCGCTCCAGCTCGAGGTCCTGGAAGGCCAACGTCCCGGTGATGCTGAACTTGGGGAACAGCGTGAGATAGGCGTCGACGTCGACCTTGCCGAACAGCTTGCCGCGGATGGCGATCGCGTCGGCGCCCGGCTCGAAGCGGAGCTGGCCGTCTCCAAACAGCGTGTCGCGCACCGAAAAGCCGAGCAGCGAGACCAACCCCGACAACGCGACGTGCAGCGTGTCGCCACCGACGGTCACATCGCCCGAGACGTTGCCACCAATCGGGATCGGCAGCGCGGCGACGCTGGGAATCGCAGTGAGCGGGAACTTGGCGAGCTGCAGGCGCAAGTCGAGGGCACCGTCCCAACCCACACGGCCGGAGCCCGTCAAGGCGCCGCCGTTTTGACGGTCGACCGACAGCGCGCGGACGATGGCCCCGCCGCCCCCGAGCTCGAGTGACAGCTTGCCGTGCAGGTAGGGATCGCCGGACCACGAAAAGCGCGGTAGCTCCGCCGTCAGCGTACCGACTGGATCCCGCAAGGGGCCCGCGATCTCCAGCTGCAGATCGGCATCCCCTTCAAAAGCCGACCGGCCGAGGATCGCGCTCAGCTTGGCCGCTCGCGCCGACAGAGACGCTTTCAGCGTCGGTTGGGCGCGCATGCGGCTGAGCCGCCCACCCTCGAAGAGATCGAGGTCGGCGCTGCCGATGATCTGGGTACCGAGGCCGCCGGTCTTGAACCCCACCAACGACAGAATGCCGTCTTTTAAATGCACCTCGGTGGCCAATTTCAAGAGCACGCGACCGACGATGCCCAAGTTCTCGACGGAGATGCGGCCGTCGACCTGCGGGTGATCGAGGGTGCCACGCACCGACAGCTCGGCCCGGCCGTCGCCGACGTCGACGCTGTCGGGCAAGCCCAGACGATCGAGCCAGCGACCGCCGTGGAGGTTGTGGACCGACAGCTCGGCGTGGACGGCGCCGGAGCGCGGGTCGACGGTGCCGTCGGCTACCACCTCGCCGCCTTCGCCGGTCACCGACAGTTTCTTCATGGCGATCTCTTTGGGTGCGTAGTCGAGTGCGCCCATGACTTTGAGTGTTTGCGGCAGCTTGCCCGGTCGATCCCGGCGCAAGGTGGCCTCGAGCGCGGTGATGTTGATGGTGTCGCTGTACTTGGCGAAGCTGCCGCCAAGACGAACATTGCCGTCGAGCCGGCCAGCGAGCTGTTTTTTGAGCTCGGGCGGCAGAGGTGCCACTTTGCTTGGGTCGACGTCTTTGGTGGTGAGCCGGAGGCGCCACCAGCCGGCGTGTTTGTGCGCCGGCAACGAGACCTCGACGGCGCCTTTGACCGTGCCGCCGGCTGCGGCGCCGCTGACCGGCTCGAGGGTCAGCTTGCCGTCGAAGAGCTTCATCGACGCCTTGGCCTCTTTCACCTCGAGGCCGAAGGCATGCACCTCGGCACCCTCGAACTCACCCGCCAGCGACGGGCGGGAGAACGGCCCTGCGATGCGGATGCTGCCACGCGGATCGCCCGACACCCAGCCCGCCACCGGCGGCGGCAAGAGCTGCGCCGGGCGCCCTGCGTGCTCGAAGTCGAGGATCATCTTGACGCCGGGCTGCTTGGAAAACACGTCGGTGAGCGCGCCAGCAGCGTCGATGGAGGCGCCGAGCGACTTGGCCTTGGCGTGAAACAAGATCTCCTGCCGACGCGGCTCGTGATGGCCGAACTCGGAGACCCGGACGTCCTCCAGCGGCAGCACCGAGTCGCCGAGCACCAGCTCGCCACGCGGCGAGACGAGCGGCTGCACATGGAAGAAGAAATACGGCCCGTCGCTGGTCTCGAGATCGGCGCGGGAGGAGTAGATCAACGACGCCCGCGCCGGCCCGTCTTCCAGGCGCGCCGACCAGCTTCGCGTGCCGTCGGTGGCGGGAAACCCGATGCCGAAATACAGCTTATCGATCTGCAGATCTTCGAGGATGACGCGGAAGTCGCCGCCCGCCGGTGGTGTGATGACTTGCGGCGACATGGCCGCCAGGATGTTGATCTCTTGTTTGGGCGGCGGCTGGCCTGGCTTGCTCGGGACCCAGCCGGAGCGCGTGGGCGCGATCACCGCCATGGCTTCGGGGATGTGGACGTGGCTGAAATGAAGCGTAATGGAGAACGCGCGGAGGCCCGATAACGGAAACCGGGCAAGTGCCAACAGCAGCTCGCGGATGTGGATGTCCGCCTCGACGCGGGGAATCTTGAGCACGACGTTGCCTTCCGGATCGAGCAAGGTGTAGTCGTGGGCCACGACGGGAACCGGCCGGTTGAACAGCACCGAGGCCATGCCGCCGAAGTAGGAATACTCGCATTTGCCGAGGGTGAAGGTGCCGCGGCGCGAGGAATTCACCCGCGCCGAGATGAAGGCACCTAGAGAATCACCATGGAATACGGACAGATACGCGGCTGAATAGACAACGACGAAGAACACCGGGAACCACTTGATGATCTTCCAGATCGTCCCCGAAAAGGCATGGGTGATCCATTGCAGGATCGTGAACACGACCAGCAAGGGAAAGGTGACGACGCGGAACACCCAGCGCAGCACACCCTGGGTATAGCACCGTCCCTCTAGTCGTCTCCATAAGTCCGTGCGAGGATGGAGAAATGAATAGATTTACACTCGCCTACGTTTTAGGCGCCTTGGCCTTGGCAGTTGGGTGTGGCCCGAACATCGGCGGCACCGGCAAGCGGCACGACCTGAGCAACCGCGACGGCGCAGTGGTGTGCACCAACCCGCCGCCCGACTTCGACGGCGACGGTATCGCCGACAAGGACGAAGGCGCGCCCAACCGTGACAGCGATCACGACGGCATTCCAGATTACAAAGATCTCGACTCCGATAATGATGGCATCCCCGACGAAATCGAGGGTCAGAACCCCTCGGTCTGTCAGGCGCCCGTCGACTCCGACGGAGACGGCAAGCCCGACTTCCTCGATCTCGACTCCGACAGCGCCACCGACTCCACCACTCCCGACCACGAGGAAGCCGGTCCCGACCCCAACAACCCCGTCGACACCGACGGCAATGGCAAATACGACTTCGCCGATCCGGACAACGATGGCGACGGCATCAACGACACGATCGAGCTCGTGCCGCAGGGGTCCGCGGTGGGCGCCACGACGCTGGCCAGCGCGCCCGACACCGACGGCGACGGCATACCCGACTTCCGCGACCTCGACTCCGACAACGACGGCATCAACGACAACCTCGAAGGCGCGGTCGACACCGACGGCGACACCATCGGCAACTGGCGCGACACCGACTCGGACGGCGACTGCATTCCCGACCAGCTCGAGTCCGGCCGCGTCGATCCGCGCGCTACGGCCGTCGACACCGACCTGGACGGCGCACCCGACTTCCTCGATCGCGACAGCGACAACGACGGCCTCACCGACGGGGCGGAAGACCCCAATTGCAACGGCGTGCGCGAGAGCTGCGAGACCGATCGACTGCTCCCGGACACCGACATGGACGGCGTCTCCGATCTCATCGAGGTGACCGCCTGCAACGTGAAGCCACTGGCCCAGCAGACCATCTGCGCCTGCGACGGCATCGACGGCAGTCAGAACCCGGTCACGCGTGGCGACTTCGTGTTCATCGTCGACTACATGAAGAATCCGGATCCGCAGCTCGAGACGCTCAATTTGTCGACGGACGTATCGCAGGCCGACGTGGTGTTCAGCATCGACACCACGGGCTCGATGACCTCGGCGATCAACAATTTGAAGAGTGCCCTGGCCGCCTTCGTGCCGACGCTGAAGGCCAAGGTCTCCAGCATCGCCTTCGGCGTGGTGCAGTTCAAAGAATTCGGCGACAGCCCAGTGGTCGGGTACAGCCATCGTCTCATGACCACCAATACGGCCGGTGGGGTCAGCTCGATCATGGGGGCCTTGAATGGTCTCGCGGCAGGGGGAGGCGGCGACACGCCCGAGGCTGGCTGGCCAGCGCTGTACTCGATATTCAACCCGGTCGCCATGACCGCTGCGTCTCCGTGGAACGGCGCGTGGAACAGCACGTTCAACCTCAACGCCACCAACCCGACCAGCGTCGTGGGCGGAGAGAGCTTTGGCACGCTCTATGGCGCAGGCTTCCGCTCTGGGTCCATTCCCATCGTCGTCACCGTCACGGATGCCGAATTCCACGACGCGTATGGCACAGCGACTGGTGGTGATCCCGAGGCCGGTCGCAACGACTACGGCACGGGCAGCGATCCAGCTGTCCAGGGCACACCAAGCCGGCGCGCGGTGATCAACGCCGCAACCGGGGTTGGCGCCCGCATCATGGCCATCGCCAAGAGCGCCAACACCACCTCTGACAACGCCAAAGGCCGCGGCATCGCAACGGCTGTCGAAACTGGCGCCGTCGTGGCACCGGCCGACTTTGGCGCGGTGGGCGTGCGACCGGGGACCTGTAGCATCACCCAGTGTTGCACTGGCGTGTCGGGGGTCGGGGAGACCGCCATGTCGAGCGGATGTCCGGCTGGCGGCCCGTCGCCCTGTTGCCCCCTGTCGTTCTCCTTCGACTCGTCGGGCAACGGCGTGTCGGCGGGCGTGGTGGCCGGCATCGTGTCGCTGGCCAGCGCGCTCAAGTTCGACATCCACGTCGAGGCCAGCGACGTCGACCCCAACACCATCGACAACTTCTTGGCGAGCCTCGTGCCCAACCTGTCCGGCGTCGGACCGGCCGCGGTATGCATCACCACGGCCGCCTTGCAGGACAACTTCACCGGACCGCGGGCCACCGTCGGCAGCGACGGCACCAACGACACCTTCCCGCAGATCGGCGGCGGCAAGCAGATCTGCTTCGACGTCATCCCCAAGATCAACACCACCGTCATGAACACCGACCTGCCCCAGCTCTTCCGCGCGCGGCTGCAGGTGCGCGGCAAGAACGGCACGAACTTCGTCAACCTCGGCGTGCCCCGCGAGGTCTTCTTCCTGGTCCCACCCGTCATCATCAACGGCCCGATTGGCTGACGCAGACGTCCTTTATATCGTCGACGGTTCCGGCTTCATCTTCCGCGCCTACCACGCGCTGCCGCCTCTGACCACCCGCGCCGGGATCCCAGCCGGCGCGGTGTTCGGATTCACCGGCATGCTGATGAAGCTCGACTTCGAGAAGCGACCGTCCCATTTGGTGGTCGTGTTCGACGCCAGTGTGTCCTCGTTCCGGCACTCGATCTTTCCGGCGTACAAGGCCAACCGGGCAGCGCCGCCGGAAGATCTGGCGCCGCAGTTCGGGATGGTGCGACGGGTGGTGGATGCATTCGGCATTCCGCGCATCGAAGCCGTCGGGGTCGAGGCTGACGACGTGATCGCCGCGCTGGTGCGTCAGGCGCGCATCGAGAACATGGCGGTCAAGATCGTGTCTTCGGACAAGGACCTCATGCAGCTCGTCGACGAGCCGGCGTGTGTCTTGTGGGACACGATGAAGGACAAGACGTACGACTCCGACGCCGTGCGCGAGAAGTTTGGCGTCGGGCCGCGCGAGCTTGGTGATGTGCTCGCGCTGATGGGCGACAGCGTCGACAACATTCCCGGCATCCGTGGTGTCGGTCCCAAGACGGCCAGTGCGATCATTCAGTATTTCGGCTCGCTCAACGAGGCGTTCCGGCGCATCGACGAGGTGGAAAAGATCCCCGGGTTGCGTGGCGCCAAGAGCGTGGCCGAGAAGCTGCGGGCGCACGAAGCCGACGCGCGGCTGTCGCGTCAGCTGGTGTCGCTCGACGACACCGTGCCGCTACCGCGTTCGTTGGAGTCGCTGGTGCGAGTCGAGCCTGATCTCGACCAGGTCGAAAAAGCGCTCACCGACCTCGACTTTACGCGCCTTCTCGATCGGCTGCGGGGCCTGCGCGGCGACCGCTCAGCGACGGAGAGACGGGCGCAGCTGCCGGTGCCGGTCATGCCAGTGGTTCCGGTATTGGAGCCAGTGGTGATGCATGCAGGGCCCACGCGGATCCTGACCGACGCGACCGCGCTGGCCGAGTATGTCGCGGCGCATGTGGCTGGCACGGCCCTCGGCCTATCGATCGAGACGGCAGCACCGTCGCCGATTGGCGCTGCGCTCGTCGGTGTGGGGCTTTTTTCGGCCAGCTCCGGGCCCGCTTATTTGCCGGTCTCGCATCGCTATCTCGGCGTGCCGAAGCAGTTGCCTTGGGCGACGGCGATGGAGCTTTTGGCGCCTCTCTTCGGCAAGGACACGCCGAAGCATTTGGCCGACGCCAAAGACGGCCTCTTGGCCATTCGTCGTGCGGGCGGCACGCTCGACGGGATTCGGCTCGATCCGTTGATCGCGGCGTACTTGCTCGACGCGCCGACGACGCTGCCGGAGCTGGCCACGTCGCGGCTGGGCGTGGTCTTGACCTCGCGCGCAGCGCTGGTCGGCACCGGCAAACGCGCGCTGCATATCGACGAGATCGAGGTCGAGCGCGTTGGTCACGCGGCGGCCGGTGCGGCGGAGGCGGCGCTGCATCTGGGGTCGCGTTTGGGTACGGAGATCGAAGCACTGGGCATGACGCGGCTCCTCGAAGACGTGGAAATGCCGCTCATGCGGGTGCTGGCCGCGATCGAGCCGCATGGCGTGGTCCTCGACGTGGACGTGCTGCGCGAGATTGGCGGCCGCGTCGAGACGCGGATGGCGGAGCTGGAAGCCGCAGTGCGCTTGGTGTCGGGCCGCGAGGTCAACCTCGGCTCGCCGAAGCAACTGCAAGAGCTGCTCTTCGACAAGCTCGGGCTCAACCCGACCAAGAAGACCAAGACCGGCTACTCCGTCGACGCCGAGGTGCTGGAGGAGCTGGCGCTGCAGCATCCGGTGGCCGCGCAGATCGCCGAGCACCGCACGCTGGCCAAGCTCAAGGGCACTTACATCGACGCGCTGCCGCTCCTCGTCGACAGCAAGACCGGCCGGCTGCATACCAGCTACAAGCAGACCGTGGCAGCGACGGGACGGCTGTCGTCGGTGGAGCCGAATCTACAGAACGTGCCCATTCGTACGCCGCTCGGCAAAGAGATCCGGCGGGCCTTTCGCGCGGCGCCCGGCAACGTGCTCGTCGTCGGAGATTATTCGCAGATCGAGCTGCGCATCCTGGCGCATCTATCGGGTGACGCCGTGCTCACCGATGCGTTCATCAAGGATCAAGACATCCATCACCGCACGGCGATCGAGATGTTCGGGCCCGAGCGCGGCACCGAGTCGCACTTTCGCTCGGTGGCCAAGATGATCAACTACGGCATCGTCTATGGGTTGTCGGACTATGGCCTGTCACAGCGACTGGGCATCGAGCGCGGCGATGCGCGGCGCTACATCGACGGCTATCTGGCCACCTATCGCGGTGTCGCGTCGTACATGGAGCGGGTCGTCGACGAGGCGCATCGGGCCGGCGGCGCGCGCACCCTGCTCGGTCGGTTTCGGCCTCTACCGGAGCTGGCGGCCCGCAACCGTCAGGTCCGCATGGCCGGCGAGCGGATGGCGCGCAACACGCCGGTGCAAGGGACCGCGGCCGATCTGTTGAAGCTGGCCATGATCCGCGTCGAGGACGAGCTCCTGGCCTTCGATGGTCGCGCGCGGATGTTGCTCACGGTGCACGACGAGCTGGTGCTGGAGGCGCCGGTGGAGCTGGCGCCGGCCGTATCCGAGCGGCTGCGACGGGCGATGGAGGATGTCTGGGCGCTATCGGTGCCGCTCAAGGTCGACCTCGGCATGGGGCCAAGTTGGGCCGAAGCCAAGTGAGCGACGAGCGGGTCGGCGAAGTTGAGCCACTGCGAGGAGCGAACCTGTCCAAGACCCTGTATCATTTGTCGATGCGTAGTTGGTTGGTCCTCTCGGCGGCCCTGGTGTTGGCACCGGCCTGCCGTAAGAAAGAGGCGCAGCCGGGCGGCGTGGCCCGGCTCACCGACGAGAGACCGGGCAGCCAGACGTTGGCGCATCCCAAGCCTGCTCCACCTGAGCCCTTGCCGGGTAAGCCTTTGGTCCGCTGTTTTCCGACGGACGCTTCGGGTGCGCCGCCAAGGCGGTTGGCTGCGGTGCTCGATCGTGCGGCCACGCTGTACGATCAGGAAGACTTCGCCGCGTCGCTGGTGTGCGCAGAAGAGGCCGCGCGGATCGATCCCCGGTCGGTGGAAGCGCACCATGATCGGGCCGCGGCGCTCGAGGAGCTCGACCGACTCGACGAGGCGGCGCTGGCTTTTACGCGCGCCCTGGCCCTCGATCCCGACGACCCAGAGACGCTGGCTGCCGCCGCCAACCTCTACGTGAACCGCATGCCGGCGCCTTCCACCAAGACGGGCCCAAAGGGTGCTCTGTCCACCCTCAGCGACGCGGATCGCACCGAGATCGGCCTCGAATATGCGCGCCGCGGCACGGCTCGCATGCGCCGCATCAGCCGGCGCGGCAACAACGCCAAACAGGCCGTCGACAAATCGCTGGTCGGTCGGCTGGCGTTGATCGAGGGCCAGGCGCTCAACGATCTCGGCCGCCCCCGCGAGGCGTTGCCCCGGCTCGAAGCCGCAGAGCTGGCGCTGCCGGGCGACCTACATGTTCGCTTCGAGCACGGCATGTCGCTGTTCGATCTATGTCGTTTCACCGATGCCAAACGCGCCTTTTCCGAGGTCCTCGAGCGCGATCCCAAGGACGCCTGGGCCCATCATCATTTGGGTTTGGTGCTGGAGCGCCTCGGTGACGAAAGCGGCGCTGCGCGCGAGCTCGGCGCTGCACGGGTTGCGTCGCCGGAGAATTTCAAACCGCCCGTCGAGATCACTGCGGCGGAGTTCGCTGCGGTGGTCCGCCTCGAGGCGGCGCGCCTGCCGGCCAAGCTAGCCGCGGATCTGAAGAAGGTCGCGCTCGAGACGGCCGATCTGCCCGAGCTGACCGATCTGACCGCCGACGAGCCACCGCTGTCGCCAACCATCCTCGGCCTGTTTCGTGGCGCGCCGCTCGGCGACGGACCCGAGTCCGAGCCGCGCACCATCGTGCTCTATCGCAAGAACCTGGCCCGCGCCGTCGCGACCAAGGACGAGCTCGTTTCCGAGGTCCGCATCACGCTGCACCACGAGCTCGGCCATCTACGCGGCGAGGACGACGAAGCCCTCAGAGCCCGCGGCCTAGAATAGCTCCCGCGACTCGCACTCCGTAGCGGAGCGTGGGCTGTGCCCACGCGGAGCGTCGGAGGTTCGGAACCCTCTTGGGGTTCCGATTACTGTGGTGGCCCGCGCCGTCGCGACCAAGGACGAGCGCGTTTCCGAGGCCATCTACGCGGCGAGGACGACGAAGCCCTCACCGCCCGCAGCCAAGAATAGCTCCCGCGACTCGCACTCCGTAGCGGAGCGTGGGCTGTGCCCACGCAGAGCGTCGGAGGTTCGGAACCCTCTTAGGGTTCCGATTACTGTAGTACGAGCGTGGGCTGTGCCCACGCGGAGCGTCGGAGGTTCGGAACCCTCTTAGGGTTCCGACAACTGTAGTACGATTTAGCCGTGGATCCCGCCCTCGCCGAGCCGACCCCGATGCAGCTGGGGGATCTGCGCCAGCGCCTGCGGGCGGAGACGCGCAAGCTCGAGGCGGTGCGCGAGCTCGGGCGCGTCTTGGGCGCGACGCAGGAGCTCGACCATCTCCTGGCGGTGTTGCTCGAAAAAGTATGCGAGATCATGGACGCCGAGCGGGCTACGATCTTCCTGCGCACCGACGCTGGAGACGAGCTGCGCTCGACGCTGTCGCAGGGCGGGCAGATCGCCGAGATCCGGCTCAAGCTCGGCGACGGCATCGCCGGCTGGGTGGCGCAGTCGGGGGCGACGGTGAACATCCCCGACGCCTACGGCGACCCGCGGTTCCATCCCGAGGTCGACCAGCGCACCGGCTTTCGCACCCGCAGCATCCTGTGCATGCCGATGCCTGACCATCAGGGCCGGATCATCGGCGTGGTCCAGGTGCTCAACAAGCGCGGCCGGCCCTTTGACGTCGACGACGAGGGCCTGCTCGCCACCGTCGCTGTGCATGCCGGCATCAGCATCGAGAACGGCAAGCTCTATCAGTCGGTGGTGCAGAAGAACCAGGCGCTGTTGACGGCGCAAAGTGCGCTCAGCCAGCGGGTGCGTGAGCTCGATCTATTGGTGGAGATCGAACGCGAGGCGTCGGCCTCGGTGGACCTCGACGAGTTCCTCGATCGGCTGCTGGGACGGGCGATGCAATTGCTCAATGCCGAGGCTGGCTCGGTGCTGCTGAGGGAGCGCACCTCGGGCGAGCTCTTCTTCCGCTCGGCGCGTGGCGAAGGCGCCGAACACCTCGTCAAGATGAAGATCCCCGCCGGCATCGGCATTGTCGGGTGGGTGGCGCTGCACAAGAAATCGTTGCTGGTGAACAAGCCCGAGCACGATGCCCGCCATGACCTGTTCATCGCCGAAAAGATCGGCGTGCCGGCGCGCAATATCTTGGCGGTGCCACTGTTGCACGTCGGCAGCGACGACGGCGAGGCGCTCGGTGCCTTCGAGGTTCTGAACAAGGTCGGCGGGCCGTTATCCGACGAAGACCTGAAGCTCTTGATGCTGATCGCCGGGCAGGCCTCGAAGGCCATCGTGCTGGCACGCAACCGTGCCGAACGGCTGACGTCGGAGCGGCTGGCGTCGATCGGTCAGATGATGTCGTCGGTGCTGCATGATCTGAAGACGCCGATGACCATTGCCTCGGGCTACGCGCAGTTGGCGGCGCAGTGCGAAGAAGCCGACCAGCGTGAGCGGTACGCCGGCCTCATCGTGCGCCAATTCGAGCTGATGTCGTCGATGACGCGCGAAGTTTTGTTGTTCGCCCGCGGTGAATCGAATCTGTTGGTGCGCAAGGTCTACCTGCACTCGTTCGTCGACGTGGTGCGGCAGCAGCTCGAGCGTGAGTTCGCCGGGCGGAAGATCGAGCTGTCGATCGACGCACGTTATGTTGGCGCGGCGCATTTCGACGAGGACAAGATTTTCCGCGTGGTCCACAACCTGGCACGCAATGCGATGCAGGCCATGGAGGGCGGCGGGACGTTCACCATGACGCTCGACAGCGACGGTACCGACCTCATCATGATTTTTGCCGACACGGGCCAAGGCATCCCCGAAGCGATGCAGGGACGGCTGTTCTTGGCCTTCGCCACCTCGGGCAAGGCCGACGGCACCGGCCTTGGCCTCGCCATCGTCAAGAAGATCGTCGACGAGCACCAGGGCCGCATCAGCTACGAGTCGCGCACCGGCGCCGGCACCAGCTTCCGGATTTCGATCCCGCTGGCGCGGCCGGAGCCGAGCGGCGTGCATGTCCTGCCGTCGACGGACGCACCCGCTCCCCAAAGTTGAGACGGCTCACGCTGCCCGTCCTCGGGCTGGTGCTCGGGGTGGTGGTGCTGGGGCTCAGGCGGCTCGGCGACTTCGATCTGCCGTGGCATCTGGCGCTCGGGCGCGAGCTGTTTCGGCACACGCTGACTGGCGACACGTTGTCGTATACCTTTCCTGGGCGAGCTTCTCCCGTCGAGTGGCTGGCAGATGGCGGCCTGTGGCTTTGCTTTCGGGCTGGCGGCGCGCTCGGTCTGCAAGTGCTGGCAGCGACTGTGGCGGCACTGTTGGCGGTGGTGGTGATGGCGACCACGCGTGCGCCGATGATGTTTCGTTTGGCGGCGGCATCGTCTGCATTGCTCATCGCTGCGCCGTGGCTGGTGGTGCGGCCGGCGCTACTCGGGCTTCTCGCAGCGACGGTGGTCGTGTATCTCATCGAGCGACATCGGACGACCCATTCGCTGTGGCCGATCATGCTGGCGGGCTTGGTGCAGCTCGCTGCCGCGCAGGTCCATGGGTTTTGCGTGCTCGGCGCGATGGTGCTGGTCGGGTGGGCGATCTATGCAGGCCTATGTCGCCTGACCAAAGGCCGTTTTCCGTCGCTGTTGCCGGCCAAGGACGCGCGCGGCTGGGTCATCGCCTATGCGCTCGGTGGCGCTGCGCTGACGGTCATTGGGCCGTTTGGTCTCGCCGTGTTTACTGCGCCCTTTCGCGTCCGGGGCTTTGATCACAGCATCACCGAATGGGCACCCACGTCTCTCAAGCTGGTGGTGACGCTGGTTCCGGCGTTTGGCATCGGAGCGTTGGTCGCCGTGGTGGTGATCTGGGTCGGCCTGCGCGACCGCAAGCTGCCACTCTACGAGCTCGGTCTCGTCGCTGGCTCGCTGGCTTTGGCCTTCGGTGGCATCCGGCTCATCCCGGTATTTGGACTGTTGGGCATCCCGGTGGTGGTGCGTCGTCTGGCGCCGGCGATGGACAAAGCGCGCTCGGCGCCGCTTCTGTGCAGCGTGCTGGCGCTGGCCCTCGCGCCCTCGGTGGCGCTCATCCCCGGCATCCAGCTCGGCCGCGGCTTCGACGACGCCAACCTACCGACACACGCCACCAACTGGCTGGCCGCGCACGGCGTCGCCGGCCGCCCGTTTCACTTTCTACCGTTTGGCGGCGAGGTGGCGCTGCGCCTGCATGATGAAGGCACGCGGGTGTTCATCGACGGCAGAACCGCCTGGCTCTACCCACGGCCGTTCTTCGACGCCTATGAACGCGCCGAGCATGACCTTGCCGCCTTCGACGCGCTCGATGCGGAGTACCAGTTCGACTGGGCGTTGGTGCGGGCGCGCCCGTCGGAACACTTCTCCGAGCCGCTGGCCGGGCATCGCCAGTTCCGCATGGTCTATCTCGACGACTGCGCGGCGATCTACGTCCGCACCAACGGCGCGATGGCGTCGTTGATTCCCGCCGCCTACCAGGCCATTCACCACCTGACGCCAGCGGCAGCGCTCCTGGCCGCCCCGCCGCCACCGTCGCTGCTCGATCACGACGCCCAGCTCGCGCTCACCCAGGCGCCGACCTCACCACGCGCCCATTTTCTCGACGCTGCGGCAGCCAGAGCGACCCACGATCAAAACCGGCTGGTGCAAGCCCGCGCATGGCTGCAGCTGCATGCCCCCGACGATTCTTACTCGGTTCTCGTCGGCAACTGAGCCTTGCTACCAAACAGGCGCGCCAGAAACGCCTTTGCATTCTCGATACCGAGGTAAAACACCGGCACCACCACCAGCGACAACAGCGTCGACGACACCACGCCACCGATGACGGCCACTGCCATCGGGCCGCGAAACTCGGAGCCGTCGCCGTTGCCCAGCGCCGTCGGCAACATCCCGAGCACCATCGCCGCCGAGGTCATCAAGATCGGCCGCAGCCGCTCGGGTCCCGCCTCCAAGATCGCCTTCAGGGGATCTTCACCCTGCTCGCGCACGCGGACAATGGCGCGATCGATCAACAAGATCGCGTTCTTGGTCACGAGCCCCATGAGCAAGATGATGCCGATCATCGTCCCCATGGCCATGGTGTTGTCGGTCAAGAACAAGGCCACGATGGCACCGACGAGCGCCAGCGGCAGCGTGAGCATGATCGTCAGCGGGTGAATGAAGCTTTCGAACTGCGACGCCAGCACGATGTAGATGAAGACCAGCGCCATCAAGAACGCCAGGCCAACGCTCTCGTTGGTCTCCTTCATCATGCGGATCTGGCCGTCGTAGAGGATGCTGCCGCCGGGTGGAAGCTTGAGCGCGTCGACCTTGGGCTTGAACTCCGCCAGCACCTCGCCGAGCGCGCGGCCCCGCGGGGCAGCCCACACCTGGATCTGCCGGCTGCGGTCCTCACGCTCGATGACTTGGGGTCCTTCGCCACGCACGAAGTGACTGATGTCGGCGAGCTTGACCGGGCCTTTGGGCGTGGCCACGGTGAGATGGGCCAGATCGTCGACGGTGGCACGATCCGACTTTTGCAGCCGCACGCGGATGGGAACTTCGTCTTTACCCTGGCGCAGATTGCCGGCCTCGTCGCCTTCCATCGCCGTGCGCACCGCCATGGCCACCTGGGCCACGCCGACGCCGCGGTCTTCGGCCTTGGCCCGGTCGACCTCGACGCGGAGCTCGGGACGGCCCGGCGTGTACTTGACCTGCACGTCTTGGATCCCGGGTGTCGCGCGCAAGATCTTGGCGACATCCTCGGCGAGCGGCGCGATCTCGGCATAGCTGGCGCCACGTACGTCGAGCATGATCGGCGCCTCGGTCTGCGCGCCTTCGACCATGGCTGGGTCGGTGACGTTGACCTTGGCGAGCGGCATGACGGTGGCAACGGCTTTTCGAACATCGTCCTTGAGCGCCGGCAGGCCGACGCCGGGCCGCTCGCTCTTCGACGTGGTCACCACCCGCCAGGCGGCTTTGTTGGCTTCGCCGTTGTTGCCGACGACGGAGAACACCAGCTTGACCTGTTTGTTCTGCAAAAACAGCTTCTCGGCCTGAAGCGACAACCGATTGGTCTCACTCAGCGCCGTCCCGGCAGGCAGCTCGAGGTCGACCACGAACTGGCCGCGATCCTCGGCGGCCACGAACTCGTTGCCCATGAGACCGGCCACGAACGCCATCAACACCAGGCTCGCCACAGCGATCCCACCAACGGCCAGCTTGTGGTGCACCGACCAAAGGAGGATGCGCCGGTAGCCGTTCTCCATCCACTTGAAGACGGCTTCGAACGGCGCCTTGAGGGCATGAAAACGGTCGCGCTCGCCGTGCTTGACGACCTTGGAGAAGCGCGAGCTCAGCATCGGGTCGAGGGTAAAAGCCACGAACAGCGACAACAGCACCGCCGCCGACACCGTGATGCCGAACTGACGAAAGAACTGCCCGACCAAGCCTTTGACAAAGGCCACCGGCGTGAACACAGCGACGATGGTCAGCGTGGTGGCCAACACCGACAGCGCAATCTCTTTGGTGCCGTCGAGCGCCGCCTGTGCAGGGGGCACGCCGCGCTCCAAATGTTTGGAGATATTCTCGCGGACAACGATGGCGTCATCGATGAGGAGGCCAATCGACAGCGACAACGCGAGCAGCGTCATCATGTTGAGCGTGTAGCCAAGGAGGTACATCAGAAAGAACGTACCGACGACGCTGGTCGGTAGCGCTACGGCGCTGATCAGCGTGGAGCGCAGATCGAGCATGAAGACCAAGATGATCAAGATCGCCATGAGGCCGCCGAAGACGATGGCGATCTCCACCTCGTGCGCGTTCTCTTTGATGAAGCGGCCCTGGTCGAAGATCTGCGCGGCAGCGATGCCGGCCGGGAAAGTTTTCTGCAGCTCGACCATGCGCGCCTGCACCAGATCGGAGACGGCGACGGTGTTGCGGCCGGACTGCTTGAGCACCTGAAAGCTGACGGCTTCTTCGCCGTTGGCCCGTACCGCAGAGCGGAGCTCCTCGTAGCCGTCCTCGACGCTGGCCACATCGCGCAGATGCACGGCGGAGCCGTCTTTGGCGGTGGCGACGATGACGTTGCGGATGTCCTCGGCGTTCAACAGCTCACCGACGGTGCGAATATTGATCTCGCGCTCGCCAGCGTCATAGCGCCCGGCAGGGACCGTCAGGTTGGCGAGCTTGAGCCGGGCGACGATGGCCGACGGATCGAGCGAGAGCGCGTCGATGCGGGCGCGGTCGAGCTGCACCTGAATTTCCCGCTTGGCCCCACCCTTGACCTCGACGGAGGCGACGCCGTCGATCTGTTCCAGCGCAGGCCGGATGACGTCTTCGGCGAACTTGCGCGTCGCTGACAGAGAGCCGGTGCCGCGCACGGTGTAGATGAGCACCGGCGCTGCGGCGATATCGAAGCGGTTGATGACCGGCTCTTTGGCCTCGACGGGCAGCTTGTAACGGATCTGACCGACACGCTCACGTACCTCGGCCGCAGCCTCGGGTAGGTCGACACCCAGCTTGAAGATGACCATGGTGGTCGACATGCCCTCGCGCGAGTAGCTGCGCACGCGATCGATGCCGTTGAGGCTGATGACCGCGTCCTCCATGTTCTTGGAGATGAGGTTTTCGACCTCCGACGGGCCAGCGCCGGGGTAAATGACATTGACCACCACCACTGGGAAAGACACTTCGGGGAACAGGTCAGTGCCGAGGCGCGTGAAGCCGAGCGCACCGAGGACCACCAGCGCGGCCATCACCATCACGGTGAAGACCGGGCGCTTGATGGCGATGGCCGACAGGTTCATGGCTTGTCGCCTTTCGTCGTCTTGGCCAACGGCGGGTTCCCGGTGACGAGAGGATCGCCTTGTTTGGTCTCCGACACGGGCGACAACATCACGTCTTCCGTCGCTGTGAGACCCTTCATGACCACCAGGCTACCGTCGCGGGTGGCGCTGAAGACCACCCGGCGCAGCTCGGCCTTGCCGTCTTTGACGAGCACCAGCTCGTCCTGTGATCCAGGCCGCAGTGTGCTGCCCGGAAGACGCAGGACGGGCACGGCGGGCAAGCCGACGACCTCGGCGCGCACGAAGGCGCCCGAGCGCAGGACCAGCTTGGGGTTCTTGATCTCGGCCTCGAACGGCACCCGCCGCGTCTGCGCGTCCACCGACGACAGCACGCTGACGATCTTGCCGCGCAGCGGGCCGGCGTCGGACTGGATGGCGATGCCGGCGCCGGGCGTGACCAGCTGGGCGTCGCCTTCGCCGAGGGTGCCAGTCAGCTTGAGCGAGGTGTAGTCTTGCAGGTGAAAGAGCGCGCCGCCTGGGTTGACGATGATGCCCGTGCCCGACGGCACCTTGGTGAGACAGCCCCCGAAGGGCGCGGTCAGCGTGTGGTTGCGGAAGTTGACCTGCGCCAGCGAGAGCTGGGCCTTCGAGCCGTCGGCCTGGGCGGCGGCGAGCAAGGCTTGCTGGTCGGCCTGGACCTTGGATGCCGTCGAGCCGGCGCCGTTGCCGACGAGGGTGCCGGTGCGCTTCTCGGCGTCACGGGCCAGCATGAGCTGCGCCTCGGAGGCGCGCACCTGGGCTTCGGCCGCCTGGACCTGGGCCTGGGCCTCGGCAGAATCGAGCGCGCCCAGCACCGCGCCAGCACCGACGCAATCTCCGACGCGGACGCGCACCGACGCGAGCCTGCCGGAGACTTTGAAGCCGAGGTCGGCGTCGTGCGCCGGTTGCAAGGTGCCGTCGATGGGGATGACCGGGACGTAGGTCTCCGCGGTGCCGCGGACCACATCTGTGGTCTTGGGCCCGACGTTCTTGGCGGCGTCGGCAGCGACGCTGACCCGCTCGTCCGCAAGCGCCCGCTTGGTCTTGAGCGCCGCGGTCACGCGCATCCCACCCCAGCCGAGGAACAGCACAACGATGGCAAAAATGAAGACGCGCCCCAGCCAGGAGCGGCCGGCGGGCGGGTTCACTTCTTCACTGCTGGAACGGTAGCTGGCCATGACAGGCTCCCAAATTGGACGGAGGATGAGGGGGTGGCGACGCCGCCGAGGACGAAACGTTGCAGTTGGGCGGCGATGTGCGGGAAGTCAGGTCTGGCGTCGGTGAGCACCAGATCGCGGATGACGCGGTCGTAGGCGCCGGAGACGCCGGTGGCGACGATCTCCACGTCGAGGTCGGCGCGGAACAGGCCGGCCTCGACGGCGCGGCCGAAAAATTCCTGGAGCTGCTTGCAGGCGCGGTTGGCGAAGTCGTCGATGAGGAAGGCGAAGTCGGCGCTCTTGCCGCCGGCCATGACCAGCCGGACCAGCTTGCGGTTCTGCCACATGAACTGGAGGATCTCTTGATCCTTCTCGTGCCAGCGACGGAGCCAGTCGGCGTCGAGGACGGGCTGGTCTTCCATGCAGGCCGCCAGACGCGCGAGCAGGCTCTCGACGATCTGTCGAAAGGCGTCTTCTTTGCTCTCGAAGTGGAGGTAGAACGCGCCTTTGGATTTGCCGGCGCGAGACGTGATGTCGTCGATGCGGGCCTGATCGAGGCCACGATCGACAAAGACCTCCTCCGCGGCGCGGAGAAGGTCCAATTTCGCGTGCAAGTCGGCTGGGCGGGCCATTACTGACCCTTCAGTCAATAACCCCCAAGTCCGCCTCTGTCAACCGCCAGGCCTGAGAAATTCCAGGTCCGGATGATACGAAGATAACTTAAACCGCTGTTTTAGCTGGCTTTTTAGCTGGCTTGGCGGCGACCGGTTTGATCGTGGCGCGCTCAGCGGCAAAGCGGACACGGCGGCGCTTGATACGGTCCTTGAGCTTCCGCTGGGCGATCTTGCGGCGCATTTTCAACGAACGGCGGTTGTCACCAAGGCCCATTGTGGTTCTCCTAGTTTTCGCTGGGTAGTAAGCCGCGGACAGTGCCGCCTTCGCCCGCCCGTGTCAAGGCCGCGCAGATGGAAACGGCAACGTGGTCACCGTGGCGCGCCGCGACCCGCCTTCCGCATGCACCTCCAGCACCGTCCCCGGCTCCCACAACGTCCGATGGACATAGCCGAGCGCGATGGCCCCGAGGCGCGGTGAGGTCCCCGACGAAGTCACGAGGCCCGCCTCGTCACGACCAGGCCCGCTCAGGCGCGACTTGGCAGCAACCCCGCCGTCACCGTCGAGAAACAGGCCGACCAGCTGGCGGTTGATATGACCGCGCGTGGTGGCCCGGGCGACGACTTCTTGGCCGAGGTAGCAGCCCTTGTCGAGATGGATGGCGTCGTCGAGATGCGCCTCTAGGATCAATCGATCTTCGTCGACGTCCAGCCCGTAACGTGGTCGACCCGCCTCGATACGCAGGACCTCCCAGGCGGCTTCGTCGAGCTTGTCTGCGACGAGGGTGACAGCCAGCGACTGGATGCGCTCCCGGCTGCCGAACACATGGAACCCGGGCATGGCCAGATCTGGCGCCCGCGCCACCTCGAGATCCTGGTAGCGGATATGGCTCCACGGCGGCAGGTTTTCATCGACAGCTTCGCCAAGAGCCGTCGCCAGCACCGTCGCTGCGTCTTCGCCGTAGATGCCGAGCTCGCCGGTGGCGTCGGTGAGATCGTCGATCTCCACATCGTCCATGACCACATGCTTGTCGAGGACCTGGAAGAGCTTGTGACGCAGCTCTGGCTCCATTTCCAGCCACACATGGTCGGCGTATCGATAGATGACCAGATCGCCGAGCGTCTTGCCCTTCACCGTCAGCATCGCCGCTCGGCAGCCGGCGCCGACCGCGAGACCCTCGATGTCGTTGGTGGTCATGCTGTGCAGGAACCGCACCCGATCCTCGCCGCGCACGCGCAGCCGTCCCCGTGCCGTGAGATCCCGCAACCAGGCCATGCGGTAGATCATGGGGCAGCCAAAAGAGTTAGGCAACCCTCGGGGCACATGCTAGAGCTTTTTGGCTTTGCGTGACTGACATCACTGGCGACGGCAAACCCGGCTGCTTATCATCTTTGGAACGGGGACCCCATGAACATGCGCACGCGCTCGGCTTTCTCTCCTGTCGCCATCTCTGTCGTCCTTTGGACGATCTGTCTCATTCCGTTTGCCGCGCACGCCAGCGCCGCGCCGGGTGCGGGCCCGACCGACACCTTGAAGACCAAGAACGGCGAGGTCGACAAGCTGTTGCGCCTCAAAGTCCAGCCCGAGTCCGCCGCCGAGAAGAAGCAGAAGGCCGACATCGCCACGCTGGCCGGTCAGCTGTTCGACTATCCCGAGCTCATCAAGCGCGCCATGGGCGATCACTGGGCGCAGATCACGCCGGCACAGCAGGCCGATCTGGTCGGCACCATGCGCGCGCTAATCGAGCGTCGCTATGTGAAGCAGCTGAAGGGCAATCTCGACTACAGCGTCGTCTACAAAGACGAGAAGCTCACCGGGCAGGATGCGGTGGTGCAGTCGATGGTCAAGGTCAAGACCAAGGGCAAGTCGACCGATGCCGAGATCGTGTACAAGCTGCGCCAAGTTGACGACCGCTGGGTGGTGTGGGACGTGGTCACCGACGAGTCGAGCCTGATGCGCACCTACAAGGGCGACTTTCACCGCATCATCACGCAGTCGGGCTTTCCGGAACTCCTGCGCAAGATGAAGGCCAAGCTCGCCGAGAAGGACAAAGACTGAGCTTGAGCGACGACCCAGAGCGACGAGCGAGGTTATCAACGCTTTGGTTGGTCGCGCTCGTCGGCCTGTCGGCGTGTACGACGCCTGAGGTCACGGCGCTGCCGCTGCCGCTGCCGGTATCCATTGCTGGCGGTGTGCTGCAGGCGCTCGGCTCCACCGACGATCAGAAGATGGGTCAGGCTGCATTCCCGTTGCTGGTCGACACCAACTCGCCGGTCACTGCCTACGACGATGTAGCGCTCGGCGTGGGTAGCGGGCCGGAGCGGGTACGGGCGCGGCTGGGGACTATGCGGGTGTTGTCGACGGACAGTGTGCCCCGGCTGGAGCTCGGCCAGATCACCATGTTTCAAGCGCCGATGAGCCCAGTTGGCGTGACGGGGACCGAGGTGGCCATCGGTGGCGTGCTGGGCGGCGACAACCTGGCGCGCTTTGCGGTGGCGTTCGATCTGCGGACGCCGGCGCAGCTGACGTTCTTGCCGCGTGTCACCACTTGTGGCTGCGATCTGGCCGATCAGTCGCAGGCGGTGCTGCCGGTTACCGTCGCTGGCGGCGCCGATACCTTGCTCGTCGCCGGCAGCCAATATTCGTATCCGGGCACGCGTGTGCTCATCGACGCCTGTCTCGAGCCCCTCGCCGATCCAGTGTCGCGCGATGTGCCTTGCTGGGCCCACGGCGGCACCGATCCCGCGTACGTGCCGTCTGGCGTCGACGTGAAACTGGTGCTCGCCACTGGATTTCCGGGTTTTGCGCTGGGAGGTGGGGCCTATGATCGACTGCGCGGGCCGGGCTCGGCAGCGACGGCATTGGCCGCCGCGGACACCATGGTCCAGCTTGCCGACGGCAGCAAAGTGCCGGCGGCGCGGCGGATGATTGGCGGCAATGGCTTGTCGGCGCTGGCCCTGCCGTCGCACGAGCTCTTCTTTGGGCCTTGTGCGGAGCTGGCGCGCAGTCGCCGGCTGCGGCGCTATCCGGGCCCCCTCGTCAACAGCGACGAGAATCGCTGTATCCGCAACCGCGACAGCTCGCAAGATCCCGACACCCAAGCCTGTGCGCGCCTCACCACCACCGCCTGCGACGACACCGACGTCAACACCGCGGTGGCCTCCATCGTCGAGCTCACCGACGCCGCCGAGGTGTTGGTCATCGACGACTCCAACCCGGTGCTGACCAGCGTCAACGAAGACGTGCGGCCGGGCAATCCGTCGGTGGACGGCCTCATCGGCGCGGCCATGCTGGCCCGCATGGTCAGCACCGTGGATTACGCCAACGCGCGGCTCATCGCCCGCTGCGCCGACGGGACCGGCTGCGTGGCCTACGCGCGCTTCACCAACGGCAGCGAATGTTCGCGCAAGTGCACCCCGGTCTCGACGCTGTACTCGACCGATCTCGGCGCCTTCAAGGGCGGGCTCTGTCCACCGGCCGATCCACGATGAAGCTCACGCTCGGCGCCAACTACTGGTCGCGGGCGGGTGGGCCTCGGATGTGGGCGCGTTACGACGAGGCGATGGTGGCCTCCGAGCTTGCCGCGGCGCGAAGCATGGGTCTCGATCTGCTGCGGGTGTTTGCCTTCGTGCCCGACTTCATGCCCGAGCCACCGACGGTAGATCCACGGATGTTGGCGCGCTTGCGGCAATTCTGCGACGCGGCGGGGGCGGCTGGGCTCAAGGTCTTGTTTTCGCCACTGGTCGGGCACATGTCCGGCGAGAACTTCGATTTTCCTGGTCGCCGCGGCCGGTCGTTGTGGAGCGATGAGGAAATCCTGCGCTGGCAGGAGTCTTTGGTCGCGGCGACAGCGACGGCGTTACATGGCTCGGCGGGGCTCTTTGGCATCGCGCTCTCCAACGAGATGCCGCTGTGGGCGGGACCTGGCAGCGCCGAGGAGCGCGGGGCCTGGTGCGCCCGGCTGGTCGCGGTGGCGCGTGCCGCCGCACCCGGCATCCCTGTCGGCAGCGGCGAAGGCCTGGGTGGGAGCTGGCCGGTGCGCGCGCTGTTGCCGTCGGTGGATTTTCTCGGGCCGCATGTCTATGGCGGCGATCTGGACCCGCTCCGACAAGCCTTTGCCGTCGATGCAGCGATGGCGACCGCACGCCCGTGGGGCAAGCCGGTCGTGCTGGAAGAGTTCGGCGCATCATCGACGCAGGCCGGGCCCGTCGAGCAAGCGGCTTATCTGCGTGAGTCGATCTTGTCGGCCTGGGCCAGCGGCGCCGAGGCGGCTTTGTGGTGGTGCCTGTCCGATTTCGACGCCGCCACGTTGGGTCTCGAGACGCCTTATGTACATCACGCGTTCGAGCTCGGCTTTGGGCTCTTCGACGACGCGGGACGCAGGAAGCTCGTCGGTGACGAGCTGCACGCGTTGTCGGCGTTGTCTCTCGATGTGGTGCGCGAGCCAGCGCGGGTGGCCCTCGTGCGGCCGTGCTATCTCGACGAGGACGTGCCGTTTTCTTGGCAGGACCGTGAGGCGGGCGAACGGACGATGCGCCAGGCGCTGGTCCTGTGTGGCCTGGGTGGGCTCGATGCGGTCATCGTCGACGAAGACGCGCCGCTCGACGACTACGCGCTGATTCTCTGTCCGTCGACGCAGAAGCTGCGCACGCCCACCTGGCATCGCCTCGAGGCCCGGGCGCGCGCCGGTGCAGTCGTCTATTGGTCGTGGTTTTCCGGCGATCATCTCTTTCATCAGGGAGCTTGGTGTCCGTCGTTCGAGCGGCTGACCGGCCTTCGTCACCGGCTTCGCTACGGGTGCTTCGATCTGCCGCCGTCTCGCGTCGAGCTCCGCGGTCGCATCGCGCTCGATCTGCCCATCGACGTGGTGCCTGCGCCGTCGCTGTCGCGGTTGCCGATCGAAGTCGTGGAAGAGGACGGCGCCGAGATCTGGGCGCACGACGGCCAGGGGCGCCCGGCCCTCACCAGCCACCGTCTCGGGGACGGCCAGGTGATCTTCTCGCCCTACCCCATCGAGCGCTACCTGTCCCGTCGTTGCGAGGGCACCCACCAGGCCGAGCGGCTCTATCGCCTGCTCGGCGACGAAGCCGGTCTACCTGCCCCACCCGTTTGCCGCAGCCCCGAGGTGCAGGTTCGACGTCTCGGCAGCCTGGTCCTCGCTCAAAACCGAGGCTGGAGCGACGTCGACGGGACTATCG
>Ga0123336_10001170_pt1 | contig 24554 bp, 16 predicted proteins | sample SSSSmetaG_FD_96466 | JGI IMG/M metagenome (GOLD analysis project Ga0123336, IMG submission 96466) | Glacier valley bacterial and archeal communities from Borup Fiord, Nunavut, Canada, to study Microbial Dark Matter (Phase II) - ​SSSS metaG | ecosystem: Environmental > Aquatic > Freshwater > Ice... | reverse complement strand
CCGTCAGGCCGGCCTGGTGCGCATGGTGAGCGTGGCCGGCGAAGTCTGGGACCGGGTGCCGTAGAGCGGTTGCAAACCCCTTCCCCGTGCCGCCAAGCCCCTTGCAACCGGTTGCAACGGCCTTAACCGTGCCGCGCAGCCCGTTGCAACCGGTTGCAACGCCCGGCGCCACTCAGTGGAGCCCCTTGCAACCGGTTGCGACGCCCGCTCCTCCCCGGTAATGCCACTTGCAACCGGTTGCAACGCGTATTTCCACACAAAAAAGCCCCTTACAACTGATTGTAAGGGGCTTTTTTGCGTCACAAGACTCTATTGCTTCACAGCTATCGGGGTTTTGGAGCCGCCGCCCTGGCGGCCGGCCTTGCTTAAATCAAAGAACGCCGCGACCCGCTTGGGCTTGTCGGCAAATTCGAGCAGCAGGGTGGCGTAGGCGCGGAACAGGGCTTGGCAGGTGGCCTCGCGGCCGTCGTGCAGGTCGACGCGCTGGGTGCCGGCGGTTTTGGCCAGGCCGTCGGCGCGCTGCAGGGCTTCGGTCAGGGCGGCGAGCACGGCGCGGCCCGCCGTGCGCACCGGCGAAGTGAAGACCGTGGGGCGGGCATCGAGGGCGTCGAGGAAGGCCGTGAAGGCGTCCTCAACCTCGGTTTGGCTGCTTTTGGTGAGGCCCGAGCGGCCCTGGGGGAAAATGGCCAGCAGGTCGGGGCTGTCCTCCTCGTAGGCGGGGATGATGGCCTTGCGCTCGGTCTTTTTCACGTAGGCCTTAAAGTCGGTAAGGGCCTGGCCCAGCGTGAGGGTGGCAGCCAGGCCCTCGCCCGAAAGCTGGCCGGCGTGGGTGGTGCGGTAGTCGGTCAGGGCCACGTTGAGGGGGTCGGCCACGGCTTTGTAGGTGGTTTTGCCGCCGTCCTGCAGGGCTTGCAGGGTGAAGGCGGCCATGTCGGCAAACTGGTCGCGGTTGAGGCGCAGGTTGGCGAAGAAGTTCTCGAAGCGGGCGGCGTACTTGGGTTGGGCCATGGGGCAGACGGGGGTTGGTGAATGGAGGAGCAAAAGGTAGGCAGAATTTACAGAATCCGCCCCGCGGCCCCGGGCGCGGCCGGCGGCGCGGCGGCCTGCGCCCGCCGCAGCTTGCTGTGCTTGCGGCCGTAGCCGTAGTACACGGCCAGGCCCAGCGCCAGCCACACCAGCAGCCGCAGCCAGGTCTCCCAGGGCAGCGAGGCCATCATCACCCCGCAGACCACGATGCCGAGCACGGGCACCACCGGCACCCACGGCGTGCGGAACGGCCGGGGCACGTCGGGGTTGGTGCGCCGCATGATGAGCACGCCCAGGCACACCATCACAAAGGCCAGCAGCGTGCCGATGCTCGTCATTTCGCCCACCACGGCGATGGGCACGAAGCCCGCAAACAGCGCAATGAACAGCCCCAGCAGCAGGCTGGACTGAAAGGGCGTGTTGAAGCGCGGGTGCAGCCGCGCGAACACCGGCGGCAGCAGCCCGTCCTTGGCCATCGAGAAGAACACCCGCGACTGCCCCAGCAAATCTACCAGAATCACGGAGGTGTAACCGACGAGAATGGCCAGAATCACGGCCGACGACAGCCAGGCGTAGGGCGTTTTCTCGATGGCAATGGCCACCGGCGCCGCGCTGTTCTTGAACTCGGTGTAGCGGGCCAGGCCCGTGAGCACGTGCCCGAACAGCACGAACAGCACCGTGCACACCGCCAACGAGCCCAGGATGCCGATGGGCATGTTGCGCTGCGGGTTCTTGGTTTCCTGGGCCATCGTGGCCACGATGTCGAAGCCGATGAAGACGAAGAAAATGACGCCCGCCCCGCGCAGAATCCCGCTCAGGCCGAACTCGCCAAACGTGCCCGTGTTGGCCGGGATGTAAGGTTGGTAGTTGGCCGGGTCGATGTAGCGCCAGCCCAGGGCGATGAACACCAGCACCACGGCCACCTTCAGGGCCACCACCAGCGCGTTGAACCACGCCGAGCCCTTGGTGCCCCGCGTGACGATGGCCGTAATGGCCAGCACCACGAGCATGGCCGGCACGTTCACCAACCCCGAAACCGTGCTGCCGTCGGCCAGCGTGGCCTTTTCAAACGGCGACATCACCAGCTGCGCCGGAATGTGCAGCCCGTACTTGCCCAGGAACTTAATCAGGTACTGCGACCAGCTGATGGCCACCGTGGCCGCCCCCACCGAATACTCCAGCACCAGGTCCCAGCCAATAATCCAGGCGAATAGCTCGCCCATCGTCGCGTACGAATAGGTATACGCCGAACCCGAAACCGGCACCATGGCCGCAAATTCGGCGTAGCACAGCGCCGAGAAAGCGCAGCCCACCGCGGCCACCAGAAAGGAGAGCGTGACGGCCGGCCCCGCGTTGTTAGCCGCCGCAATGCCGGTGAGCGAGAACAAACCCGCCCCGATAATTACCCCGATGCCAATGGCAATGAGGCTGACGCCGTTCAAGCTGCGCTTGAGGGTGTTCGCCCCCGTTTCGGCCGCTTCCGCTCGAAGCAGCTCCAGTGATTTTTTAAGCATGAAGTTGTTAATCCGCACCACCCAGGGCGCACGAAAAAAGAACGACATGCCGAGCGTAGTCGAAGCAGCTCTACCGGGTAAGCAATTATTTTACCATTGCGGTGGAGATGCATCCACTGCGCTCAGCATGACGGTCGGTTGTAAAGCATTGCCACGAATAACAGCTACGCCAGCACCTGAATCACGGCCTCCGAGAACCGCTCCATCTCTTCCAGTTGCGGGCTGGCCTGCAGCAGGAAAAAGTCGACGCCCACCTGCTCGAACGCGCCGATGCGGTCCTGCAGCTGCGCCGGCGTGCCGGTGAGGCCCGTGCGCAGCCCGCGGTTCGACACCGAGTAGTCCTGCAGCGACACCTGCTGCTCGAGCTGCGTGCCGGCCAGCCACTGCTGGTAATTGTCGTAGCCCGCAGCCGAGGCCTTCACGTTGGTGATGCGGTCGAGTTCCTTCTGCACGTCCTGCTCGTTGTCGCGCACGATGGTGTAGCCGGCCACGCCGAACTTCATCGGGGGCAGGCCCTTCTGCTCGCGGCGGCGGCGCATGTCGGCAATGCGGGCACCGATTTGCTCGGGCGAGTCGCCGTGCATCACGTAGCCGTCGCACTGGGTCGAAATCAGGTCCTTGGCCGCTTCCGACTCGCCGCCCGCGTACAGGAACGGGGCCTTGGCGGGCTTGGGCTGCAGGATGTTGTCGGCCACCTGGTAGTACTTGCCGTCGTAGCTGAAATGGTCCTGCTTCCACACGTTGGTCACCACGTCGAGCCACTCGCGGGTGCGGGCGTACCGGTCGTCGTGCTGCTCGAAGTGCAGGCCGTACTTGGTGGCCTCATCGCGCCACCAGCTCGACACCACGTTCAGCGACAAGCGCCCCGGCGCAATCAAATCGATGTTGGCGGCCTGCTTGGCCAGCAGCGCCGGCTGGTGAAAAGTGGGCCGCACCGCCACCATGATTTCGAGCTGCTCGGTGACGGCGGCCAGCGCGGCGGCCGTGCTCCAGGCCTCCAGCGACGGCGCTTCGGTGCCCTTGATGTCGTTCAGGTACAGCTCGGCAATCAGCGTGAGGTCGTAACCCAGGGCCTCGCTGCGCTGCGCCAGCTGCTTCACGTAGCGCCAGTCGGTGGGCATCTGCTCGTCTTCCACGTTGCGCAGCCAGCCCCCAAAAATGGGCATCCAATATCCAAATTTCATAGTGTTTTGAGTTTAAAGGAAATGGCCAGGCTATTTTATCGTCTGTCATCCTGAGCTTGCGAAGGACCTTATAACGCTTGAATTGCTGCGAGCGAAACACAACAAGCCGTTCAGCGGTGATGAGGTCCTTCGCAAGCTCAGGATGACAAACAGACCCGACCAACTAGTTTTTAAGCAGTAGCTAGTTCCGGCTGGGCAGCCACCGCCTCGGCTTTGGGCAACTGCGTTTCCAGGTAATCAACGAACCGGGCGTAAGGGTCAAAACCCACCACGTTCACGGCGTCGGCCACGAAGTTGGACAGCGCGTTGATGTCGTAGTAAAGCACGTCGCCGGTGCGGTCGTCAACCAGGTATTCGATGCCGCCCACGTCGATTTTGGCGGCGGCCACGATGCGCTCCACCGCGGCAATGACTTCCGCCGGCGGCGTAAAGGCCTCCACCTGAATGCCCTTCTTGGGCGCTTCGGTCAGGCAAAACTCGGCCGACTGCACCTCCGGAATCTGGCAGATTTCGGCCGGGCACAGGTTGAAGCTCTCGCCGGTGGTGAACACCTTCATGGCGTAGAGGAACTTGCCGTCCAGCATCTCCACGCGGTGAATGAGGCCGCCCCGGGGCGTCACGTATTCCTGCACCAGCGCGGTTTGGTCGATGCCCAGGTCAATCTGGTTGTTGTCGACCGCGGCCTGCAGGCCATCCATGGTATCAAAGCGGATGATGCCGGCGCCGCTGCCGCCGATGTTCACCTTCACCACAATGGGGAAGCGCAGCTGCCGGGCCGCGTCCACGGCCCGCGAGGCGTGGTTAATCACGAACGACTTCGGGTACTTCAGCCCCAGCGACTCAAATAGCGACAGCTGCCGGGCCTTGTTCGTCTCAATGGCCGTGGCCGCCGAGCCGTTGATGATGCGCGTGCCAATGCGCTCCAAGTGCGTGGCGTAGCCCGCCGTGTGGAAAATGCCCTGCCCGTGGCCCCGCAGGTAGGCCGACGAGCTCATGCGGTTCACCACGAGGCTGTAGCCGCTCTCCTTTTCGGCGGGGTTGAAGAGGTGGTGCGCGGCGTCGATTTTCTCGTAGGGCAGCCTGCGGCGGTCAAGCTCGGCAAAAAGGGGCTTGAACCATTCGGGGTGCTCGAAATAAATACCAATGGGCTTTTGGACGGCTGACATGTGCAGGAAATAATGGGTTAGCTGGATGTGTTGAGAAGAAATGGGCTGGATTCGGGCGGGCAACCCCCGGCTGAACAACCGGCGCGGACACTCCCGAAAATGAATTGCAGCCGGCGCGGCAGATGGCGCGAAGGACCCTAAGTACCCGGCCAAGCTAAAAAAGTAGGCCGCGCACGGAAGCCCCTTCGCTTCCGCGGCGCCTGCTCACCCACGAAAAATCAGTCGGGAGAAGCTAGGCCGGGCCACAACAGCAACAACAGCCCGTGCCGATGCGGCGCACGGCGGCCGTGCGGGCATCAAAAGCAGCAAGAAAAACGAGGCGGTTGTTGGAAGTTTCCACGGCAACTTGTTTTTATATGGTCAGGAATTAGCTTCGCTGTCCTTTCGGTTGGCACCGTGCCCGCGGTTGCGGATGGTTGCCGGCGCGTCGGTGAGCCTGTCTCTCAGCGCCTCTGTATAAAAACAATCCTTCGGGAGAAAGAATTGATACGGCAAATGTACAGCGAAGCCCCCGACTTGTTCAAAGTCGGGGGCTTCGCCCGGGTAATGCCGGCTACTTGCGCAGGGCCAGCCGGACGCCGGCCATTAGCCAGCGGCTGGGCATCTGGGCGCCCAGCAGGTCGGAGTATTGCTCATTGAAGACGTTCTGCACCTGGCCCGTGAGCCACAGCCGCCCTGGCAGCAGCGCAGCCTCGAGCCGGGCGTTGAACACCACGTATTCAGTGTGCTGGGTTTGGTTGATGGCGGTGGCGGCCGCGCCGTCGCGCTGCTTCCACACGCCGCTCACGCTGCCGTTGACGCGGCGCGAGGCAAGGCCTACGGTGCCCGAAATAACGTGCCGGGCAATGTTGGCCAGGTACTGCGAGGCGATTTCCTGGGCGTTGGCCACGTGCACGTAGGTGTAGCCCACGCTGCCGTCGAAGCGGGTTTTCGGGCTGAAAGCACGGACATAATTCAGCTCCGTTTCCAGGCCCTGCGTTGTCACGTCGAACAGGTTTTGGGCAAAGCGGTAGGTGCTGGCGGGATTGAGGTTGGTGAGGCCGCTGGCTTCGATGACCTGGGCACCGGGCACCGGCACGTAGTCTATCTGGTTGTTGCCCCTGCGCAAAAACCCCGTCAGCTTGGCCGTGAGGCCGGGCAGCGGCCGGTAGTCGGCGCCCAGCTCGTAGTTCATCGTGCGCTCGGCTTGCAGGTTGGAGTTGCCCACGTTCAAGCCGGAGCGCACAAAGGCAGGCTGGCCGTTGTTATTATACCGCTCCGTAAAATCGGGGGCCCGAATGGCGCGGCCCACGGCCCCACGCACCGTCAGGACCTCCCCAATTTGCTGGCTGGCGTTGAGCTGGGGCACCCATTCGGTACCGTAGGCCTGGTCGTGGTCGAGGCGCAGGCCGCCGGTGAGGGCCAGGCCGGCACTGGGCGTGAGGGCCACCACCCCAAAGGCCGCGTAATGCCACTGGGCGTGGTCGCCGCGGTCGTTGCTGCGCACGGCCCGGCGGTCGGCCTGCCCGCCCACGGTGGCCCGCACCCGGTCCGAAAGCTGCAGCCCGTGGCTCAGCAGCAGGTTGGTGTAGTGCATCAGGTGGTCGCTGGGCGCCGAGGTGGGCGTGAATGCATACACGTCGGTGCTGGACGTGCCCACCAGCTGCAGCTCGGTGCGGGCGCGGGCGCTCCACTCGTAGCGCAGCTGGCCCTGGTACCAGTCGCGGGACGTGGTTTCGCGGGCCCGGTCGCTGGCCAGCACAGTGTAGAAGTTTTGGGCATTGAACGTCCGCCGGTCGAAGCTGGCGCGGGCGGCCGCGCTCAGCTTATTCGTGGCCTGGTAGGCGCCGGAAAGCGAGTAGGTGTTCAGGTTGAAGTCGTTGCGCAGGCCACCGGGCACGCCGAGCAACTGGCCGCTGGCCGTGTTGTTGAGCACGCCACCGGCCAGGCGCAGGCCGTGGTCCTGGCCGTAGAAGCCGGCGTTGGTGCTTTTCAAGCCATACTCGCCGGCCAGGAAGGTGACGGCCAGCTCGGTCTCGTCGGGGCGGACGGTGGCGGCGAAGGTTTTGGTGACGATGTTGATGACGCCGCCCACGGCATCGGGGCCATAAAGGGCCGCGCCCGCGCCGCGGATGATTTCCACCTGCTCAATCTCGGCCGGCGTGATGGGCAGGTAGGCCCCGAAGTGGCCGGTGAGGGGGTCGTTGAGCCGCATGCCATCAAGCAAAAAAAGCACTTGGTTGAAGGTGCTGCCGCGCAGGCTCACGTCGGCCTGGGCGCCGAAACTGCCGCGGCTCTGCACCTCCAGCGCCGGCAGGCAACGCAGCAAATCATCGAGCGAATTGACCGGGTAGCGGGCCAGGCTGGCCCCCGATATGACCGTGACGGCGCGGCCGGTCTGGCTCAGGGGCTGGCTCAGGCGCGAGGCGTAGACGGTGACTTCGCGCAGGGCACGACTGCTGTCGGCGGGCGTCTGGGCCAGGGAGTTGAGGGTGAGAAGTAAGCAGGAAAGCGTGGAAGTGTAGCGAAACGGGAACATGCAAACAAGTTGGTTGAGGCCGCAAACTTACGGCTCAGCTTGGCCTCGGCGCCTGCCGGCCGAACAACAGCCTGTACTTTCGCGCAGTGGAAGGCAACGCCGCGCCCGCGGCCTTGTCCTTCGCGCGAATCCTCATTCTTCACCCCGTTTTTCATTGCAATGAAGCACCTTTCCGTGTTGGGCCTACTGGGCTTAGCGGCCGCCGCTCCGGCCTTGGCACAAGCCCCCACCGCTGCCGCCCCCCCGGCGGAATCGCCCTACCGCGCCTCGGCCACCAAGGTCAACGACCTGGTGCACACCAAGCTCGACGTGCGTTTCGACTACGCCAAGCGCTACCTCTACGGCAAGGAATGGGTCACCCTCAAGCCCCACGGCTACCCCACTGATTCCTTGCGGCTCGACGCCAAGGGCATGGACATCAAGGCCGTGGCCTTGATGAACGGCGAGCAGCAGCAGGCGTTGAAGTACAATTATGCCGACGGTATGAACCTGCGCATCAACCTGGGCAAAACCATCAAGCCGGGCGAGGCCTACACCGTGTACATCGACTACGTGTCGAAGCCCGACGAGCTGAAAGTGAAAGGCAGCGCGGCCATCACCGACGCCAAGGGCCTCTACTTCATCAACCCGGACAGCGCCGTGAAGGGCAAGCCGGTGCAGGTGTGGACGCAGGGCGAGACCGAAGGCTCCTCGGCCTGGTTCCCGACCATCGACCGGCCCAACCAGAAAACCACCGACGAAATCAGCATGACCGTGCCCAGCAAGTACGTCACGCTGAGCAACGGCTACCTGGCCAGCTCCAAGCCCGCCGGCCCCGGCCTGCGCACCGACACCTGGAAGATGGAGCAGCCCCACGCCCCCTACCTGTTTATGATGGCCGTGGGCGACTTCAAAATTTATAAGGACACCTGGCGCGGCAAGGAGGTCAACTACTACCTTGAGCCCAAGTACGCGCCTTTTGCCAAGCAGATTTTCGGCAACACGCCCGACATGCTGGAGTTTTTCAGCACCCGCCTCGGCGTGGAGTACCCCTGGAACAAATACGCCCAGATTGTGTGCCGCGACTACGTGAGCGGCGCCATGGAAAACACCACCGCCACCTTGCACGGCGAGCAGGTGCAGCTGACCGACCGCGAGTTGCTGGACCGCGAGTACACCGGCGAATCGGTGATTGCGCACGAGCTGTTCCACCAGTGGTTCGGCGACTACGTGACGGCCGAAAGCTGGGCCAACATCACGGTGAACGAAACCATGGCCGACTTTTCGGAAGGCCTCTACGCCGAGCACAAGTACGGCCGCGACGCCGCCGATGCCCATTACTACCGCTACCTGCGCCGCTACCTGAGTTCGCCGCGCGACGCCGCTAAGAACCTGGTGCGCTTTCACTACGACGAGCAGGAAGAGGTGTTCGACCTGGTGAGCTACCAGAAAGGCGGCGCCATCATGGACATGCTGCGGACCTACCTGGGCGACGACGTATTCTTCGCCGGCCTGCAAAAATACTTAAAGGACAACGCCTTCGGCAACGGCGAGGCCCATCAGATGCGCCTGGCGTTTGAAGCCGTGTCGGGCCAGGATTTGAACTGGTTCTACAACCAGTGGTACTTCGGCGCCGGCCACCCCGTGGTGAGCATCGACTACGCCTGGGACGCTGCTAAAAAGGCCGAAACCGTGACCGTGAAGCAGACCCAGGCCGGGCAGACGTTCCGCCTGCCCTTCGCCATCGACTACTACGTGGGCGGCAAGGTGCAGCGCCAGGCCGTGACGATGACCGAGGCCACCCAGACCTTCGCCATGCCCCTGGCGGCCAAGCCCGAGCTGGTGAACGTGGACGCCACCAAGAAGCTGCTGTGGGTGAAAACCGACAACAAGCCCATGAGCGAATACGCCTACCAGTATGCCCACGCGCCCCTGTTTGTGGACCGCCGCGAGGCCGTGGACGCCGCCGCCAAGGAACAAACGAGCAGCGCCGTGGCCCGGGGCATCTTGTTGGCGGGCCTTAACGACAAGTTCTACAGCGTGCGCCTGGGCGCCATCGAAGGGCTGAAGCTGGAGGACAAAACCGTGGCCAGCGCCGCCGCGGCCGCCCTGCGCAAGCGGGCCGCCACCGAAAAAGAGCCCGTCGCCATCTCGTCGCTGCTCACGGCCCTGGCCAAACTGAAGGACCAGAAAGACGAGAAATTCTTCAGCCAGCAGCTCACCAGCCAGTCCTACCAGGTGCAGGGCGCCGCCCTGCGCGCCCTGGCCGCCGTGCAGCCCTCGCAGGCACTCAGTCGCGCCAAGACCTACGAAAACGACAGCCACGGCGCCCTCACCCAGGCCGTGATGGAAGTGTACGCCCGGAGCGGCAGCGCCGCGCAGTGGCCCTACGTGCGCGACAAGTTTGACGCAGCCCGGCCCCAGGGCAAATTCAGCATGATGGAGCCGCTGGCCGGCATGCTGAGCCGCCTCGACGACCCCACCGCCTTCGCCGAAGGCGTGACCCGCCTGAAGGACCTCGCCGTCAAATACAAAGCTTATGGCGCCGACAAGCCCGTGCTGGGCATTCTCGATGGCCTGATGCCCGGCAAAGCCCACGCCGCCCACGCCGCCGGCGCCCAGCCGGTACTGGAAAAAGCCGTAGCCGACATTCAGGCGACCAAGTAAGCGCCCGCCGCTCACTAAAAAAAAGGCCTCTTGCACGATGCGAGAGGCCTTTTTCTGTTAGTAGCCAGTACGCCCTTTTACAGCACGGGGATGTCGACTGGCGCGGTGCCCACGGCCACCGGGGCGTCGGCGGGCTCGGGCACTTCGGTGCCGTAAATGTGCTCCATTTCCTGGATGACGTCGTCGCCGTTCACGCGCAGGTCTTTCAGCACGCCGTCGGCCACGTCGTACACCAAGCCGTGCAGGCGGGGCGGGTTGTCGCCCTTCATGGCGTTCTGAATGATGTTGGTTTTGGCCAGGTTGCGCACCTGCTCCACCACGTTGAGCTCCACCATGCGCCGCAGGCGCTGGGCTTCGTCGCCAATGCCCAAAATTTCCTTTTCGTGCAGCCGCACCACGTCGCGGATGTTCACCAGCCAGTTATCAATCAGGCCGTACTGCTTGTTGCTGGCCGCCGCCGCCACCCCGCCGCAGCCGTAGTGGCCCACCACCAGGATGTCCTTCACGCCCAGCACTTCCACGGCGTATTGCAGCACGCTGAGCATGTTCATGTCGGAATGCACCACCAGGTTGGCGATGTTGCGGTGCACGAACATTTCGCCCGGCCCCGTGCCGGTGATGCCCGAAGCGGGCACCCGCGAGTCGGAACAGCCAATGAACAGGTAGCGCGGGGCCTGCCCGTGGGCCAGGCGTTGAAAAAACTCGGGGTCTTCGGCGTTTTTTTGCGCCACCCACTGGCGGTTGTTTTCGAGAATGTTTTGAATGCCGGACATGGGAAGTTTAGCGAAGAAAGATTGGAGGTGAGCCGCTACCCGGTAGCGGCAAATGCAGTGGACAATGGAATGCCGTGCACCCGACTCCGGGGCACCAAAGTAACGCCAGCCGGCCGCGAAATGCGCGGCGCGGCCCCCCGTTAGTGCCCGGCCACGGCCACGCGCCGGATGCCGCGCAACTCCAAGGCAATGCCACGCTCGGGCGCCACCTGCCGGAAGGCTTCGATGGCTTCGAGCACATCGGGGTCGATGTCGGCCGACTGGGAGCCGTCGAGGATGACGCGGCTGCCCGCGGGCAGGCGCTCCAGGGTGTTCACGATGCTGGCCTTGTTGAGGAACGACACGTGCTCGGACAGGCGCAGGTGCAGCGTGCCCGGTGCCCGGCCCGGGGTGTCGCGGTTAAGGAAATACGCCTGCCCGGCGTTGGCTTTCAGAATGAAGAAAAAACCCACCGCCAGCCCCACGCCCACGCCCTTCAGCAAATCAGTGAAGAGCACGGCCCCGATGGTGACGATAAACGGCAGAAACTGCGCCCAGCCCAGCCGCCACTGCATCCGGTACAGGGCCGGCTTGGTGAGCTTGAAGCCCACCAGCAGCAGCACCGCCGCCAGCGCCGCCAGCGGAATCAGGTTCAGCACCGCGGCCAGGAACAGCAGGCTGGCCAGCAGCAGCAGCCCGTGAACAAAGGCCGACATTTTGCTCTGGGCGCCGGCCCCGATGTTGGCCGACGAGCGCACGATGACGGCCGTGAGGGGCAGGCCGCCGAGCAGGCCGCTCACGATGTTGCCCACGCCCTGGGCCAGCAGCTCGCGGTTGGGCGGCGTGCGGCGCTTGTGCGGGTCGAGCTTGTCGACGGCCTCCACGCTGAGCAGGGTTTCGAGGGAGGCCACGAGGGCGATGGTGAGGCCAACGGCGTAGGTGGCAGGCCGGGCGAAGGCCGACCAGTCGGGAAACGTCATCTGGCCCACCAATCCGCGCAGCGACGACACCACGGGCAGCTTCACGAGGTGTTCGGGGCGCACCTGCAGGTCGGGGGCCACGGCTTTCAGCAGCTGGTTGAGGCCGACGGCGGCCACCACCACCACCAGCGCGGCCGGCACCCGCCGCACCCCGGCCAGCCGGCGCAGCGGGCCGCTGTCCCAAAGCAGCAGCAGGGCCAGCGAGGCGAACCCCACCAGCACCGAGCCGGGGCTCAGCCCCTTGGCCGCCGCCCCGATGGCCGAAAAGGTGTTCATGCCGTTGAACTGCAGGAAGTCCATGTCCTCAAAATAGTCGGTGTCGGCCCCGAGAAAGTGCGGAACCTGCTTGAGAATCAGAATCAGCCCAATGGCCGCCAACATGCCGCGGATGACGGCCGCCGGGAAATACAGGCCCACCACGCCGGCCTTCACCGCGCCCAGCAGCAGCTGCAGCCCGCCCGCCACCACGGTGGCCGCCAGCACCGCCGGGAACGAGCCCAGCGAGGCAATGGCCGAAAGCACGATAACCGTGAGGCCCGCCGCCGGCCCGCTCACGCTCAGCTGCGAGCCGCTGAGCCAGCTCACCAGCACTCCCCCCACGATGCCCGTGACCAGCCCCGCCAGCAGCGGCGCCCCCGAAGCCAGCGAAATGCCCAGGCACAGCGGCAGTGCCACCAAAAAAACCACCAGTCCCGCCGGCGCATCCTGCCCGATGGTACTGAAAACGGAAGGCCGCGGCCGGTCCGGGACCGGCGAAGCCGCGGCAATGCGGGCGCCGGTGCGCGCCGGCGAAGAAGTAATTTCAGGCATAAAGAACGGGAGTGGGGCGCCGGCCATGGCCGGCGCCGGCCGGATACGCCACAAGGTTACGGGGCCGGCATTAACCTCGGATTAAAGCCAGATTAAAACGGAATTAAAACGGCGAGGCCGGCTAGAAAAAAGGCTTAACGGGCCATTCGAGCCACACCCGGGTGCCGGCGCCGGGGGCACTGTCCATCCGCACTGTGCCGCCGTGCAGCGCCATGATGCGCGCCGTGAGCGGCAGCCCGATGCCGTGCCCCGCCACCCCGCGGGCCGCCGCCGCCCGGAAAAACGGCACGAACACCTGCTGCAAATCGGCGGCGCCCAGGCCGGGCCCGTCGTCGGCGACCAGCAGGGCGAACTGGTGGCGGGTCCGGGCCAGGGTGGCCGTGACGGGCCCCCGGGCCCCGGCCGAAAACTTGCAGGCGTTGTCGAGCACGTTGAGCACGGCCGCCAGCAGCAGGGCTTCATTGCCGTACACGGCAAAGGCGGCGGGGTCGTCGGCCTCGCCCAGGTCCAGATCGAGGCGGCGGGCGGGGTAGCGGCGCTCCATTTGTTCGTGGGCCTGGAGCAGCAGCTCATCGAGCCGCACCGGCGCCATGGGCACTTGCGAGGGGTCGTCGGAGGCGCGGGCAATTTGCAGCAGCCCGTTGGTCAACTCGTTCAGCTGCCGGGCCGAATCGAGGGTGCTTTGCAGCACGCGGCGGTACTCGGCGGGCGGGCGCTCGGCCTGCAGCAGGGCCACTTCCAGCTCGCCGATGAGGGCCGTGAGGGGGGTGCGCAGCTCGTGCGAGGCGTCGCGCACAAAGGTGCGCTGCCCTGCAAAAGCCGCTTCCAGGCGCTGCAGCAACCGGTTGAAGCGCTGGGCCAGGCGGCCAATTTCGTCGGCACTGCCCGCGGCTTGGGTCAGGCGCCGGCCCAGGTCGGTGGCCGTGATGCCGTCCACTTCCTGCACCATGCGCCGCAGCGGGCGCAGGGCCTGCCCGGCAAATACCCAGCTGCCGAAGCCCATCGCCACCAGGGCCGCCAGCCAGCCCCCCAGCAGCAACTGCCGCAGCCGGTCCAGCTGCTGGCGGCTGTCCTCGTCCACCGACGAAGCCACCACCACCAGCGGGCCCAGGCGGGCGTCCCGGTAGAGCAGGCCCACGGTTTCGTGGTAGTTGGTTTCGGGTTCGAGCACGGCGCGGCCGGTGCGGCGCACCTCGGCCAGCCAGGCGGCCGGCACGTCCTTGGCCGGCCCCTGCCCTTCCTGGAACACCAGGCGGCCGGCGGCGTCGTACACCCGGCCCTGCTCGGCGGGCAGCGTGCGGTACAACTGGCGCAAAGTGCGGCGGTCGGAAATCTGCTGGCCGGCATCGGTGGGGTTCTGGCCGGCGGCGTAGGCCTGGCCGACCACCAGCGTGCGCCTAAACAGCGTTTGGGTAAACAGCGTGCGTCGCGACTGCAGCGTGGCGAAGTAGATGGCCAATGCAAAAAGCAAGAGGGTAACGGCCTGAATGGCACCGAACTGCAACGCAAGGCGAAGGCGGATGGACATATTTAATCGTCTGTCATTGCGAGCGGAACGCAGTGGAGCGCGGCAATCTTTCCTCTCGATGCAGAAAGCCCTGAAATGTGATAAACTTACTGAAACTTGAATCAGCCCCAACTTTATACTCAAAAGCCCTAAAAAGGCTTCATCACATCTTAAAGCTGGTCGTCCCGAGAGGAAGGATTGCCGCGCTTCACTGCGTTCCGCTCGCAATGACAGGCGCTCACCCCTCATTCTTCAGCATGTAGCCCATGCCCACCAGGGTGTGAATGAGTTTGGGCTCGAACCCCTTGTCGAGTTTCTTCCGCAGAAAGTTGATGTACACGTCAATTACGTTCGAGCCGGTGTCAAAACTCAGGTCCCAGACGTGCTCCAGCAAATCGGCGCGCGACACCACCCGGCCCTGGTTGCGCAGCAGGTACTCGAGCAGGGCAAACTCGCGGGCGGTGAGCTGCACCGGCTGGCCGGCGCGCGCCACGCGCTTGGCGCCGGGGTCGAGGGTGAGGTCGGCCAAGCGCAGCACGGCTTTGGGGGCGGGAGCCTCGGTGCGGCGGCGCACGAGGGCCCGCAGTCGGGCCAGCAATTCTTCGAAGGCAAAGGGTTTGACGAGGTAATCGTCGGCACCGGCGTCGAGGCCCCGGATTTTGTCGTCGGTTTCGCCCAGGGCGGTAAGCATGAGGATGGGCACGCCGGGGTCGTGGGCGCGCACCTGGCGGCACACTTCCAATCCGCTCAGGCCGGGCAGCAGCTGGTCGAGGATGAGGCAATCGTAGCGGGTGGCCTGGGCCCGGTGCAGGCCCAGCAAGCCGTCGGCGGCCAGGTCCACGTCGTAGCCCTGCTCAGTGAGGCCCCGGTGAATAAAGGCGGCCACCGAAGGCTCGTCTTCAACTAAAAGGATTATCATGAGGCTGGAAAGTTAGGGCCGGCTACCCAAAAAAACGTCGGCGATGGAAGAACCGATAACGCCAACTAACTGGCCCAGCGCAGCCGCTACCCGGGCCCCATCGGGAAACATTTTTTGCCCGCCCCTACTTTTTTGCACCCACAAGGCCCGCACCTGGCCAGCGCGCGCGGGCTTGTCTGGCGCAGCCAAAGGCTCGTACAGCTACTTTGCCGCCGCATTCCCCGAACCACTTCATGACCGAACTCCAACGCCTGCTCCACGCCTACGACCGGCACCGCGCCGAGGGCCGGCCCTGCGCCCTGGCCACGGTGGTGGAAGTACTCGGCTCGGCCTACCGCCGGCCCGGCGCGCGGATGCTCGTCACCGACGATGGCCACCTCACCGGCGCCATCAGCGGCGGCTGCCTGGAAGGCGATGCGCGCCAGCGGGCCCGACAGGCCATTTTCCGGGGCGAGCCTGCCTTGGTCACCTACGACACGCACGACGAGGACGACCCGCGCCACGGCTTGGGCCCAGGCTGCCAAGGCGTGGTGCGCATCCTGCTCGAACCCCTGGACTTTACCTCCCCCAACAACCCGCTGGAGCTGTTGCGGGGCTTCGCGCTGTACCCCGAGCCGGCGGTGCTGGCCACTGTTTTCGGTGGCAACACGGCGGCGGGCTGGCGCACCGGCGTGGGCCAGCGGGTATTGCTCACGGCCAACGGGGCGGTGCGCGGCACGCCCGCCCTGGCCGCCCCGCTGGCCGCCGCCGCTCGGGCCACCCTGGCCCAAGGGCATTCGCAAGTACTGGACGTGGACACCGACGCGGGGCCGGTGCGGGCCCTGCTCGAATTGCTCGCCCCGCCGTTGCGCCTGGTCGTGTACGGGGCCGGCAACGATGCCCAGCCCCTCGTGCACCTTGCCGCTTCGCTGGGCTGGCACATCAGCGTAATCGACGGGCGCCCGCACCTGGCCACGGCCACCCGCTTCCCCGCAGCGGCGGCCGTGCGCGTGGTGCCCGGGCGGGAATTGGCCGTTCAAGTCCCCGACCCGGCCGCTTACCACGTGCTGCTCAGCCACAATTATGCCTACGACCTGGCCGCCCTGCGCGCTTTGCTTTCGTGCAACACTCCGTACATCGGCCTGCTGGGCCCCCGCGCCAAAGCGGCCCGGTTACTTGAAGCGCTTGAGCTCACGGCCCCCGAAACCAGCGCCTTGTTGAGCACCCGCCTGCACAGTCCCATCGGCTTGAGCTTGGGGGGCGAAACCCCCGAGGAAATCGCGCTAGCCATTGTGGCCGAGATTCAAGCGGTGAAAAATGGCCGGCCCCCGCAGCATTTGCGCGACACCACGGCAGCCATTCACGCCACCGCAGCGACAAGCAGCCGCCGGACGCGAACCCAAGCGGTGGAAAAATAGCCAAGTTGTCCGCCAGCAGTGAGCGGCTGACAAGCGCTTAAGCAAATGCCCGCCGGTGCGCAAGGGCTTAGCCTCAGTGTGGGCCCGCTGGCGCCGCAAAAACCCGAGGCTGCCGCGTCATTAGCGAACAGCCCCGTTTCAAACCCGACCTTAGCCCGGCACCACCGGCTGCGCCCGTGCCCGGCCCCGCCGCACCCGCGGCCTAGGCACCTGCCGGCACCTCGGTCTCGCCATTGATTACCCGGGCTCTGCCGGGCAGCGTCTTGTGGCGCTCCTTGCCCAGGGCCGCGGCGGGCGCGGGTACCCAGTGGTGCCGGCCGCCGGCCTTTTCGTCGTTGAACTCGGTGGGCGCGGTGCCGGCGGCGGTGCGCTCCTTCCAGGTCAGGTGCTGGGTGCCGTCGTCGGTGCGGTCCATCGTGATGCAGTCTTCCACGGGGCAGACAAGCGAGCAGAGGTTGCAGCCCACGCAGTTCTCCTCGATGATTTCGGGCACGCGGGTGCCGGTGTTCAGCTTGATGGCCTGGTGGGCGCCGTCCTCACAGGCCGTGTAGCACAGCTGGCAGCCGATGCACTTCTCTTGGTGAATGTTAGCCGTCACCTTGTACTTCATGTTCAGGTCCTCCCAGTGCAGCACGTTCGGCAGGGCCTTGCCCACGAAATCGTAGATGGTGTGGAAGCCTTTCTCGACCATGTACTGCTCCAGGCCCGAGGTCATTTCCCGAATGATGCCGAAGCCGAAGTGCATGGCCGCCGTGCACACCTGCACGCTGCTGGCGCCGAGCAGGATGTGCTCCACCGCGTCGCGCCAGTTCTCGATGCCGCCGATGCCCGAGATGGGCAGGTTGATGTCGGTGTGCTGGGCGCAGTTCTTCACCATGTTTAGGGCAATGGGCTTCACGGCTGGGCCGCAGTAGCCGCCGTTGGTGCCCTTGCCGTCCACAAGGGGGTACGGCGCGAACTTGTCCAAATCAACCCCTACAATGCTTTGAATCGTGTTGATGAGCGAAATGGCGTCGGCCCCGGCGCGCCGGGCGGCCAGGGCCGGCTCCGTGATGTCGGAGATGTTCGGCGTGAGTTTCACGATAACCGGCTTGGTGGCCACTTCCATCACCCACTCCACTATCATTTGCAGCACCTTGGGCTCCTGCCCCACCGCCGAACCCATACCGCGCTCGCACATGCCATGCGGGCAGCCAAAGTTCAGCTCGAAGCCGTCGGCGCCGGCGTCCTGGCTTTGGCGCACGATGTCGTGCCATTCCTGCCGGCTTTGCACCATGAGCGAGGCGATGACGGCGTGGTTCGGGAACCGCTTTTTTACTTCTTCAATCTCGCGGAGATTATCGGCCAGCGGCCGGTCCGAAATCAGCTCGATGTTGTTGAAGCCGACCAAGCGTTTGTCGCGATAGTTCACGCCACCGTAGCGGCTGGAAACGTTCACGACAGGGACGCCCAGCGTTTTCCACACCGCGCCGCCCCAGCCGGCGTCGAAGGCTTTCATCACCTGGTAGCCGGAATTGGTGGGCGGCGCCGAAGCCAACCAGAACGGGTTCGGCGACTTGATGCCGGCGAAATTGATGGAGAGGTCGGGCATGGATATTTTAAGGACGCACTTTTTGGATTTAATATTTCAATTGCTCAATTTCACTTGCTCAAATAAGCGTGGATGCCGCGCGCCGTGAGCTTCGCCTCGGCCGCCGCGTTCACCACTTCGGCCCCACCATTCCAGGCATCACCGGAGGCGAAATATTTTGGGTTGCCGGTTTGGCCGGTATGGGCATTGGCAATGATGCGGCCCTTACCATCCAACTTCAGGCCCGGAATCAGGCCCAAAAACCCGGTCTGCTTGGCCTGGCCGGTGGCTTTAATCACCATGTCGCACGGCTCCACGAATTCGGAGCCAGGAATTTCCAACACCTTGCCCTCCCTCGTTTCGGTACGGATGAATCTCACGCCGTTAACGTAGCCGTTGCCCATAATTTCGACGGGTGCAACGTTGAATAGCCCTTTCACTCCTACTCCTTTGGCCAGGTCGTACTCGAATTCGTAGGCCCCCATTTCTTCCTTGCCGCGGCGGTAGGCCAAAACAACATTTTCGGCCCCAAGGCGCGCTGACTCCGAAGCGGCATCCATTGCGGTGTTGCCGCCACCGAGCACAATTACTTTGCGGCCCACGCCCACTGCGTGGTGGTGCTGCCGCAGTTCGGCAATGAATTCCACCGCGCCGGTGCAATTGATTTTATCCTCGCCCGGCATACCCAATTCATTGGTTCGGCCCAGACCAATGCCCAGGAAAATAGCGTCGTATTTAGTTTCAAGTTGTGCTAATTCTTCGTGCGAGGAAATAGGCGAATTAAAATGCACATTATATTCAAATTGGACCTGTAAATACGCCATTTCGGCCAGCGTTTCCTCGTTGGTTATTTTGTAAGGCGCAACGCCGTAAACTGTCAGTCCCGAAGGCTGTGCTTTGGCCTCAAAAACATCCACTTCGTAGCCCAACGAACGCAGCTCACAAGCCGCCGAAATACCCGCCGGGCCCGCGCCAATTACCGCCACGGTTTTCCCATTGGCCGCGCCCGCGCCAAACAACTTTTTACCGCTTTCAATGACTTTGGTAGTGGCGTAGCTTTGCAAGCGGCCAATTTCAATGGGCTTCACGTCCTGCAAATTATACACGCAGGAACCCTCGCACAGCACCTCCGTAGGACACACTTTGCCGCAGGCGTTGCCAAAGTAGTTGGCCTCGTAAATGGTGCGCGCCGCGCCGGTGTCATTGCCCGAATTAATCTGGCGAATAAACTGCGGAATGTCAATGCCCGATGGGCAGGCTTTGATGCAGGGAGCGTCGAAACAGAACAGGCAGCGCGAGCTTTCGTACAGCGCCTCCGTCCGGTTCATGTGCGGCTTGAGCTGCGCGAAATTTTCCGCGAATTGTTGTTCGGTTGTTGGAATAGAAAATTCGGCCATACGGTCGGTTGATTATAATTAGTTAAACAAATCAGAACGTCATGCTGAGCGCAGCAAAGCGAAGTCAAAGCATCTCTACCGCGCAAGAATCCTGTTGATTGGATTAGCATTGAGGTAAAGATGCTTCGGCATGCTACGCATGACGTGCTAATAGAAACGTTCCGGTAACCCAAGCTTGCCCTACAATTCCACCAGCTTTTCGTAGGTTTCCGGGCGGCGGTCGCGGAAGAACTGCCAGGTGTTGCGCACTTCGTCAATCATATCAAGGTCGAATTCTGCAATCAGGAGTTCGTCCTTGTACTCGTCGGCTTGCGCGATGATTTGGCCACGCGGGTCCACGAAATAAGAGGTACCGTAGAAGCGGCCCAGGTTCCAGGGCTTCTCTTCGCCGACGCGGTTGATGCAGCCCATGAAATAGCCGTTGGCCGCCGCGTGGGCAGGCTGTTCCAGCTTCCAGAGGTACTGCGAGAGGCCAGCCACGGTGGCGGAAGGGTTGTACACGATTTCGGCGCCGTTGAGGCCGAGCACGCGGGCGCCGTCGGGGAAGTGGCGGTCGTAGCAGATGTACACGCCCACTTTGGCGTACTTGGTTTGGAACACCGGGTAGCCCATGTTGCCGGGCTTGAAGAAGAACTTCTCCCAGAAGCCGGTGGTGTGGGGAATGTGGTTTTTGCGGTACTTGCCGAGGTAGGTGCCGTCGGCGTCAATCACGGCGGCCGTGTTGTAGAAGAAGCCCGCGGCTTCGCGCTCGTACACGGGCACTATCATCACCATGTTGTACTTCTTGGCGTATTCGGCCATGCGCTCGGTGGTGGGGCCGGGCACGGCTTCGGCCGAGGCGTACCAGGCTTTGTCCTGGCCGGGACAGAAATACGGCGTGTTAAATATTTCCTGCAAACACAGGATTTGCACGCCCTGACGGCCGGCTTCCTCAATCAACGGGATGTGCTTCTGGACCATGGCTTCCATGATTTCGGCGATGGTGCCTTCGCCTTCGGTCATCGGCAAGCTCATCTGGATGAGGCCGGATTTGATAATTCTGGGCATGTGGTTGGAGTATTTACAAGTTGAGTTTGATAACAGACTGTCATACTGAGCGCAGCCGCAGCGTCTCGCGCGCATCGTAAAAAGATTAAATTACTACCACGCGCAAGATTCCTCGGCTCCGCTCGGAATAACGTGCTTTACGTGTTCTATATATTCGTCTTGCCGCGCTTGATAAACTGTCCGTAGCCTTTCGAAACTTTCGTTTCGCCAGCGTCCACAGCCACCTTTCCACGGAGCAGAACAGTATCGATTTTACCGGTCAGCTCCCAGCCTTCGTAGCCGGAATAGTCGCAATTCATGTGGTGCGTTTTGGCCGAAATGGTGTGCATTTTCTGCGGGTCAAATATCACCAAATCAGCATCCGCGCCAATGCTGATGGTGCCTTTGCGGGGGAAAATGCCGAAGATTTTGGCGGCGTTGGTCGAAGTGACTTCCACAAATTTTTGGAGCGTGATTCTGCCCTTGTTCACGCCTTCTGAAAACAGCAATTCCATGCGGTGCTCCACGGCGGGATGGCCGTTGGGAATTTTCGAAAAATCGTCCTTGCCCATCCGCTTTTGCTCCCACATGAAAGGGCAGTGGTCGGTGCCCACCACGTTTACCAAGCCTTGGTTGATGCCGGCCCAGAGCGTGGCCTGGTCCTTTTTCTCGCGTAGCGGCGGCGACATCACCCACTTGGCCCCGTTGGCTTCGTCCTCGTACAGCCGCGCATCGAGCAGCAGGTACTGAATGCAGGTTTCGACCAGCATGCGCTGGTTGCGCTCGGTGGCGCGGCGCACCTGGTTGAGGGCACCTTCGCAAGTGAGGTGCACGATGTAGGCATTTACACCGGTATAATTGGCGATGTCCGTAAAGCGGCCGGATGCTTCGGCTTCCGTCACCTCGGGCTGCGAGAGGTAGTGGTAAAGAGGCGTGAGCTTGCCTTGGGTGCGGTGCTGGGCAATGAGCGTGTCAATCAAGTCGCCGTTGGTGGCGTGGGCCGTCACCAGCCCGCCGTGCTTTTTCACCTCCTGCATCAGGCCCACCATTTGCGCGTCGTCAATCATGAGCGCGCCCTTGTAGGCCATGAAGGTTTTGAAGGAGGTGATGCCCTCGGCAATCATGTCCTTAATTTCTTCCTTGGTGCCGGGGTTGAAATCCGTCACGGCCATGTGAAAGCTGTAGTCGCCCACGGCGTTGCCGGTGGCGCGGCCGCTCCACTCCTCAAAGGCTGAGCGCAGCGAGTTGCCCTGCTTTTGCAGGATAAAGTCGATAACCATGGTGGTGCCGCCGTGTAGCGCGGCGCGGGTACCGGTCTCGTACGTGTCGCTGCTGAAGGTGCCCATGAACGGCATCTCCAAATGCACGTGCGGGTCGATGCCCCCCGGCACGATGATTTTGCCGGTGCAGTCAATCACCTCCGCGCCCTGGGCCGACAGGCTGCGGCCAATGGAAACAATGAATTCGCCTTCAATCAGAATATCGCAGACGGCATCCGAATCAGCAGTGACGACGCGGCCGTTTTTGAGGAGAATGGACATTGGAATTAATTAAAAATTAAAAATGAGGGAATAAAAAATAGGGAGCACTGCAAAAGCAACGCAGCAGAACTTCCTATTTTTAATTTTTAAATCTCAATTTTTAATTAACATAGTTATCCGCAATGCTGAGGGCCTCCGAAATAATTGCCAGGCCCTCATCGATTTCATTCTTGGTGATGTTCAGCGGCGGGCAAATAAAGATGTAGCTCCACCGCACGAAGGTGTACATGCCCAACTCGCGGATTTTAGCCGCTACTTGGTTCATGATAGCCATTTGGTCATTGGTGGCGTTCCAGGGGGCCATGGGCTCTTTGGTGCCGCGGTTGCGTACCAACTCCAGGCAGCCGAAGAGGCCGGTGTTGCGCCAGTCGCCGATGCTGGGGTGGTGGCGCATGAGCTGGGCCACTTGCTGGTCCATGTACTCGCCCATTTGCATGGTGTTTTCGATGAGGTTGTCTTCCTCGTAGATGTCGAGCACGGCCACGGCGGCGGCGCAGGATACGGGGTGCGCCGAATAAGTCAGGCCCAGCGGCAGCGGCTTGTCATCAAACGACTTCGCGATTTTCTCGTCCACCATCACGGCGCCCAGCGGCAGGTAGCCGGCGGTGATGCCCTTGGCCATGCACATGATGTCAATTTTGACATTGTGGTGGTCGGAGCCAAACCACTTGCCGGTGCGACCGAAGCCGCTCATCACCTCGTCGGCCACCAGCAGAATGCCGTGCTTGTCGCAGATTTCGCGGATGCGCTTCCAGTAGCCGGGCGGGTACTTGATGCAGCCCGACGTGCCCGACTCCCCTTCCAAGATGATGGCGGCCACGCTGCCGGGATTCTCGTAGCCGATGATGCGCTCCATGGCATCGGCGGCGCGTTGAGCGCACTGCGCCGGCGTTTCGGAGTACCAGGGGCAGCGGTAAAAATACGGGTTTTCGACGTGCACCACGCCCGGCATGGCCTGGCTGTCGACGGCAAATCGGCGGGGGTCACCGCCGGCGCTCATGGCCCCGTAGCTGGCGCCGTGAAACGACTGGTACAGCGTCACAATCTTGTGGCGGCCGGTGTACACCCGCGCCAGCTTGATGGCATTTTCGATGGCCTCGGCCCCGCCCAGCGTGAAGAAAGCTTTGGTGAGGTTGGGCGCCGTGATTTCCGCCAGCTTCCGGCCGAGGTCGCCGCGGGTTTTGGTAATCATGCCGGGATAGACGTAGCTGAGTTCGCGCATCTGGGCGGCCACGGCTTCGGTTACGCGCTGGTCGCCGTGGCCGATGTTGACGTTCATCAGCTGGGAGCTGAAATCGATGTAGCGCTTGCCGTCGCGGTCCCACACGTACACGCCCTCGGCGCGCTCGGCGTTGATGGGGTTCAGGCCCGTCTGCTTCGACCACGAGAACAGCGTGTGGTCGAGGTTGTCGTGCAGGATTTGGTCTTTGTCGGTGGCGAAGGTGGTTTCCATGAGTATTGGTTTGGCACTGCGGCCGTCTGTCATCCCGAGCTTGCGAAGGACCTTTTCACGTCCGTACCGCCTGCCCGATTAATTATTTACTGCAAACTGTTCGACTGTCCTTGGGTCCTTCGCAAGCTCAGGATGACAGTCCGGTGCTAGCTCATCCAGTTCACCCGCGACTCGGAGTTCCACTTCGTTGTCGTCTTTTTCAGCTGCGTCCAGAACTCGATGGAGCTTTTGCCGGTGATGTCGCAGGCGCCGAATTTTGAGTCGCCCCAGCCGCCGAAGGAGAAGGGTTCGCGGGGCACCGGCACGCCGATGTTTACGCCTATCATGCCGGCGTGGGCGTGGTCCATCACGTAGCGGGCGCTGCTGCCGCTGCTGGTGAACACGGCGGCGGCATTGCCGTAGGGGTTGGCGTTTTCGATGGCCAGGGCCTCATCCAAAGTGTTGGTGCGCATGATGGCGAGCACCGGACCGAAAACTTCTTCCTGGGCAATGCGCATGTCGGGCGTCACGAAGTCGATGACGGTGGCACCCACGTAGTAGCCGTCTTCGTGGCCGGGCACCACGGCGTGGCGGCCGTCGAGCAGGACTTTGGCGCCGGCCGCTTCGGCTTCGGTGATGTGCTGCTCGATGCGCTCCTTAGCTTCTTTGCTGATGACGGAGCCGAGGTTCTGGCCGGCCACAATCTTGCGGGCTTCTTCCACAATTTTGGCTACGATGCCGTCCACCGCGCCCACTCCCACCATGGTGGAACCGGCCATGCAGCGCTGGCCCGCGCAGCCCGACATGCTGGCGGCCACGTTCGAGGCCGTCATGTCGGGATGGGCGTCGGGCAGCACCATCAGGTGGTTTTTGGCGCCGCCCAGGGCCACGCAGCGCTTCAGGTTGCCGGTGGCGCGGATGTAAACGACCTTGGCAATTTTGGTGGAGCCCACGAAGCTCACGGCCTGAATGTCGGGGTGGTCGCAGATGGCTTCCACGATTTCGCGGTCGCCGTTCACCACGTTCAGCACGCCATCGGGCAGGCCGGCTTCTTGTAGCAGCTCGGCGATGCGTACAGCGCTCAGCGGCACTTGCTCCGAGGGCTTCAGAATCATGGTGTTGCCGAGCACGATGGCGTTCGGGATGGTCCAGTGGGGCACCATGTTGGG
>Ga0123336_10001162_pt1 | contig 24655 bp, 24 predicted proteins | sample SSSSmetaG_FD_96466 | JGI IMG/M metagenome (GOLD analysis project Ga0123336, IMG submission 96466) | Glacier valley bacterial and archeal communities from Borup Fiord, Nunavut, Canada, to study Microbial Dark Matter (Phase II) - ​SSSS metaG | ecosystem: Environmental > Aquatic > Freshwater > Ice... | reverse complement strand
TGCCTCGACCCCCACCATGACCGACTCGAACCCGCCACTGCTGACTGCGCTGACCTGGGGCACGGTGATCACCGCTCTGGTGAGCGCCTTGCTGCTGGCCGCCGCGGGCCCCGGGCTGCCCACCCATGAGGACGCGCGGCAACTCGACGCGCGCCGCCAGCCTGCTGCTGCCGAGCGCCGCATGCAGGCGACCAACGACCAGCGCAGCCCGGTCGGCGCATCGTCAACCCGCAGGCATTAAGCGCAACCCGCAGCGACCAGCGGTCGCCGCATCGGAGCAGAACTTCTGGCCGCGCGCCTACTTGGCGACCACCTTGTTGCCATTCGCCTTGTAGCGCTCGACCGACCTCTTCAAGTCGGTGTATTCCTCGCACGGCAGCCGGCACGCCTTGTCGAGCGCTGCCAGCCTAGCCTCGGCCTTCGGCAGGTTGCCGGTGATCAGGTAAAGCTCACCCGAATATTCCAGCGCACCGCGGTGCTGCGGCTCGATGCGCAGCGCTTCGTCGTAGTACTTCTCGGCAGCCGCGTAGTCGGGGGTGGCGCTCTTGCGCAGGCTGTAGCCCATCAAGTTGTTCCACTCGGCGCTGCCGGAGTCGTTGACGCGCCGGAGCTCGGCCACCGCAGCCGGCCACTTCTTGGCGGCAATTTGCGCGCGCGCTGCGCCCAGGCTGTCCGGCGTGCTCGGTGCTGCGCTTTCGGCAGCGGTAGCGCAGGTGGCGGCAAACGCCAATGTCAGTGCCAGCACGGCGGCAGCAGCGTGGCGGTGGGGTCGGTAAGGCATGGCGAGGGCTCCGGCAGGGCGCACAGGGCGCCGGTTGATCAGGCGCGCAGGATACCCGCTACCCGGCCGTGTTGCCCCGTAGAATCGCGCCCCTTTCAGCGTCGTGCCCATCGCCCTTCCCTTATGTACTGCGCCATCGACTTCGGCACCTCCAACTCGGCCATCGCCATCCCGGGCCCGGCCACTGGCGCAACGCCCGCCATGCGCCTGGTCGAACTGGAGCCGGGCCACACCACCATGCCCACGGCCGTGTTCTATTTCGTCGAAGGCCCGGAGCTGGACGGCCCGCCCCGCGCGTTCGGCCGTGCCGCCGTGGCGGCATATGTCGACGGGCTCGACGGCCGGCTGATGCGCTCGATGAAGAGCATTCTCGGCAGCAACCTGATCGACCAGACCACCGACGTGGGCGGCGGGCGGGGCGCGAAGTACCTGGACATCGTGGCCGGCTACCTGCGCCACCTGAAGCGCCGCGCCGAGGCCACCGCCGGGACGCCCATCGACCGTGCCGTGCTCGGCCGCCCGGTTTTCTTCGTCGACGACGACCCGGTGCGCGATGCGCAGGCACAGGCCGCGCTCGAAGCCGCCGCCAGGCAGGTGGGCTTTGCCGATGTGCAGTTCCAGTACGAGCCGATTGCCGCCGCGTTCGACTTCGAGCGCAGCGTGAGCGCCGAGCAGGTGGTTCTGGTGGCCGACATCGGTGGTGGCACGTCCGACTTTTCCGTCGTGCGCGTGGGCCCGCAGCACGCAGACAAGCTCGACCGCAAGGGCGACATCCTGGCGAACCACGGCGTGCATGTGGCCGGCACCGACTTCGACCGCCGCGTCGAGTTGGCGGCCATCCTGCCGCAATACGGCTTCGGCGCCATCGGGCCGGTGGTCAAAGGCACGCCGGCGCGCGAGGTGCCGAGCAGCGTGTACTTCGACCTCGCCACCTGGCACCTGATCAACACCGTCTACAGCCCCGGCCGCGTCGCCGAGTTGCGCAGCATGCGTGGCTTCTACGGCAACACGGTCCACCACGACCGGTTGATGGTGGTGGTCAACGAGCGCCTCGGCCACGAGCTGGCGGCGCGCGCCGAAGCGGCCAAGATCGACGTTGCCGAGGGCGGCGCGACGCGCATCGACCTGAGCCTGACCGAGGCCCGGCTGCATGCCACGCTGACCGAGGCCGAGGCAGTGCTGGCGATCGACGCAGACATCGACCGCATCGTCGACGCCGCACGCATCACGGCTGCGCAGGCAGGCCTGCGGCCGGAGCAGATCGATGCGCTGTACTTCACCGGCGGCTCCACTGGCCTGCGCCTGCTGGCGAGCCGCATCGCGCAAGCGTTCCCGGTAGCGAAGGTAGTGCGCGGCGACCGCTTCGCAAGCGTTGCCACAGGCTTGGCACTGCACGCGCAACGTTGGTTCGCAACGGCTTGAACACGGTTGTCAGTACGGGTCGCGGGCGGCGCTGCGCGGGCGGCGCCGTGTCGACCCGCGCGTCAGCGCTTCATCACGCCGCCAACACCGCCGCCATCGCCGCGCCCGCCACTTCCACGTTCGACGAATTCAACCCGGCCACGCAGATGCGCCCCGAGCGCACCATGTAGACGGCGTGTTCCTCGCGCAGCCGGTCGACCTGGGCGGTCGTCATGCCGGTGTAGCTGAACATGCCGCGCTGGGTCAGGAAGTAGTCGAAGTTGCGGCCTGGCAGCTTGGCGCTGAGCAGCGCGTGCAGGCGCTTGCGCATGGCGAGGATGCGCTCGCGCATGGCGCCGAGCTCGCGCTCCCATGACGCGCGAAGGTCCGGCTCGGACAGCACCGCTGCGACGATCTGGCCGCCGAAGGTGGGCGGCGTGGAATAGCTGCGCCGCACGGTGAACTTGAGCTGCCCGAGCACGCATTCGGCCTGCTGGGCATCGGGGCACACCACGCTCAGCGCACCGCCGCGTTCGCCGTACAGGCTCATGCTCTTCGAGAACGAATTGGCGATGAAGAAGCTCACGCCGGTGCTCGCCAGCGCGCGCACTGCGAACGCGTCGGCCTCGATGCCGTCGCCGAAGCCCTGGTAGGCCAGGTCGAGGAAGGGGATCAGTTCGCCGGCCTTGAGCACCGGTATCAACGCGTCCCACTGCGCGGGCGTCAGGTCCGCGCCCGTGGGGTTGTGGCAGCAGGCGTGCAGCAGCACCACGCTCTTCGGTGGCAGCGCCCGCAGCGCGGCCAGCATCTCGGGGAACTTCACGCCGCCGGTGGCCGCGTCGTAGTACGGGTAGGTGGCAACCGTCAGACCCGAGCCTTCGAACATCGAGCGGTGGTTGTCCCAGGTCGGGTCGCTGACCCACACGTTGCTGCCGGGGAAATAGCGGGCGATGAAGTCGGCGCCCATCTTCAGTCCGCCGCTGGAGCCGACCGATTGGATCGTGGCCACGCGCTTGCCCGTGACGGCCTCGTGCCCGGCACCGAACAGCAGCGCCTGCACCGCCGTGCGGAAGTTGGCCGCGCCCTCCATCGGCAGGTACGGCTTGGGGCCGCCGCGCGCCACGATCATCTCCTCGGCACGGCGCACCGCGTCCATCACCGGGATCTTGCCAGCGTCATCGAAGTAGATGCCGATGCTCAGGTTGACCTTGTTCGGCCGCGCGTCATTCTGGAAGTCTTCGTTGAGGCTCAGGATCGGGTCGCCGGCAAAGGCTGGGATGTGCGCGAACATGGTGGGCTTTCGGTGGGCTGTTGGGCGGTGAATCGGGGAAGGCGGGTCAGGCGGCCAACGCGGCCTCGATGTCGGACCTGAGGGATTCGGGCTTGTCGGTCGGCGCGTAGCGCTTGACGACCGTGCCGTCGCGGCCGACCAGGAACTTGGTGAAGTTCCACTTCACGCCGGTCGTGCCGAGCAGGCCTGGTGCTTGCCTTGTAAGCCACTTCCACAGCGGGTGGGCTTGCGCGCCGTTGACCCGGACCTTGCTCATCATCGGGAAGCTGACGCCGTAGTTGAGTTGGCAGAACGACGCGATCTGGTCGTTGCTGCCCGGGTCCTGCGCACCGAACTCGTTGCTCGGGAAACCCAGCACCACCAGGCCCCTGTCCCGATAGGTTTCCCACAGCGCTTCAAGCCCGGCGAACTGTGGCGTAAAGCCGCAGGCGCTGGCGGTGTTGACGATCAGCAGCACCTTGCCGCGCTGGGTCGACAACTGCGCCAGCTCGCCGGTGATCGACAAGGCTTCGAAGTCGTAGATGCTGTTGGGGTGGGGCATGTCGGCCATCAAAGTCCTTCGTGGGAGTGGTCGGGGGTTGGTGTGCCGGCGGGTGTGCGACCGGGTGTGCAATCCTACCTTCGCCTCCGGCGCTGGCCGCCTTGACGCCCGCCGGGCCAGCCACGAACATCGGCTCCATGACGTTGCCGATGCCGCCTGGTCCCACCTCCGCCTCTGGCGGCCCCGTCGATCTGGACCTGCTGCTGCAGGGCACTGGCGGCGGCGGGCGCGAGGTGCTCGTCGTCGACGACAGCGCCATTGCGCGCACCTTCCTCGCGCAGCGGCTCAGCGCCTATCGCTATCAGGTGCACCTGGCCAACGACGGCGAACAGGCGCTCGCGATGTGCGCCGAGCAGGCCTTCGACATCGTGTTCGTCGATGTGTCGCTGGGCGGCGACAACGGCGTGGACGGCCTGCGTGTGTGCCAGCGCCTGAAGCGCCACCCGCGCCTGCCTGGCAGCGTGCCGCCCGCGGTGGTGGTGGTCACCGGCGACGCCAGTGCCAGCACCCGCGTGCGCGGCGCGCTCGCCGGCTGCGACGCGTACCTGGTCAAGCCCTTGCTGGAAGCGGAGTTCCTGGCCGCACTGCGCGCGGTGGACGCTCGGTTCGAGTGGGAGCCTGCGCGCGGTTGAGGGCGCGCCCTGGGCTCGACCCGTCAGTGCTTGTCGCTGCGCGCGATGGCCAGCAGGTGCTCGACCTCGTCCTTGTACTTGACGAGGTTCGAGAGGTGCCAGCGGTGGATCAGGTACATCGTTCCCGCCACCACCAGGCCGAACACCGTGATGGTCGTGAAGGCACCGAGGCCGAACTTCGTCATGCCCGTGAGGAACGCGCCCAAGCCGAGGATGCAGGCTTGCTCGTTGAAGTTCTGCACGGCGATCGAGCGGCCCGCGCCCATCAGGTTCGCGCCGCGGTGCTGCAGCAGCGCGTTCATCGGCACCACCAGGTAGCCGCCGATGGCGCCGAGCATGATGAGGAAGGGTGCAGCCACCCACACATTGGTGAGGAAGTTCAAACCGATCATCAGCACGCCCATGCCGATGCCGAGCGGGATCACCTTCGTCGCCTGGTCCAGGCGCATGCGCGTGGAAGCGAAGATCGCGCCCACGGCGGTGCCGATGGCGACCACGCCGACCAGCGTGGAGGCCTGCGTCACGGTGTAGCCCAGCGCCGCCGCCGCCCACGCGAACACGATCACGCGCAGGTTGCCGAGAATGCCCCAGAACAGCGTGGTGGTGGACAGCGAGATCTGCCCGAGCTTGTCGCCCCAGAGCCGCGCATTGCAGCTCGAGAAGTCGCGCAGCAGGTAGGCCACGTTGCCGGCGATCGGCTGCAGCGGTGCATCGGTGCGCGGAATGCGCAGGTTGAACAACGCCGCGATCACGTACAGGACGCCGATCACGACGATGGCCGCCTCGGGCGCGGTACTGATGCCGGTATCGAACATCGGCAGGTCGAACGCGAGCAAATGGCGCGACACCACGGTGCCCACGAGCTGCCCGCCGAGCACCACGCCGAGGATCACCGACATGATGGTGAGGCCCTCGATCCAGCCGTTCGCCTTGACGAGCTGCGAGTTCGGCAGCAGCTCCGTCAAGATGCCGTACTTGGCCGGCGAGTAGGCCGCAGCGCCCAGGCCGACCACGGCGTACGACAGCAACGGGTGTGCGCCGAACAGCATCATCAGGCAGCCCACCACCTTCACGCCGTTCGAGACGAACATCACCTTGCCCTTCGGCACGGCGTCCGCGAATGCACCGAGGAATGGCGCGAGGATCACGTAGAAGAGCGCGAACATCGGGCTCAGTGCCGGTATGTGCCAGGTCGGCGACCCCGTGGACTTGAGCAACTCGATGGCGGCGACGAACAGCGCGTTATCAGCCAGCGAGCTGAAGAACTGCGCCGACATGATGGTGTAGAAACCTTTTTTCATTCTCTCAACGACCACCTGTCTTCGTCGTGCGGCGCATTCGTGTCCGCATGTGTCCCCTCGCGGCGGCGTTATAGCACGCGCCCCTATTCATCCCACCAATGGATCGCCCCGCGTTCTCGGTGAGGGCGCGGGGGCGCAGGCAGAATCTTGCGCATGCCGCGCCCCATTCACGCCCACATCCACAGCGATGCGCTCGCGCACAACCTGCGCCGCGCGCGCCAGTGCGCACCCGACGCGAAGGTCTGGGCCGTCGTCAAGGCCAACGCCTACGGCCACGGCATCGAACGCGCCTACGTCGGCCTGCACGGTGCCGATGGCTTTGCACTGCTCGACCTCGACGAGGCGCGGCGCATACGCGCGCTGGGCTGGCGCGGGCCGGTGCTGCTGCTCGAAGGCTGCTTCGAAGCGCGCGACCTCGAGCTGTGTTCGCGCCTGGGCCTATGGCACACGGTGCACTGCGACGACCAGATCGACATGCTCGCGGCGCACAAGACGCACGCGCCACACCATGTCTTCCTGAAGCTCAACAGCGGCATGAACCGCCTCGGCTTCACGCCCGGCACCTATCGCTCGGCCTGGCAGCGCTTGTCGGGCCTGACGCAGGTGGACGACATCACGCTGATGACCCACCTGGCCGACGCCGACGGCCCGCGCGGCATCCATGACCCGCTGGCGCTGTTCGAAGCCACCACGCACGACCTGCCCGGCGACCGCTCTCTCGCGAACAGCGCCGCCACGCTGCGCTTCGCACCCGGCGCGCCTGCGGTGCGCGGCGACTGGGTGCGGCCCGGCATCATGGTTTACGGCTCGTCGCCCGACTACCCGGCCGCCGGCATCGGTGCCTGGGGCCTGCAACCGACGATGACGCTCGCCGCCCGGTTGATCGCAACGCAGCAGCTGCAGGCCGGCGACCGCGTCGGCTACGGCGGCATATTCACCGCACCGCAGGCCATGCGCATCGGCGTGGTCGCATGCGGCTATGCCGATGGCTACCCGCGCGTGCTGCGCGCCGACGCACCGGTGCTCGTGGACGGCGTGCGCACGCGGCTCGTCGGGCGGGTGTCGATGGACATGATCACGGTCGACCTCACACCGGTGCCGCAGGCGAAGGCTGGCAGCCTCGCGACCTTGTGGGGCGTCGGCCCGAACGGCAGCGTGCTGCCCATCGACGAGGTGGCCGCCGCTGCCGGCACCGTCGGCTACGAGCTGATGTGCGCGCTGGCGCAGCGGGTTCCGACCGTCGCCGTGTAGCCTCGCCATCCCCAGTAGCGGCGGTGTAGCGCGCGCTTCACAGTCGGTCGACCTATTGCCTTCATCGGAGACGGCTGCATGTTCACGTGCAAGACCTTCATCACGTCACTCGCCGTCGGCGCCGCGCTCACCGTGCCCGGCCTCGCGTCGGCACAACAGTTCTTCCGCATCGGCACCGGTGGCACGGCCGGCACCTACTACCCGGCGGGCGGGATGATCGCCAACGCGGTTTCTCAGCCGGGCAAGATCGTCGTGACCGCGCAGGCCAGCAACGGCTCGGTCGCGAACGTCAGCGGCATCGTCGGCAGCGCGCTGGAGTCGGGCTTCTCGCAGGCCGACGTGGCGACGTGGGCGCAGAAGGGCACGGGCCTCTACGAAGGCAAGCCCAACGTGCCCGGCCTGCGGCTCATCGCGAACCTGTACCCGCAGAGCGTGCACGTGGTCGTGCGCAAAGGCTCGGGCATCAAGAGCGTGGCCGACCTCAAAGGCAAGCGCGTGGCACTCGACGAACCCGGCTCGGGCACGCTGGTGAACGCGCGTGCCATCCTGGCCGCCTACGGCCTCAAAGAGGCCGACATCAAGCCCGAGTACATCAAGCCCAACCAGGCTGGCGACAAGATGAAAGACGGCGCGCTCGATGCTTTCTTCTTCACCGGCGGCGCCCCTGCAGGCGCCATCGCCGAGTTGGCCTCGGCCGGCGCGGGCATCGACATCCTGCCCATCGAAGGCAAGGAAGCCGACGCGTTGCGGGCTGGCAGCGGCTTCATCGCCCCCGACACGATTGCCGCCGATACCTACAAAGGCGTGGGCGCGGTCAAGACGCTCGCGGTTGGCGCGCAGTGGGTGACCAGCGACAAGGCCGGCGCGGCCACGGTCTACGAGATCACCAAGGCGCTGTTCTCGGAAGGTGCGCAAAAGCAGCTCGCAGCCGGGCATGCCAAGGGCAAGTTCTTCACCAAAGAGAACGCGGTGAAAGGCGCCGGCATCCCGTTCCATCCGGGCGCCGAGAAGTTCTACAAGGAAGCCGGCTTGATGAAGTGAGGCCGCACGCTTGTCGTGGCTGATCGTCAAGGACCATCGATGACCGCCCCCACGCTTGCCGACCCGAAGGACCTGCTCGCGCTCGAACAGAAGTTCGACCCCGAGATGCGCTTCCGCCCGCTCGGCAAGGTCACGGCCACGCTGGCCGGCGGAGCGCTGATCCTGCTGTCGCTGTTCCACTACTACACCGCCGGCTTCGGCCTCTTGCAAGAGGTCACGCACCGGGGCGTGCACCTGGCCTTCGTGCTCGGCTTGATCTTCCTCGTGTTCCCGCACCGCAAGGGTCTGCTCGAACACGGTACCGGCCACGTGCCGTGGTTCGACTGGCTGCTGGCCGCCGCAGTGGCCGCCTCGGTGCTCTATATCCCGTACGTCTTCGAAGACCTGACGTTCCGTGTCGGCAACCCGTCGACGCTCGACGTGGTGATGGGTTCGGTCTTGCTCGTGGCACTGCTCGAAGCCACGCGCCGAAGCATGGGCTGGCCGCTGCCGCTGATCGCGATCGCGTTCATCGCCTACGCGATGGCCGGGCCGCTGTTCCCCGGCCTGCTCAAGCACGCCGGCGCGTCATAGAGCCAGCTCGTCAACCACGAGTACCTGACGAGCCAGGGCATCTACGGTGTGGCAGTGGGGGTCGTCGCGACCTATGTCTTCCACTTCGTCCTGTTCGGCGTGCTGGCCACGCGCATCGGCCTGGGCCAGCTGTTCCTCGACGTCGCATCGAGCATCGCCGGGCGCTATGCGGGCGGGCCGGCGAAGGTCAGCGTGTTCGGCTCGGCGATGTTCGGCATGCTGTCGGGCTCGTCGGTCGCGAACGCGGTGACGGTGGGCTCGCTCACCATTCCCGCAATGATCCGCGTGGGCTACAAGCGCGAGTTCGCGGCGGCTGTCGAGGCCGCTTCGAGCACCGGCGGGCAGATCACGCCACCGGTGCTCGGTGCGGCGGCGTTCCTGATGATCGAGTTCCTGGCCGTGCCCTACCAGACCATCATCATCGCGGCGACCGTGCCCGCGTTCATGCACTTCTTCGGCGTGTTCATGCAGGTGCACTTCGAGGCCAAGCGCTTCGGCCTGCGCGGCCTCACGCCCGATGAAATGCCGAAGCTCGCGCAGTCGTTCCGGGAACGCTGGCCGACGCTGATCCCGCTCTTCCTGCTCATCTTCATCCTCGTCACCGGCCGCACGCCCTACCTGGCGGCATTCAGCGGCATCTCGTCGTGCGCCATCGTGGGCCTGTCGACGCGCACACGTAGCAACACGGCGGCGAACTGGGGCCTGCTGGCGGCGCTGCATGGGCTGCTCGCGCTTATCGTGTTTGGTGGCATCGAGAGTTCGCAGGTCAAGGTCGGGCTGCTCGCCATCGGCGTGGTGACGGCGCCGCTGTTGATGAAGGCGCTGCGCATCACAGGCCGCATCGGTGCGCCCGAGCTGATCGAGTCGTTCAGCACCGGCGCCAAGTACGCGCTGGCGGTCGGCGCGGCTGCGGCGTCGGTCGGCATCGTGATCGGCGTGGTCACGCTCACCGACGTGGGCTTCAAGCTCAGCACCATCATCACCGGCGCGGCGCAGGCGGCGGCCGGTGGCGTGGGCACGCTGGTCCCGGCCTCGCTCATTGCACCGCAGACGCTCACGCTGCTGGTGGCGCTGGTGATGACGGGGCTGGTGTGCATCCTGCTCGGCTGCGGCATCCCGACGACCGTCAACTACATCATCATGGTCACGGTGGCGGCGCCCACCCTCACGCTGCTCGGCGTGGAGCCCCTGGTCGCCCACTTCTTCGTCTTCTACTACGGCGTGCTGGCCGACATCACGCCGCCGGTGGCACTTGCCGCCTATGCGGCGGCGGGCATGGCCGGCAGCGACCCGTTCAAGACCGGCAACATGGCGTTCTGCCTCGGCCTGGCGAAGGCGCTGGTGCCCTTCGTGTTCGTGTTCTCGCCGTCGCTGCTGATCGTGGCGAAGGGCTTCACCGGCTACGACTTCGCGGTCACCTTCATCGGTTGCATCCTGGGCATCACGCTGCTGGCCGCCGCCTTGTCGAAGTACTTCCTGGTCGAGATGACGCTCGCCGGGCAGGCACTGTGCCTGGTGGCCGCGTTGTTGCTGATCGCGCCGGGCCTGGTGCCCACGCTGATCGGCGCGGCGCTGGCGGTACCGATGCTGCTGCGCCACCTCGCGGCGCGCCGGCGCGCGCTGGCGCTCGTCGTGTAGCCGGTACTGCCGCTCGGGCCGCCCGGCGCGCGTTCGGTCCGTCGCGCGACACTATCGCGCATGTTCACCGTTCCAGACGCCGAGGTCGAGATCACCGCCATCCGGGCCCAGGGGGCGGGCGGGCAGAACGTGAACAAGGTGTCGAGCGCGGTGCACCTGCGTTTCGATATCCATGCGTCGTCTTTGCCGGACGATGTGAAGGCACGCCTGCTGGCGCTGCGCGACCAGCGCATCACGGCCGACGGCGTGGTCGTGATCAAGGCCCAGACCACGCGCAGCCAGGACGCGAACCGCGCCGACGCGCTGGAGCGCCTGAACGAACTGGTGAACAGCGTGGCCGTGCCGCCGAAGGCCCGCCGGCCCACCAAACCGACCTACGGCTCGAAGCAGCGCCGGCTCGAAGGCAAGGGCATTCGCTCGGCGATCAAGGCGGGGCGCAGCAAGGTCAGCGAGTGACGCGGTCGGCCGCCGGGTCAGCGGCGCCCGTCGCGCCCCGGGCCCGACGGGCCGGGGCGGCGCGGCGGGCCGTCACGGCGTGGACCTGCCGGGCCGCGCGCGCCGTCACTGCGCTGGTGTTGCTCGTGTGGCGCCGGCCCACGCGGCTGGGCGGCTTCTTCGCGGGCGATCACGAGCAGGCCGTCGAGTTCTTCATCGGCCACGCCCTTGAGCACGCAGAAGTTGGCACGCGTGAGCGTGGTGCGCTCGAAGTCGTGCAACAGGCCGGCGCGGTTGCGGCGCTGCTGTTCTTCCAGCTCGCGGCGCGACTGCTGGTTCTCGCGCCGGCGCGCCAGCTCTTCGTTCGCGACCTTGCGGTGCTCGTCGGTGATGTCGCCGGCGGGCTGCCCGTCGAGGTCGAAGCGCTGCGCGCCCTTGGCCACCGCCAGCAGGTACGAGGTGCTGCCGGTGTGGCGGCGAAAGAAGGCCGACAAGGCCTGCTTGCTGAACACGCCGGGCGCGCGCTCCTGAATGTCGACCTGGATGCGCAGCTTCAGCGGCTTGGGCCCACCGGTGAAGAGCGCGGGCGCGAGTTGCTTGAGCTTCTCGGCCACGGCGGCCGGGCTCAGCTCGGCAGGCTTCGCGGCGGGTGCGGACGGCACGGCGGCAGCCGCTTCGTCCGCCGGCGCGGCGGGCGCCACGGGCTCGGGCTGTGGCGCTTCGAGAGGCGCCTCTGGAGGCGCATCGGGTGCCGCTTCCGGCAGCGCGTTCGGTTCCGCCGGCAGCGCGGGCACAGGTTCGGTCGTGGGCATGGGTGAGAGGTCGAGCGGGAAAGGGCTGAATTGTGCCCCTGCCCACTGCCGCGCATCAGATCAACGTCGTGGCCGATGCCGCACTTGAGCCAGCGGCCGCTTGCCCTTGAGCTGGCGCTCGATGCCGTCGTTGAGCTGGCTGCGCAGCGCGAGCACTGCTTCGAGGTGGCCGTACACGCCAGGGAAGCGCAGGTCGAGCCACAGCCACAGCGTGCACGCGCGCAGCGCCTGCTCCATGCGTTCCAGGCGGCTCGCGCCGTCCACGTCGTCGAGGAACCAGGGCTTGCCAGCGCGGCCGGTGTGGGCATGGCTGCTGCTCCAGTCGAGAAAGGCCTGCACCTGCGTTTCGGTGCGGGTGTCGACTGGCGCCTGGGCATAGATGAAGCGCTCTTTCAGCGTCAGCTTGCTGGCACTTGCGTCGAGCTTCTCGGCCAGATCGAGCATCTGTTCCAGCTCCGCCACAGCGAAGTGCGCGTCGTCGAGCTTGAGCTGCTGCATGAACACGCCGAGCACTTCACGCAACTTGGTCTTCTGCAGGCGCGACGAGATGGTGTCGATGTGCCAGCCGTTCGGTGCGACCGGCGCCTTGAAGTCGCGCGGCGCGCGCGGGTGCTTGGCGAGCAACTCCTTCAGCACGCGCCCGGCCGTCGGCTCGGCGGTCGTCAGCACGCCGGTGAAGCCTTCTTCGTGCATGCCGAAGCGACCGGCGCGGCCGGCGATCTGGTGCACTTCGGATTCGCTCAACTGCCGGTCGGCCACGCCATCGAACTTGGTCAGCGTGCTGAAGAGCACGCGGCGGATCGGCAGGTTCAGGCCCATGCCGATGGCATCGGTCGCAACAAGGATGTCGGACTCGCCGAGTGCGAAACGCTCGGCCTCGCGCCGCCGCACCTCGGGCGGCAGCGCGCCGTAGATCACCGACACCGGGTGGCCGCCGGCTGCTATCTGGTCGCGCAGGCTCAGCACCTCGCGGCGGCTGAACGCGACCACGGCATCGCCCTTGACCAGCTCGCCGATGGCCACCGGGTGCGTGAGCTGATCGACATGCTGCTTGCGCGGAAAGTGCCGCACGGTGCAGCGCTCGCCGCACAGGCCGAGCAGGTTCTCGATGGCCGGCACGGCATAGGCCGAGCAGATGATGATCACTTCGTTGGCGGGCACGGCGACGATGGCCTGCGTCCAGGCCCAGCCGCGCGAGGGGTCGAAGATCATCTGCGCTTCGTCGATCACGGCCACGTCGATGGGCTTGTTGGTCGCGACCATCTCGATGGTGCTCGACACCAGGCCCGAGCCGGGCGACGGCACGTTCTCTTCGCCGGTCAGCAACGCACAAGCCACGCCGCGCGCCACCAGCCGGTCGCGGCCTTCGAGCGCCAGCAGGCGCAGCGGCGCGAGGTAGGCGCCATCGTGCGCCTGCGCCAGGCGCTCGAACGCGGCGTGGGTCTTGCCGCTGTTGGGCGGGCCGACGAAGAGCTGCACCGTGCGCTGCAGGTGGCGCGCTTTCTGGAAGGTGTCGGGGTAGCCCTGGAACGCCAGTTCGGTGTTCAGGCCTTCGAGCGTGTCGAGCTCGACCCCCTGGCGCTGCCAGCGCTCTTGGGCGCGGTCGCAGGCAGCCATCAGCTCGGGCAGCGGCTGCGGCAGCGCGCACTCCGATTGCAGGCGCGGCAGCAGCGAATCGACATGCTTCGCGTTGGCCCGCTGGCTGCGTTCGACCAGCACGCCGAGGTGCGCGACGAGTTCGGCCGCGTGCGGGTAGGGCGGCGTGGGGCCGAGGGCCGCGACCAGCGCGGCGTGGCCGCCGTCACGATAGAACGCCCACACCGCTGCAGCCGGCACGCTCTGGCGGAACAGCACCGGCACGCGCCACTCGGTGCCGGGCACCAGCACGGCATGGCTGACGAGGCGCGTCCAGGCGCCGGCACGGCGCGACACGCCCAGCCCATCGAGCGCGGCGCTGCGCGCCTGCATCAGTGGGCGCACGCCGGGGCCGGTGCCGACGGCGTCGAGGTGGGCGAGCGCGGTGTCGATCAGGTCAGGAGCGATCCAGCGGCTCGGCCGCGCCCCGGCCACCGGCTTTTGAAGAAGCACGAGGCCGAGCTTGTCGAGGTGGTCTTCGAACCCAGAGCTGCTCTCGGGCACGAAGTCGCCGGGCTTCACGACCTGCGGCAACGTGTAGGCCGCTTGCCGGATGCGCGCGAACTGCTCCTTGCCGATGTGCGGCGGCACGCGGGCAGCGTGGCGCGGGTTGGGCAGGGTGGGCGTCTGGGACAGGGTCGGAGGCGGGGTATTGGAGGCGCTCGCAGGCATCGGATTCGGCATTCGTTGTTCGCGCCGACTCTAACCGTTGCCCCTGGTCGAAGCGCAGGCGGCTCAGCCGCGCCGTGCGACCCAGTACGTGGCACCTTCTGCGCCATAGCGCTCGTCGTGCGGCACGCCTGCGGCCAGCTCGAAGGTGTCGCCGGGGTGCATGTGGCGCGTGCTGCCGTGCGCCGTGAGCCACATCTGACCGGCGACCACGAGGGCCTTCGCCGCGAACGGGTGCGTGTGGGTGGCGATCACGGTGGATGCGGGCCAGTCGCGGACCAGCACTTCGTCGAAGCCAAAGGCGCGGGCATCGGCCTCGAAGGCGGCGAAGGTCATGGGGGTCATGGGGGTCATGGGGGTCGTGTCGTTCATGGTGAACCTTCGTGGATGAAGGGTGATGTGGTTAGGGACAGGTCGAAGCAGGGGCCGTTCACCGCGCCGCCGCGAGCCGCAACAACTGCGCATAGCCCGGCTGCGTGACCATGCGCGCGGCAGCGCCTCGCTGGCGCAGCGCGCGGTGCGCGGCGGCCAGCTGCCAGCACGGCAGTTGCGTGAACATGTGGTGCTCGCCGTGGTAGTTGACCCAGTACGGCGCGATGAACGCGCGCTCGAGCAGGCTCGCGCGCGTGGTGCGCGCCTGGCGCAAGGGGTCGGGCTCGTTCTGCGCGATCAGCGCGTGCTCGGCGATGTTGCGGATGCGGCTCACGAGCATGAGCCAGGTCATCATCGGCAGCAGCCACAGCGCGAGCCACACCCACGCGTAGCCCGCGGCTGCGAACAGCACGAAACCGAGCGCGTTGCCGATCAGAAAGCGCCGGTCCCTTGCAAGCTCCTCCAGGAAGAGGCCGATGGCCGGTTCGCCCGGCGCGCGTCGCGCCAGCCGCTCGGCGATGTGGCCGAAGCGCTGCTTGACGAAGGTCTGCCCGGTCAGGTCGCGCACGGCCTTGCGCGCGAGCGACGCGCGGGTAATCGGGAACGGGGCCGACAGCACCAGGTCGGGGTCTTCGGTCTGTTGCACGTAGCGGTGGTGCTGCAGGTGATAAGGGCGATAGGCGCCGAGGCTCGCCGAGCACAGCCAGTGGCCGACCGCGTCGTTGATGCGCCGGTCGGCATGCAGCAGGCCGTGCGCCGCGTCGTGCATCAGGATGAACAGGCCGAGCTGGCGCGTGCCGACCACCAGCACCATCAACGGCACGGTCACCGGCCACTGCGCGCCGACCCACATGGCCGCGAAGATCACGGCCCAGCAATGGGCCACGAGCCACAGGCCGCGCCACTGCGAGCGCGCCGTCAGCAAGCCCCACGCTTCGGGGCTGAAGAAGTCTTCGGGTCGGGCGCGGGGGGCGGCAGCCATGGGCAGATCCTTGGGCAAGGCATTACGCAAAACCTCGGGCGAATCCTTGGCAAAGCGCAATCCCCGACTGTGCCAGTGTTCCGGCCCGCGCGCACCCCTGCGGCGACAATGCCGCATGGCCAAGGACAAGTCGATCTACAGCTGCACCGAATGCGGCGGCACGAGCCCGAAGTGGCTGGGCAAATGCCCGAGCTGCAACGCCTGGAACACGCTCGTCGAAGGCGTTGCCGAAGGCCCGTCGAAGAACCGCTACACGCCGGCCGTGCGCGGCCTGATCGCAACCCAGCCTGTGACCACGCTGTCCGAGATCGAAGCAACCGACGTGGACCGCCAGAGCACCGGCGTCGACGAGCTCGACCGCGTGCTCGGTGGCGGCATCGTGGCCGGCGGCGTGGTGCTGATCGGCGGTGACCCGGGCATCGGCAAGTCAACGCTGCTGCTGCAGGCGCTCGACAGCCTGTCGCACAGTATGAGCACGCTGTACGTCACCGGCGAAGAGAGCGGCGCGCAGGTCGCGATGCGCTCGCGCCGGCTCGGCCTGGGCGCGTCGAAGGTGCGCGTGCTGGCCGAGATCCAGCTCGAAAAGATCAGCGCCGCCATCGAGGCCGAGCAACCCGCTGTCTGCGTGATCGACTCGATCCAGACGATGTACTCCGACCAGCTCTCGTCGGCGCCGGGATCGGTGGCGCAGGTGCGCGAGTGCGCGGCGCAGCTGACACGCATCGCCAAAAGCACGGGCATCACGATCATCCTGGTCGGCCACGTCACGAAAGACGGTGCGCTCGCCGGGCCACGCGTGCTCGAACACATCGTCGACACGGTGTTGTACTTCGAAGGCGACACGCATTCGAGCTTCCGCCTCGTGCGCGCCATCAAGAACCGCTTCGGCGCGGTCAACGAGATCGGCGTGTTCGCGATGACCGAGAAGGGGCTGAAGGGCGTAGCGAACCCGAGCGCCATCTTCCTGTCCACGCATGGCGACCCTGTCCCCGGCTCTTGCGTGCTCGTCACGCTGGAGGGCACGCGGCCGCTGCTGGTCGAGATCCAGGCGCTGGTCGATTCGGGCGGGCCGAGCCCGCGCCGGCTGTCGGTCGGCATCGACCGCGACCGCCTGGCGATGATGCTGGCCGTGCTGCACCGCCACGCCGGCATCGCCGCGAACGACCAGGACGTGTTCGTCAACGCCGTCGGCGGGGTGCGCATCAGCGAGCCGGCGGCCGACCTCGCGGTGATGCTCGCCATTCAGGGGAGCCTGCGCGGCAAGCCGTTGCCGCGCGGCTTCATCGCCTTCGGCGAGGTCGGTCTGGCGGGCGAGGTGCGGCCCGCGCCGCGCGGGCAGGAGCGCTTGAAGGAGGCCGCGAAGCTCGGCTTCTCTGTGGCCATCGTCCCGAAGGCGAATGCGCCAAAGGGCAGCGCCAAGACCATCGAGGGCCTGACGATCCATGCGGTCGATCGCATCGAGCAGGCCATCGACATCGCGCGGGGGCTGTGAGCCCCCCCCCAGAAAATGTCTTCGACATTTCCACCCCCAGAGGCAAAGCAGAGTGGCAATGCCACATTTGCTTTGGAGCGATGAGCCCGGACTTCGGATGGAGCCTGGCCGTGCTCGCGCTGGCCGCGGGTTGGCAGGCCTACCGCTGGCAGGGCGTGCTGCTGTCGATCAGCGTGATCGTGCTCTGGCTGCTGCTGCAGTTCAGCCGCAGCGTGCGCGTGATGCGCATGACCACCGGCGCGCCCGTCGGCCATGTGCCGAGCGCGGTGATGCTCAACGCGAAGCTCGCGGCAGGCTGGCCGATGCTGAAGGTGTTGCCACTCACGCGCAGCCTGGGCCGGCGCGTGAACCCCGACCACCAGGCCGACCCTGAGGTCTGGGCCTGGGCCGACGAAGGCGGCGCGCAGGTCGCGGTCACGTTCGTCAAGGGCCGTGTCACGCAGTGGGTGTTGACGCGGCCTGAGGTGCCCGACGACGCGCCCGCTGCCGTTCCCCGCGACCCGCCGGCCGCCTCTGCGTGAACGCCCTGCCATGCGCGCCATAGACGCCGAGGCCACGCGCCGCCACCTGCCGTTCGGTGCGCTGATCGACGCACTGCGCCAGCGCTTTGGGGAAGGCAATGCGGGCAGCACCGGCTGCGAGGTGCCGCAGCGCCACACGCACGCCATCGGCCACGACGGCACGCTGCTGTTGATGCCGGCCTGGCGTGCGGGCGCGCGGCTGGGCCTGAAAACGGTCGGCATCTTCCCCGGCAACACCCTGCTGGGCCTGCCCGCGCTGCACTCGACCTACCTGCTGTTCGATGCGCGCACCGGCGTGCCGCTGGCCTCGATCGACGGCAACGAGATCACCTCGCGCCGCACAGCCGCCGCGTCGGCACTTGCGGCGTCTTACCTCGCACGCGCCGATGCGCGCTCGCTGCTCATCGTCGGTGCCGGCCGCGTCGCCGCGCTGCTTGCGGCTGCCATGCGCGCGGTGCGGCCGATCGCGCGCGTGCAGGTCTGGAACCACCGCGCCGCTTCGGCCGAACAGCTGGCGGCGCAACTGCGTGAACAAGGCATCGCCGCGCGCGCCTGCACCGACTTGCGCTCCGCCGTGCAACAGGCCGACATCGTGAGCTGCGCGACGCTCTCGACCACCGCGCTCATCCACGGCGCGTGGTTGCGCCCCGGCACGCACCTCGACCTGGTCGGCAGCTTCACGCCCGCCATGCACGAGGCCGACGCGGCGTGCTTCGCGCGCAGCAGCGTGTTCATCGACACGGCCGAGGCGCTGGCCAAGTCGGGCGACCTGCTGCAGGCCAAGGCGGCCGGCGCCTTTGCCGACGCGCACCTTTGCGCCACGCTGGCCGGCCTGTGCAGCGGCGCGCATGCGGGCCGCGCGTCGGCCACCGAGTGCACCCTCTTCAAGGCGGTGGGCACGGCGCTCGAAGACCTGACCGCCGCCGAGCTGGTGTTCGACGCCGTGGCGGCGGGCGAGTCGCTATGCTGATCACCCCGAGCACATTCACCACCAATGACCACCGAGCAAGACGACCCGAAGGCCCCATCGCCCTCATCCCCGGTCCGCGTGCCACGCTGGTACTGGGAAGACTTCCCCATCGGCGACGTGCGCGAGTTCGGCGCCATGGCGGTCACGCGCGAGGCCGTGCTGGCGTTCGCACGCGACTTCGACCCGCAGCCCTTTCACCTGGACGACGCGGCGGCCGAGGCCTCGCTGTTCGGCCGCCTGGCCGCCAGCGGCTGGCACACCTGCGCGATGGCCATGCGCATGATGTGCGACGGCTACCTGCTCGACTCGGCCAGCCTGGGATCGCCCGGCATGGACAACATCCGCTGGCACGCGCCGGTGTTCCCGGGCGACGTGCTCAGCGCGCGCAGCACCGTGATCGGCGCCCGGCCCATGGCCAGCAAGCCCGGCGTGGGGCTGGTGCAGTCGAGGAGCGAGGTGCTGAACCAGCACGGCGTGGTCGTGCTGTCAATGCAAGGCTGGGGCATGTACCGCCGGCGGGTGCCGGCTGCATGAACCGAGGCGCGCGCAAGGCACCGCACTGACGACGTGACAGCATGACCGCATGACCACTGGCCCCGAGTTCGTTGCGAGCAGTTCGCTGTCGGTGCACACGCTGCCCGACGGCACGCGCATTCGCGACTACGAGATCACGGGGCTGATCGGCGAAGGCGGGTTCGGTATCGTCTACCTCGCGTACGACCATTCGCTGCAGCGCCGCGTGGCGATCAAGGAGTACATGCCGTCGGCCATGGCCTCGCGCTCGGCCCACTCGCCGACGGTCGTCGTCAAGTCGGACCGGCATGCCGACACCTTCAAGGTCGGCCTGAAGAGCTTCGTCAACGAAGCGCGGCTGCTCGCGCGCTTCGACCACCCGTCTCTCGTCAAGGTGTACCGCTTCTGGGAAGAGAACGGCACCGCCTACATGGTGATGCCGTACTACGAGGGCTCCACGCTCAAGCGAGCGCTGGCCGAGCTCGGACATGTGCCCGACGAAGCCGAGCTGCGCACCTGGTTGCGCCCGCTGCTCGACGCGCTGGCCGTGATGCACGCGGCGCATTGCTTTCACCGCGACATCGCGCCCGACAACATCCTGCTCACGCCCTCGGGCCCGCTGCTGCTGGACTTCGGCGCCGCTCGCCGCGTCATCGGCGACATGACGCATGCGCTGACCGTGGTGCTCAAACCGGGCTTTGCGCCGATCGAGCAGTACGGCGAGGTGTCCAGCATGGCGCAGGGCGCGTGGACCGACCTGTACGCGCTGGCCAGCGTGGTCTACGCGGCGGTGACGGGGCAGCCGCCGATGTCGTCGGTCGAGCGGCTGATGGACGACCGGCTGCGCCCCTTGAGCGAGCTGGCGGCCGGGCGCTACAGCGAGCCGTTTCTCACCGCCATCGACGCCGCGCTGGCAGTGCGCCCGGCCGACCGACCGCAAGACGTGGCCGCGTTCCGAACGTTGCTCGACGGTCGCGTGCTGCGGAAGGCGCCATCGCCCGGGTTCGCATCGACCTATTCGGCGCCGCTGGAGTTGACGCTGCCGGAGGACGACATGGCGGCGGTCGTTGCCAGCAACCTGGCGCCGACCGGGCCCCCCGCTGCGGCCGCGCTGCGGGTGCCGGCGCTGCGGGTGTCAGCGCGGCCGGTGCCGACAGACATCGACATTCCGACCGACCCGCTGCACCCCGCCGCGAGCAACGAGCCGGCCTCGCGTGCCGCCGCCACGGCCCCACGCAGCAAGACGGCGCTGTACGCCGGCTTCGCGGCAGCCGCCGTGCTGGCGCTGGCCGCCGGGGCCTACCTGGCGAGCCGCCCGCGCGCCACGCTGCAGGCACCGGGCGCCGCGCCGGCCACTGCCGCAACCGTGCCTCCGCCCGCCGCTGCGGTGGCGCCGACGTTCTCGCCCGTCGCCCCCACCGCAGCCCCGGCGAGTGCCGCCGCGCTGACCGTGCCGACCCCGAGCCTGCCGATGATCGATGAGAGCCCCCTTGCCAGCGACCGGCCAACCGGCGCCGCAAAAGAGACGAAGGCAAGGCCCAACGCAACCGCCCCGACCGGCGCCGCCAAGCCGCGCCGCCCTGCGCCCGCCGAGGCCGTGCCTCGCGCACCGGCGGATCGACCCGCCCCCACGAACACAGCGGTGACGCAGGGTAAGTGCAGTGATATTCTGCAAAAGGCCTCGCTGGAGCCGCTGACTCCTGCGGAGGCCACCTTCTTGAAACGGGAGTGCAGATGAGCCCAACCGCCTTGATTCGCATGCGCACGGCGTGGTTGACGCGGCTCGGCGTGCTGGTGGTGGCAGGGCTCGTCGGCTGCGCTGCACCGCCACCTGCACCGCCGCCCTCGAACGTCGAAGTGCCTTTCGAGCAGGCCGTGGCGCAGGCCACCGACGCGCTGCTGGCGCAGGTGCTGACGCAGCCCGGCTTCGTGTCGAAGCTGGCCAAACGCGGCGTGGTACTCGACCCGATGCTCGACGCCACCAGCGGCCAGCAGACGGCCGCCACGCACCTGCTGGAACAGCGCGTCACCGAGCGCCTGGCGGCGAAGGCCGACATGATCGAGATCCTGCCGTTCCGGAGCGCGAACCTGGCGAAGGCGCAGTGGCTGTTGACCGGCACGCTGACACGCGCGCTGGCCGACCGGCCGAAGGGCTCGCTGCTGGTGAACCTGGCGCTCACCGACCTCAAGACCGGCCTGGTCGCAGCGCAGGCGTGGGCACTGACCCGCGACGATGGGCTCAACAACACGCCGCTGCCCTACTACGCCGACAGCCCGGTGCTCGTCAAAGACCGCGTGATCGAAGGCTATGTAAGCACCACCGCCACCGGCGCCGGCAAGCGCGCCGACGCGTACTACCTCGAGCGGATCGCCGTGGCCACCGTGATCAACGACGCCACGGCGCTTTACAACGCCGAGCGCTACCAGGACGCGCTGGCGCAGTACCGCGCTGCAGGCGGCACGACCGGCGGCGACCAGCTGCGCGTGCTCAACGGCATCTACCTGGCCAGCGCCAAGCTCAGCCGCGCGGCGGACGCCGAGCAGGCCTTCGGCAAGGTCGTGGCCTACGGCATCGCGAACAACCAGCTCGGCGTGAAGTTCCTGTTCAACCCCGGCAGCACGGTGTTCTGGTCTGACGCGAAGGTGAGCGGCCCGTATGCGATGTGGCTGCGCCAGATCGCGCGCGAGAGCACGGCCGCGAAGGCGTGCATGAGCATCGTCGGCCACACCAGCCGCACTGGCTCGGAGGCCGCGAACGACGCGCTGTCGCTGCAGCGCGCCGGCTTCATCCGCCAGCGCCTCGCCACCGAGGCCACCGTGCTCACCGGCCGCACCAAGCCGCTGGGCATGGGCTACCGCGAGAACATCGTCGGCAGCGGCACCGACAACGCGGTCGATGCGCTGGACCGTCGGGTCGAGTTCAAGATCGTGCCGTGCGGGTGAGGCCGGTGCCGTGCACAACCTGGCTCCCGAGCAGCAGAGTCTCCAGGCATTGCGCCTGGATGCCGTAGAAGCCCTTCAGCTCGCGGATCTGTTCCCACACCGTATCGCTTGAAGTCGCCTGCTCGCGCTTGACCGCGAGGATCATCTTGTTCTTGTTGGTGTGCTCAAGTGCCACGAACTCGAACACCTGCGCGTCGTAGCCGCAGGCGTCGAGCAGCATGGCACGCAGGCCGTCGGTCAGCATTTCGGCCTGCTGGCCGAGGTGCACGCCGTGCTTGAGCAACGGGCGCAAGGGGTGCGGGCTGAGCAGCTGCGGGCGCAACTCCTTGTGGCAGCACGGCGAGCACATGATGATGCGCGCGCCGGACCGCAGGCCGGTGTGGATGGCGTGGTCGGTGGCGGTGTCGCAAGCATGCAGCGCGACCATGATGTCGATGGCCTTTGGTTCCACGGTGCTGACATCGCCCTGCTCGAAGGTCAGGCCTTCGAGCCCGAGCCGCTGCACCACGCGGTTGCACAGCGCGACCATGTCGTCGCGCAACTCCACGCCGGTCACCAACGCCTCACGGCCCAGCGTGTGGCGCAGATGGTCGTGCATCGCGAACGTGAGGTAGCCCTTGCCCGAGCCGAAGTCCGCCACGCGAATGGGGGCGGCGCCCAGCAACGCACTGGCCTCGATCGCGTGGTGCAGCACCTCGATGAACTTGTTGATCTGCTTCCACTTGCGGGCCATCGCAGGCACGACCTGAAGCTGCCCGGTTTTCGGGTCGACGGCGGTGACGCCCAGAGCGGCGAGAAAGGGCCGGTCGAGCGCGACGAAGCGGTGCTTCGCACGGTCGTGCGGGGCGGGCTCCGCACTGGCGGCATGGGCCGCACCCGCGCCGCCCGCGCCACCGGAGGAAAGCGGGCTCGCCTTGCCGCGCACCAGCGTGCGTTTGCCGCGCTGGCTGATCAGCAGTTGCAGGTCGGCCCCGGTGGTGAAGAGGTGCGCGTGCAGAACGCTGTGCTCGATCAGGCTGCGCACCAGCACCAGCGCGTCGGGCAGCGCCAGGTTCTTGGTGATGTCCTTGGTCTGGTGCGTGTGCACGAACGACAGGCACGCCTCGCCCTTGAGCACGACCGGCCGCACCGTCACGCGCTGCAGGTCACCGGCAGCGGCGCGCGGCTTGCCGAGCACGAGCTTGACGAAGCTGGCGCCTTGAACCGCATCGGCGAGCCGTTGGATGAAGTCGTCGGCGGGGTCGGTCATGGGGTGAGGTGCGGGTCGGGCATGGGTCGAGATCGAGGGGGCCACTGCGCGGCGTTGCACCACTCCAGAATGGTCGCACACCGCCCATCGCTCCGACCCTGCCCGACGCCGGCCCGTTCTTCACGCCGTTCGGCACGGGCGCGGGCCCGTCGCCGCTTTACCGGCGCGCTCGCGGCCGGGCAGGTCAGGTCAAGTGACCTGGCCCTTCGCCTCGACCACCTGGCAGCCGCCGATGCGCCAGCTCTTGTCGGGCTGGCGCTCCAGGTGATACAGCGCGAGCCAGAGCACGCCATCGGCGTCGGTCATGTGCACGGCCTGCACCAGTGCCTCGCCATCGCGCTCGGGTTTGAGGAAGGCCACCGAGGCGGGGCGGTACACCACCGGGTAGCCCCTGCGCACCATGGCGATGAAGTTCTCGGGCGTGCCGAACATCTGGCGCAGCTGCGGCGTGGCGAACGAGAACGCGCGCTGCGCGTCGTCGGCGGCGAAGGCCTTGAGCTGCGCCTGGATCGCGGCGCGCGCGCCCTGGGTGTCGGCTGGCGAGATGGCTTTCGAGGTGGCCGCGTCGGGCACATCGGCGGCGCCGGTTGCGCTGTTGAACACCAGCAGCCCCGCGCTGAGAACGATTGAAGCAAGGCGTCGCATGGCGGTCTCCGGAGGCACCAGAAGACTGCATGATGCAGCAATCGGCGCGGCGGCGCTGGGCGCACCGGCCACATTCACCGTGAGTCGGCGCTGTGCAAGGCGCCGCGGCGCGCGCTACGCCAGCGCGGCGTTCGGCTCGGGTGCGGCGGCGGCGGCGGTCGCGGCTTCCATGAGCAGCGCCATCACGCGGTCCAGCCCCAACTGGCTGGTCAGCACGGCGGCCATCTTCGGTGTGCACAGCGCGTCGACGCGTGCGAGCGCGAACCAGCCGAAACCATCCATCTCGGGCAGGCGGCGGCCGGTGTGGCGGTCGAGGTAGTGGCTCTCGCAATGCAGGCCGGCCACGTCGATGCGGGGCATCAGCGTGGCGAACAGATGCAGGTTCTTCTTCGCGGTGTAACGGAAGCGGCCGAGGTCGATCAGCGCATCGGCCGACAGACGCAGGCCGCTCTCCTCGCGCGTTTCGCGCAGGGCGGCGGCGAGTGGGGTTTCATCGGCGTCGATGCCGCCCTTGGGCAGGTCCCAGTGGTTCTGACCCGTGACGTGGCACAGCAGCAGTTCACGCTGCGCGTTGAGGATGACGATGCCGCAACTGAGTCGCCGGGGGCCGAAGAACTGCATGAGGTGATTGTCCGGCGAACGGCGCCACGGCGTTCCGGTGAACAACATGCCCTTGCCGGCGCTGTTCGGCCCCGGCGGGCCCCTGATCAACCGGGCTTCTTGCGCGCTGGCGCTTTCTTGGCTGCAACGGCTTTCTTGGCTGGCGCGGCTTTCTTGGCTGCGACGGTCTTCTTGGCTGCGACTTTCGCAGGCGCGACCTTCTTGGCCGGTACCTTCTCGGCCGGGGCCTTTTTCGCCGATACCTTCTTCGCCGCTGGCGGCGCATCGCCTTCGTTGCCGCGCGCCAGGGCGCCGGTGCCTTCGGGGATCACGATCGCGCGGGCGCGGACGGCGGCGCCACGCGTCA